>Ga0137438_1000133_pt1 | contig 12617 bp, 12 predicted proteins | sample EasRivERMGT157_2_FD_102327 | JGI IMG/M metagenome (GOLD analysis project Ga0137438, IMG submission 102327) | Soil microbial communities from meander-bound floodplain in the East River, Colorado, USA - East River MetaG ERMGT157_2 | ecosystem: Environmental > Terrestrial > Soil > Floodplain ... | reverse complement strand
GTTTTTGGAAGATGTCCAGCCTGACAGCAACGCAAAACCCGATCAACAGTTTGGTTCCGACTGACCGGCCTGCGTTCCACTGATAAAACATCCGCTCAATATCTTTAAGTCCGGCACCGGCTGGCAGCGGTTCTTTTTGATACAATCCCATCTTCTGGCTTCCTGCCACATAATCCGAGATGGGCCCGACGGCCCCGACATTACAGTCGTCAAAATGAAAAAGAAGGCGGTTAAGCCATCCCTCACCGACAAGCGTATCAGGGTTGAGCAAGACAACATAAGGATTGCGGCAGTTTCTTATGCCAACATTGCTGCCTGCCGAAAATCCCAGGTTCCCGGCATTCTTCATCATGCTAAACTGGCGTTTGCCCTTGATGATTGATTCGATGATCTCCACCGTATTATCTGCAGAATTATTGTCTACTATAAGCACTTCATCGTCAGGACGCAGTGTGTCCACAACGCTACTGAGACATTGCTTGATGGTCTTGGAAGAATTATAGGTCAAAATTACTATTGATGCCGGCCCTTCTTTTAACTTCGTGCCGCAAGCTTGGACAACTGTATCATCATGTCCTTTGAGCGGCTCAGCAGCCCCACCGCGGTTAGCTGTATCTCCGGAAGTTTTATTCTCCGAGGCAGTCATAAATCTGAATATTTCGTGAAGCGGCAATTTAGAAGTCAGTAGATCTTTTGTCTTTGCAGCAAAGATTTTAGCAAATATGGCCATAAGCCTGTCCACATCGTTTACGTAGCCGATTCGAGACTGGATTTCCGCTTCTTTTCGGCAAAAGTAATCAATGTCCTGATTGTTAAGATCCATACCAAGTCTTTTGAAAATGTCAGAGAATATATCTTGTAAGGATGCAAACCGAAAGAGAAATTGCGCGGAATTAATTAAGTCAATCTTTTCCAGCAATGTATAATAAATTCCCCGCAGAATAATATAGCGCAAAGGCAATTCATCATGAATCACCCACTCATCATCAATATAATTGAGTGTCTTTTGATCGGATCTGATGATATTAAAAGGAGCGCAGTCCAAAAGATTGTTACCGCTTAGCCCGACCACAAAATCTTTATATTCTATGAATTTATCGATAAGGGGCTCATAAGGGTCATGAAGCAAAAATAACTTTGCTATTTCATCACTCAGCAGACCTCCTGACACATACTCACTTTCGATTTTATCATGCAAGAACACTAAACTTGAGGCAGCCGTCAAGTGCTTATAACGCCTTTCTTTTATGACCACCACCGCGCCCTTTCCCTTATCTGGCTGGATAGCCGTCTCTGTTCTAAAACAGGCCCGTCTTCTACAGGTGCTGTATATCTTAGCTATCCAGCTTCGGGTATCAAGGTTCTTCACTTCACCGGATAAAGAAGCAATGATCATGAAGGAATGAGCAAATTGCGGAATGAGATTATTTTTCTCGAATGACGGCCATGCCAATTTCTCTGAAAAAAACCGGTATGTCTGTCTTGTATAGTCTCTCGATGAGGTCTGCCCTATCAATGTCGAAAGATTGACAGTCTTATGGTGAAAAGAGTGCTCATTGAGTATCAGAGTCGGCAATTTGTAATCCGGGAAAGGGAACAGGAATTCAGTCGAGACAAATCCAGACAGAGCCAGCACATTCTTAATCTCTTCATACCCGAATGTCTTTACGGTATCGGCAGGATAATTGTCGTGGATAGAATCAAACATGCCTCCCGTATGGTCTTCGGTGAAACCGTTGAAATATTTCAACCCCATCCTATTTTCAATTGCCATAATCAGGATGCCATCAGGCTTCAGATGTTTCTTAACGATGCTCAGACACTCGTCAAATGGGTTTGGCCCGCCAATGAACTTGGGAGAATATTCAAAGACTCCGATCAGCGTGACCATATCGTATTTTTCGCCGGCTTCAATGTTTTTGAAATTATCACAGACGACAGTCACATTCTTCAGATCTCTGCATCTTTCTCTCGTTATTGCTGCCCTTCTCATACTGCCTTCCACAGCGGTAACCAGTGCCCCTATTTCCCCCAGATATCGCGTTATCGCCCCCATTCCACAGCCAAGTTCAAGAATGGTCGTGCCTGCCTTGATCTGAAGCGGAGAAAATAAATTATGTCGATCCGGAGACAAATGATATTCACTCGGCCAGTCTTTCATTCCTGGAACCAATTCATCGGAGGCACAGGATACGTCCTTCATTCCCTTCAGCAATTCATAGATATAGTTTTCAGCGGCATCGCCATCGGAGTAACTAAACACTGTCTTGGACTTATTAATCCAGATGCCAAAGTCCTGATGTAAAACATAATTTGTACCGATGTTCATAGCGTACTCCTCACGAACGAGTCTTCCATATAATTTAGCAATTTCTTTGCCAGGATGATACTGAATATTGAGGATTGAAACCACTTATACTTTTTTGCAGACAAAAACGCCATCCCATAAATTCAGCGGGGTCTTTGCGGCTCATAAATTAAGACTGTGCCTATTCACTTTCGTATTATAACTCAAGTTTAGCGCTATTTAGCCGATAAATAAACAAGACTTAGAATGTGCCTTTGCACGGAATAACAAATGAAAACATTCGATCAAATAAGCGCCAATAACGCAAACAACCTTTTTTCTGCTACTACAAACCAGCAGAGCCAGCTTGACGGCATAGCCAATAGCGCTCTTTCCCGAGGCATCGATGCGTTTACGAAGGGCGACAATGATGCCGCCATCACTGAATTCAAAAGGTCGATAGGTCTGTCGCCATATTCCGACAATTCACTCAAGGCGTATCAGCTGATGGCCAGCGCTTACGAGAGACAAGGTAAAACCGACGAGGTAATCAAGGCCTATCAGCAGGCCGCCAGGCTTTTCAGCCAGAGCGATATTCCCCATGCCAAGCTGGGAGATATCTATTTCGGTCAGAAGAATTACAAAGCGGCCGAAGGAGAATACTCAAGGGCGGTGCAATTGAATCCTACTCTTTCGGCTAATGTTTATGCTCTCGGCCAGGTGTATATGGCTGAAGGCCGTTATACGGATGCCGAAACCCAATTCAAGAAAATAACTCAACTGGCCCCTCAGGACCCGAGCGGCTATTATGCCCTCGGACAAGACTACCACAAGATGGGGCGATACGATGACGCAGTAGCGCAATTAAACAAGTCGATACAGATAAATGGAAAGTTTGTGGATGCTCATCTCGAACTCGGAAAGACCTATGCCGACATGAAGCAAACCGACAAGGCGAAGGAGCAGGTTGATATTCTCTCTCGCGCCGACCAATCGCAGTCTGCCCAGCTTCAGGATTACCTCGTTCAGGTCTCCGCGCCGAAATTCATTGCAGCCTTCAACACAAGCGGATTCAATGCTTCATTAGGAATGGGGACTGCTCTTTCGACCATGGATTCATCCCTTACAGCTCCCGATTCCTCACATATGTACACCATGAACTTCATCTTCAGCAAAGACATGGATCCGACGTCAGTGCAGAATATCTCAAATTGGCTCATCAGCAGGTCAGGTTATGCGGACCCTGGAGGAGCGTACAATTGGGGACTGCCGAGCCGACCTACTGAAGCAAATATCTCACCACTGCCGATCAGCGTAATCTATAATGCAGATACCTTGACTGCCAGCGTATCATTCAAGATTACTCAAAACGCCGTGGGCGACGGAACTCTTGACCCTTCTCATATCATGTTCAAATTCTCAGGCATAGATACCTACAAGAACGGCATGGATCAGACGGCGGATCAATACAGCGGCATATCACAGATAGCCTGAAAGATAATAAGCCCCAATAGAAAAGGCCGCTCTCCATTTGGAAGCGGCCTTTTCTGTTTGCGGGAAAGTTGAACTATTTCAGAAAATCAAAGAGACTTGTCTGGAGGAACCCTGACGTAATGCTCCTGAGGCTTTGCAGCGAGGTCTGTTTCTGCTGTGCATCGGTAATAAGCTTCGCAATCTCAACATCGGAAAGCATTAGTTTGTCGGAGACGGAGTTGGTGACATCCGAATCTCTGGCAGTCAGATATTGTTTCTCCAGATCCATCCTGTTCATCCTCACGCCAATTTCGGCCTGCGAGGTCAGAACGCTCGCCGAGAGGGTATCTAGAGCTGTCAGCGCAGTATGAATACCTGCCTGATCATTGGCCTGAATTGCAGTCCTGAGTGAGGTCATCGCCCCGATTACAGTCGTATTATCCAACGGGGCTGCAGACGAAATCAGTCCTGCAGCTGTAACATTCACATTGACCGATACGCCTGTATTTATCTGCATAGAAATAAGATTTGCCGTAGATGTTGCGGTAAGCGTGCCGGTCGCAGTATCGACGGCAGGCTGGTCTGTTCCGTATCCCGAAAAAATATACTTGTCGCCAACCTTCGTATTTGCGACGCCCATGGCACTTTGGATCACGTTGTCGATCATAGATACATAGGTCGCCAAGTCCTGCGGCGACGCAGAAGTAGCATTAGTACCGATTTGCCTGGCATTCGTAATAAGAGTATGCAGGTTTTGCAGGGATGAATTCGTGGCTTTCAGCAACAGTGTAGCACTGCCTATCGCATCCTGATAGCCTGCAAAGGTGCCTAGTTGTGCCTTTTCAGTCGTAATGCTCGAAACAGCAGCTGGGTCATCCGAAGGCCTGTTCAATTTCTTGCCGGTAGCTATCTGCTCGTCTGTCCGATAGATAGAATCCATAGTGGTCTGGAGGTCGGCATTGAACTGCGAATACATCATCTGCGTTGTAATTCTCATTATAAGCCTCCTTATCTGACCATCCCGATAATTGTGTCGAGCAGATCGTTGCCGACGCTGATCATTTTGGCCGCTGCCTCGAAAGATTTCTGATACTGGACCAGGTTCACCGCCTCTTCGTCGAGGCTTACGCCTGATGTCGCCTGTCTCTGCGTTTCGAGCTGATTCACCAGAGATGTCTGAAATTTCACATAGGTATTAGCCGACTGGGCATCAGCGCCCGCATCTGCAACAATTTTACTGTAGAAATCAATAATGGTGCTGCCTCCGATAATCCCTGAATTCGCAAGGTTTGCAATAGCCTGGGCGTTAGTGTTGTCCCCGGGGGCTCCGGCAATTGTTCCTGAAGCTGCAATCAGGCGTGGATCGTTAAGGGCCACAGCCATATCTCGCGCTGCAAAAGCTGTTGGCGCAGTAAAGAAACTGGCGCCGGAGGCGTTGCCTAACGCACCGTTCAAGTCATAGCCGGCATTTTGCTGGTTATTGATCGCAGTGCTGAGATCAGTCGCAAAGGTATTGAGTTGTGTTATATACCCTGCCATTGTCGTATCCCTCGCATCGAGGTTGGCTTTCAGCTGCCCGCTGCTCATCGAGCTATTCACATTCGTGCTGCCGACACTGAATTGCATGGCGTTATTGATGTCGAGCGAAACAGCCATGTTATATGAACCGGTCGCATCCACAAGGGCCGTCCCGCCTAAATAGACATTGTATCTTCCGCGGCCGTCCGCTAGGGTGCTGACGCGGGTGATCTGGTTAAGCTGCTCTACTAATGCATCACGCTGGTCCTTCAGATCCAGAGCGCCGGGCGACGAGACTATTTTTTCGTTCAGGGTATAAATCTGCTGGGAGATGTTGTTAACCTGGGTCACGAGGTCCTGACTGTTCTTAAATATCTGTGTCTGTTGATCGGCAAGATTATTATAGGCTCCGCTCACGCGTGAAGCCAGGTATTGTCCTGCGTTGATCAGGGAAGTCCTCTGCACAGTGCTCCCGGGGTCCTGGGCTACCTGCTGCCAGGAGTTGAAAAAATTGGTTATGGCAGGTCCGATGCCGGTATCCGACGTCTCATTGAAAATATTCTCAACAGATCCGGCATAATTCGAATATGCATTCCAGTAAGAAGAAGCCGATTTCTCCGTCCTGAGCTGGAGCGACGTGAAAGAGTCATACATACGAGTAATATCGGAAACCGAGACTCCGAGGCCGCTTGTCCCCGTGTTACTGGTCAACCCTGACGGTAGACTCGACAATACCACGCTTTGACGCGTATATCCGGGGGTGGAGGCGTTTGCGATGTTATTGGAAGTGGTATTCAAAGCGCTCTTTGACGCCAGGAGGGCTGTGGTACCTATGTTTAATATACCCAGGATTGACATTATGCCTCCAGTGATATTCTGCTGCTGGGATTTATGCCGAACGTCTTCAGAAAATTCCGAGAACTATTGACATAATAAAGTGATTTTTCTATCAGCAAGCTGTTGAGGGTATTCAATTCGGCGATACTATGAGCTATGGATTTAAACCGTGAGGCAAGAGACGAAAGATGGTCGGAATACAGAGGACCGGCAGCAACGGCGACTTCGGACAGGGTTTTGTCAGGCATGCCGAGGGATTGCAGCATCCTTTCCCTCGCCTCTTCACAAACGGTTATCTTGGCGGCAACCAGTTCCTTTTCCCTTAGATGATTGTCCAGTGCCCCGGTGTCAAGGCCCGTTATCACGTCCTTTTCATCCTGGAGGAGTGTCACCATATCGGAACACAGGGAAAACTCCTGTTCGAGAATGGTTATCAGATCGTCATATGAGTTTGTCGATGATTGCATTTTTTAGTAATTTGCCGGCGACGGCATCTCCTTTAACATTGTAAGTTCCTGAGTTAATGGCATTTTGCAACTCTTCTACCCGGTCGGCCCGAATATCAGGCAGCTTGCTCACAGCCGTTTGAAGCCGCCCTATTTCCTTGGCCGTTCCTGAGAGGGTTATCTGGTCATCTTTCGCCGCGCCCTCTCCCGACTTCCCCTCACTGGCCTTTCCACTCGTTTTATCAGGTTTTTGAAAGTTGACCCCGCCGACATCGACCTTATCTGTGATCCTCATTTTCCCTGTCCTCCTTTTCGTATAATCCTATGGCCATAGTATTATACTAAGTTATCGGAGGCTCTGAAAAAAACTTAACCAATCTCCCGGCGGGGTCTACCGCCCTTAACCACTCACTTCATCCCCGGTCCATAGCTGGAAGAAATCTTCCCGCCGCCAGGCATTTTCAATTTCAAGCTATCCTTGACCTGCCCGTTCACTTTATTTTCGGCGCCTTCGGAATGATCCTTCTCCGACACCATGTCCCTGAATGAAGGGCTTTTCATCAGGAAGTCATGGATGCCGATCCCCCTCTCCGAAAGAGATTTGGCGATTTCGCCTGTAATGTAAGGCATGTAGCTGGACACCATTTTATCTTTGCCAAACTCGGTATTTTCGAGCATATTCTTGAGCAACTCTCCGAGAAAGACCTGCTCTACCTGTCTTCCGGCCTTATCAGGATCTGATATCTTGCCCAGGCCCGCCCGTACCGACTCATCCAGGTTAGGCGAATACATTGTGTCATTCAACAAAGTGTTGATCACATCAGCACCAATTCAGCCTTTAGGCTTCCAGCGGCCTTTATCGCCTGAAGTATCGCAACGAGGTCCCTCGGGGTGACTCCGAGTGCATTCAGGGCCTTGATCAATTCACCGATGGTAGTGCCCTGCACCTCCATAAGAAATCCCTTCTTCTCTTCGGCCTTGACCTCTTCTTTAGGCACGACCACCGTCTGGGCCTTCTTGGGCGCAAACGGCTGGGGCTGGGATACCTGGAACTCTGTCTTGATCTCGATCGTAAGGCCTCCGTGCGCGAGTGCTATCGGACTGATCCGTACATTCTCACCGATAACCACAGTACCAGTCCGCTCATTGACGATGACCCTCGCCGGCATATCGACGACCACATCCATCAGTTCAATTTTTGACATGAAATCAAGCACCTTGCCTGAATAGTCCTGCGGTACATTGAGGGCAATCAGTGATGGCGTCTCCGCTTTTGCGATATCCGACTTGAACTGCTCATTAATCTTGTCTGCGATCCTTTTGGATGTAGTTATGTCCTGTGCCGCAAGCAGCAGTTCCAGCCTGCTTTTGCGATTCAGCTGGACCGGCACTTCCTTTTCAACAATGGCCCCATTGGGAATCATGCCCACGTTCGGATGGTTCTTTACAGTAGATGTTCCCCCTCCGCCGGCGGCAAAGCCCCCGATCGAAATAGGCCCCTGTGCTACCGCATAGACATTACCGTCCGGACCTTTCAGCGGGGCCATCAGGAGAGTTCCGCCCTGCAGGCTTTTTGCATCACCTATTGATGAGACCTGTACATCTACCGTAGAGCCGGGCCTGACCATTGTCGGCAGCTTCGCGGTTACAATCACGGCGGCTATATTCTTCGTCTTGCCTTTGATGTCGGCCTGGTTGACATTGATGCCCATCCGGTTCAGCATATTCGCAAAGGGCTGGAAAAGATATGTCCCGTCTTTATCGCCCGTACCGTTAAGTCCGACAATGAGTCCATAGCCCATGATCTCGTTGTCCCTGATACCTGAAAAGGAAGCGATGTCCTTTATGCGCTCTGCGCTGACGTCGGAAGCTGCAAAAGAGGTCAGGAGAAAAGTCATGAGAACGGCCAGCGTTCCAAACACGTAGTGTGATTTTCTTATCGACTTTCTCATGACCTGTGGTCCCCCTTCTGTCTTTTCACCCTTCATTAGGATTTGATAAATCACACCACTACAATGCAATTTCCCTGCCAGCTTACGATTTTTCATCTCTGCACTCGTTAAAAGGGCCACACGCTATCCAGCGTCCTGACCAGCCAGCCCTGCGACTGCTTGTCAGCGAGTACTCCGTCTCCGACCAGATATATCTGTGCATCGGCAACAAAAGTGGATATGATAGTATTGCTGGTCGATATATCATCGGGTCTTACAATCCCTCTGAGGACAACTATCTGTTTTTCATTGTTCACTACGACCTCTTTTCTCGATTCGACCACCATATTGGAATTGGGCAGCACCTCGACTACCTTTGCCGTAATAGTAGCTGTTATGTTTCCCTTCCTCGATGTATCTCCCTTACCTGCAAATTTAGATTTTGAGCTTCCCGAAGCAGTAGGGGTAAACTTCGTGGCCGGATATAATTTTTTCAAAAGAGGCAACGCCTGTATTCCGAAGTCCGTATTTGCACCGAACAGGTCGGCAACCGCATAATCTGCAGTGGAGTCACGGCTGTCATTTGTAGATGCTGTATTCGTAGCGGTAACATTTTCTGCAATGAGAATAGTCAACAGGTCGTTGACCCTTCGCGCCTTCCTGTCTTCATAAAGTGAAGCGCTATCTTTCCATAATGAACCATCCTGAGAGACAGGCTCATTTTCCCTGGTCGCATAATATTTCGCAGGCATAGGCGCGTTCTTTATTTCCCTCGCGTCTTTCAAGCCCGAGCAACCGGAAAGAAATGCAAGAACCAAGAGACTTGCAGGGGCGTATTGCAATACACCCCTACCTATTTGTTTTATCTTTTTCATATCTTCACCTTCAATAATGTGGGCGACACGAGAATGCCGCTCACCTCTTTTTTCGTCAGGTCACACAGGACATTTGCCGCCTCTCCCACTAGAGTGTCGCCTTTGAGCGTCCCTTTAGCCGATATCACGACATTTTCGCCGGACACAATAACGTTCACCTTCTGACCTCTTTTGACGGTTGCCGAAGAAAGTAGATAATTGGACCGTATGATTACCCCGTCAGTGACAGAGGCTTTGAGAATTTTACCTTCGATCTGGTTTTTGTCGGTAACCGCCCCGGCAGGCAGTTTTGAGAGCTTCTGCCTGACTGCGTAATAATCGTCCTGTGAAAGCACCTCGCCGCGCGACAGCGATCTTGCCGTGACATACACATCTGCAAAAACATCGTAAGACACCTCTACTACGACATTGACCGTTTTCGACGAGCTATCCTTAAGATATACGGCATAGACTACCTTGTTGCGGCCGCTGTAACCGTCCATGTAGAGGTTCTGAATCGCCATATCGCCATTAGATCCGCCGAAATATTCAGCTCCCCTGACTATTCTCAGTTCCTCAAGTTCGACCTTCTCCGACACCGTGCTTGCCAGATGCCCCTTCACAGCTGCTTGTATCTTATCCAACAGCGCATTGTTCCCGGCCTGGGCTGAGACGGACATGAAAAGTCCCAGCAGCAGAACTATAAGCCCTATTATATTGTGCCGTTTCATAATTAGCTCTTCATCTGGTTGATATTCATGAGCATCTGGTCCGCGGTCTGGACCGCCTTGGAGTTCATTTCAAAGGCCCTCTGCGCGATGATGAGATTGGCAAGCTCCTCGACTACATTTACATTCGACATTTCCAGGAACCCCTGCTGGATAGTCCCCCTTCCCTCAAGCCCCGGTGCGCCGGTTGTGGCCTCGCCCGAAGCATCCGTGTTTGAGAAGAGGTTTTTGCCGTTCGCTTGAAGACCGCCCGAGTTCATGAAAGTCGCAAGTTCAATAGTACCCACCTGAACGGGCGAAGAATTCCCCGCCTGCATAACTGATACTGTCCCGTCCGTACCGATGGTGATGCTTGTCGTGTTGGAGGGTATGTTAACTGCGGGTTCGAGGGGATAACCGTCAGAATTAACGACCTTACCGTCTCTGTCTAGCTTGAAAGCACCCGATCTCGTATAGTTTATCGTACCGTCGGGCTTAGTGACCTGGAAGAAGCCGTCACCCTCGATGACCAGGTCGAGGCTGTTGCCCGTGTTCTGAAAATCCCCCTGGGTGTGCAGTTTCTGGATAGCAACCGGTTTTACGCCAAGGCCCAATTGCATACCTGTCGGGATCGTTGTACTCTGCGTCGATGAAGCCCCTGCCGTAGACATGGTTTGGTAAACAAGGTCCTGGAAATCCGGCCTGCTTCTCTTGAACCCTGCCGTGTTGACGTTGGCTATATTGTTCGAAATTACATCCACGCTCATCTGTTGGGCCTGCATGCCGCTGGCTGCACTGAAGAGTGCCCTGATCATTTCATTTCCTCCTCATCCATCATTACTGGTTTATTACTCATATCAGCCTTAAACCCTCGCTATTTCGGTTACTGCCCTTTGCGACAGCTGGTCGAAACTCTTGATCACCTGCTGTATCGACTGAAATTCCCTCTCAGCTGTGATCATGGCGACAAGCTCCCGCAACGGATTGACATTTGACCGCTCGATGCTTCCCTGCTTTATCTCTGCATTTGCCGGGCCTGCGCTCTTTCCGGCAAACAATGACTCCGACAAATACTGAACGTCAGCCAGCTTGACCGTTTTTATCGTTCCTACAATATTGCCCTCAACAGATACACTACCATCAGTAGCTATCTGAGGGGCCGACTTGGCATCTTTGCCGATCTTGATAGGTTTGTCTGATGTGCCGATTACCTTGTGTCCGCCGCTTGTCGCCAGAAATCCGTCTTTATCTATGGTGAAGGAACCGTTCCTGGTAAAATTGGTCGCTCCCTTTACATCGACCACAAAAAAGCCCTCTCCATTGATCGCGGTATCAAGCGGATTGCCGGTCATCTGCAGCATTCCCTGTCCTGAATCGATAGCAGATTTTCCGGTCCATGCCATCGCCCTTGCATCCGGAAGCGTCGCCGGTGCAACCTGAGAAAGCCCCTCCATAATCGGGTAGAGGCGGCTGGAGAAAGACGTCCTCTTGAATCCATTAGTGCTTACATTGGCAAGGTTATTGGCTATATTGTCGAGCTCCATCATCTTGAGGTTGGAACCTGTTATCGCCGTGTAAATCCCTTTATACATTCGAAACCCTCCTTGTGCTGAAAGAGATTAAGCAATAACGATGCCAAAGAATAATGGCTTGATTAGCGGCGTTCCAGATAAAAAAGCAGGGGCACGGAATGCCGTGCCCCTGCTTTTTTAGGAAATATATTCCCGGGTGGGAAATTTATACCTTTATGTCGATTCCCTTCTTTTCTTCTTCGCCGCCCTCTTCGGCAGCTTTCTTGAACTCTTCGGCAAAATCCTTCTTCTTTCCCGGTCTTTTTCTGAGACGCATCCTCGCGAACATATAACCCTGCCGTATCGCCGACAGACCGGGAATGTTGTAAATCTGTCTTAATCCATCGTCATCCGCCATAATATCTTATCGTGGTGCATGCAATATACTTTATACCTGCGGCAATTTATCCGGTACCCGGCCTATTCAGTAAGCTTTGCCTTCTGTTCCGCATAGTTCGTCTTGAAGAGCTCCAGGAACTTGTTATAGCCCGATTCACTTAGGCCGACGACATTATAAGGAACTTTAACATTCTCGGGGCCCTTGAGCCCTATCGACATGCTGAGACATATCGCGTCAGCAACGCTTACGATCTGGCATAGCGCTTCAAACGCGCTGTCCTCAAACACCGGAAGAGATTCGGCATGATGGTATTCGATTACTATCTCCAGGTTCTTGGGGAGCTTCCATTTCCGTGCAATCAACCCGCCGACGTCGCAATGAGTATATCCGAGGAATTCAGCCTCAACATCCTTGAAGAATGCGCCCTCTTCATAAACCTTCTGCGAGACCAATGTATACTTGTCGGGGATGCTGTTATTCAGGATCGTCTTTCCGACATCATGGATAAGTCCGGCAACAAGGGCTTCCTCGGGCTGGACCATTTTAGTCACCTTCGCAATGAGAGAAGAAGCCACGGAGACGCCGAGGCTGTGCTCCCACAGTTTCTGCTCGAACAGACCGAATTTGCGATGCATGTCCTTCAGCGATGCGGC
>Ga0137438_1000132_pt1 | contig 12624 bp, 6 predicted proteins | sample EasRivERMGT157_2_FD_102327 | JGI IMG/M metagenome (GOLD analysis project Ga0137438, IMG submission 102327) | Soil microbial communities from meander-bound floodplain in the East River, Colorado, USA - East River MetaG ERMGT157_2 | ecosystem: Environmental > Terrestrial > Soil > Floodplain ... | reverse complement strand
GATCTTGCGGCTGATGTACAGCCCGAGCCCGAGCCCCTCGGTCTGCCCGGCGGTCGACGCCCGCCGGTACTTGTCGAACACGTAGCCGCGCTCGTCGGGCGCGAGGCCAGGCCCGCGATCGCTCACCGAGACGACCGCGCGGTCGTCGCGCGCGTCGAGCCGGACCACGATGGGCGAGCCCGGCGGCGAGTACTTGAGCGCGTTCTGCACGAAGTTCACGACCGCGCGCTCGATCCGGCTGCGCTCGGCCGAGACGGTGGACGGCTCGGCGATCTCGAGCCGCACGCGGGCGCGATCGGCGGTCGACACGGCGCGCTCGAGCACCGTCGCGAGGAACCGGGCCAGCTCCACCGGCTCGGGGTGGAGCTCGATCTGGTCGGACTCGACGTAGGCCATCTCGAGCAGCTCGCGCACCAGGTTATTGATGAACGCGGCGCTGTCGGCGATCACGCCGACCGCGTGGCGCTGCTCGGGCGAGCCGCCCTCGAGCAAGCGGCTCAGGAGCCGGGCCTGGAGGACGATCACCGACAGCGGGTTCTTGAGGTCGTGCGAGATGTAGCCGACATACTCGTCGCGGAACCGCTCGAGCTCGCGGCGCCGCGTCACGTCGCGCACCGCCGCGATCACCTGGGACCCCTCGGGGGTGTGCAGCGGGCTCAGGCTGACCTCGACGGGGCACACCGTACCGTCCTTGCGGCGCGCGAGCAGCTGCAGCGCGCTGCCCATCGCGCGGACCCCGGGCGCCGCCTGAAAGCCGCGGCGGTGGTCGACGTGGCGCTCGCGCACCCGCTCGGGGATGAGCAGCTCCACCGGCTGGCCGATCAGCTCGCCGGCGGCGTAGCCGAACAGCGCGCTGGCCTGATGATTGACCATCGAGATCCGCCCCGCCGGGTCGGCGATCACGATCGCGTCGGGCGCGGCCTCGACCAGGCGCTGGAACCGCGCCTCGACCGACTTGGTCGCGGTGACGTCGCGGAACACGATCACGACGCCGTGCAGCGCGCCACGCCCGTCGAGGATCGGCGCCGCGCTGTCCGCGATCGCGCGCTCCACGCCGTCGCGCGCGATCAGCACGGTGCCGCTGCCCAGATCGACCCGGGTGCGCTCGGCGAGCACGCGGGCCACCGGATCGGGCTCCGGCGCGCGGGTGGCCTCGCCGATGATGCGAAACACCTCGGCGAACGGCCGGCCCGCCGCGGCGGCCAGCGTCCAGCCGGTCAGCTCCTCCGCGACCGGGTTCATCTGCGTGATCGCCCCGGTGGCGTCGGTCGCGATCACGCCGTCGCCGATGCTGCTGAGCGTGGCGGCCAGATGGCGCTCGCGCTCGGCGAGCTGTGCCTCCGACTGCCTGCGGCGCAGCACCTCGCGGCGCGACAGCACGAACGCCAGGAACAGGATCGCGACGCTCGCGGTGAACCCGAGCAGGATCGTGCGCCTGACCGACGCCGACTCGGCGGCCATCGCGGCCTTGCGCTCGGCGAGCAGCCGGCGCTCCTCCGCGTCGAGCGCGGCGACCAGCTTGCCCAGCCGCGAGGTCAGCGCGATGCCGGCGTTGGTGAGCGCGGCCTCGGCCTCGGCGCTGAACGCGTGGCCGCGCGCATCGCGGACCGCCGCCTCGAGCTGGTCGAGCCGCGCGGCGATCACGGCGTCGATCTGGTCCATGTGGCTCAGCTGCGCGGGGTTGTCGGAGCAGAGCTCCCGCAGCTCGCGCTGCAGCGCGGTGACGCGGGCGACCGCGTTGTGATAGGGCACCAGCTCGACGTCATCGCGAGTCACCGCGAACGCGCGGCGCGCCCGGGCGGCGTCGCCCAGCCCGATCACCATGGTCTGCGAGGTCTCCAGCACGTCGTGGGTATGCGACACCCAGCTCTCCAGATCGTCGAACGACGCCAGGTGCTGATAGGTCAGCGTGGCCATCGAGGCGATGATGCCGAGCCCCACCAGCAGCCCCAGGGTCGGCAGCGAAATACGCTGTCCGACAGAGGTCAACGAGTTGAGACGCATCGGCGCATTCCCTCGTACCATCTTACATGACGCCCCGCCGGGCGAACGGTCATCTCCCAGACCGGTACTTGTGGGGTTTTTTGGCGACCTGTAGAGTGCACTCACGATGCAGCCCGCCGTGAAGCCACCGCCTGCGACGTTCCGGAGCGGCCGGCACTTTCTACAGATTCCCGGGCCCACCAACGTCCCCGACCGGGTGCTCCGCGCGATGGATCGCCCGACGATCGATCACCGTGGCCCGGAGTTCGCGCGGCTCGCGGCGGAGATCTTCGAGGGCCTGGGGCCGGTGTTCGGCACCCAGGGCCCGGTGATCATCTTCCCGTCGTCGGGTACCGGCGCCTGGGAGGCGGCGATCGTCAATACGCTCAGGTCGGGCGACAAGGTGCTGATGTTCGAGACCGGCCAGTTCGCCACGCTGTGGAAGAAGATCGCCGACCGGCTCGGGCTGGTGGTCGACCTCGTCGCCGGCGACTGGCGGCACGGCGTCGATCCCGCGGTCGTCGAGGCCAGGCTCGCGGACGATCGCCAGGGCGCCATCAAGGCGGTGATGGTCGTCCACAACGAGACCTCGACCGGCGTCACCAGCCGGATCCCGGAGATCCGCCGGGCCATCGATCGTGCGCGCCACGGTGCGCTGCTCATGGTCGATACGATCTCGTCGCTCGCCTCGATCGACTACCGCCACGCCGAGTGGGGGGTCGACGTCACGGTGGGGTGCTCGCAGAAGGGCCTGATGCTGCCGCCCGGCCTCGGGCTCAACGCGGTCAGCGACAAGGCGCTCGCGGCCGCGAAGCAGGGCGGCATGCCGCGCTCGTACTGGGACTGGGAGGACATGCTCAAGAACAACGCGAGCGGGTTCTTTCCCTACACGCCCGCGACCAACCTCTTGTACGGGCTGCGCGAGGCGCTCGCCATGCTGCGCGAGGAGGGGCTGCCGGCGGTGTTCGCCCGCCACGCGCGCCACGCCGAGGCGACCCGGCGCGCGGTGCGCGCGTGGGGCCTCGAGATCCTGTGCGCCGAGCCCGCCGAGTACTCGAGCGTGCTCACCGCGGTGATGATGCCGGCGGGCCACGACGCCGACGTGTTCCGCGCCGCCGTGCTGTCGCGGTTCGACATGTCGCTGGGCGTCGGGCTGGCCAGGCTCGCAGGCAAGATCTTCCGGATCGGCCACGTCGGCTCGCTGAACGATCTGACGCTCCTGGGGACGCTCGCCGGCGTCGAGATGGGATTGACCATTGCGGGAGTGCCGCACCGGGCCGGCGGGACGCAGGAGGCGATGAAGTTTCTCTGCGACGGCGCGCAATCCTAGTACCTTGCTGCGGTGAACAAGGCAGGGGGTGGGGCCGACAAGCGATCTCAATCGAGAGGACCGCCCATGAAACTCCGCAAGCCGAGCGCCCCCACCATCGTCCTGATCCTGCTCTGTCTGATGTATTTCCTCACCTACATCGACCGGGTCAACGTCGCCACGGCCGCGAGCGAGATCAAGAAGGAGTTTGGGCTCTCCAACAAGCAGCTCGGGTACGTGTTCTCCGGCTTTGCGTATCCCTACCTGGTATTCCAGGTGATCGGTGGATGGCTCGGCGATCGGCTCGGTCCGCGCAAGACCCTGTTCATCTGCGGCACCATCTGGGCGGTGGCGACCGCCATCACCGGGCTCGCGACGGGGCTCGTCTCGCTCATGCTGTTCCGCATCCTGCTCGGCTTCGGCGAGGGCGCGACCTTCCCGACGGCGACCCGAGCCATGCAGAGCTGGACGCCGGCGGGGCTTCGCGGCGTCGCGCAGGGCGTCACGCATTCGTTCGCACGGCTCGGCAACGCGGTGACCCCACCCATCGTGGTGGCCCTCATGATCTGGCTGACCTGGCGCGGCGCGTTCGTGATCCTGGGCGTCGTGAGCATGGCCTGGGTCGTTGGTTGGTGGCTGTATTTCCGAGATGATCCGCGCGACCACCCGGCGATCACCGCGGATGATCTCGCTCGCCTGCCACCGGCGAGCGCGCCGAAGACCGCCGCCAAGAGCGTGCCGTGGCGGCGCCTGATCGTGCGCATGCTTCCGGTGACCTTCACCTATTTCTGTTACGGGTGGTCGCTGTGGCTGTTTCTCAACTGGCTGCCGTCGTTCTTCCTCGAGGGCCAAAAGCTCGACATCAAGAAGTCGGCGCTGTTCTCGAGCGGGGTGTTCCTGGCGGGGGTCGTGGGCGACGCCCTGGGAGGGATCATCAGTGACTACGTGCTTCACAGGACCGGGCGCGTCGCGTTCTCGCGCCTCGTGGTGATCGTGGCGGGCATGCTGGGCGCTGCCGGCTGCCTGATCCCGGTGTTGTTCTTGCACGACGTCGTCCCGCTGGCGCTCTGCCTGTCGGGCGGGTTCTTCTTCCTCGAGATTGTCATCGGGCCGATCTGGTCGGTGCCGATGGACATCGCGCCGCAGTACGCGGGCACGGCCAGCGGGCTCATGAACACCGGCTCGGCGGCGGCGGCCATCGTCTCCCCCATCATGTTCGGATATATCGTCGATGCCACCGGCGACTGGCACCTGCCGTTCTATGGATCGATCGCGCTCCTGCTGGTCGGGACCGGGCTCGCGTTCACCATGCACCCCGATCGCAAGTTCGTCGACGAGCCAGGGGTTGAGCCACCCGTCGCCATCGCGATCAAAAAGTAGGCGATGGCGCACCAGCTGGGAGACTCCGTGCTCGCCGCGCGGCTGCGCGAGGTGATGCGCGGCGAGGTGCTGTTCGACGCGTTCACCCGCGGCCGCTACTCGACCGACGCGTCGATCTACCAGATCGAGCCGCTCGGCGTCGCGCTGCCGCGGGACACCGAGGACGTGGTCGCGGCGATCGCGCTCGCGCGCCACGAGGGCTTCCCGGTGATCGCGCGCGGCGGCGGCAGCTCGCAGAACGGCCAGCCGCTCGGCAAGGCGGTGGTGATGGACACCAGCCGCCACATGACCGGCGTCCTCGAGGTCGACGCGGCGGCGGGCACCGCCACCGTGCAGCCCGGCATCGTGCTCGACGAGCTCAACCGGCAGCTCAAGCCCACCGGCTGGCAGTTCCCGGTCGACGTCTCGACCTCGGCCCACGCGACGATCGGCGGGATGACCGGCAACAACTCGGCCGGCACCCGGTCGATCAAGTACGGCATCATGGTGCACAACGTGCTCGAGGTCGAGGCCGTGCTGGCCGACGCCACGCGCGTCGTGTTCGGCGAGCTCGCGGGCGCGCCTGGCGCGCCTGGCGCGCCTCACCGGCTGGCCGAGCTGGCCGCCGCGATGCGGGCGCTGTACTCCGAGAACGCCGACGAGATCGCGCTGCGGATCCCCAAGGTGCTGCGCAGGGTCGGCGGCTACAACATCGACCTGCTCGGCGGCCCGCGCCCGAACCTGGCCAGCCTGCTGGTCGGCTCGGAGGGCACGCTCGGGTTCTTCACGAAGATCAAGCTCAAGCTGAGCCGGATCCCTCGCCACAAGGTCGGCGCGGTCTGCCACTTCGATCGGTTCGCAGACGCGATGGACGTGACGCGGTTCATCGTCGAGCTGGCGCCGACCGCGGTCGAGCTGGTCGACCGCAAGATGATGGAGCTCGCGCGCCGGCTGCCGGTGTTTCGCCAGACCCTCGATCGCCACGTCGTGGGCACGCCCGACGCGATCCTCCTGGTCGAGTTCGCCGGCGACGACCAGGCGCCGCTCGTGGAGTCGCTGACCCGGCTCGAGCAGCTGCTCGCCGACCACGGCTACCCCGGCTCGGTGGTCCGGCTGCCCGACGCCGCGTCGCAGGCCGACATGACCGCGGTGCGCAAGGCGGGGCTCAACATCATGATGTCGATGAAGGGCGACGGAAAGCCGATCTCGTTCATCGAGGACTGCGCGGTGCCGCTCGCCGATCTGGCGGAGTTCACCGATCGCCTGACGCGGCTGTTCGAGAAGCACGGGACGGAAGGGACGTGGTACGCGCACGCCTCGGTCGGCTGCCTGCACGTCCGCCCGATCCTCAACATGAAGGACGAGGCGGGCGCGCGGAAGATGCGGGCGATCGCCGAGGAGGCGTTCGCGATCGTCAAGGAGTACGGCGGCTCGCACTCCGGCGAGCACGGCGATGGCCTGAGCCGCTCCGAGTTCCACACGATGATGTTCGGCGACCGCATGGTCCGCGCGTTCGAGTCGGTGAAGGACGCGTTCGACCCCACCGGCCTGTTCAACCCGGGCAAGATCGTGCGGGCGCCCCGGATGGACGACCGCAGCCTGTTTCGCTACAAGCCCGGCTACGCGGCGCTGCGCGTCGTGCCGGCGCTCGACTGGTCGGAGTCCGGTGGTCTCCTGGCCGCCACCGAGATGTGCAATAACAATGGCAGTTGCCGCAAGTTCGACGCCGTGATGTGCCCGAGCTATCAGGCGACCGGCGACGAGCGCGACGCGACCCGCGGGCGCGCCAACAGCCTGCGGCTCGCGCTGTCCGGCCAGCTCGGGCCGGACGCGCTGGTGTCCGACGCGATGAAGCAGACGATGGATCTCTGCGTCGGCTGCAAGGCGTGCCGGCGCGAGTGCCCCACCGGCGTCGACATGGCGCGCATGAAGATCGAGTTCATGCACCACTGGAATGCGCGCCACGGGATCTCGAGTCAGACCCGGCTGACTGCTTATCTGCCGCGCTACGCGGCGATCGCACGGCGGTTCGCGCCGCTGATCAACCTGCGCAACCGCGTGCCCGGCCTGGCGACCGTGAGTGAGAAGCTCCTGGGGCTCAGCCGCAAGCGCAAGCTGCCGGCGTGGCGCACTGACATCTACGTCGCGCCGCGATCGGAGGCGCCGGCGGCCAGGCCGGGCAACGACGTCGTGATGTTCGTTGATTGCTTCTCACGCTACTTCGAGCCGGACAACGCGCGTGCCACGCGAAAGGTGCTGGAGGCGGCGCGCTATCGCGTGCTCGAGGATGGCTCGGCTCGTCCGCTGTGCTGCGGGCGCACGTTCCTCAGCGCCGGCCTGGTCGACGAGGCGCGGGTCGAGCTCGCCCGGCTGGTCGCGGCGCTGGGGCCGCACGCCGAGCGCGGCGTGCCGATCGTCGGGATCGAGCCGTCGTGCCTCCTGACGCTGCGCGACGAGCTGCCGGTCGTGGTCGCAGGCGATGCGGGCGCCGCGGGCGTCACAGGCGTCACAGGCGTCACAGGCGCCGCGGTTCGGGCGATCGTCGGCCAGGCCGTGCTGCTCGAGGAGCTGCTCGCCGCCGCGCACCGCCGGGGCGCGCTCGAGCTCGCGCTGCGCGACCGCGGCGCCAAGGACGTCTACCTCCACGGTCACTGCCACCAGAAGGCGATGGGGGCGATGCCCGACGTCGTCGCCGCGCTCCGGCTGGTGCCCGGCCTGTCCACCCAGGTGATCGAGTCGAGCTGCTGCGGGATGGCCGGCGCGTTCGGCTACGAGAAAGATCACTACGAGATCTCGATGCGGATGGCGGAGCGCAGCCTGCTCCCGGCGGTGCGCGCGGCGCCCCCGGGAGCGCTGATCGTCGCCGACGGCACGAGCTGCCGGCACCAGATCGCCGACGGCACCGGCCGCGCCGCGGTGCACGTCGCGCGCGTCCTGGAGGCCGCGCTCGAATCTGCTGAAGCATCATCATCGCCGCCGCGGTGACGAGCTTGACCATGGAATACATACGATCTTGCCGCGCCGCGCCACGAGCGTGGGCGCGCATGGACGGTGTGTTGCTGCGTGCGTGTCTCAACTCAGTCAGCGCACGCCAACCAGCCAATCGGTAGGGCGGATATCCGATTACGATCTGCGACCGTAAGTCGACGATCCCGCGTGAGTTTGGACTGGCGCTCGATTGCCCGATGTTTCGGTACTATAGTGCCGAATCAAGAAATACAATTCCGTCATTGCCGCTTTGCAAACCGTTTGCTAGCGTGGCGCCCGCTCAAGCTGGAAAAGGAGTGCGATCATGAAGAATAGGTATGGGACCGGCCTCCGGTCTGCGTTCTTACGGTGGACGGTCTATGGCCTCGTCCTTGCCCTCGCCGGCCTCATGCCGAGCACGTCGATCGCCGATCACGACGATGACGACGAAGACGGCGGTCCGGCGGTCCGTCCGCCCGATGGCAATCCTGTCCGGCCGCAGAAGCCCGAGAAGGAGCTGAAGGACATCGTTCGCGACGTCGACCGGCACCGGATCGAGGCGACGATCCGCAAGCTGGTCAGCTTCGGGACCCGTCACACCGAGTCGAGCCAGACCGATCCCAACCGCGGGATCGGCGCGGCGCTCAACTACGTGTTCACGACGATGCAGGGCTACGCGGCGACGTCGGGCGGGCGGATGACCGTCGAGCGCCAGACCTACCACCAGCCGTTCGTCGCCGGCACGATCCTGACCCCCGAGGGCGTGGACATCACCAACGTGGTGGCGACCATCCGGGGCTCGGTGACGCCGAATCGTATCTACGTTGCATCGGGGCATATTGACTCGCGCCGCAGCATCGTGACGGACTCGGTCGGAGACGCGCCGGGCGGCGATGACGACGCCTCGGGCGTCGCCGTCATCATGGAGCTCGCCCGCGTGCTGGCCAAGCACGCTCCGGAGTCGACGATCGTCCTGACCGCGGTCGATGGTGAGGAGCAGGGGCTGTTCGGCTCGGGTAACCAGGCCCGGCTGTTCAAGGCCGCCAACGCCGACATCCAGGGCATGTTCTCGGACGACATCGTCGGCAGCAGCACGGCCGAGAACGGCGTGAGGGATCCGCACCGGCTGCGGCTGTTCTCCGAGGGTGTGCCCACGCTCGACACCGCGCAGCAGGCGTCGCTGCGCGTGCTGGTCGGCGGCGAGAACGACAGCCAGTCGCGCCAGCTCGCTCGGTTCGTCAAGTCGGTCGGCGAGAACGACGAAACCGACATGACGGTGTGGCTGATCCACCGCCGCGATCGCTACCTCCGCGCCAGTGACCACGTGTCGTACCAGCAGCAGGGCTACGCGGCCGCTCGGTTCACCGAGCCCAACGAGATCTTCGCCCACGAGCACCAGGACGTGCGGGTCGATCCCACAACCGGCGTCCAGTTCGGCGATCTTGTCGAGTTCGATGACTTCTCGTTCATCGAGCGGGTCGCGCGGGTCAACGCCTGCGCGCTGTGGTCGCTGGCGCAGGGGCCCGGTACGCCGAAGGGCGTCCAGATCGTGGCGGCCGTGCTGACCAACAACACGCAGCTGGTGTGGAACGCCAACACCGATCCAGACCTCGCAGGCTACGAGGTCGTCTGGCGTGAGACCAACGCGCCGGACTGGACGCACGCGATTCCGGTCGGCAACGTGACCACCACGACCCTGCCGGTGGCGCCGAAGGACAACTTCCAGTTCGGGGTTCGCGCCGTCGACACGGCCGGTCACCACAGCCCGGTCGCGTTCCCGGTCACCCGGACGACCCCGCTGTAACGCGCGGTCGCGCGCCCGCCGCGCTGTCATGGCCGACCCGGGGCGATCCGTCGCTCACCGAGGTCGGCCTTGCCGTTTTCGGATGCACCGTTCGCTCGGCGGCCTCGATTCTACAGAATCGATCGTGCGTGGCCGCGGCCTAGGGAGAACCCGCAGCGCCACGCGGCGGTCGCCGGTTGCGGCTCGCCGCGAGATCGCCGCGCGGTCGTGTCGATCGGGCGTGGGCTCGTTCGTCGCCGTGGTAGGAGGCTACACATGCGATTCATGGTCATGCACAAGGTCGATGCGCAGATGGAGGCCGGTGGGCCGCCGTCGGCGCAGATCATCCAGGAGATGGGCAAGTACATCGGGGGCTCGAAGCAGGCAGGCGTGTTCGAGGACGGCGCCGGCCTGCACCGCAGCGCGCAGCGCGTGCGGCTCGTGTTCGAAGCCGGCCAGCGCACGGTCACCCGGGGCCCGTTCGAGGGTGGCAACCAGCTGCTGGCGAGCTTTGCGATGGTCAAGGCCGCGTCGATGGATCACGCGATCGAGCTCGCGTCGCGCGTCGCCGCCGCGGTGGGAGATCGCGAGATCGAGATCGGCCCGGTGGTCGAGCCGTGGGATCTCGGCATGATGGCGAGGCCGGCGGACGCCCCGCTGCGGTTCCTGCTGCTGCGCAAGGCCGACCGCGGGTTCGAGGCAGGCGCGCCGCAACCGCCGGCGCTGGCGTCGCTGATGGACGAGCTCCGCCGCGACGGCGTGCTGCTGTCGGCCGCGACGCTGGCGCCGAGCGCGCAGGGCGCCCGCTACAAGAAGACCGCCGGCAAGCGCGCGTGGACCGACGGCCCATTCGCCGAGTCGAAGGAGCTGGTGGCCGGGTTCTCGATCGTCAAGCTGCCGTCGCAGCACGACGCGCGGGCGTGGGCCGAGGCCTACGCGGCGATCCTCGGCGACAACGAGGTCGATGTCCGACTGATCGCCGATCCGGCCTGACCCCGCGTCGCGCGAGCGGGCAGGCGGCTCACGCGTCCGGGGCCGCTGCGGTCGACAGCCACCAGCCGTCGCCGGTGAGCCAGCTGGTCGCGTCGGGGCGCTCGGGCGCAAGCCGCAGCGAGCGCACGGCCTCGCAGCCGTCGGCGCGCAGCGCCTCGGACAGCCGCGCGCTGGACGCCGCGTCCTGCGTGCCGATGCACGGCACGAACCGCGCGCGACACACGAAGCGCGCCGGGTGGCGCTCGCCGGTGCCCCGGCGGATCAGGTAGACGGCGCCCTGGCCGTCGGTCGCGACCAGCGGGACCAGCAGGCTACCGCCGGGAGCCAGCGCGTCGATCCACGCGCGTGGGAGCTGCTGGACGCCAGCATTGACGTAGATGAGGTCGTAGACGAGATCGACCGGGTGGTCGGGTCGCCCGACGCCCGATCGCAGCTCGACGGAGGCCTGCGGCCACCGCGCGAGGCTGGCGCGCGCCCGAGTTGCGAGCGCCTCGTTGATCTCGAACGCCTGGACGTGACCTGCGCTGCCGACCAGCTCGGCGAGGATGGCGGTGAAGTAGCCTGTACCCGCGCCGACCTGCATCACGCGCCAGTCGTGCATGAGGCCGATCGCGTCGAGTAGCCGCGCGTGCAAGCTCGGCAGTCCGCTCGGAATGCCAGTCGCAATGCCGATCCCGATATCCTGATACACCAGGGCGGGATCGTCGGACGCCGTCGCGGTACCGTCTTCAGTCACGGCCCATGGCCCCGCGCCGAGAAACTCATGTCGCGGCACGTCGCTGAATGCCTGCAGCAATGACTGGTTCTCTGGGCAGCCCGCGCGCGCCACCACGACGTGGGCAAACACCCGCCGAAAATCGACCAGCCGCTCCATCTGGCGATCGATCATACGGCCGCGCCGGAGCGCTGTCTACGCGAACGAGGCCACGACCGCCACGGCGCGCGCGACGTCGCCGCGGTGATTGGCCAGCCCGAGCGAGCACCGCACCGCACCCACCGCCCGCCCGAGGCACGCCGCGAGCCGGGTCGGCGCGGCCTCGCCGTCGCTCGCCGCCAGGCACGCCGCGAGGCCGGCCGGGTCGAGCCCGAACGCGGCCTCGGCCGCGCCGGGGTTGCAGAAGCAGCCACCGCGCAGCGCGACGCCGGCGCCGCGGGCGCGCGCCTCGACGGCGGTATACGGGATCGGTTCGCCGCGCGCGTCGCCGACGTTGAACGCGACGGTGCCGCCGCGGTCGCGGCTGCCGGTCGGCCCGTAGATCCGGACCACCGGCGCGCCGTTGGGGTGGCGCAGCGCACAGAGCTCGTCGATCAGATGCCGGGTCAGGCGCGCCACGTGGGCCGCCAGCCGCGGCATGCCGACCTCGCCGAGCAGCGCGAAGCCGGGCGCCAGCGCGGCGACGCCGAGGAAGTCGGCGGTGCCGTCCTCGAAGCCGTCGTGGCCGCGGTGCAGGCGGTGGAGGTCGGCTCCGACCGACGCGAACGCGACGGTGCCGCCCGCGAACCATGGCCGCCGCAGCCGCGCCAGCGCGTCGCGCCGTGCGATCAGCGCGCCCACGCTCGTCGGGTAGCCGAACAGCTTGTGGAACGACAGCACCGTGAAGTCGGCCGGGCACGCGCGCAGGCTGAGCGGATGGCCGGGCGCGTACGCCGCCGCGTCGACCAGGACGTCGAACCCGAGGGCGCGGGCCCGGGCGACCAGCGCGAGCGGGTGGCGGACGCCCGAGAAGTTGGACTGCGCCGGCAGCGCGACGAGCCCGCCGCCGTGCGCGGCCTGGTCGACCAGCCGCGCCTCGGGGTCGGCCAGCCGCAGCTCGGCGTCGAGCGGCAGCACGCGCAGCGCCGCCCCCGCCCGCCGCGCGTACTCGCGCACGCCGTTCATCGAGTTGTGGTTGTCGGCCGCCAGGACGAGCGCCGCGCGCGGGCCGAATGGATAGCTCTCGGCGACCAGCTTGATCGCCGCCGACGCGTTGGCGGTGAAGCACACGTCGTGGGTCGCGTCGTCGACGTCGAGCCAGCCGAGCACCTGGTGGCGGGCGCGCTCGATCAGCCCGGCGCTGTCACGCGACGGCGCCGACTCGGAGTGCGGGTTGCCGAACACGCCGTCGGCGAGCAGCGCGTGGTGCGCGCGCAGCTGGGACGCGCCGTACAGCGCGGTCGCGGCGTAGTCGAGGTAGGCGTGGCCGTGGGCGTCGAGCCGGGCGAACTCGCGCGCGCGCAGCGCAGCGAAGTC
>Ga0137438_1000131_pt1 | contig 12625 bp, 8 predicted proteins | sample EasRivERMGT157_2_FD_102327 | JGI IMG/M metagenome (GOLD analysis project Ga0137438, IMG submission 102327) | Soil microbial communities from meander-bound floodplain in the East River, Colorado, USA - East River MetaG ERMGT157_2 | ecosystem: Environmental > Terrestrial > Soil > Floodplain ... | reverse complement strand
TGGGAGATCGCCAATCTCACCGAGGACGCCCACCCGCTGCATATCCACCTGATCCAGTTCCAGATCATCGGCCGCCAGGCGTTCCGCCGCGACGACTACCGCGCCGCGTGGGACGGCACGTTCCCCGGAGGCACGTTCAACGGCGTGACCTACCCGGCCGGCACCTTCATCCCCGGCTTCGGACCGCCGCGGACCTACACCACAGCCAACGCCGCAGGCGCCGTCGGTGGCAACCTGTCGTTCAATCCGTTCCTCCAGGGCGCCTCGGAGGCTCCGGACGCCAGCGAGGCCGGCTGGAAGGACACCCTCAAGGTGCTGCCGTTCGAGGTCACGCGGATCGCCGTCCGCTGGGCCCCGACCACCACCGGGGTCAATAACGTCTCGGCCGGCACCAACCGGTTCCCGTTCGATCCCACGACCGGCGGCCCAGGCTATGTCTGGCACTGTCACATCCTCGACCACGAGGACAACGAGATGATGCGGTCCTATCTCGTCGGCAAGTAGTCGACGCGGATGCAGAGAGCCACCCGCCCAACCGACGGCTCGGCTGCCGTCGTGCTCGTCCGCATGATCCTCGTCGTGCTCGCGGCTGCCGCTGTGGCGATGGCGGTGGTCGCGAGCCGGCGTGGAGCTGTGACGGCGCCGCGCCGCTACGCGTGTCCGATGCACAGCGAGGTCACCGCCGCCGAGCCGGGCGACTGCCCGATCTGCGGCATGGCGCTCGAGGAGGTCGGCGCCGGAAACGGAGCGGCGATGCTGCACGAGGCGACCACCAACGGCGCCCAGGCCATCGCGCTCGCGTCGCTGCGCGAGTCCGCCGAGGCCACGAACCTGCTGCGGTTCAGCGTCGCACAGGCTCGGCGCAACGCGCTGCCCGGTGAGGTCTACGCGCCGGCGATGGTCCAGGCCGATGGCACGATCGTCGCGCAGCTCTACCGGGACGAGGCCGCGTCGCTTGCGCCCGACGAGGCCGCCGAGCTGATGCCCGCGGCGACCCCGAACGCGCCCCCGAACGCGATCGTCAAGCTCCGGCGCGACGCCGCGCCCCCGGTGGTGGCCGACCCCAGCGACGCGATCGCCCGGGTCAGCTTCCGCCCCGAGCCCGGCGCCGCCGCGCCGCCGCCCGGGCTGATCGGCTGGGTCAAGCTCGCGTACAAGATCCGCGCGATGCTGGTCGTCAAGTCGGCGGCGATCATCAACGCGCGTGACGGCCGCTACGTGCTGGTGTTCTCGTCGAAGATGGGCCAGCTCACCCGGCGCCGCGTCGAGATCGGGAAGGAATACTCCGGGATGACCGCGATCGTGTCCGGGTTGCGCGACAAGGAGCTCGTCGTCATGGCCAACACCTCGGCGTTCGACGCCGAGCGTCGCCTGCAGGCGGCGCCATGACCGGGCGCCTCGTGGCGTGGTGCACCCGGCACCACTGGATCGTCCTGGCGATCGCCGCCGTGCTCGGGGCCGGCGGCGAGCTCGCCCGCCGCGCGCTGTCGCGCGACGTGATCCCCGATCTGTCGGATCCGCAGATCGTCCTGGTCGCCGACTGGATGGGGCACCCCGCGCCCCAGGTCGCCGCCGAGGTCACCCAGGTCCTGACCCGGGCGCTCGACGGCATTCCGGGGTCCACCACGGTGCGCGGCACGACGATGTCGGGCATGGCGTACATCGATATCCTGTTCAGCTCCGCCGCGGACCTCGCGACCGCGCGCAAGGCGATCGTCGAGCGGCTCGGCGGCGTCCGGCTGCCGGCCAACGTCCGCCTGCAGATCGGCCCTTTGGCGTCCTCCACCGGCTGGGTGTTCCAGTACGCGCTGATCGATCCCAGGCGCCGCAAGTCGCGGCTCGAGCTGCGGCGGTTCCAGGACGACGTCCTGCGCCCGGCGCTCGCCGCGATCCACGGCGTGGCGGAGGTCGCCTCGGTCGGCGGCGACATCCAGCAGGTCGTCGTCGAGGCCAAGCCGTACGAGCTGCGCAACCGCGGCGTCGCGTTCAGCGACATCCTGGCCGCGCTGCGCCCGGCGATCGCCGCGGCGCCGCCGCCGACCATCGCCCAGCTCGAGGCGCTGCCCGTGCTGCCTTCGCAAACGCCGCTTGGCGACGTCGCCCGGGTCCGGCTCGACGAGGACATGCCGATCGGGGTCGCCGACTTCGACGGCGGCACGCCTGCGATCGGCGGCATCGTGATCGCCGAGCGCGACGCCAACCTGCCGGAGCTGATCGAGCGCGTCCGCGGCGTGCTCGCCCGCGAGCACGCGCAGCTTCCCGCCGAGGTCCGGCTCGTCACGGTCTACGATCGGCTCGACGTCGCCAACCGGGTCGAGGACAACCTCCTGCACGCGCTCGGCGAGGAGGTCCTCGTCGTCGTGCTGATCCTCCTGGTGTTCCTGCTGCACGGCCGCAGCGCGCTCGTCCCGCTGGCCACGCTGCCCCTGGTGGTCGCGCTGACGTTCGGCGCGATGTGGCTGCTCGGCCTGCCGGCCACGATCATGAGCCTGGGCGGGATCGGCATCGCGCTCGGCATGGCGGTCGACGCCGACATCGTCGCGCTCGAGGCCTGCCACCGCCGGCTCGAGACCGCCGCCGGGCAGCCGCCGCCGCACGGCGAGGACCGCCTGCGCAAGATCATCGCCGCCGCCGGCTCGTTCGCGCCGGCGATCCTGACCTCGCTCGTGATCACCGCGCTCAGCTTCCTGCCGGTGTTCGCGTTCACCGGCGAGACCGGCCGGCTGCTGCGCCCGCTCGCGCTGACCAAGACGCTGGTGATCGCCGCCTCGGCGGTGGTCACCCTGACCGTGGCGCCCGCGCTGCGCGCCCGGCTGCTCGGCGGCCGGATCCGACCGGAGCTCGACAACCCGCTGACCCGCGGGCTGATGCGGCTGTATCGCCCGTTCGTCCACTTCGCGCTGCGCCGCCCGGCGCTCACCCTCGTGACGGCCGCGCTCGCGGTGCTGTCATGCCTGCCGATCGCGTCTCACCTGGGCGGCGAGTTCCTGCCGCGGGTCGACGAGGGCGACGTGCTCTACATGCCGACGACCCTGCCCGGCGTTCCGACCGACCAGGCGGTCGCGATGCTGCGCCGCCAGGACCGCGCGATCAACCGGTTCCCCGAGGTCGACACCGTGTTCGGCAAGGTCGGGCGCGCCGACACCGCGACCGATCCCGCGCCGTTCTCGATGACCGAGACCACGATCCGCCTCCTGCCGCGCGACCAGTGGCCCAAGCGCACGCGGGCGCGCTGGTACTCGGCGTGGGCGCCGGGGCCGCTGCGCCGCGTGCTCGGCGTGATCTGGCCCGAGGAGACCACCGCCACGACCGCCGAGCTGGTGGCCAGCCTCGACCGCGCGACCCGGCTGCCCGGCTGGACCAACGCATGGACCGCGCCGGCCCGCGGCCGCATCGACATGATGTCGACCGGCGTGCGGACCCCGGTCGGGATCCGCGTGGTCGCCGCCGAGCCCGCGCGGCTCGAGGCGCTCGGCGCCGCGGTGCGGTCGGCGGCGCTGGCCGTCCCGGGCACGCGCAGCGCGGTGTTCGAGTCGCTCGGCGGCGAGACCGCGCTGACGTTCACCCTCGATCCCGCCGCGGTCGCGAGCTCGGGCGTCGATCCGGCGCTCGCGCAGGCGACCGCCGACCTGCTGGTCACCGGCGGCCAGCTCGGCGAGCTCTCGCTCGACGGCCGCCGGATGCGCGTCCGCGCGTCACCCGACTTCAGCGACCGCGGCGCCGCCGACGTGATGCGCGGCGCGACCGTGCGAGCCGCCGGCGCCGGCCCGGTCCCGCTCGCGCTGCTCGGTCATCCCAGCTACGTCACCCGCCCCGCGGCGATCCGCACCGAGCGCGGCGAGCTGTGCGCCTACGTCTACGTCGACCTCGACCCCGGCACCGATCTCGCCGGCTTCGTCGAGCGCGCCCGGGCCGCCATCACGCCGGCCGCGCTCGCCGCCAGCCCGGGTGGGCTCGCGCTGGCGCCGGGCGAGCGGATCGAGTGGACCGGGCAGTACGAGCTGATCGTCGCCGGCAAGGACCGGCTGCGCTGGATCGTGCCGCTCGTCGCGCTGCTCATGCTCGGCCTGCTGCTGTGGCAGCTCCGCAGCCTGAGCGAGGCGCTGATCGTGCTCGCCGCGGTGCCGTTCGCGCTGGTCGGCAGCGTGTGGACCCTGTACGCGCTCGGCTACCCGATGTCCGCGCCGGTCTGGGTGGGCCTCCTGTCCGTCGTCGGGCTCGCGATGCAGACCGGCGTCGTCATGGTGGTCTACATCGACGAGGCGTTCCATCGCCGCGTCCGCGAACGCCGGCTCAGCTCGCGCGAAGACATCGTCGCCGCGCACGCCGAAGGCACGGTCCGGCGGCTGCGGCCCAAGCTCATGACGATCACGACGATGGCCCTCGCGCTCCTGCCGCTGCTCTGGGCCGACGGCGCGGGCGCCGAGATCATGCGGCGGGTCGCCGCGCCGATGCTGGGCGGTCTCGCGACCAGCGCGTTCCTCACCCTCGAGGTCCTGCCGGTGCTCTACACGATCTGGCGCTATCGCCAGCTCCGCCGCGCGCAGCGCCTCGGGGTCTCGATCGAGGCGATCGTCGGCCCGCCGCCACCGTGGGCGCGGGACTAGCGTGACCAGACGCGCGCGCACCCCGCTCGCCGCGATCGCCGCGATCGCCGCGTCGGGGCTCGCCGGCGGCGCCGCCGCGGCCGACACCGACCACTGCGAGCTCACCGTGTCCGGAGATGCAACCGCGGCGATCAAGGCCGACGCGCCGCACGACGCCGGCCAGGGCAAGCTCGGCGCGTCGACCGACTACTGGCTGTCCGACGCCCAGCTGCGCATGGCGGTCGAGACCATGCAGAACCTCGGCAAGAAGCTCGGCCCCGCCGACAAGCAGCGCAAGCTCGACGAGGCGATGCGGCAGGATCCGCGCTTCATGCTGCTGCTCATCAACTGCCTGTCCGACGACGCCGGGCTCATGCTGAGCGCCTCGGGGCAGTCGAAGTACGCCGACGTGCCGATGAAGCCCGCCAGCTACCCGATCGTCCCGGCCGGTCGCGCCAGGGCCGGCGAGCTCACCGCGATGTTTCACCTGGGTGGTGGCGCCAGCAAGCGCGAGACCTACGTCGTCGCGGCCCCGGGCAAGCTCACGCTGACCCGGTTCGACCGCGAGGCGATCGCCGGCAGCTTCGCGTTCAAGGCCGAGCAGCGCGGCAAGGCACCAAGGCACATCACCGTCACGGGCAGCTTCCACTACCGGTGCAGCGGGGACGCCTGTCAGAAGTAGCGCCAGCGGCGGTCGGCCGGCTCCAGCCGCCGCGCGCCCGGCCCAGCGCCAGCGCCCTCAGCCGGCTCCGGCGGCGGCGCCCCGCCCTACACCGCCTCACGCCGACGCACGCCCCCGACACGATCACGGCAGGACCCTGCTGCCGAGCGCTGCCCGCGCCGACGAGTCGCGGTTGATCGCACCCTGGGCGGCCTGGGTCTAGGATCGGCGTGGCGGGGTCAAGGGGGGGCGCCACCATGTGATTTTTCGCAAAGAACCCGGCCTCCTGGGTCGGGATGCCGCCGTGGCAGTTGTATAAATGGTGGCACGAACGCTCGCCCGAGCCGTCGAGGTCGCCGACGGGCGGCACGGCGAGTTGACGGTACCGTAGACTTCGCGCATAACCTCCCGCCACGGGAGGCACCGAGAGAAAAAATGTCAACCGAAGCAAAATGTCCCTTCAAGCACCAAGCGGGTAGCGGGACAACGAACCGGGACTGGTGGCCGAACCAGTTGCGACTCGAGATCCTTCACCAGCGTTCATCACTGTCCAACCCCATGGGCGCGGACTTCAGCTACGCCGAGGCATTCAAGAGCCTGGACTTCGCGGCGCTGAAGAAGGACGTCCTGGCGGTGATGACCGACTCGAAGGAATGGTGGCCTGCGGACTTCGGCCACTACGGGCCGCTGTTCATCCGCATGGCATGGCACAGCGCCGGCACCTACCGGATCGGCGATGGCCGAGGCGGTGGCGGCAACGGCAGCCAGCGATTCTCGCCGCTCAACAGCTGGCCGGATAACGTCAACCTCGACAAGGCCCGCCGGCTGCTCTGGCCGATCAAGCAGAAGTTCGGCCGCACGATCTCGTGGGCCGACCTGATGATCCTCGCGGGCAACGTCGCGCTGGAGTCGATGGGCTTCAAGACCTTCGGGTTCGGCGGCGGGCGCGCCGACATCTGGGAGCCCGAGGCCGACGTCTACTGGGGCTCCGAGAAGGCGTGGCTCGACGACAAGCGCTACTCGGGTGATCGCGATCTCGAGCATCCGCTGGGCGCCGTCCAGATGGGCCTCATCTATGTCAACCCGCAAGGCCCCAACGGCAACCCGGATCCGGTCGCGGCGGCGCGGGACATTCGCGAGACGTTCGCCCGCATGGCGATGAACGACGAGGAGACCGTCGCGCTGATCGCGGGCGGTCACACCTTTGGCAAGACCCACGGCGCCGCCGATGCCGGCAAGCACGTCGGGCTCGAGCCCGAGGCGGCCACCCTCCACGAGCAGGGCTTCGGCTGGCAGAACAGCCTGGGCACCGGGCACGGTGGTCACTCGATCACCAGCGGCCTGGAAGGCACCTGGACCACCACGCCGACGAAGTGGAGCAACAACTTCTTCGAGAACCTGTTCGGCTTCGAATGGGAGCTGACCAAGAGCCCGGCCGGCGCGCATCAATGGCGGCCGAAGAACGGCGCGGGCGCCGGCACGGTGCCCGATGCGCACGACAGCTCGAAGCGTCACGCGCCCTTCATGCTCACCACTGACCTCTCCCTGCGGCTCGATCCCGCCTACGAAAAGATCTCCCGCCGCTTCCTGCAGCACCCCGATCAGTTCGCGGACGCGTTCGCCCGGGCCTGGTTCAAGCTCACCCACCGCGACATGGGTCCGCGCGCGCGCTACCTCGGCCCCGAGGTTCCGCGCGAGGAGCTGATCTGGCAGGACCCGGTCCCCGCGGTCGATCACCCGTTGATCGATGACAAGGACGCCGCGGCGCTCAAGGCCAAGATCCTCGCTGCAGGCCTCACGGTCTCGCAGCTGGTGTCGACCGCCTGGGCGTCGGCGTCGACCTTCCGCGGCTCCGACAAGCGCGGCGGCGCGAACGGCGCCCGCGTCCGCCTCGCGCCCCAGAAGGACTGGGAGGCCAACCAGCCGGCCCAGCTGGGCAAGGTGCTCGGCGCGCTGGAGCGCATCCAGAAGGAGTTCAACGGCTCGCAATCCGGCGGCAAGAAGGTCTCGCTCGCCGACCTGATCGTCCTTGGCGGCTGCGCCGGCGTCGAGCAGGCGGCGACCAACGCCGGTCACGCGACGACGGTTCCGTTCAGGCCGGGGCGCACCGACGCCTCGCAGGCGCAGACCGACGCGGCGTCGTTCGCCGTGCTCGAGCCGATCGCCGACGGGTTCCGCAACTACCAGAAGGCGCGCTACTCCGTCTCGTCGGAGGAGCTGCTGATCGACCGGGCGCAGCTGCTGACCTTGACCGCGCCCGAGATGACGGTCCTGATCGGTGGCCTGCGGGTCCTCGGCACCAACGTCGGGCAGTCCAAGCACGGCGTGTTCACCAAGCGGCCGGAGGCATTGACCAACGACTTCTTCGTGAACCTGCTCGACATGGGTACGGCGTGGAAGCCGGTGTCCGACGCGCAGGACGTGTTCGAGGGCAGCGATCGCAAGACCGGCGAGGTCAAGTGGACCGGCACCCGCGTCGATCTGGTGTTCGGCTCGAACTCCGTGCTCCGCAGCCTCGCCGAGGTCTATGCCAGCTCGGACGCGCAGGGCGCGTTCGTGCGGGACTTCGTCGCGGCCTGGAACAAGGTGATGAACCTCGACCGGTTCGACGGCAAGTAACGCCGGCGCGACCTGCGTACTCTGCGCTTCAGGCGCGACAGCCGCGCTCCGTGCGGTAGCAGCATCGGCCACGATCCGACGAGCCGCGTGCCTCCCCAGCCGCAGGACCGGCGTGCCGATTCGGCGTACACGCGCGGGCGCGGCGCTGGATCGCCGCGATCGGCACGTGCGATCGCATGGTTCGCGCAGGCCCGCGGCTTGCTCACACGCCTCGCCATGCAAGCTCGCGCCGCTGCTCTCGTCGCGTCGTTCATCTTCATCGCCGGCTGCTGGACCGATGCCGCGCCCACCGACCTCGAGGCCGTCCCCGATCCGGTGGTCGCTGCAGCCGCCCCGGCCCCGCCACCCCCGACGCCACCCCCGACGATCGAGAACGCCTTCAGCTGCGGGACGGTCGGTGAGGTCGGCTACGTGCCCGTAGCTCGCGACATGCAGCTCTTCCCGTTGCCGACCGGCACGTTCCCCAATGCGGTGTGTAACGACGGCACGCCCGCGATCCTGTACTTCCGCCCCGGCCGCGGCGCCGGGTTGACCCACTGGCTGATCGAGCTCGAGGGTGGCGGCGGCTGCCGCACCGCACAGGAGTGCGCGGACCGCTACTGCAGCGATGCCACGAACTTCGGCCGGCAGCAGATGGGCTCGGCCGACTACATCGCCACCGTCCCGTGGATGGCCGCGACGGGGATCCAGTCGATCACCATCGGCAGCCCGTACTTCGACTACAACCACGTGTTCGTGCACTACTGCAGCTCCGATGGGTGGGCCGGGAACTCGACGCTCGCGACGGGCACGGCGCTCGCGCCGCCCGCGCATACGGCCCCCGTGACGTTCTCGACCCGGTTCAATGGCAACGCGATCCTGAACGCGGTGATCCGCGTGCTCCGGCAGGACGGCGCCGTGCTCCCGCCGTTCACCTTGACGGGTACCCCGATCCCGATGCCCGATCTCGACGACGCGACCGGCAACGTCGTGATCGCCGGCGGGTCGGCAGGTGGCATCGGGGTCGAGCTCCAGCTCGATCGCACGGTGACCAACCTGATCGCGAACCACAACCCGGCGCTCCCGCTGCCGTTCTACTCCGGGATGATCGACTCCGCGTTCGCGCCCCAGCTCCAGGGCCTCGGGTTCCAGTTCACCGATGTATGCCTCACCCTCGGTGCGTGCGACTGGCGGTCGTACATCAACGCGAACGCGCCGTACTACCCCAAGCTCACCGACGCGAGCTGCACGGCCATGCACGCAGGCACCAACCAGGCGTTCCGGTGCTCCGATCCGACGCACGTGGTGCGCAACCACATCACGACGCCGATGTTCCTCCGCCAGGGCGAGAACGACTCGCTGCTGTCGGACCACTACCAGAACCGCGAGAAGCTCGCGACGTCCCCCGCGGCCACCGCGACCATGACCGTCGCCGAGTTCGAGGGGCTCGTGCGGGTGCAGGCCGAGGGCGTGCCGACCTGGAACGCGATCGCCGAGGAGCCGCCGGGCCGGATTCCGGGAGTGTTCGCCCCGGACTGCCCCACGCACGATCCGCTGCGCAGCAGCCCCGCGTTCCTCATGACCTCGATCGGCGGGTGGACGTGGGGGCAGATCTGGGACAACTGGCGCAACCTCGCCTCGCCGCGCGTCGAGGTGAGCGACCCCGCGATCCCCGGCACGGCCTCGATCTGCTTCTGAGCGCCGCGACCCGCGCGTCGGCCGACGGGCCAGCTCACCGCCTTCTGGCCGACTTGCATCGGGCTTGCCGCGGCCGGCATCGAACGCTCATCTTCGAGCGCGCTGCCGATCAACAATCCATCCCGAAGAAATGCGTGATGGGCTCGTCTTTTAGGCGATGAGCAATCAAGGACACCTTCCTGCTCGACGGCAAGGAGGCGACCGCCAAACAGCAGTTTCTGTCTCGAGATCCTGTTCGAGGCCGCTCCGACCCCCCGGGTCACGCCGGCGCGGTGCTCGGCAGCTCGACGGGGACCCAGTGCTGCCTGTGGCGCGCTACTGGCCCGGCATCTTCAGGTCGTGCTCCTTCATGATGGCCTGGTTCTTCTCGTCGGCCCGCTTGAGCGCCGGGCGGGCGTTGATCTGCTCGAGGTAGGCCGCGACCTCCGGGGTCGCCTTCATCATGCCGAACATGGTCATGAAGCGGAGCGTGCCCCCGAAGATCACGTCGGCCATCGAGAACATCTCGCCGAGCAGGAACGGCCCGCTCGCGACCGCGCCGCTGATCGCGGTGATCATCGCGTCGTAGTCGCCCCAGCCGGCCTGGCCCGGCTTGAAGTCCCACTTCTGGGCGCGCGCCATCGACCCGGGCTCGATCACCGAGGGCGCGAACAGCGACCACCGCAGGTACGTGCCGCGCCGCGGATCGTCGACCGCGGGGGCGAGCTTGCCGAGCGCGTAGCGGTCCGCGAGGTAGAGGTTGATCGCGGCGCTCTCCGTGACGACCGCGTCGCCGTCGGTCAGCGTGGGCAGCTTGCCCATCGGGTTCACCTTCAGGAACTCCGGCGCCTTGTGGGCGCCTTTCATGAGGTCGATGAACTTGAGCTCGTACGGCTGGCCGATCTCCTCGAGTGCCCAGACCACGCCGGCGGCGCGCGAAAACGGATGATGATAGAGGGTGATCATGAGGCGGAGGTTACCCCGCGTCAGCTGACAAGGCTCTGTCAGTTGACGTGCCGGTTTGCGTCCGCAAGGTGGTCCGAGCTGTCCTGCTGACCCGCAATGTATTCCAGGTGATCGTGGCCTGGCGGCGTACCGCTCCCGCACCTCGAGGAGCCACCGCCGCGCATGCGAAGATCTCTGGCACCGTGACGTTCAGCCGACCGGCTTGCCGTTCGCGGCATCCCACGCGAGCCGCGCGTGATCGGGTCCGGCGAGCACGACGCGGTGCAGCCGCACGATGTCCTCGCCGCCGCTGATCGATGCGGTACACCGCCGTGTGCGTGGAGCCGGGAGGGAACGCGAACACCACGACCGCGCTATCGTGCGCGAGCTGAACTGGCGCGGCCACCCACGATCTGCACTGATTCGCGAGCGGCTTGATGGCGCGCTCACCAGCCACGCGCGTGCGCTTCGATGGCCAGCTGGGTGAGGGCTGGTCGCGTAGTACAGGTTGTCGGCGATCAGCTTGGCGTTCTGGTACTGGAACGCCGACGGCTCGAGATCGCTCCAGTTGTAATTGAGCACCGCGGTGGTGACCCCCGCGGCCCTGGCCGCGGCGACCGCTGCATCGACGGTCTCGCCCGGGCCGGGGCCGACGTCCATCGCGAGCACGCGTGGGCCGCGCGCGGTGACCGCTGCGCTGGCCTCCTGCTCGCCGGCGCCGCTGCCGGGAGACGCGAGGCAGGCGGCGACCAGCGCGAGCGCGAGCGCGAGCGTGGATCGGGCGATCGATATCATGAAACCTCCGAGCGACGCGCGATTGCAGCGCATGTGCCAGACAAGGCACCGTGGCAATACGCCTGGTTGTGCTTTGCTGCCGGGATTCGCGACATGGCGATTCACGACAGTGCCGCCGCGCCGCCGCGCCGCATCACCGCAGGAGTGCACCACTCCGACAACGTGTGCTTGAGTTGCTTACATGTGTTCCCGGAACGGGACGAGCCTGCGTCAGGAGCGAGCGCGACGAGCCCACCGCCGCGCACGCGCCAGCCGCAGCGCAGGTGCAGAGGCCCGAGGCTCTACGCGGCGGGCCTTCTGGCAGCGACGCCGCGGGAGCTCACAGCGCAATGCGATCGGTCATCAGATCGCGAAGACTGAACACCAGGCTCGGGACCGCCTGCGGCGCGATCGGCGCCAGCTCACTGTGACGCGTGATCGAGCGGTAGCCATCCGGCGATGGCTCACGATGGATGTCGACGGTCATCGTCTTTGCGTCGATGACCCAGTACTCGGGAATCCCGCCGGCTGCGTACAGCAGCGCCTTGATACCGCGGTCTTTGTGCTGCGACGTGTACGCGACCTCGAGCATCCAGACCGCACGCTGCGGCGCGTTCCACACCGATGCAGCCGTGACGACGGCAAAGTCTGGCTCGGGCGCCGAGTACTGGGACAGTCGGTACGTGCATTGCGGCGTCACCATGAAGTCGTCCGTCAATCGCCGTGCGAGCAGCCGGGTCAACAGCGTGACCAGGTGGCGATGCTCGTCTCCCTGCGCGCTCATAACTACGACCACGCCGCCGAGCAACTCGACCTTCTCGTCGTCGAATGCACCGTGGTCGGCGAGCTGCATGTACTCGTCGACGGACATCGGACGGACCGTGTCCGGCGCAATCGCGGCGAGCTCGGACGGTAGATAGAGATCGAGAGCAGCCATCTGTGCAAGCATACCAGGCTCCGGGCAACGTCGGGGGCCGACATGCCGGGCCGCGATGCATGTAGCGCGCCGCGTGCAACCACGCCAGATCGCGTGGCCGTTCCGCAGACCATGTCCGGCATCCGGACAGACGTCCGAACTCCGTCCGGACACCGGACATCGTCCGCGGCACCTACCTACCTACCTACTTGCAGGCCCGCAGGCCGGCCGGCTCGGTAGGGACCTCCACCGTCGCGCCTCAAGTTGACCAGGCCACCAAAGCTCTCGACAGACTGCGACAACATCCACACCACGCGCTGGTCGTCGGCCCGGCCGGTGCTGCTGACCTTGCCGCCGCGTCCGCGCCGGGGTAAGGCTGCAAAGCTGTTGCGCAGGCACGGTCCGATGTCCCCTCGCGGCCCCGGCGCAGCTTCGCCATTCTTCCGAACAGACCCCGTACGGGTCTTC
>Ga0137438_1000130_pt1 | contig 12667 bp, 12 predicted proteins | sample EasRivERMGT157_2_FD_102327 | JGI IMG/M metagenome (GOLD analysis project Ga0137438, IMG submission 102327) | Soil microbial communities from meander-bound floodplain in the East River, Colorado, USA - East River MetaG ERMGT157_2 | ecosystem: Environmental > Terrestrial > Soil > Floodplain ... | reverse complement strand
GGCTGAATTTCAGGCTCGCAGGCGAATAAACCCAGCACTGCCGAGTATTGCAGCAATTCATTGACGCCATTCATGGGGGCTATTTCGCCATTGCCATAAAAACCAATCAGCGGCAGCTGCGGAAACTGCTCGCGCAGCAATTCCAGATCGCGATCCATGCCCCCATAAAAATAAGGCCCGCGGCCAAGACAGGAAAACAGTAGCCCGAAATCAGGCTTTATCCCCAAGCGTTTCTCCAGCTTGAGCACGGTGTCCTTAAAATCCTGTTGCGCCGCTTGCGGCTCACGCACCACCCAGCATAAGTACTGTCCGAGCGTCAGATATTTAGCCAGTGTCACCGAGCCATCGGCCTCATTGCCGCAAACCAGGGCGGCAAAGCGGTAATTACGCTTTTTTACGGCTTCTGCGCTATCCGCAATAGCCGCCATTAACCGGTGCAACGGTAATGACTCCCCGCTGCCACAGGCTTGCTGAAGGCTTAGCAAGGCTGATTGCCCGTTCAATTGCAGCAGATCATGCCCATTCACCGCAGTCACTGCCTGCGGGACAGATAACATGCGCACTCCATGCGCGGCAGCCACTCTGCCGCGCATGCCTTTCAAGCTGGCCTCACAATGGCCGGAGGCGGTGCCTTTGCCGTTCTGCCAGACAGAAAATGGACCCTGGCCGATGGCATCGCCTGATACACCGCCAAATCGCACGCCGGGTTCAGCCATCCAGGTAATGTTCATCGCATTGGGGGCCGCCAACGCCATCAATAGTTGCCTGGGTTTTACTCGGGATGCCGGCTGCAAGCCAGCGTCTCCGCCAAACACCATGGCTGCTGCGGCGGGCGCATCAACGATCCAGTCTTGTTCGGTAAAAATGCCAGGGGCGGAGCAACCCATCACCTGCGTACAGCTGGCAGCCTTGGTAGCGGCATGCAAAGCCGGTTCCGGGTCACGGGCAAATTCGGAGGTGAGAAACAGCAACACACTATTGGCGCAGCTGATCTCCGCCGACTGCATGGCCTTGGCCACCGCTTCATGCACCAGCGCGGGGTTCGCCTCTCTACCTACAGCCAACCCAGTGGCAACTTTCATATGGTCTTGCCCTTGAATTCGCACAAATCATAGATTGCACAGGCTTCACACTTTGGTTTACGCGCCACACACACATAGCGCCCATGCAGAATCAGCAGATGATGCGCGTCGTGCAAATATTCTGTGGGCACGGTTTTGACCAGTTTACGCTCGACTTCCAATGGCGTTTTGCCCGGTGCCAGACCAATACGGTTAGCGATACGGAAAATATGCGTATCCACCGCAATAGTGGGCTGGCTAAATGCAGTATTAAGTATGACATTGGCGGTTTTACGCCCCACCCCCGGCAGTTTTTCCAACGCTTCCCGCGTGTTCGGCACCCGCCCATCATGCAGGTCAACTAGCATGCGGCAAGTGGCCATGATGTTTTTTGCCTTGCTATGGTAAAGCCCTATGCTTTTGATAAAGCGTTCAAGATCTTCCAGTCCCAGCGCCAGTATCGCCTGCGGAGTATTGGCCAGCGGAAAAAGCCTGGCGGTAGCGATATTCACGCCTTTATCAGTGGCTTGCGCGGAGAGTATGACCGCAATCAGCAGCTCGAAAGTGCTGCGATGCACCAGCTCGGTGGCAGGCTCAGGAATAGCAATAGCAAGCCGCCGAAAAATCTCGCGGCGCTTGTCTGCGTTCATGGGTTAGGGAACCTCTGATTAAGTCCGCCATGAGCCGCGTTGCTATCGAAAATGGGATGATTGCTAGACGCACGCCGCAGGGTCGTACTAGACGTACGAGGCCAAGGCGTGCAACAACGCAAGCGCCCATTTGCGATGCAACCCTTCGGGACAATGGCTTTGCGGGCGGTCTGCGGTGTCAGACTTCTGGTTAAGGGAATGGCCATTAACTTCGAAGCCTTCCTTGCATCTCATCCCGCAAAGCTGCTGTCGCGGTCATGTGGGACTTAATCAGAGGTTCCTTAGAGATTAGTGACTGGCTGCTAGCGTGGCAGGGGTAGTCGGCTGCGCTGCGGATTTGCGCTGTTCCAGCCAGCTACGCGTGGCAATCAGCATACCCAGACCAAGAAAAGCCCCAGGCGGCAATATGGCCAGCAGGAAACCGTGGTAATCCGGTATGACCGTCAGCGTCAACACCTTGGCCCAAGGGCCCAAGGCTAGATCGAAGCCGGAGAACAGTGTGCCTTTGCCTACCAGCTCACGAACTCCACCTAGCAACGCAAGCACCAGCATCAAACCTATGCCCATCATGAAGCCATCCAGCATGGAAGGTATGGTCGGGTTCTTGGCGGCAAAAGCCTCCACCCGCGCCAGCACGATGCAATTGGTAACAATGAGCGGGATAAAAATCCCCAACACCTTGTGCATGGGATTGGCAAAAGCATTCATCCCAAGATCAATCACCGTCACCAGCGCGGCAATAATCAGGATAAACACCGGGATGCGAATTTCCTCAGGCACCAAACGCCGTACCGGCGACACCGAGCCGTTGCTGAATGCCATGACGATGGCAGTCAGCAGCCCCAGTGAAAATCCATTCACCACCGTGCTGGTCACCGCCAGCGTCGGGCATAGGCCCAGCAACTGGACAACGCCAGGGTTCTGCTTCCATAAGCCGTTTTCGGCAATCTCTTTATAACCAGCCATTATTTTTCTCCTGCTACCGCTTGCGCAAACAGCGCTTCCTGATGTTCATGATAATACTGCAATGCCTGATGTACCGCTTTAACTACCGCCCGCGGGGTAATAGTAGCGCCTGCCATGTAATCAAAACTGCCGCCGTCTTTTTTCACTTTCCATAGCTCGTCAGCTGTTTTGGCTAGCGATTGCTGATCAAAGTTCCTTATCCAGTTACTGTGCACGATGTCAATATAATCACCCAGCCCCGGCGTTTCCTTATGTGCCAGCACACGCACCCCGACTATCGTACCGTCCAGGCTTATCGCGATCAGCAGTTTGATTTCCCCACTATAGCCGTCCGGCGCGCTAACTTCCAGAATCACCGCAGATGGCTGCCCGGCCTTGCGTGCGCGATGGGCCTCCGTTTCTGTTGCATTTCCCAGTAGGCCACCAGCCGCAATCCTGACTGTATCTTTCAACAAATCATTATCGTGCATGGAGGCTGGCAACACCTGCTCGAACAGCGCCCGTCGCGCTTCCGCCTCGCTGGCTTCAATCGGTGCCTTGGTGATGGTATAGGTATAAGCCAGGATTGCAGTACCGACAATGGCAAACATCACCATAATCAATGTAGTGATGATAGTGTGTTTGAGTTGCGAATCACCCATTGCTATTGGCTCACTTCCTGTGCCCAAACACGCGCGGCTGGGTATAAGTATCTATCAACGGCACGCAAATGTTGAGCAGCAACACCGCAAACGCAACACCATCCGGGTAGCCACCATAAACCCGGATCAGATAGGTCAGCACGCCAATGCTGGCGGCGAAAATCAGCTTGCCGCGCGGGGTAGTCGGGCCGCTGACCGGATCGGTGATGATAAAGAATGCACACAACATCGAAGCACCGCTAAACAAGTGAAAGGCCGGGCTGGCAAAATGGGTGGCGTCTGCCAGATAGAATGCGCCGGATATTAGTGCCAGCGCACCGAGAAACGCTGCAGGTAAGTGCCAGCTGATAATGCGTTGCTGCAGCAGATATAAACCACCTGCCAGATAGGCCATTGCAACAAGCTCAGCGCCCTGGCCTCCTAGCAGGCCGAATATGGGCGCCTGGCCTATGCTCTGCAGCGTATGCTGCAGCTTGAGTTGGGTTTTCAGGTAATCCAGCGGCGTCGCCGAACTGATGGCATCCAGCAGCACGCCATCCGGTAAGGCACGGTTAAAAATATAATGCAACTGATCACTAAAACCCAACTGCGCATGCGCCAGAGCCAATGGCGCTGGCCATTGCGTCATGATCAGCGGAAAGGAAATCAGCAATGCTGCATATCCCACCATGGCCGGATTGAAAGGGTTGTAGCCAAGACCGCCATACAACTGCTTGGCAATCACAATGGCAAACAAAGTCCCCACCACAACCAGCCACCAAGGCGCCAGCGGGGGCAGTGCAAGCGCCAGCAACCACGCCGTTACCAGCGCGCTGCCATCCATCAGAAAAGGCGTGATGGGACGATTACGTATCTTCAGCATGGCGGCTTCCGATACTAACGCTGTCGCCGAAGCCAACGTCAGCGTAACCAGTATGCCGCCGCCAAAAATCCACACATAAGCTGCTATGCCCGGCACCAATGCCAGCAGCACCTTGAGCATGATGATACTGACACTAGGAGCGTTTGTTACATAAGGTGAATGACTCATCTAGACTTTCTGTTGTTGTTCTTGGTCTGACGGGTTGTCACCGCTGCGGGTTGATTCAACTGCAGTTCTGCGCGCATCAATTTCAGCAATTTCAGTCTGCACTGCTGGCGTCAGGCTGTCAGTATTCTGCGGTGTAACCTCCGTTTTTTGTGCCCGCGCACGTTCCATGGCGGCAGCAATCGCGGCTTTTTTAACTTCATCGTCGGCTGTCACCTCGGTTTTACCGGCAGTCTTTTGCGCATGTCTCTGCGCACGCTCCTGCTTCTCACGCTCAATGCGCATCAGACGGAAATCATTGCGTTCGCGTGCAATAGTGGCAGCTTGCCTGGCCTTGTCCTGCGCGATAATTTCGCTCTTGGCAAAGCGATAGTACTGCACCAGCGGGATATTGCTGGGACAGACATAACTGCAACAGCCGCATTCAATGCAATCAAACAGTTGATAGTCGCGCGCTTTTTCCAGATTTTGTGCCCGTGAGAACCAATACAGCTCTTGTGGCTGCAAATTCACCGGGCAAGCATCGGCGCAGCGTGTGCAGCGTATGCAAGGCAGTGCTTGCGGCTGCTTTGGGAACATGCCGGGGGTCGAAGCGATAATACAATTGGTAGCCTTGACCACCGGCACAGGTGCCGGTGGCAGATTAAAGCCCATCATTGGCCCGCCCATAATCAGGCCATTGATATCACTCGTTGCGCCGCCCGCGACTTCCACCAGCTGGTCTATCGCCATGCCCAGCGGTACCTCGAAATTGCCTGGGCGCGACACCTCACCGGTGACGGTCACAATACGCGAAATCACCGGCTCGCCGTGGTTAATGAAGCGATGCACGCTGTAAGCCGTGGCCACGTTGAAGCACTGCACGCCGATTTCGGTGGGCAGTTTGCCGCTCGGCACTTCCTTGCCGGTCAACACTTCAATCAATTGTTTGGCACCGCCACCAGGGTAAATCGTCGGCACGATGACTACACTGATCGGCACGCTGCTATTGGCAGCCGCGGCCCTCATGGCTGCCACAGCCTCTGGTTTATTGTCTTCAATACCAATGACGCAGGTTTCGGCAGCCAATAAATACTGCATGATCTCTATGCCACGCACGATTTCCTCGCCGCGTTCACGCATCAACATGTCGTCGCAGCTGATGTAGGGCTCGCATTCGGCACCGTTAAGAATCAGCGTTTTTACCGGCCGATGTGCGTCTTCACGCAATTTTACGTGGGTCGGAAAAGTCGCCCCGCCCAAGCCAACCACACCGGCGTCTGCCAGGCACTGGATGACTTCGGATTTGGCCAGACTGCGATAATCCAGTGCTTGATGTTCAATCCAGCGATCCTGCCCATCTGCATCGAGTGTGATGCAGATGTCAGGCAGGCCTGAAGGGTGCGGAATCATCTGATCTTGCACCGAAACGATAGTGCCTGAAGTCGGCGCATGTACCGCGGCGGAAATCTGCCCATCCGCCATTGCCAGCAGTTGGCCTTTCAGCACGCGTTCGCCCACTTCGACCTGCAACTTCGCCATGTTGCCAACGTGCTGCCTGAGCGGTAACACCAGGCGCTGCGGCATGGCGACCGTGGTAATCGGCGCTTTGGTCGACTCAAGTTTATGCTGTGGCGGATGTACGCCGCCATTGAATTTGAATAGTCTGGATATCATGCGACTTGTTTGGTTGGCGGATTTATTTGAGACTTGATTTCATACACCGGGTAACGCCACTTCCAGTTGGTCGGGCTTTCGGCGATAGGCACCATGGTGATGCAATCCACCGGGCAGGGCGCCAGACAGAGTTCGCATCCTGTGCATTCTGCAGCGATCACGGTATGCATCTGCTTGGCGGCACCGAGTATGGCATCTACCGGGCAAGCCTGGATGCACAGCGTGCAGCCTATGCACAGACTTTCTTCAATCACCGCCACGGATTTTGGCTTGGGCGTGCCATGTTCGGCATTCAGCGGCTTGAATTCCACGCCCAGTAAATCAGCCAGGGCATGCACCCCAGCCTCGCCGCCTGGCGGGCACTGGTTGATGTCGGCTTCGCCCTTGGCGATCGCCGTTGCATAAGGTTTGCAGCCAGGATAACCGCATTGACCGCATTGGGTTTGCGGCAGAATGGCGTCGATTTTTTCAACCAATGGATCGCCCTCTACTTTGAACTTGAGGGCAGAATATCCGAGCACTATCCCCAGCAGCAAAGCCAGGCCTATCATCACCAACAGCGCAGTGAGCATTAACGCGTCAACCCGGCAAAACCCATAAAGGCCAGGCTCATCAGGCCGGCCGTGACCATGGCGATGGCTGAACCCTTGAAGGGGGCAGGGACATCGGCAGCTTCCAGCCGCTCGCGCATACCGGCAAACAGCACCAGCACCAGCGAGAACCCTACCGAACCGCCGAAGCCAAACAACAGGGATTGCCACAAGTCATGCTTGGCTTGCACATTCAGCAAGGGGATGCCGAGTACCGCGCAATTGGTGGTAATCAACGGTAAATAAATACCCAATAGCTGGTACAGCACTGGGCTGAACTTTTCGATCACCATTTCCGTGAACTGCACCACGCCGGCGATGACCACGATGAAAGAAAGGGTGCGTAGATAGAATAAATCAGTACCCAGCAGGTATTCGTTGATCAGATAACTGGTGCCGGAGCCCAGCGTCAGCACAAAAGCAGTAGCCAGCCCCATGGCGATGGAGGCTTCCAGCTTCTTGGAAACGCCCATGAACGGGCACAGACCCAGAATTTTAACCAGCACTATGTTATTAACGAACACCGTGCTGACCAATATAAGAATGTAGCTTTCCAGCATTCGGCAAAAGCCCGTAGGTTAAAGTGTGAAATTATCGCCCGCCAGCCAGTTTCCGGCAATCAAATTGACGGCCATTATTGCCGCGCGAGCTTTAGAGACTGCTTACTATAATGACTTGGCCAAGCAACATAAAAGAACATGTGCTTATATTTTTATAACTATTTGTTCTTAGAAGAGACCGGTATCGCATAAAAAGCATATTCTAGCATCTGCAGTTTCGGTTAAAATAGCCGGATTTAACGGATTAGTCAGGTTGAACATGCTGCAGGGCAGTCTTGTCGCCATCGTCACCCCCATGCATGAAGATGGGGCGCTTGATCTTGATGCGCTTCGCTCTCTTATTGATTTTCATATCGCTGAAGCTACCGATGGCATTGTTGTCGTCGGCACCACCGGCGAATCGCCCACTGTTGACCTTGATGAACATTGTTTGCTGATCAAGACTGCAGTGCAGCAAGCCGCTGGACGTGTTCCGGTCATCGCCGGCACCGGCGCCAATTCCACGCGCGAAGCCATCATTTTGACCAGGCAAGCCAAAGATTTGGGTGCAGATGCCGCCCTGCTGGTTGCCCCTTATTATAACAAGCCAACGCAGGAAGGCCTGTATCAACATTTCCGCGCGGTGGCTGAGGCGGTGGATATTCCACAGATTCTCTACAATGTGCCCGGACGCACTGCCTGTGATATTTACAACGATACAACATTGCGTCTCGCTGCCATTCCAAACATAGTCGGGATCAAGGATGCCACCGGCAATATAGAGCGTGGCACAGACCTGCTGCTGAGAGCCCCCGAGGGATTCGCCGTTTACAGCGGAGACGACGCCAGCGCCATGTCGCTAATGCTGCTGGGGGCACGTGGCGCGATCTCGGTGACCGCCAACGTTGCTCCCAGATGCATGCACGAGATGTGCGTGGCCGCCATGGCGGGCGATGCCATCAAGGCCAGAACCATCAATAGCAAATTGTTTGAATTACACCAGAAGTTGTTTGTCGAAGCTAATCCGATCCCTGTCAAATGGGTATTGCAGGAAATGGGCTTGATAGCGGGTGGCATACGCCTGCCGCTGCTACCCATGTCCAAGCAGTATTACGAAACCTTGCGTAGCGCCATGAAAAGCGCCGCTATTTTGCCATGAGAGCCTACATGAACCGATTCAACACCAGCACCACCGCCCTAGTCTGCCTGTTGGCGCTCACCATCAGCGGATGTGATTCAATTCCTTTTATTGACAATACGCCCGATTACAAGTCCTCAGGCCGCTCACGCCCGTTGGAGGTACCGCCGGACCTGACCTCGGCATCTGCCAGCGACACTTTTTCGGTTCCTGGCGGCGGCACAACTTATTCGTCCTTTAATAAGGAGCAAGAAGGGCAGGAAGTAGGTGTAGAGAAAATCCTGCCAACTTCCGACAGTGTCAGAATGGAACGAGCCGGAGCGCAACGCTGGCTGGTAGTGGATGCCCCAGCAGAAAAAATATGGCCCATGATACGCGAGTTCTGGACTGATCAAGGGTTTGCAGTGCGCGTAGAAAATCCGGAAACCGGCGTCATGGAGACCGAGTGGATTGATAAGGGTGATCTTAAGAAAGATGAAAAAGGCAACTATCTGGACAAATTTCAGGGCTGGCTGGATAAGCTTTCGAATACGGCCGACCGGCAAAAGTTTCGCACCCGCATTGATCGCGGCAGCAATGAAGGCACCACTGAAATCTATATGACGCATCGTACCGTAAGCAGCGTGCCGGATGACGGAAAAGAAAGAGTGAGAACTGGTTATGGCGAGGTCGAAACTGGCTATCGCCTCGAAGATAAAACTAAAAATAAGGCAGCTAATGCGCTGGATGACGACGTTGATGTTGAGCTATTGCGCCGCCTCATGGTAAAACTGGGCGTAGAAGAAAAAAAATCGCGCTCTATCATTGCTTCACCATCACAAGAACAACGCGCCACCCTCAACAAAGAGGCTGAAGGCAGCGTGAATCTGGTACTGAATGATCAATTCGATCGCTCCTGGCGTCGTGTCGGCTTGGCTCTCGACCGCATAGGTTTTGTGGTTGAAGATAAAGACCGCTCGCGCGGCTTGTTCTATGTACGTTATTCAGACGTGGATATCGACGACACGCCAAAGGAAAAGAAAGGCTTGCTGGACAAGCTGAAATTCTGGGGCGATGACACGGATAAAAAAGAAGAAGCCAAACCGGCGCCTGTAGCCAAGGATGATAAGGGCCTGTTGGATAAGCTGAAGTTCTGGGGTGGCGACAGCAAAGATAAGGTTAATCCCGAGAAACAATATCGCATCAAAGTTGAAAGCAGTGATGACGATAAAACCTCGGTGACTGTTGCTGATAAAGATGGCGCTCGTAACCGCTCGCCCATTGCCAACCGCATCATCAGCCTGCTCTATGAACAACTGAAGTAATGCGCTTCGCCTCTCTAGGCAGTGGCAGTGCTGGTAACGCGCTGGTGGTTGAAGTGGGCGCCACGCGACTGATGATGGACTGTGGTTTTGGCCTGAGAGATACGACAACTCGTCTCGCGCGACTTGGGCTGGAACCCAGGCAACTTTCCGGCATCCTGGTCACGCACGAGCATGATGACCACGCCAGCGGCGTATTCAAATTTGCCGCCAAACATCGTTTGGCTGTTTGGCTTACGCATGGGACGATGTGTGCCGTTCAACGTTTTTTGCCTGATGAGTGCCGTCCCGAAATCCATACCATCGACAGCCATCAATCCTTTGCTGTTGGTGATATTCAAGTCCACCCCTTCCCGGTGCCGCATGACGCGCGTGAACCGGTGCAATATGCATTCAGCGACGGTGCAAAAAAGCTCGGCGTATTAACCGATACCGGCACCTCTACTCCGTTCATCGAAACTATGCTGGATCGCTGTCATGCCCTGGTGCTGGAATGTAACCATGATCTGGATCTGTTGATGAATGGCCCCTACAGTTGGTCGCTCAAGCAACGCGTAAGCAGCCGCCTTGGGCATCTGGACAATGCAACTTCTGCAGCCTTGCTGGCAAAACTGGATACCCATCAGTTACAGCACATTCTGGCTGCGCACCTCAGCGCTAAAAATAATACGTCACAACTTGCAAAGCAAGCCTTGAGCGCTGTACTGGGTTGTGCGACTGACTGGATTGGCATTGCCGAGCAACAAGCCGGATTTGACTGGCGCGAGATTGTTTAAACTGCGCAACCTGATTGACTTCCAACAAACAAAAAGCCGACTTTGTCGGCTTTTTGTTGAATTGGACTAATTATGTCAACTAGTCTGGTTCTTTAATTACTTCTTTTCTTCAGCAGGAGCGGCGGCAGGTGCAGCAGCTTCAGGAGCGGCGGCAGGTGCAGCAGCTTCAGGAGCGGCAGCAGGAGCAGGAGCAGCCACTGGAGCTTCAGCAGCAGGAGCAGGAGCAGCTTCTTCTTTCTTGCCGCAAGCGACAAGAGCAAGAGCTAATAGAGCGGCAAGCAGAATGGAACGAGTCATTTTTTAATTCCCTTAATTAAGACTATAAATTAAACCAGTGACGGCCAATCCTGTAAACAGACTGGCCGAGTGCGAAAAATTTTACCATCTCCCCAAAAAAAAACCACTATTTTTTATAAAATTCTGCGCATATCTCCAAATAATTCATTAAACATTGTTGCATTTTAACAAATTTAATTTGAACCCACCTACCAGCAACTTGGTAACGCACGCATGGGCCAGGACCCTGATTGCCGGCAAATAATGGCGTGGTGGCTGCACAGCCGGCAATAAACCTTGGGCTAATCGATATTCAGAGATGATTTAAGTGCGGTCTGAAGCCGATCTGTTGCAGAAAAGAGACACTGGCCACTGAAATTGCGGAATTGAAGAATCAAAGACCCAAAGTAGTGACAAACACCGCCGGGCTGGAAGCTTCCAGCAGCTGATCAAAACGCTCTTGCAAACTTCTCACACCAACCGGATCATGCAAGGCCAGCAGCAAGCGCGCATCATCCACATGGAAACGATGCAGATAGTGTTGCTGATCCGCGATCATGAAAGGATCATTGGTGATGAGTGCATGCTCGGCCGTCTGGCAAATGGAGATGGCATGGCTGTAGGTTTTGAGCAGCCCCATCAGGCGCGGACAATGCGTACTGAAAAAATCGACCTCGTGCAGCACAATGGTGAGCCGATTATTGCGATTCTTCGCAAGAAATCCTCTTAGCGCCTCATAACGCTTGGGGCTGGTGTAGCCACCGCGCGACAGATCTGCATCAAAGATTAGTAATTCCCGCTCAGCGTGCTGAATGATCGTATCTATCGCCGCCTCATAAGCCTGCTCTCCGCTCAGGCTCTGTAATTGCGGCGCTTCTTGTGTTGTGGTTTGTTGTGCCATTGCAATCCTCCGACGTTATCAATCAGATTCAATGAGAAAACTCTATGTATCCAGCCAGATACCACTGGTGTAATTGTTCGACCAGCCGCTTGTCTTTAAAGCTCGCAGCAGGCAAACCCCTTTGATCCGCCAATTGCAGCAGCAGGTGCCGCTCTGCTGGTTGGATATCGCTCACGTCCAGGCACTCGCCATTCATAAAAATCTGGTCGCCATGAAATAGCATCAAGCTCTTCAGACTGAGCGATATACCGCGTTTTGCTAACTTGGCTCTAAAAGCTGTCAAACTTACAGCATATGGTTTTTCAAAGATTACATGGAGTTTTGGTTCAGATAAATAGCTGCCCAGGAACCGCGCCACATCTTCACGCTGCCACTTTATCCGGCTCAGCATTTTAGAGACCTGGCTGATCATGGCTTTACTGATTTTAGCTGGATGGTGTGTCGATCTAAGATCAGGGTCGGCATACATACCTTCAATATTGATGCGTTCTTGCAGATAATCCATAAACTGTGACGCCAGCTCTTGCGCAGAAGGCGCACGAAAGCCGACGGAATAGGTCATGCAGTCGCCCACGGCAATCCCCCAATGCGCAATCTGTGGCGGCAGATAAAGCATATCGCCCGGCTGCAAAAGCCATTCCTGCTCGGTCTCAAAGTTTTTTAAAATGCGTAACGGCGCACCTTCCACCAAGGTCAAGTCCTTTTGCCCGCTGATGCGCCACAAACGCTTACCCTGACCTTGCAGCAAAAACACATCGTAGGAATCAACATGCGGCCCCACACCACCGCCGTCGGGCGCGAAACTCACCATCAAGTCATCCATGCGGGCATGCGGAATAAAATCAAATTGCTGTAAAAGCGCGGCAGCTTCAGGCAGATGATGGTTGACTCCCTGCACCAGCAAGCTCCAGGATTTTTTCGGCAAAGCAAGAAATCGTGCCTCGTCAAACGGTCCCCGCTCCAGTTGCCATTTGCCGCGCAATTGTGAAACCAGGCGCGACTGCGCATCGTCCTCGCAGGCCAGTCCAGCCAACTCTTCAGCACTGAGTAATCCCGTAAAGTCAGGGATCGCACCACGGATTAACAGTGGTTTCTTCTGCCAATACTCTTCAAGAAACTCGCGCGTACTGATACCGCCAAGCAAG
>Ga0137438_1000129_pt1 | contig 12735 bp, 17 predicted proteins | sample EasRivERMGT157_2_FD_102327 | JGI IMG/M metagenome (GOLD analysis project Ga0137438, IMG submission 102327) | Soil microbial communities from meander-bound floodplain in the East River, Colorado, USA - East River MetaG ERMGT157_2 | ecosystem: Environmental > Terrestrial > Soil > Floodplain ... | reverse complement strand
TTGATCTCCGCCAGCGACGCGTCGGTCTCCCAGAATGCCTTGTAAAGACTTTTCAACATCGCGCGCGCCTTCGGCACGATTGGGTCAGGAATGCCGATCCTGCGCGCCAGATCGTCGGCTTGCGCGTCGGTCAATCCTTTCTGCGGGTCGACGAATACCTTGTGAATCTTTTCCGGCGTGCGCGCGGCCACCTCTTCGATGTCCATGCCGCCCTCCGAGGAAGCCATCACGCAGACCTCCTGCGTGCCCCGGTCCACGACCAGGCCGATGTACAACTCCTTGCGGATATCAGCCCCCTCTTCGATCAGCAGGCGGCGCACCTTCTGGCCGTCCGGTCCGGTCTGATGCGTCTTGAGCTGCATGCCGAGGATTCTGGACGCCCACTCGCGCACTTCATCGACGGACTTGGCGACTTTGACCCCGCCACCCTTGCCGCGTCCGCCGGCATGGATCTGGGCTTTCACTACCCATACCTTGCCGCCAAGTTTGTTTGCCGCAGCCACCGCTTCGCCGACGCTGAAGCAAGCCACGCTGCGAGGCGTGGTGACGCCGTAGTTCCTGAGGATTTCCTTCGCCTGGTATTCGTGAATTTTCATCGCTGATTTTTGCCTTTTGTCGGACCCGCTTTTTGCACCGGCACGCCACTTTCCCGCATGGGATTACGGGCGCTTGTTCGATCCTTGACGGGCCTCGTGCGCGCGCTTGAGATCCTTGTAGGCCTGGTCATGGCGCTCGCGCGCCTTGGCGAATTCCGCCTGCGCTTCCTGAAGCCCCTTTGAAGTCTGTTCTGCCTGGGCCTTGGCTTCCTCGAAACGCTTTTGCGCCACCTTGTCTTTCTTTTCCGCCTCCTGGACCTTGCGCTCCGCAGTGGTCATCTGTTCTCGCGCATACTGGGCGCGTTGCTGGGCCACCTCTAGCGAAAGCGGCGCATCGCTGGTTTGTGCCAGGGCATCGGCGGCGAGCGCGGCGAACATGATCACCAATATAGTCTTTAGCATTTCCCTGTCGCACCCGGTATTGCGGCGCGCCTGAAGATGATGGGAGAGAAATCAGTGGTGCCGACAGCAGGAATCGAACCCGCGACCTTTTGATTACAAATCAACTGCTCTACCAACTGAGCTATGCCGGCTTGCGCGAGATTATAGGCCGCCGCCGCTTAATCGCGGGCCTACTTGATGACCTGGAGGCGTGGCCTGCGGCCTGACGGCGGCGCGGGATGATCATCGTTCGGCGGGGTGACGTCAGTCTTGATTGGCGCAACCACCTGCGCAGGCAGCGAAGGCGAGGTCGGGAACGAAAGGCCTTGTCCGGTCTCCTTGGCGAAGATGCCGCCCACGGTGTTGATCGGCACGGAAATTTCGCGCGAGACGCCGGCGAACCTGGCCGAGAACTGCAACAGATCATTGCCGATCTTCAGATTGCGAGTGGCATCCGGACTGACATTGAGAACAATTTCGCCGTTCTTGACGTACTCCATCGGGACCTTCGTCGTCTCGTCGACCTTCACGGCGATATACGGCGTGAGGCCGTTGTCGCAGCACCACTCGAAGATCGCGCGGATCAGGTACGGCGTGGTCGACGCGTCTTTCACTTGCGCATCACCTTCTCCGAAGCCGTGAGCGCTTCGATGAAAGCCGGACGGCTGAACAGCCTCTCGGCATATTTCATCAGCGGCGCCGCCTGCTTTGGCAACTGTATGCCGTAAAAATCCAGCCGCCACAACAAGGGAGCGATGGCCACATCGAGCATCGAATACTCCTCGCCAAGCATGTACTTCTGTTTTACGAACACCGGGGCAATCTGCGTGAGGTTGTCGCGGATGGCCAGGCGAGCCTTCTCGGCCTGCTTTTGCGTGCCGCTGTCGATCGCGTCGATATTGGAGAACAGCTCATTCTCGAAGCGGAACAGGAACAGGCGCGCGCGCGCCCTCATCACCGGATCGGCCGGCATCAGTTGCGGGTGCGGAAAGCGATCGTCAATGTATTCGTTGATGATGTTGGATTCGTAAAGAATCAAATCGCGCTCGACCAGCACCGGGGTGCGGTTGTACGGATTCATCACCGCCAGGTCTTCGGGCTTGTTGAACAGGTCGACATCGATGATCTGGAAATCCATCCCCTTTTCGAAGAGGACGATCCGGCAGCGCTGGCTGAAAGGGCAGGTGGTGCCCGAGTAAAGAGTCATCATTGGCTTGTTTCCTCGGTTGGTCAGTGCACGTCCTTCCAGTACTCCCTCTTGAGCAGCCAGGCCGGCACCAGCAGGAGCAGCAGGAAGAACAGCACGACGATGCCGATTTGCGAACGTTTCGTTTTTTCCGGCTCGCCCATATAAGACAGGAAGTTCACCAAATCGCGGACCAGCTTGTCGTATTCGAGCGTGGACAGGCTGCCGGGGTGTTCCAGCACAAGCTTCCTGTGCTCGACCTTGTGACCTTCGTGTTCTTCACTTTCGATCTTCAAGACCTGAGAACCTTGCAGCTGCCACAGCGCGTGCGGCATGCCGACGTTGGGAAAGGCCAGATTGTTCCATCCGGTCGGACGCTTCTCGTCGCGATAGAACGTGCGCAGGTAGGTGTAGAGCCAGTCCGTGCTGCGAGCGCGCGCGATCACCGACAGGTCCGGGGGTTCGACCCCGAACCATTGACGCTGGTCCTTGCGACTGGCGCTGATGGTCATCGGGTCGCCGACCTTGTCGGCAGTGAACAGCAGATTTTCCTTGATCTGCTGTTCGCTCAGACCCAGATCCATCAGGCGGTTGTAGCGCATTGCGCTCGCAGCATGACAGTTCAGGCAGTAATTGATGAAAACGCGCGCTCCGCGCTGGATCGAAATGGCATCGTGCGGATCGATATTGGCGTTATCGAGCCGCAGCGTGTCTCCCGACGCAATGGCGGCAAGCGGCGCGAACAGCATTGCGAAAAACAGTCTTCTCACGATGTCACCCTCTCAGGCTCCGGCTTGGTCTTGTCGATCCTGGTATACCAGGGCATCAGCAGGAAGAACAGGAAGTAGAGGACCGTGAAGATGCGCGCCACCACGGTAGCGCGATCCGCGCCGCCTAGCCATGAGCCAAACTGGCCCCACAGATTGGTTGGCTCGGTGCCGAGATAGCCCAAGATCAGGAGAGCGACGACGAATATCGCGAGCGCGCCCTTGTAGATCGGGCCGCGATAGCGGATCGACTTCACCGCGCTGCGATCGAGCCACGGCAAGAGGAAGAAAATCATTACTGACAGTCCCATCGCCAGTACGCCCGGGAACTGCGAGCCCAGCAGCGGTGGCACAGCTCGCAGGATCGAATAGAACGGCGTGAAATACCAGAGAGGGGCGATGTGCGCAGGCGTTTTCAGCGGATCGGCGGGAACGAAATTGTTCTGTTCCAGGAAATAGCCGCCCATCTCAGGGCCGAAAAATACAATCGCGCTGAACACCATCAGAAAGACCACCACGCCGACGATGTCCTTGACCACGTAGTAGGGATGGAAAGGAATGCCGTCGAGCGGGATACCGGTCTTCGGGTCTTTTTTCTTCTTGATCTCGATGCCATCCGGATTATTGGAACCGACTTCGTGCAGTGCCAGCAGATGCGCCGCCACCAACCCGAGCAGCACCAGCGGAACGGCGATAACGTGGAAGGCGAAGAAACGGTTCAACGTGGCATCCGAAATGACGTAATCGCCTCTGATCCAGAGCGCCAGATCCGGACCGATGAAGGGAACGACACCAAACAGGTTTACGATCACCTGCGCGCCCCAGTAGGACATCTGACCCCAGGGCAGCAGGTAACCGAAGAAGGCTTCCGCCATCATGCACAGATAGATCAGCACGCCGAACAGCCACAGCAATTCGCGCGGCTTGCGGTAGGAGCCGTAAAGCAGCCCGCGAAACATGTGCAGATAAACCACGACGAAGAACAGTGAGGAGCCGGTGGAGTGCATGTAGCGGATTAACCAGCCCGATGGCACGTCACGCATGATGTATTCAACCGAGGCGAACGCCTGGCCGGCGTCGGGCTTGTAGTGCATCGTGAGCAGAATGCCCGTCACGATCTGCATTACCAGGACCAGCATCGCCAGCGAACCGAAGAAGTACCAGAAATTGAAATTCTTCGGCGCGTAGTACTCGGCAAGGTGCGCCTTCCAGTTCGCCGTCAGCGGAAAGCGTTCGTCGATCCAGTTCAGCAATGCTTTCAATTTATTCATCGTGTCACGCTCCCTTGCTGTCCGAGCCCACGATCAGCCGCGTATCGCTCAGATAAGCATACGGGGGCACTTCCAGGTTGTTGGGTGCGGGCGCTCCTTTGTATACGCGACCCGCAAGGTCGAACTTGGAACCATGACAGGGACAGAAGAATCCGCCCGGCCAGTCGCTGCCCATGTCGCTTTCCGAGCCAGCCGCGAGTTTCTGCGATGGCGAACAGCCCAGGTGCGTACAGATCCCGACAAGCACAAGATATTCGGGCTTGATCGAACGCGCCTCGTTCCTGGCATAGTCGGGCTGCATGGGCGCCGAGGATTTTGGATCAGCCATCGCGGCATCAATCTTCGGCAGGCTGGCGAGCATTTCGGGCGTTCGATGCACGATCCACACGGGTTTGCCACGCCATTCGACAGTGATCATCATGCCTGGCTCGACCTTGGAGATATCCACCTCCACCGGCGCGCCCGCCGCCCGCGCTCGCGCACTGGGAGTCATGCTCATTACAAACGGCACAGCCACTGCCACCCCGGCCACTCCGCCCATTGCACTCGTTGCGGCAACAAGGAAACGCCTCTTGCCACGATCGATATTGCTATCCGCCATGTTCAAACCCGTAAGGTTTAGAAAAACGTGGCATTTTATCGCAAGTTGACGGCAAAATCACAGCGTTATGAGTTTAATTCCTTGTAAAATATGAAGAAATCGTCATTGTCACAATGCGGGCCAAAGTCTCGGGTGATGACAATCATTCTGTGGCCAGGCGAATCTGCAACAAATGTTGCAACGTGTTCGTTATACGCGGCGCCGGCACTCGTCCGGTAAAGAAGACTGATTGTCATGAATTTCATTGCTCTGAAAGCCTTGGGTTCTGCGTTGCTCCCTCCGCTCAATCTGCTGTTACTCGCACTGTCGGGTTTGCTCCTGCTCTTCTTGCGCCGCAGGACGGGCTTGGCGCTGATTGTGGCCTCTGTGGCGGGCCTGTTTCTGCTTTCGATGCCGGTCGTCGCGACCAAGCTGGCCGGGCTGCTCGAAGATCGCCCGGCAGGCGGCCGCGCAAATTTGGGCGGCGCCCAGGCCATCGTCATTCTTGGCGCCGGCAGCTATCCGGCTGCGCCCGAGTACGGCGGCGACACCGTGGCGGCGGCAACGTTGGAAAGAGTGCGATGGGGAGCGAGGCTGCATCGGCTGTCCGGATTGCCGATCCTGGTGTCAGGGGGCAGTCCGTTCGGCGCCCGAACTTCCGAAGCCGCTCAGATGAAGACCGCGCTCAACCAGGATTTCCGCGTAGATGTGAAATGGATGGAGGAAGCGTCCATCAACACTTTTGAAAGCGCGCGCTACACGAGACAACAACTCGCCGGGGAAAGGATAGATCGCATCGCTCTGGTCACGCATGCCATGCACATGCCGCGGGCACGGCTGGTTTTCGAACAAGCAGGATTCCGCGTCATCGAGGCGCCGACCGGTTTTTCCACCATGCGTCCACCCGGTGTTCTGAATTACCTGCCTTCCTCGCAGGGACTGGAGTTGAGCCGCGACGTCCTCCACGAGGTCATTGGATTGGGCTGGTACCATGTGCGCCTAGCCTCGCGCAGACAACAAGGACAGCAATGAAAGTCAGGGTGAAATGGATCGAAAACGTTGCCTTCGTCGCTGAAACCGAAAGCAGTCATGCCATCGTGATGGATGGCGCACCCGAGGGCGGCGGCCGCAATCTCGGTCCGCGCCCGATGGAAACAGTACTGGCCGGCACCGGCGGCTGCACGGCTTATGACGTGGTCTCCATCCTCCGGAAAGCACGTCAGGACATCAGCGATTGTGTGCTCGAAATCGATGCCGATCGCGCGCCCGCCGATCCGAAAGTCTTCACGCGCATTCACTTCCATTTCAAGATCAAGGGACGCAACATCAGGCGGGAGCACGTCGAGCGGGCGATCCATCTATCCGCGGAGAAATACTGCTCGGCCTCCATCATGCTCGGCAAGAGCGCCGAGATCACCCACGATTTTGAAATCGCGGAGGGATAGTCGTCACACCCAGTAGGTGCAGCCGGTCATCAGCCGGGAGGCGGCACGCATCGCTTGCCTGGCGGGGGCCGGAAGCTCGGCGCCCCCGTGAGCCAGCGCCGTGCGCGCATGATCGGCTTCGTCATCTTTCATTTGCGCGACGATCGCCCGGCTCTTAAGGTCGTCTTCCGGCAGGCGCCAGAGGTGGCCGTCGAGATGCCCCTCCACCTGTTTCTCGGTTTCCGCCAGGAAGCCAAGATTCCATTTGTCACCGAGCAGCCCCGAGACTGCCCCGATCGTGAACGATCCCGCATAGAGGAGCGGATTGAGCAGGCTTACCCTGCCGCCGAGTTCCTCGATACGCTGCTCGGTCCACGCAAGATGTTCGGTTTCCTGCGCCGCCGCGTGTTCGAGGGCCTCTCGCACCTCCTGATTGCGCGCTGTCATCGCCTGGCCGTGATAGAGGGCTTGTGCACAGATTTCTCCGGCGTGATTGACGCGCATCAACGCAGCAGCATTGCGCTTGTCGTGCTCCTCCAGTCTGGTCTCCCCCAGGTCGCCTCCCGGCAGCGGCCGCACCGAGGTAGCGCGAGCGCATAACGTGCGCAACGCGCGATCGAAATTGACGATCAGACGGTCGATATTTGGCATCGGGATCATTTCTTTCGCATCAGGAACAGATACTCCCCACCGCTTTCATTCGAAAGCAGAAGCTGGTTGCCGGTCTGTCTGGAGAACGCCTGGAAATCGCGCACCGATCCGGGGTCCGTCGCAACGATTTTCAGCACCTGCCCGGTCGTCATGTCATTCAGCGATTTTTTCGTCCGCAGGATCGGCAACGGGCAATTCAGTCCACGTGCATCCAGCTCGCGATCGAATCTGATTTCGGTTTCTGCATTCATGGAGTCGGGCATTCAAAAAGAAAATCGGCGTCCGCCGGTCAGTTCCTGGCGACCGGATACCCACGCGCGGCCCAGTTGCTGAATCCACCGGCAAGGTTGTAAACCTGTTCCCATCCGTTGTCTGCGAGAAAATTGCTTGCCTGAGCGGAACGCATTCCGGATTGGCAATAGAATACGACCGGACACCCGGGCTCGATCTCCTCCAGACGCGCGCGGAGCATCTGCAATGGGATATGCACCGCGCCCGGGATCAGCCCGCGTTCGACTTCCCGATCGGTGCGCACATCGATCAGCACAAGCGAGCCGCGCAGCAATTCCTGCAGTCCGTCGGGATCAAGATTGAAGTAAGTGCCCATCGATGAAGCCTGACAATGAACCGAATGATAACGCCTGGCGCGGGCCTTCAGAAGAGGCTGATGTTGCGATCGAGCAGCAACTGCGACAAACGGGTATTGGCGGCTTCCAGGCGTCCGACCAGCAATTGGAGAAACGCGGCGTTGAACGCGTGCTTGCAGCCCTCGGTTGCCTGCGCCAGGGATTCCGCAGTGATCTCAATCACCGTGATATCGCTCACGGCCGTGACACTCGCCGTGCGCTGGAACGCCCGTTTGCCGAGATAGGACATTTCCCCGAAACATTCTCCTACGCGCAGGATGTTGAGCAGCTTGTCCTGCTTGGTGACCTTTACCTCGCCGGCGGCGATCACGCAGAACGCCGTACCGACTTCGCCTTCGACAAGGATTGTCTTGCCGGCCGGATAGCGCACCCAGTTGGATATGCGCAGCACCTGCCACAAGTCGACATCCTGGAAGGTCAGGAAAAATTCGAGATCGCGCAGAATGCTGAATCTTTCCGTTTCCGGGACAACTTGTTCTGGTTTCTGCAAATTGTTGAACGTATGCGCCAGCGCCTCTGCAAATTCTTCCCAGGTCTGGAAGCGGTTTGCGAGGTCTTTTTCCAGCGCTCGTTTGACTATCGCATTAACGGCGGCGGGCGTATCCGGCCGCAGCACGCTCGCCGCCGGCGGATCCACGTTGATGATCTGATACACCATGCTGTAGTTGTTGGTTGCCTTGAAGGGCAGGGCCCCGGTCAGTAACTGGTACATCACCACACCCAGCGAAAAGATGTCGGTCTGATGATTCAACGTCATTTCCTGCAGCTGTTCGGGCGACATGTAAGCGGGAGAACCAATTCCCGACACCTGCGTGGTTTCTGCGGTAATCGAAAGCGCGGCGCCGAAATCGGAAATCTTGATGTCCGTGTCGCCCGTCAGGAGAATGTTGGCCGGCTTGATGTCCCGATGGATTATGCCGTGCCGGTGCGCGTAGTCCAGGGCCTTGCAGCATTTAAAAATAATCTCGACAATGCTGTTGATCGTCATCAGCTGGGCAGGCAGGGTGTACGGCTCGAGCGTGCCTCCCGATACGTACTCCATGACGAGGTAACTCCCGTCCTCATCGGAAACGGCATCGTAGATCGCGACCAGATGCGGATGAGAGAGTTTGCCGGCAAGTGACGCTTCTACCAGAAACAGCTTGTGAAAGCGCCTGCCTTGCTCTTTGTCACCGAGCGCATCGGCCCGCACCAGTTTGATGGCTACCTGGCGTCCCGCAAAGGCATCGTTCGCCAGATAGACCGCGCTGGTCGCGCCCCTGCCAAGCTCCTTGATGATCTGGTATTTGCCGATCTTGTCCATGAGCGAAGCCCCGGTGTTCAGACCTTCAACCGGAGCTCTTGGGTATGATAGGAAATTAGCGGCAGCAACGCGAGGTTTTTAAGCAAATTCAATCGCTAGGAGCCTGATATAGAACGCGACCAACATGGCCTGCCGGTCCGCCAGCGGTCCTGCGACAGGCCTCTGAATCAGGGTTTGCGCCGGCTCTCAATATCTAGCGCCATCAACTCCTTGAGGCGCGCCTCGACGATGGATTTTTGATAGAAATCACCATCTCCGGCTTTTTGGGCAATCTGCAGTTGTTCGATTGCCGCTGGAAAGTTGCCCCGTAGCGCATAGACTTCCGCGAGAGCGCTATGCTGCAACAGCCGCTTCCCCATCACTGTGTACGCTCGGGCCTGATATTCATAAAGTTGCGGATCCCCGGTACGCCCGTCCACCCTGGCGTTGAGGAACTGCAATGCGTCGGCGGCCTTGTTCGCCGTGAGCAGGGCGTCGGCGTAGCCATAGATCAGCGCTGTGCGATTTGGATTGGCCCTCAGGCTGTCCCGGTAGGTCGTCAGCCCTCTCTCGACTTCGCCGCCCGCGATCAGCGTTTGCGCGCTCAGTGCGTCAATCATCGGACTTCTTGCCTTCAATCCCTGCAGCAATGCCATTCCCTTGCGCGCACGCACCTTGTCGCCCGCCCGCAGCAACGCGACCACCAACCCGTAGCGAACTGCGGCCTCGGTACCAAACTTGTGTTCCCCGATCATTCTGTCGAAATGTGCCGCCGCCTCGCGTGCATCGCCTTCCTGAGCGGACAAGCGGGCGCGGACCAACTGGAATTCCAGGCTGTCGGGAACCTGGCGGAACGGAATGTCCTGGATGCGGCTCTGAATATCCGCAATGCGCTCGAAGGTGAGCGGGTGAGTGCGCAGATAGGATGGCGCGCCCGTCTCGTACACCCGCGTCGCCTTTTGCAGCCGTTCGAAGAATACCGGCATCGCATGCGCGTCGAAGCCGGACTTTTCCATGATCTGTAAGCCGATGCGGTCGGCCTCGCGCTCGTGTTCACGCGTAAAGTTCAGTTGCGACTGGATTGCTCCCGCCTGGGCCGCCGCGATGGCCGCCACCGATACCTGCGAATTCGAGCGCGCGGCAAGGATCGCCACCGCGAGCGCTGCCATCGAGGCGAGGCCGGCGCGTTGCTGAGCCGCGATCAAGCGCGCAATATGGCGCTGGGTGACGTGTGAAATTTCGTGCGATAGCACGCTCGCCAGTTCCGATTCGCTCTGCGCAGCAAGCAGCAATCCCGTGTGCACGCCGACGAATCCGCCGGGTAACGCAAAGGCATTAATGCTGCCGTCGGAAATGGCAAAGAACTCGAAGGCGCCAGCGGGATCCGGGCTGTTTGCCACCAGCCGATAGCCGATCGTATTCAGATAGTCGGTGACCTCGGGATCGTCGAGATAAGCCGGATCCGAACGAATCTGCGCCATGATGCCCTCGCCCAGCTTGCGCTCCTGCGCTGGCGAAAGTGCGCTTTGCGACACATCCCCAAGGTCGGGCAGTTCGTCGGCCAGCGCAAAACCCGAGACCAGGAAGGCCAGCATGAGTGTCTTGATTTTCATGATGCTATGATAGCCCCACTGTCGGACGAGTTCCGCGGGCGCAGTACAGACCGCTAACAAAATTTCAGGGCTACGAATGGGCGAACTCACGCATTTCAATGCCGCCGGCCAGGCGCACATGGTCGACGTGGCTGCAAAGCAGGATACCCATCGTGTAGCCATCGCGGCCGGCCGAATTGTCATGCGCCCCGAAACGCTGCAAAAGATCCGGGAAGGGTCCGCCAGCAAGGGCGACGTGCTGGGAATTGCGCGCGTGGCGGCAATCCAGGGTGCCAAGCGGACCTCCGAGCTTATTCCGCTGTGTCATCCAATTTCGTTGAGCAGCGTAAATATCGAATTCAAGGTGCTGGTGGAAGACAGTACCGTGGAATGCTCGGCGCGAGCCGAGACTGTGGGACGCACAGGCGTCGAGATGGAGGCCCTCACCGCCGTCAGTGTCGCGTTGCTCACGATCTATGACATGTGCAAGGCAGTGGACCGGGGCATGCATATCGAAGGCGTGCGACTCATGGAAAAGCGCGGCGGCAAATCGGGGCACTGGCAGGCGGGCTCGGAGTCCTGATCAAGCACGAACCGTTCGCCGTGAAGGCGGTCTGATAGAACAATATGGCGAAATTGCGATGAGTCCGCTTCCGTCGATGCGGCTATTCATTCTTGCCGCTGCTCTCGGAAACGCAAGTCCCGCGTTAGCGGATGGGGCGCAGAGGATACTCGCAGGGGCACGATTGGCCCACGACGTGGCCAAGGGCAACTGCCTCGCCTGCCATGCGATGCCGGGCGATGCCAACGCAGTCACGTCTGCCAACATCGGCCCGCCGCTGGTTGCAATACGCGCGCGCTTTCTCGATCGGGAGCAGTTGCGCCGGCAGATCTGGGACGCCGGTCTGATCAATCCGGATACGGTCATGCCGCCGTTCGGGAAGCATCGGATTCTGACGTCTGACGAGATCGAGCTGATCGTCGATTATCTCTACACACTCTGAGGAAATGTGCGCCCCGGCATGAGAACGCAGAAACCACTGGGACAAGCGTCGCGCAGAAAAGTCTTGCGGGCCCTTGCTCTTGGAAGCGCCTATATCACCAGCTTTGCTGCGGGATGGCTGCGCCCTGTCCAGTTGCTGGCTGCGGAATGGAACAAGGCTGCGTTCGACGCCAAGGTGCTGGCGGATGCTCTAAAGGGCATCGGCGCGACTTCCGTCGCCGATTCCAACCAGATCCTGCTAAAAGCACCGGAGATCGCGGAAAATGGCGCAATCGTCCCGGTCGAAATTACCAGCCGGATTCCTGGCACGCAGACGATATACATCATCGCAGACAAGAATCCCCAACCGTTAGTCGCCATTTTCGATATCGCCGGCGGCATGGAGCCGTTCATATCCACCCGGATCAAGATGGGGGAATCGTCCAAGGTCAGAATTCTCGTCAAGGCCGGCGGCAAGTTCTATGTCGCCACGCAGGAGGTGAAGGTGACCATAGGCGGCTGTGGTGGTTGAAGCGCACCGGAACTGAAGGAAGATCCAGAGATGGCTGACCCAATGAAGATCCGTGCCCAGCTCCAGGGCGACATTGCCGATGTAAAAGTATTGATGTTCCATCCGATGGAAACCGGCCTGCGCAAGGATCCCATTACCGGGGACGTAATACCGCTGCATTTCATCCAGCGCGTCGTCGCCACCCACAACGGCAAGACCATGCTGGACGCGCAATGGAGCCAGGCCGTGTCGAAAAATCCATTCGTGAATTTTCGGATACGCGGTGCAAAGCCAGGAGACAAAGTAACCGTGAGCTGGGAAGACAACATGGGCGAAAAGGCGAGCATCGAGACGACGCTCAATTGATTCCATTGCCGCGCAAAATTGCCCTGAACGGTTTCTTGATGGCCACTCTGGCGCTGACCGGTGCGGCCGGACCATCCTTTGCATCACCCGAACAGGATCGCGCGAAGTTTGTCGCCCTGTATCGCGACAAATTTCCGGCCGTGCCGCTCGAGAACTACGTCAACGGCGCCTTGATGCTCTCCACAGATGCACAGGCACAGTTCGACAGCATCATGGAATTCCCCCCATTCCTGGGCGACATTGAAAGAGGCAAGAATTTGTGGGAAAAGCCCTTCCGCAACGGCAATACTTTTGCCGGCTGTTTTGCCAATGGCGGCCGCAATGTAGCCGGTAACTACCCGTACTACGATTCAGGCGGCGACGTAGTTGTCACATTTGAAATGCAGATCAATCGCTGCCTGCGCGACAATGGCGAAACGGAATTCCAATATAACGACAAAGCGACAATGGGAATCGTCACCGCTTATGCCCGCACGCTCTCCGACGGCATGCGCGTCGA
>Ga0137438_1000128_pt1 | contig 12740 bp, 13 predicted proteins | sample EasRivERMGT157_2_FD_102327 | JGI IMG/M metagenome (GOLD analysis project Ga0137438, IMG submission 102327) | Soil microbial communities from meander-bound floodplain in the East River, Colorado, USA - East River MetaG ERMGT157_2 | ecosystem: Environmental > Terrestrial > Soil > Floodplain ... | reverse complement strand
CGCCGAACCGATGGCGAAAGTTATCATGACGATGCGCTCGAAATTCACGCCCATCACGCGCGCGGTTTCAGGGTCCTGCGCGACGGCGCGAATCGCCAATCCCAGCCTCGTGCGATTGATGACTATGTGAATGATGACGACGGCCAGCAGGCCCGTAACGAGCAGAAGCACGCTGTCGAGACGCAACGAAAACGTCCCCAGTGTGTAGCTGTCTGTCGGCAGCAGGCGCGGAAACGGCTTCGGATTGGAGCCGTTCGGGTAAAACAATCGAACCCCTTCGCGCAAGGCCAAGCCCAGCATCAGCGTGATCAGCAGCGTGTTCAGCGCAGGAGCCTTGCGCAGCGGCAGCACCAGGAAGCGCGCTATCAGTGCGCCGAGCCCCGCCATCGCAAGCGTTGCGGCCGCGATGGCGAACAGCAGTAAAATCGCCGCGGAGTTCACTCCGACGGTCTGCAATCCGAAAAGCGCGGCAAGTGCGACAAACGCTCCGACCATCACGACGTCGCCGTGGGAGAATTTGATGACGTCGAGCACGCCGAAGAACAGCGTAAACCCCACCGCCACCATGGCGTAGATCACGCCGAGCATAAGACCGTTCAGAACGTACTGGCCGACGAGTCCGGGATCCATGCGGCGGAGAATCAGCTGGACGGCTGGTTTACCGGGCTCGAGGCAATTTGCGTTTGCCCTTGGCGTATTCGCTTTCTTCCCACACGATCCACTTGCCGTCCTGCACGACGAACTTCGTAATCAACGGCACCATGTTCTGTCGATGATCGTCGAATGTCACCTTGCCGACGATCGATTGATGATCGCGCGTGCCATTCAGCTCAGACATGACTTTCTGCCGATCCGGCCCGACTTTTTCGATCGCGTCCATGATCAGGCTGGCTGCGGCATACGCAAACGCGCCATACGCTTCCGGTCCATCGGCATAGTTCTGCTTCTGGTATTGCTCGAGAAAGAACTTGCCGCCAGGGAGTTTTTCGGCCGGCGCGCCTTCGCGGAACGCAAGTGTGCCTTCGGCGAGCGGACCCAAACCCTCGATGAAGGCGTCGGAGACGATGCCAGAGGTTCCCTGAAACGCCGCAACGATGCCGAGCTTGTCCATCTGTGAGCGGATACGTACACCGATCGGCGTCAGCCCGCCGAAATAAACAACCTCGGGCTTGAGTTCCTTGATCTTGGTGAGTTCGGCGTTGAAATCCTGCTGATCGGCGGTGACGCCGAAGGTGCCGAGAACGGTGCCGCCGAGCTTCTGCACATCCGCGGAGAAGTATTTATTGTGGCCTTTGCCGTAGTCCGTCGTGTCATGGATGATGGCCCATGTCTTGTACTTCAGTCCGGTCATGAACTGGGCCGCGACCTGGTTTTGGTTGATCATCGTGCCGTTGACGCGATGCACTTCCTTGTAGTCATTCGCGTAAGTTACATCCGGAAGTACCGCGCCCCAGATGATGACCGGCAGTCCGAACCGGTGATAGACGTCGACGGCTCCCATCGCCACCGCCGAACAATAATGGGTCACGCCGGCGATAATCTTGCGATCGGCTGCCACCTTCGTTGCAACCTGCACGCCTATGTTCGGCTTGCATTCGTCATCCTGCACCACCAGTTCGTAGTTGTATTTTGAATTCGCATCGGCGTTACGCAGCCGTACGGCGAGATCCGCGGAATTGCGGCCACCCACTCCATTGGCGGAAACCCCACCGGTCAGCGGTCCAATGAACGCCAGCTTCACGGTTTCCTTGGCGCCGGCGGTGCTGCAGGTGAAAGCGAACAACAAGAGCGACGCAAACAGGGCGATGGGACGTTGCATTTGGGACCTCACGCAGCAGGCTGGATTCTTGGAAAAACCGGTGGGAATGGTCAGAATGCCGATGTCAGGTTATTGAGGGGTTCCCTGGTTGTCAATGCACCCGGCTTAAGCACAAAGAGCGGCCAGTGGCCGCTCTTTGTGATCGTCAAAAAGCGGATTATTTTCTGCGCAGTTTGCGGATTGCCGCCAATTGCGCCGCGAGCATCGAAAGCTCGGCTTCGACGGTGGCGACTTCCAGCTTGTCCTTGGCGCTGCGCAGAGCCTCCTCGGCACGCTTCTGTGCCTCCAGCGCCTTGGCTTCGTCGAGATCGTGGCCGCGAATCGCAGTGTCGGCAAGCACGGTCACTATAGTTGGTTGCACCTCGAGAATTCCGCCATCGACGAATATCAGGTTCTCTTCGCCGCCACCGGCAGGCTTTATGCGCACCGCGCCGGGCTTGATGCGCGTAATGAGCGGCGTATGCCGGGGATAGATGCCCAGTTCGCCAGCCTCGCCAGGCAGGACCACGAATTCCGCTTCGCCGGAAAATATCTGCTGCTCGGCGCTGACGACGTCTACATGGATGGTGTTGGCCATTGTGTTCCTGCGATCGAGTAATCAGGTGATTGGATAATTGCGCGGGGCGAAATCAGCCACTTGATCACTAATTCGCTTAATCACTGAAGTGACTTCGCCTTCTCGAATGCTTCCTCGATCCCGCCGACCATGTAGAAGGCCTGCTCGGGAAGGCTGTCGCATTCGCCATCGACGATCATCTTGAAGCCCTTGATCGTGTCCTTGAGTTGCACGTACTTGCCGTCCTGGCCGGTGAAGTTCTTCGCCACGCTGAACGGCTGCGACAGGAACCTCTGTATCTTGCGCGCACGCGAAACGGCGAGCTTGTCCTCGGGCGCGAGCTCGTCCATGCCGAGGATCGCGATGATGTCGCGCAACTCCTTGTAGCGCTGCAGCGTCGCCTGCACGGCGCGCGTGGTGTTGTAGTGCTCCTCGCCGATAGTGTTCGGGTCCACCTGGCGCGAGGTCGAGTCGAGCGGGTCCACGGCAGGATAGATCCCGAGCGACGCAATGTCCCGGGACAGCACGACCGTGGCATCCAGATGGCCGAAGGTGGTCGCGGGGCTCGGATCGGTCAGGTCGTCGGCCGGAACGTAGATCGCCTGCACTGAGGTGATCGACCCGGTCTTGGTCGAGGTGATGCGTTCCTGCAGCCGGCCCATCTCCTCGGCGAGCGTCGGCTGGTAGCCCACCGCCGAGGGCATGCGGCCGAGGAGCGCCGAAACCTCGACCCCGGCGAGCGTGAAGCGGTAGATGTTGTCGATGAAGAGCAGGATGTCGCGCCCTTCGTCGCGGAACGATTCCGCCATCGTGAGGCCCGACAGGCCCACGCGAAGCCGGTTGCCCGGCGGCTCGTTCATCTGGCCGAATACCATAGCGACCTTGGACTCCTCGAGGTTGTCGAGCTTGATGACTTCGGCCTCGATCATCTCGTGGTAGAAGTCGTTGCCCTCGCGCGTCCTCTCGCCCACGCCGGCGAACACCGACTGTCCGCCGTGCTTGGTGGCGATGTTGTTGATGAGCTCAAGCATGGTCACGGTCTTGCCGACGCCGGCGCCACCGAAGAGGCCGATCTTGCCGCCCTTCGCGAAGGGGCAGATAAGGTCGATCACCTTGATGCCGGTCTCGAGCAGCTCGACCGACGGGGAAAGCTCGTCGAACTTTGGCGCGGTCTGGTGGATCGAACGGCGCTCCTCGGTCTTGATCGGGCCGCCCTCGTCGATCGGGCGGCCGAGCACGTCCATGATGCGCCCGAGCGTGCCCTTGCCGACCGGCACCGAGATGGGCGCGCCAGTGTCCTTCACCTTCATGCCGCGGCGCAGGCCGTCGGCCGAGCCCATTGCGATGCAGCGCACGATCCCGTCGCCGAGCTGCTGCTCGACTTCGAAGGTCAGTCCCTTTTCGGCAAACGAAGCTTCGTTGGATTCTTCGAGCACAAGCGCGTCATAGATTTTCGGCATCGCTTCGCGCGGAAACTGGATGTCGGTCACGGCGCCGATGCACTGGACGATTATTCCTTGGGTCATGATGTTTTCCTAAACTCGTAATTCGAATTCATTGCCGTCATACGGCCGCCGCACCTTGACGATTTGGTCTCCCCATCACGTCCGCGCAGCAAACAGTGAGTGTCGCCCATCGTAGCGCGTCCTAGCGTCCTCATACGGCCGCCGCGCCGGCGACGATCTCGGAGAGTTCCTTGGTGATCGCGGCCTGCCGGCTCTTGTTGTAAACCAGCGTCAACTCGTCAATCAAGGTCGCGGCGTTGTCGGATGCGGACTTCATCGCGACCATGCGAGCTGACTGCTCGGAAGCCATGTTTTCCGAAACGCCTTGATAAACCACGGCCTCGATGTAGCGCGTAAGTACCTGGTCGAGCACGCCCTTGGCCTCGGGCTCGTAGATATAGTCCCAACTGCCTTCGGGCGCGCCGATTCGCTCGCCGGTGATCGGCAACAGCTGCTCCATTACAGGTTCCTGTTTCATGGTATTGATGAAGCGCGTGTAGAAAATAAGCACACGGTCGAAGCGATCCTTTGTATAGCCGTCGAGCATGACCTTGACGGCGCCGATCAGGTCTTCCAGTCTGGGCCGATCTCCGAGCGCGGTCGCCTGCGAAATGACGTTCGCGCCGAGGCGTTGCATGAAGCCGAGGCCTTTCCCACCGATGCAACAGACGTCGATTTCTTCTCCCTCGGTCTGCCATTTCTTGTAATGGTTGAGCACCATGCGCAGCACATTGGTATTCAGCGCTCCGCACAGACCCTTGTCGGTGGTGACTATAATAATGCCCACCCGCTTCACCGTATCGCGCTCGATCAGGAAGGGATGCCGATACTCGGGATTGGCGTGCGAAATATGCGCCGCGACATTACGGATCTTTTCGGCGTACGGACGCGCCGCGCGCATGCGCTCCTGCACCTTGCGCATCTTGGACGCGGCGACCATCTCCATCGCCTTGGTGATCTTGCGAGTGTTCTGCACACTCTTGATCTTGGTGCGAATTTCTTTTGTGCCCGCCATCGATTCTCAGTCCTGATTACAGGGTCGTCGGTCCAGAGCAGCCAGCGTCTCGCGGCCGATCAATAGCTGCCGTTTTTCTTCCAGTCCTTGATCGCTTCATTGAGCGCCTTCTCATCGTCCGCGGACAATTCCTTGTCCATGCGGACAGCAAGCGCTGCATATTTGGTCTTGATGTAATCGCGCATCGATCTCTCGGCGGAAAGTGCTTTCTTAACGTCGATATCATCGTAATACCCAGTGTTCACCGCGAACAGCGTCAGCGCCATTTCCCAGACCTGAAGCGGCTGGTATTGCTGCTGCTTCATCAGTTCGGTCACCATGCGACCGCGCTCGAGCTGCTTGCGAGTGGATTCGTCGAGGTCGGAGGCAAACTGCGCGAAGGCGGCAAGTTCGCGAAACTGGGCCAGCGCCAGACGTACGCCGCCGCCGGTATCCTTGCGCTTCATGATCTTGGTCTGTGCGGCGCCGCCCACACGCGACACCGACACACCCGCGTTGATTGCGGGGCGTATGCCGGCATTGAACAAATCGGTTTCCAGAAAGATCTGGCCGTCGGTAATCGAGATCACGTTGGTCGGTACAAATGCAGACACGTCGCCTGCCTGGGTTTCGATGATCGGCAGCGCCGTCAGCGAGCCGGTCTTGCCTTTGACCGCACCCTTGGTAAAGCGCTCTACCCAGGCTTCGCTTACGCGAGCTGCGCGTTCCAGCAATCGGGAGTGCAAATAGAACACGTCGCCGGGATACGCTTCGCGACCCGGGGGACGGCGCAACAGCAACGACACCTGGCGATAGGCCCAGGCCTGCTTGGTCAGGTCGTCATAAATAATTAATGCATCCTGGCCACGGTCGCGGAAATACTCGCCCATGGTGCAACCGGAATAAGGCGCAATGTATTGCAAGGCGGCGGATTCGGAAGCTGTCGCGGCGACGACGATGGTATAGGCCATCGCGCCGTGCTCTTCGAGCTTGCGCACCACGTTGGCAATCGTCGACGCTTTCTGGCCGATGGCAACGTAAACGCAAAAAATGTCCTTGCCCTTTTGATTGATGATGGTATCCACCGCGACCGCGGTCTTGCCGGTCTGGCGGTCACCGATGATCAGTTCGCGTTGCCCGCGGCCTACCGGTACCATTGAATCGATTGCCTTGAGGCCGGTCTGAACCGGCTGCGAAACCGATTTGCGCCAGATCACGCCAGGCGCAACTTTTTCGATAACGTCGGTTTCCTTGGCGGTGATCGGACCCTTGCCGTCGATCGGCTGGCCGAGCGCATTCACGACGCGGCCGAGAAGTTCGGGGCCGACCGGCACTTCCAGAATGCGCCCGGTGTTCTTGACCGGATCGCCTTCGGATATATGCTCGTACCCACCCAATACCACTGCGCCTACCGAGTCACGCTCGAGGTTCAGCGCGAGACCGAACGTGTTACCCGGAAACTCCAGCATCTCCCCCTGCATCACGTCGGCCAGACCGTGAACGCGGCAGATGCCATCGGTGACGGATACGACTGTACCCTGTGTGCGCACCTCGGATGAAGAAGCGAGATTCTGGATCTTGCTCTTGATCAGTTCGCTGATTTCGGACGGATTCAACTGCATGGGTCAAAACTCCTATTTCGTGAGGGTCGCGGCCATGGTTTGCAGCCTGCCACGCACTGATGCATCCCAGACTTTGTCGCCCACCTCGACCTTGATTCCCCCGATCAGGTCGGGGTCCACGGTCACGGTGGCGTTGATCTTGCCCTTGAAGCGCGAGGACAGCAGGTCCACAACGAGCTGGCGCTGCGCGTCTTCCATGGGAAAGGCAGAACTGATCTTGGCGTCCACCTTGCCTTCGTCTGCCAGCTTGAGTTGCTCGAACAATTCCCGGATTTCAGCAAGCACCGACAATCTGCGGTTGTGCACCAGCAACTGAATCAGGTTGCGCGCCACGCCGTCGATGCGCTCGCCGCAGATAGCGAGCAACAATCTTTCGATATCGACCGATGTGACGTTCGGATTGGCAATGGCCGCCTGCATTTGCGGATCCTCGTAGACCGAGGCCATCAAATTCAGTGCGTCAGACCAGGCAGGCAAGGCATTGCCCTGCTTGGCAAGGCGGAATACCGCTTCGGCATAAGGCCGCGCAATGGTAGCGAGTTCGGCCATCGTCTTATCTGAGTTCGGCTTCGAGACCGGACAGCAGTTGCGCGTGCGCCTTGGCATCGACCTCGCGCTTGAGGATTTTCTCCGCGCCCGCAACAGCGAGTACCGCCACCTGCGTACGCAGCGCCTCCTTGGCACGAAAAACTTCCTGCTCAATCTCGGCCTTGGCGCCGGTAACAATGCGCTCTGCTTCAGCTTTGGCCGCGCTCTTCGCTTCTTCGACCACTGCAGCGCCGCGCTTCTCCGCCTGCGAAATGATTTCGCCCGCCTCGGCACGAGCGCGCTGCATTTCCTCGGCCACGCGTTTGGCGGCCAGTTCCAGATCCTGTTTGCCGCGTTCCGCGGCAGCCAGACCTTCTGCGATCTGCTTTTGTCGCTGCTCGATGGCCTTCATCAGCGGAGGCCAGATAAACTTGATGGTAAACCAAATGAAGATCGCGAAAGCGACCGCCTGGGAGAGCATGGTTAAACCGATGTTCACGGCTGTCTCCTAAACTTTAGTTGGCGGTTGCCGCGCTCAGCGAATGACAGCGAGCAGCGGATTGCCAAACGCGAACAACATCGCGAGGCCGACGCCGATGATGAACGACGCGTCAATCAGGCCGAGCAAGAGGAAAACCTTGGCCTGCAACGCCGGGATCATCTCGGGCTGGCGGGCAGCGCCTTCCAGAAAGCGGCTGCACATGATGCCCACGCCGATACATGCACCTGCGGCGCCCAGGCCGATCATCAGACCGATGCCAACTCCGGTGTAGGCCTGGATCAGCGCCAGAAATTGCAGTTTCTCCATTTGGATTTTCCTTCCTTCTCTTCAATAGATAAAAGTGGATGACGAAATCAGTGGCTTTCATGCGCCATCGATAGATACACGACGGTCAGCATCATGAAAATGAATGCCTGCAGTACTACGATCAATATGTGGAAGATCGCCCAGCCCGCACCGAGGATCGCGCCGAAAACGGCACCAACCACCCCAGTGGCAGCCCACAGGCCGAGCAAGAGGAAGATTATTTCCCCCGCATACATGTTGCCGTAGAGTCGCAGCGAATGCGACAGCGGCTTGGAAATGTATTCCACCAGGTTGAACAGCAAGTTCGCCGGCCAAAGCAGCAGATGATTACCGAAAGGCGTGCAGAACAGTTCATGGAGCCAGCCGCCGAATCCCTTGACCGCGATACTGAAATAGATCATCAGCAACCAAACGGACAGGGCGAGCGCGAATGTCGTATTGACGTCGGCGGTGGGCACGCCACGCCAGTTGTGAAGATGCAGCACATCTTCGTAGACCCAGGCCATGATATCGACTGGAAGGAAATCCATGGCGTTCATGAGCAGCACCCACACGAACACGGTCAGTGCCGCAGGGGCGATGAACTTGTGGCGGTCGCCGTGAAATATGCCCTTGACCTGTTCGTCCACGAATTCCACGGCGAGTTCGACAAAGGCTTGTCGCTTGCCGGGAATGCCGGCGGTCGCGCCGCGCACTACCCACCAGAGAAAGCCGAGGCTCAGGACACCGAGCAGAACGGACATCACCAGCGTGTCGACGTGCACAACCCAGAAATCGCCCTGGCCCACCGACGCTGTCATGTTCGTCAGGTGGTGCGATATATACTCAGTCGGGGTCAGTTCGTTATCGGCGGCCATCGCTATGCGCTTGCTCTATACGTCACGTACGAAAAACGCCATCGAGAACACCAGGATCGAAAAAATAAATGACCCGATGAAGACGATGAGCACTACATCCTTATATATCGCCAGTACCAGCCAAAGCAGAATTACGGCAATGCCGACCTTGGTCGCCTCGGCACGCAATGCTGCAACTACGGTTCCGTCGGCTGACCGCATGTCGCTCGACTGCATCACCATCGCGAAGGCCAGTCCGGCAACGACACTGACCGACCCTCCCAGGGCCGCTGACGCCGCTCCGTGAATGCCGGCCAGCAAGCCGGAAATAACGGCCAGAATCACAGTCACAACAACCTGCCACACAAGAACCGTTCGTACTGGCTTACTGTGAATGCGGATCATGCTTGCCGGGCAAACACGATGGAGCAAACTTTTCGATTGTAAATGCTTTGACGATTTAGCGTCAACGATCCAGGACATATCATCTGCAGGGCATCCCCTTAGAGCCGCAGTTTTTGAAGCACGCCCTCAAGCTGATCGAGGTTTGCGTAATCGATGGTCAGCTTGCCGCGACCGCCCCGCATGGTCTTTACGGTCACCGCCGTCCCGAGGATCTCCGACAATTCCTCCTCGAGCGCCTGCAGGTCGCGGTCCTTTCTCGGCTGTTTGCGTGAAGTCTTGCGCGACGTCGTTTCCGATTGGCCAACGAGTTGCTCTGCTTCCCGCACCGACATGCCGCGGCTGATGATCTGGTGAGCCAACTCCGCCTGGCGTGAGCCGCTCACCGCCAGCAGGGCCCGGGCATGGCCCATTTCGATCTTTCCCTGCATCAATAAATCCTGTACCGCCTTCGACAAGTTGAGCAGGCGCAATAGATTTGTGACTGCGCTGCGCGAACGACCCACCGCCTGCGCCGCGGCATCGTGCGTCATCTCGAACTCATCCACCAGTCGCTGAATACCCGTGGCCTCTTCAAGCGGGTTAAGGTCTTCGCGTTGGATATTCTCTATAAGCGCCATCGCGAGAGCGGCCCTATCCGGCACGGCACGAATGACGACCGGCACCTGAGTCAACCCGGCCAACTGGGAGGCTCGCCAGCGGCGTTCGCCGGCGATAATTTCGTATTTGCCGCTTTCGACGGGGCGAACCAAAATCGGCTGGATCAATCCCTGAGCCTTGATCGAATCGGCCAGTTCGGCGATTGATTGAGGATCCATGCGCGTGCGCGGCTGAAAACGACCTGGCTTGAGCAGACCGACCGACACTTCGGTCAGCGAATCCTCGGTCCGTTCTTGGTTTCCGGATAGCAACGCATCGAGTCCGCGGCCCAGTCCTTTGAGTTTTGCCATTTGCACTCTTTCTAAGCGCTCTTGCCAAGCATCTCGCCCGCAAGCGCGAGGTAGGCCAGCGCACCCTTCGACTGACGGTCGAAACTGAGCACGGGAAGGCCGTGGCTTGGAGCTTCGGCGAGACGGATGTTTCGGGGAATGACGGTGCGGTAGACCTTGTCACCGAAGTGCTGCTGTAATTGATCCGATACCTGCTGCGCGAGCATATTCCGCGGGTCGTACATGGTGCGCAGCAAGCCTTCGATCTCGAGACCGGGATTCAAATTGACGCGAACCCGTTTGATGGTCTGCACCAAGTCGCTCAATCCCTCGAGCGCGTAGTACTCGCACTGCATGGGGATCATTACCGCATTGGCGGCACAAAGGCCGTTCACTGTCAGCAGATTCAGCGCCGGCGGACAATCGATCAGCACGAAATCGTATTGCTCCCTGATTTCCTCGAGCGCGGTTTTCAATCGCGTTTCACGCTCCGGGAGATCAACCATTTCCACTTCAGCGCCGGCGAGTTCCCGATTGGCCGGAATCACGTCGAACCCCCCGCTAGGGCTGCGAAGCCTCACGGCAGAGAGCGACGCCTCGCCGAGCAACACTTGATACACCGTAGTCTTGAGCGTGCGTTTGTCGATGCCGCTGCCCATGGTCGCGTTGCCCTGCGGATCGAGATCCACCAACAGTACTCGGCGTCCCGCAGTCGCCAGACTGGCAGCGAGATTGATACTGGTCGTGGTCTTGCCGACCCCACCCTTCTGGTTGGTGATTGCTAGCACACGCGGCATGCGAGTCAATTCGGGGTAGTAATTGGGGTGGAGCGCAGGAAAACGAGGTGGCGCGATGCATCGATTTGGGGTACTACCAAGCGCAAGGTCTTTTCCACCCGCCACGATGACGGTAGCCGAGCGATTTCGTCATCAGGATGCAAACCCTTCATCGCTATCATTACCCCACCCGACGCGCACAGGTGCCCGGCCAGCTTTACATAATCCGCCAGGTCTGAGAAAGCGCGGGAAATAACGATCCTGAACAGTTCTGAGGGCCTGTAGGCTTCGGCTCTCTGAGTTACTACTTGCACCCTGGCCAGTCCGAGTTCAGCAATCGCCTGCTTCAGAAATGCACCCTTCTTGTGGTTCGAGTCGAGCAGGGTTACCGCACGCCCGGGACATGAGATTGCGATAGGAATACCCGGAAGTCCCGCCCCGCTACCGACGTCCACTATATTTCCGTCCGGTAGATGACTCAGGGTTGCAAGACTGTCCAGCACATGATGGCTCACGAGTTTTGCGTCGTCCCGGATCGCCGTGAGGTTGTATACCCGATTCCATTTGACCAACAATTTCAGATAACCGGTAAGTTGATCGATTGCAGCGGCAGGCAATGCCAGCCCCATTCCGGCGACCCCTTGCCGGAGTAACGATGCGACCTGATTCAATGCTTGCTTCCGGCCTTGCGGGATAGCGCGACTCGCTCATCGATCACGATGGCGCCAAATCCACGTTTTATATGTACCAGCAGGAGCGATATGGCGGCAGGTGTAATACCCGATATGCGTGCCGCCTGGCCGAGAGTCTCCGGCCGCTGCTTGTTGAGTTTTTGCTGCACTTCGATCGACAAACCGCGAACCAAACGGTAATCGAGATCCGCCGGTAAACGCGTCGTTTCGAATTGCTCCTGGCGGCTCACCTCGTCGCGCTGGCGCTCGATATATCCCTGATACTTGATTTGAATCTCGACCTGCTCGGCCGCTTTGTCGTCTGACAAGCATGGGCCCGCGCCGGGCAGTGAACGCAAGTCTCGATAGTGCATGCCGGGACGCCGCAGCAATTCCTCCAATGTATAGTCGCGCTCGAGTTTCTGACCAAACAGCGCCTGCGCATCGGCGTCCGGCAACAGCTTCGCGTTCAGCCGGGTCGATTTCAGCCGTTCGCGCTCCGAACCGACCGCAGCGCGCTTGCTCTCGAAGACACGCCAGCGTTCGTCGTCGACCAGGCCCAACCTTCTGCCGATCTCGGTAAGTCGCAGGTCCGCATTGTCTTCGCGCAGGCTCAGGCGATACTCTGCGCGACTGGTGAACATACGGTAAGGCTCTGTTACTCCTTGCGTAATCAGGTCATCCACAAGCACGCCGAGATAAGCCTCATCGCGACGGGGACACCAGGCTTCTTTTTCTTGCACGAGCAGAGCCGCGTTAAGTCCCGCCAGAAGGCCTTGAGCCGCGGCTTCTTCGTATCCAGTCGTCCCATTGATCTGTCCGGCAAAAAATAATCCCGCAACCGACTTGGTTTCAAGCGACGCCTTGAGCCCGCGCGGGTCGAAATAGTCGTATTCGATCGCGTAGCCAGGCCGCGTCAAATGCGCATTCTCGAGACCCCTTATCGAATGCACCAACTCGACCTGAACATCGTAAGGCAAACTGGTCGAAATGCCGTTCGGATAGACCTCATGCGTAGTCAATCCCTCGGGCTCGAGAAAAATCTGATGCGATGCCTTGTCGGCAAATCGGGTGATCTTGTCCTCGATGGAAGGACAGTAACGCGGGCCGACACCTTCTATTACCCCTGTAAACATCGGTGATCGATCAAGACCGCCACGAATAATTGCGTGCGTGCTCTCGTTCGTGTGCGTTATCCAACACGGCAGCTGCCGGGGGTGCCGCTCGGCCGCGCCTAGAAACGAAAACACCGGCACGGGATCGTCGCCCGGCTGCTCGGTCATGACTGAGTAAT
>Ga0137438_1000127_pt1 | contig 12774 bp, 10 predicted proteins | sample EasRivERMGT157_2_FD_102327 | JGI IMG/M metagenome (GOLD analysis project Ga0137438, IMG submission 102327) | Soil microbial communities from meander-bound floodplain in the East River, Colorado, USA - East River MetaG ERMGT157_2 | ecosystem: Environmental > Terrestrial > Soil > Floodplain ... | reverse complement strand
GAGAAATGCCGTATTTTTTCAATTTCACTTTTGCTTCCGGGGAAATCCAGTCCGTTGTCCATGCCGGAGCATAGGTCATCTTCACATTGACAAGATGAATGCCTTTTGCGTGAAGAATTTCCTTGATCTGGTCTTCGATCATCTGCATTGCCGGACATCCGGTATAGGTCGGAGTGATCGTGACGTCGCATCCGCCGGAAGTCAGTTCGACATTCCGCAAGATACCGAGTTCATCGATCGTAATAACCGGGATCTCCGGATCGGGGATCTCAGAAAGCAGTGAATATATTTCTTCTTTCGATAACATTACCATGTTGCATCGGGATACGCCCGGGGAAGATATTGCATCTCCGCCAAGATATATCCAAGGTTTTCCGTATGAACGCCTTTTCTTCCGCCGGTCTGCATATAGCCATCGGCAGGACGGGCAAGAGTGGCATTTGTGATTGCATCAGTGACAACAGTGTTCCACTTTTGATAGAGTGCGCTGTTATCGACCGCAATGCCTTCTTCGATGAGCATCATTTCCACTTCATCGATCTCGAACAACTCACCGGTGAACATCCAAAGATCATCGATCCCTTTTTGCATACGGGAATGAGATTCCTCTGTTCCGTCGCCCAGGCGCTGAAGCCAGTCATAGGCATGGCGCCAGTGATATTTGACTTCCTTCAGGCATTTTACTGCCAGTGCGGCAAGCGTTTCATCCTTGCTTTTCGAAAGAGCTTCGAAGAGCTGAAGTTCATACGCCGAATTAAAGATCTGACGGGCGATCGTTACGGCAAAATCTCCGTTCGGTTGTTCGAGAAGAAGATCGTTCAGAAATTTGCGCTCCGCTCTTTTATAGACAAGATCATCTTCGCCTCTTCCTTTGCCTTCGATCTGAGCAGCATATTTATATAAGGCCTGTGCCCTGCCGATAAGATCGAGCGCAATATTTGTCAAGGCAAGATCTTCTTCGAGAATCGGCGCATAGCTCGACCATTCGCTGAGCCGGTGGCCGAGAATAAGCGCATTATCGGCAAGGCGAATGGTATAGGTAAAAAGTGCTTCCTGTTTTGTCATCAGATCGCCTCGGCTCCTTCGGGCATGATGTAAAAGGTCGGATGGCGGTAGATCTTATCGTTCGCCGGATCAAAGAGCATATCGCTATCGTCCGGATTGCTTGCGACAACATAATTCGAAGGCACTACCCAGATGCTCGTTCCTTCTTTACGTCTGGTATAGACATCACGCGCATTGGTTAATGCCATTTCTTTGTCGGAAGCATGGACACTTCCGGCATGTTTATGAGGAATGCCGGGATTTGCCTGAATGAAGACTTCCCAAAGCGGCCACTGTGTATCTTGAGACATAATTCAAAATTCAAAATTAAAAATTCAAAATTGAAAAAAGGCCGCAAAATTAATTTTTAATTTTTAATTTTGCACTTTTAATTATCTACGCTGCTTTCTTCGCTCTCTTTGCTGCATACACCGATGCCGCTTCGCGAACCCATGCGCCATCTTTATGCGCTTTTACATGATGTGAAATACGCTGCTTATTGCAGGGTCCGTCACCTTTAACGACGCGGTCGAACTCTGCCCAGTCGATCTCGCCGAAATCATAATGGCCTCTCGACTCATTCCATTTCAGTTTCGGATCGGGAATGGTCAGGCCGATCACATCGGCTTGCTTTGCCGTCTTATCAATAAAACTCTGGCGAAGTTCGTCATTGGAATCGCGCTTGATCTTCCACCTGATGGCTTTCCCCGTATTCGGCGAATTCGTATCATGCGGGCCGAACATCATCAGCGACGGCCACCACCAACGGTTCAGCGCATCCTGCGCCATCTCGCGCTGTTCGGCAGTGCCGCGAGCCATGTGCGTCATGATCTCATAACCCTGGCGCTGATGAAAACTTTCTTCTTTGCAAATGCGGATCATGGCACGGGAGTACGGCCCATAAGAAGTTCTTTGCAAGGAGATCTGATTGACGATCGCCGCGCCATCGACGAGCCAGCCGATCGCACCCATATCAGCCCAGGTAATAGCAGGATAATTAAAGATCGTGGAGTATTTTGCTTTGCCGGTTTCGAGCTGATCGATCAGTTCTTCGCGCGAAATGCCAAGTGTTTCGGCAGCACTGTATAGATAGAGGCCATGTCCGCCTTCATCCTGCACCTTGGCAAGAAGAATAAGTTTTGCCCGCAGGCTCGGAGCCCGGGTGATCCAGTTGCCTTCCGGCTGCATGCCGATGATCTCCGAATGGCCATGCTGTGATATCTGTCGGATCAGGTGCTTCCGGTAATCTTCCGGCATCCAATCGCGTGGCTCGATCTTCTTATCGGCAGCGATAAGGGTCTCGAAATGCTCAAGGTATTTTTGTTCGTCCATAGACTTTTTATAACAAAAAAGCAGGAGATTTTATTACCCCTAATCGATTGCCGGTAACCCGGGCCCCGGTTCATTGCTCCTGTGTTCGCGAACGAAAAATAGTGTAACTTTGCACCGCTATATTCATTTCTATGGCTACAATAATATGAACTTGCTGAAAGCAGGAATTTGCTTCTTCATACTGGTATCTCTATTTCTTTCCTCAGGCAGTTTTGCCGATGACGGAGCTTTTTATTCGCAGGGAAGTACGCTTATCCCTGTTAAGCATACAACGATATCGCTGAAGAAGGAAGTGCTTTCCATGAAACGAAAAGGGTATCGGATGTTGATCGATGTTGCATTTGAATTTTATAATCCCGGAGCCGAACGGACCGAAACGGTCGGCTTTGTTACACCACCGTGTTTCGGAGAAAATTTTGACGAGATCGGCAGGCTTCCGGATATTACCGGCTTCACGGTAGAAGCAAATGGCACTATGCTTCAATACAAGATCTCGCGTCTTGGAAAATCGGGTTTTCGATTGCCCGTTGCCATTGATACGGAAAAAAATGATTTCGTTTATTACTTCAAGGTGAAATTCATTCAAGGAGTAAATAAGATCCATCATACCTATACCATGCGCGCCAATAGTTCTCCCATCATGCCGGCTGGTTTTGATTATCGTCTGACCACAGGAAACACCTGGGCGAACGGAGAAATGGAGGATTTTACGTTGCATATCGATATGGGGCCGGATTATTTATTCAAGCTTCCTTCCACTTTTAATAAAGACGGGCATCAAGTCGAATGGGTGGCCGATAGTACAGCAAAGATCAGTTGCGGCCGCCGGTGGATGCTATTTGAAGGGCAAGAAGATACTACTACGGATTGTTTTATCATAGCTCATACCGGAGGAGTGACATTCCATGCCATGCATTTCAAACCGGATTACGATCTCTATTTTGGTGAGCCGAACTTCGATTGGTTCGATGAATTTCTCCAGGTTCTTGTGAAAAACCCGGTGGAAGATCTATTTAATATCGATGATACCGCTGAGATCGCTAAGTTGAATGACCGGGACTTACATCTCGTGAAGAACTATCTTTTTGCCGTCCATAATTGTGCATTCAAAAGCAAAGAGCTTTCCGAGTTCTTTGATCAGTTTACCTGGTATTTCCCTTATCCCGATCGCACACCGGAAGTCGGATTACTCGATAAATCTGAAAGGCATCTGCTGGCCTTTATATCGCAGGAAGAAAAAAGACGACCTCATACCAGACCGCCGGAAAAATAAAAATCCTGAAAACTTCAGAGAATAGCTACCCAAAATCCCACGAAAATGTAATCCCACAAATCTCAATCATCCCATGAATCCGGGTTCAGACGGCCTCATCATAACTGACCACGACCGTTTCCGTCAGCGGCAGGCTCTGGCAGGTCAGGATAAAACCGGAGGCAACATCTTTTGGCGTGAGCGCAAAATTTACTTTCATATAGACCTTGCCTTCCAGGAGTTTAGCACGACAGGTGGAGCATGACCCGTTCTGGCAGGAATACGGCGCATCGAGGCCGATACGTTTTGCAGCAAAGAGGACTGCTTCATCGGGCAGCATGGTCGTCCGGTATTCATCGCCATCCATGATGATCGTCAGGCTGGCATCTTTTGCAATAGGGAGGGAAGGAGCAGATTGCGGAGTCTGAGCTGTAGCCGGTGTGGAAAAATATTCGATATGAATTCTTGATTCTTCCGCATTCGATTCTTTCAGCGCTGCCATGACACCATCCATCATCGGCGTCGGCCCGCAGATGAAAAATTCGTTATCGGATCTCAGGTCGACAAATTCTTTGATAAGCTCAAGATTCTTTTCTTTGGTCATCATTCCCTGCAGAAGTTTCGGATGGCCGGCAGGAGGAATGTTGAGGACATGGATCGCATTCAGTTTTCCTCCTGATCGCACGGCGAGTTCTTCGATCTGCTTCCGGAAGATGATCGACGCCTCGTCGTTATTTCCATACAATAATAGAATGCTGCTCTGCGGCTCAGCCGTGAGTACCGCTTTCATGATCGACATCATCGGAGTGATGCCGCTGCCTCCGGCAAAAAGGATATAGTTCTTTTTATGCGACGGATCGAGCTCCGAAAAGAAGCTCCCCATTGGAGTCATGACGTCAACGATATCTCCGGGCTTCAGAACATCATTGATATAATTCGAAACTTTGCCGCCCTTAACCTTCTTGATGGCAACTTCGAGTTTATTGGCTTCGAAGGGGCTGGAGCAAATGGAATAAGAGCGGCGGATCTCTTCGCCGCCGATCATAAAGCGAAGCGTGAGGTATTGCCCCTGCTTGTACTGATAGTCCTGGTTCAGCTCGGGAGGGACGTCAAAGCCCAGCGAAACAGCCTCAGGCGTCTCGCGTATGATTTCTTTGACTTTAAGCGGATGAAATTTTGACACGTAGTGTTAAAAAACGAGCCTACTAAACAATAAGTTGGCAAAAATGTCGCAGTCGATTATCGTCGGTCGGCCTTTTGCTTGAAGTCCGTTCTTTTCTTCCTGTAGAATCTTCATCATCATCCATCACAATACGTTATGAAAAAAACAGCTACTTTTTTCCTTATACTTACTCTCTTTTCCGGCTTCTCATTCGCTCAGCAAAATGCAATCTTCCTTAATAGCCATGTACTCAATGAGCCCGGTGAAGTTGAACTGCATTTGCCGACGGGATTTTTCAGCGGTACCGAAGTCGCCGGTTATGATACGACGTTAATACCGAGGATATTGAATGCGATGAATGCCCTTTATGCCAAAGACCGTCCTTTTGCAAAACATGGCGTCGGCGTTGCCATTTCTATTCCCGGCCGTCCGCAATGGAGCGGAACGATCGGGATGAATGACGATACTTCTCCAATGGATACCAGCCTTGCCTTTGAGATCGCCAGTAATACCAAGACCTTCGTTACTGCACTGATCATGAAACTACAGGACGAAGGTAAGATATCCATCAAGGATACGATCGGGAAATGGCTGCCGAGAAAATATCCGAATGTTGACGGGCAGATCACCGTCGAGCAGTTGCTCAATCATTCCAGCGGGATCTTTGATTATATTAATGACGATCCTACGTTATTCGAGGATTTTTTTGTTCATCCTTCAACCCGATGGACTCCGGATAAAATTCTTGATACCTATGTCGGCGCACCCAATTTCAAGGCGGGAACGAGCTACCGTTATTCCAATACGAATTTCCTCCTCTTAGGCATCATTGCCGAACGCGCAGGAGGTGAGAAACTCGGCACGCAATTGCATACGAATTTCATCGATCCCCTGAAGCTCACCCATACATTTTTCGGAGGAGTCGATTCGGTGACCATTCCCATTGCCCATAACTGGACTCCATACGATACCAGCAGCCCGGAAATAGATTATGTTGATCTCGATAAAACCGCCCTGCTTTCCGGTTCCTGGAGTGTGGGAAATATTATTTCTACTCCCGGCGATCTCGTACAATGGGTCAATCAGCTGTATACCGGTAGAGTTGTTAGCAAAAGCGCATTGAAGCAAATGATGACCGTCCATAAATGGCCGGATAATTCCTACTATGGGCTTGGCACTCAACTCGCTCCGTATTACACGAAATCATTCTATGGGCATAGCGGAAGTTTAGTTGGTTTTAAATCTGCGATGTTCACCAATCCCGCCGATTCAGTGAGCGTTGTCGCATATATGAATTCCGATGCCGTTTATAAAGATGTGACCACGAATGATTACTTAGTAGCTATTCTGAATGAAATTTACCGCGTGGTAAAAACCGAAGTATCGCAGGCTGTAACCTCGGAAGTTTCCGTAAGTGTTTATCCAAATCCTGCAAGCGAGTATGCATCATTTTATTTCCGCACGGATAAAGAGGGCGATGTGAAATTATCGCTCTTCGATGAACTTGGCAGGCAGGTAAAAAATCTTGTAAACGAACCGCTTGCACCGGGTAATCACAGTGCATCGTGTACCTTAAAGGATCTGCATACCGGTACCTATCTCTACAGACTGCAAAACGGCACGGAAATTGCAACAGGAAAATTAGTAGTTAATTAATGAACTTCGTTTATGATGAAAAACATAGTGAAGTTTTCTCTCTTTCTCCTTCTCGGTTTTCTCTCATCATGCGTACCTCCACAGCAGGAAACGCCGGATGAATATACCGAGGTCAGTAATCAGGATTTTTATGAAGAGCTAAGCCCGTACGGACATTGGATCCACCGTCCGGACGGTGTCTATGTCTGGATTCCGGAAGCGGGTTCGGATTTTGTGCCGTACTCAACGAACGGCTACTGGATCTGGTCCGATTCTTACGGATGGGTCTGGACTTCGGACTATGCCTGGGGATGGGCTGCATTCCACTATGGAAGATGGGATTATGATCCTTACTACGGCTGGTACTGGATACCCGATCACCTCTGGGGCCCGGCATGGGTATGCTGGCGCGGATATCCCGGCTATTACGGCTGGGCTCCGCTGCGCCCGGGAATCTCAATTGATATTGCATTAAGCGGCGGGTATGATCCGGGTGATGATTGGTGGACCGTTTGCGATGGCAGGTATTTCGGACACCGTGAAATGCGCGATCATTTCCAGCATGGAAGAGAAAATACCGGGCGCATCAGAGGAGGAGAATCGCGTGTCATCGGAAATGCACAGAATGTCGGAGGAGGCAAACGTGGATTTATCACCGGGCCTGCCAAAGATCAGGTGGAGGCAATTACGCATACTCCGATCCAATCCGTGAAGATCGTTACATCGAATAAACCCGGTGAATCGGTGAGCGGCTCTACGTTAAATCTGTACCGTCCGCAGCCCCAGCGTGTTGCAATACCCAGAGGTCCACAAACTCAACAGACACAGCCTTCGGATAATACTGCAACTCCTCGTTCGCAGCCGACACCGCAAACCCCACCGGCGCAAAATAACGGCAGAGTTCGTAATCAGGAAGCCCCGCGATCGGTAACGACTCCGCAGGATATTCACGATCTTCATGAACAGGCAAAACCGCCGGGGGAACGGCATGCCACACCGCCTCCCCAGCAGGCCCCTCGTGAGCAGCCGAGGCAAAGTTCGCCTCCTCCGAAGCAGGAATCTGCGCCGCGACATACGCCGCAGCAATCTGCGCCGAAAAGTAATACTCCGAAAAGTGAAGGAAGACCGAAATAAAATTTTCGAAGGGAAGAAAAACGGGCGCCGTGATTTTTACCTGTCATTCTGAACGGAGCCTCTGATCGCGATAATCGATCAGAGGCGGTGAAGAATGACATATTAAACCTAAGTCCCTGTTTCCTTATTTCAAAGCCACGCTCATTTTCATACCCGTAGCTTCGGGAGAAGAGTAAACTCCGAACGACAGATCTTTGTCGCTGATTCGATGGAGCTCAGGAATAAGGATGCCGCAGAGCGCGCCGACTCCTAACCCCGTCAGAATATCGGAAGGGAAATGATGCAGCCCGAGCATTCGAATATACCCCAATGCTAACGGAGGAACAGCCGCTGCCGCATAGAACCAGAATTTATTCGCACCTATTTCCGGATGATAATCCGAATAGACTTTCGCCATAAAAAACGTTGCTGTCGATACGGATGCCACGTGGCCGCTGTAAAATGAATTTCTGTTATTTCCGTTAGCCCGTTCAGCCTGAGTAAGGTTGGTATAATAAACGATCGGGCGGAATTTACTTTGGAACAGCGGCCCGAGCGGAGATGCCATATACAGGCTCAGTGAAACCGATTGAACTTCCACATACATCGCCAACACTGTTCCCCAATCCTTCCCGATGCTATGATCAAAGAATAGGGTAAGCGGAAGAAGAACGGAAGTTGCGTTGACTATCGTTGCGACATTTTCCCAGCTTCCGTAATTCGTCGTGCTTTGGTGAAGCGCCCACCGATCGAACGCACTGATACTATTCGGATCGAGAGCGCCGAATTCGGCATCGGTAATTCCTGCCTTAAATCGCACCGTCCGAAGCGCGAGCAGATCAACTGCGCCCCCGCCGAGAATGATCGCACTCGTCACCCAGGGATTAATATGATACAGATGCTCTCGGCCCTGGTGATCGGCTATCGTTGTATCGGGGCTTTGAGCAAATCCCGATGTGCAGGAAAAAAGAAGAATTGCCAACAGGAAAAATTTCATGTGAGAAAGAATATAGATGTGGTGAGATCGGGCATGAACGATTTCTATGTATGATCTTAGCAGCTCACTTCAGGGAGTAAGTGAGGAGACTAAAAGAGATGGGGAGTTTCAATGCCTCTCAACAGATACAACTTTCTCATAATTCCGGATTGCCGGAAAGATGATGCGTGACAGCACCTCCATGAACTCAAACATTGAACCGGGTTATTTCCTCACAATGAAGGGTTTCACGATGACACCTTCGGAAGTAATAAACCGGTAATAGTACGTGCCGGAATTCAGCGCTGCTGCATTAATACTCAAGGTATGTTTTCCGCTTTCAAAGTTTTCGTTCGCAAGGAGGCTTACTTCTCTTCCTAACTGGTCATACACCGATACATTTACATGAAGGTTTTCGCTGAGGGTAAAGCGGATATTGGAATTTCCCGATGTCGGATTCGGATATATATCATCGATCGTGATCGTTGAAGACGAAGAACTATTTCCACCTACGGAAGCCGGATCGAGCGTGGTGAAGGACCACGTATCCGACCAGTCTCCGGCTGCTCCGTCATTCATTCCCCGTGCTCTCCAGAAGTATTGCGTATTTCCGGTAAGGCCCGAAAGCGTGAAATGCGGGACGGCGAGATCCTGCTGATCAATGAGCAGCGTCGAAAAATCCTGATGCGTCGATACTTGCAATGCGAACCCTGTCGTCGAAGGCAAGAACTCCCAGGTGAGCTGAGGGTTTAAGGAAATATTCACGGCATTGTTCGCCGGCGAGAGGAGTGTCATGCGACCGGGTTTCTTGCCGATGGTTTTGAAACTCCATACCGCAGACCATATGCCTTCTCCGGCAGAGTTCTTTGCGCTGACTCTCCAATAGTAGAGCGTCGAATTGCTGAAAGCAGGTATGATCACTGACGTTCCGGCGATACCGGAAGTATCAATAACATTTGTCGTAAAATCCGAGATGATCGAAATCTGCAGATGATAAGAAGCATCTCCGGGAGTATTTGCCCATGTCAGTGTGGTCGGGATCGGGATCTGATCTGTTGTATTTGCTGGGCTGATCAGTGTTGTTGCTACCGGTACCGATACCTTACTGGTAAGCCTGATCACTTCATTTTTTGTCCTGTTCACATACCAGATCGTACTATCCGGCCCGATCGTAAGCCCCGTCATTCCCGCATCGGAAGTTTTGATCGTACCCAAATAAGTCGGCTTCGGAGTTGTTGTCGTATTATAGACACGGATATCTCCCGTCCCGTAATTACCGACGATGAGGCGGCCATCCAAATAGGCAATTCCGGAAAGATTAGTAAACCCTGAATCCACTGTTTCAAATTTCACACCTTTCATTTCCTGATACTGCTCCAGATTCTCATCGGGCGCCGTCAGCATATTGCCAAGCTGGCCGGATCTTGTATCAACACGAACGATCCGTTTGTTTCCGTTATCGACGATATAGAGCCAGCCCGTACTCTTATCGACGATCATGTGACTCGGCAGATTTGCAATGCGTTTGAGTTTTACTTCTTTATACTTCAGGATCTTCCCATCGTCATGATTGTCACCGCCATAGCCATGCGATTTATTAAAATCATAATGATAGAGGCAGTTGTGATAGCCGTCAAATACCCAGTACCGGTTGAGCGTATCGAAAGCAATGCCCATCGAATACGGACTTTGATGCAGCATATCGATATGGCTTCCCAGTGGCAGCCCGTCCACCCAATCGTTCTGATTGATCCGTGCAAATTTTGTCGTATCCGAATCCCACAGTACCGGACCCATGAACGTGCTCGTATTATCTCCTACGCTGTTGAGCGCTTCTCCGATGGTCGAAAAATAGGCGCTATCAGGTGAGCCCATCGCAAGCGCTGTCGGGTAGACCATGAAGTGTGCACTATGCGAATCATGACGGTATTCCGAACGCTGCGTCGCTTTTCCCGCATCGTAAAAGATCACCATGTAGCCGCCGACATTATAGTCGCCGTAATTGACCACCCACAATTCATTTTTCCGCGAAGGTACCGGAGAAAATTTCAGGTCCTGCGGAACCCCAAGGCCGTCGGCCGTCGTCCCGATAATAGTTATCTGCGGAGATCCTGCAAGATACTGATCGATCGCACTTCCACTTTGAGCGAAGAGAGGACTTGCACAGGCAATGAATGAAAGTGTAAAACTAAGCCGTAAAAAATATTTCATGTACATTCGATATCTGAAAAAATACCCGTTTAATAAAACAATAAAAAGGGGGATTTCAATCAATAATTCGACAGGGTTCCGCTAACCGTATGGTCGGGTTTGCCTGTCATTCTGAACGGAGTCAAATACCGCGAATGCGGTATTTGACGCAGTGAAGAATCCCGTTAATCGTGGCAGACCGTAAGGGCTACAAACTATAACGGGATTCTTCACTACGCCGCTAATCGCTTATCGCGATTAGCGGCTCCGTTCAGAATGACATAAAAAAGACTTTGAACTCCCCTTCCTATTGACACACCATCTCCCCGTTTTGTTTCCCTTGGAACTGCCATGCAAATGCGTTTCGTTAGCGAAAGAAAGACGGGGTTATCCCTTATGCGCCGAATACTACTTATTTTTTCCATTGCCTTCTGCTCCTGCACCGCTTCATCCCTGGAGCCGCAAAAGGCAGACAATTACCCGGCGAATATCAGTTCGATCATGCAGGCGAACTGCCTCGGAGGGAATTGCCATAGCGGCCCATCGTCCCTCAATACGCAACTCGATCTTTCTTCCTGGAGTGCAATGACCAATGGCAGTATCTATCTCAACGAGATCATCCCGTATAATGCCGTCAAGAGTCATCTCTTCGGACATCTCAATACGAATGCGAAGATAGCTCCCTTGATCGATCCCATCATGCCGCTGGCTCGTGATCCTCTTTCGGATGGCGATCAACGAGCATTCTTCGATTGGATCGATGCCGGTGCAAAAAGCGCCGACGGGAAAATTCCGTACAGCGATGTCACAAAGAAAGTATTCATCATCAATCAGGCTGAGGATATGTTCAGCGTGATCGATGCGGGTTCGCAAAAGGTTGTCCGCATTCCACCTGTCGGCGATACATCAATAAAATATAAGCCCGCTTCGATCGCTATGACAGCCGATCATTCGAGTTTCCTCATTGCAATGCTTGGCGCAAAAGGGGCAGTGAGGAAATATGATGTTGGGACGTATATCATGACGGGCGAATTCATTTCGAATCTCGTTCCGAACGAGATCGCCCTGACCCCCGACGGCAGTAAAGGGTATATCACCGATAACTCTTCGCTCGCGAGTACCACTTACGGAGTCTTCGATCCGGCAGGGATGAAACTTACAAAAACGATGTCATCACCGCTGATCCTGCAGCCATTCGCAGCAGCGGTTGCACCCGATGGCAAGTATGCTTATATCTCGGGATATAGCTCCGATAATATCTTGCGGATCGATACCCGTACCGACTCCGTCGTCGGTAACTTGCCGCTTGGCCCCGATGTGCAGGTACCGGTCGAATCCGATTATATCCGGCAGTATATGCCATCACAGATCGTCATCTCCTCCGATTCGAAAAAAATGTATGTGACGTGCGTGAATACTTCCGAAGTCGTCGTCTTTGATCTGGAAAAAGATTCGATCACCTCGCGCGTGAAGATCCCGAACTCTCCGCGTGCCGAAGCGCTTTCGCCCGACGGCAAAGAACTCTGGGCTGCAACATGGGTGAACACGATGCACATTATCAGTACTGCAACGGATCAGATCGTTGCGGAGATCGATAGCGTCAGTCAAAGCCCGAGCGCGATGATGTTCACGCCGGACGGCAAATATGTCTATGTTGCCTGCCAGTACCTTTTGGGCGGACATCATCACAATGCATCGTATGTTGCAGTAGCGCCGTCGTCGTATGTCGTGATCGAAGCGGCGACACGGAAGATTCTCTATATCTCCGAGCTGCCGGGAATATCCGTCGGAATTTCGGGAGAGTTTGATAATTAAAAAAACAACCATGAAAAAATTATTCGCTGTCGCATTTCTTCTCATTATTGCATCTGCAACCACTCTTGCACAGTCAAAACCTCAGGACTCCGCCAGAGCCCGTCATACCGAACCCGAAGGTAAATCCCATAAGGTGCATGCCACAGTCGTCAAGATCTACAAGGATGATAATAAGATCACGCTGAACCATGAGGCCATCAAAGGCTACATGCCGGCAATGACGATGACGTTTCCGGTGAAAAAGCCTTCACTCCT
>Ga0137438_1000125_pt1 | contig 12830 bp, 7 predicted proteins | sample EasRivERMGT157_2_FD_102327 | JGI IMG/M metagenome (GOLD analysis project Ga0137438, IMG submission 102327) | Soil microbial communities from meander-bound floodplain in the East River, Colorado, USA - East River MetaG ERMGT157_2 | ecosystem: Environmental > Terrestrial > Soil > Floodplain ... | reverse complement strand
GCGCGCGACGGCACCGGCGCGACGTTCCAGATCGTGCGGGCGTACTCGCGGATCGCGCGGTCCGACGAGAACCGGCCGGCGCGCGCGGTGTTGAGGATCGACGAGCGCAGCCACGGGCCGGGCGTGCGCCACAGCGCCTCGACCCGGCGCTGGCAGTCGGCGTAGGCGCGGAAGTCGGCGAGCACGAGGAACGGATCGCGGTGGAGCAGGTCGTCGACCAGCGGGGCGTACAGCGCGCGATCGCCGGGAGAGAACTCGCCGCCGGCGACCAGCTCGATCACGCGGGCGAGCTCGTCGTCGGCCAGCTCGTCCGACGGGCGATAGCCGGCCCGCTTGGCCGCGACCTGCTCGGCGGTGAGCCCGAACAGGAAGAACTGGTCGGCGCCGACCGCGTCGCGGATCTCGACGTTGGCGCCGTCGAGCGTGCCGATCGTCAGCGCGCCGTTGAGCGTGAACTTCATGTTGCCGGTGCCCGAGGCCTCCATCCCCGCCGTCGAGATCTGCTCCGAGAGATCCGCGGCGGGGTAGATCCGCTGCGCGGTCTTGACGCTGAAGTCGGGCACGAACACGACGCGCAGGCGATCGCGCGCGCGCGGATCCGCGGCGATCGCGTCGGCGATGCCGTGGGCGAGCCGGATGATCAGCTTCGCGATGCGGTACGACGGCGCGGCCTTGCCGGCGAACACGATGGTGCGCGCGATCCCGAGGTCCTCGCCGCGGCGGATCCGCTCGAGCAGCGCGATCGCGTGCAGCAGGTTCAGGTGCTGGCGCTTGTACTCGTGGATCCGCTTGCACTGCGCGTCGAGCATCGCGGTCGGGTCGCAGATAAGGCCGTGGCTGGCGCGCAGCCAGCGCGCGAGCTCGGCCTTGTTGGCCCGCTTGACCGCGCGCCACAGGTCCTGGAACCCGGCGTCGTCGGCGAACGCCTCGAGCGCCTGCAGCTTCTCGAGATCGCGCAGCCAGCCGTCGCCGATCGCGTCGGTGATGAGCTCGGACAGCCGCGGGTTGGCCAGGCCGACGAACCGCCGCGGGGTCACGCCGTTGGTCACGTTGGTGAACCGCTCGGGCCACAGCTGGGCGAAGTCGCGCAGCACGGTCTCGCACAGAAGGCGCGAGTGCAGCGCGGCCACGCCGTTGATGTGGTGGCTCGCGACCGTCGCCAGGTGGGCCATGCGGACCTGCTTGTCGCCGTCCTCGCCGATCAGCGACATCCGCCGCACCCGGTCGTCGTCGCCCGGGAACTTCGCGCGCACCTCGTCGAGGAACCGCCGGTTGATCTCGTAGATGATCTCGAGGTGGCGCGGCAACAGGCGCGCGATCAGCGGCAGCGGCCAGGTCTCGAGCGCCTCGGGCAACAGCGTGTGGTTGGTGTACGACATCGAGCGGCGCACCAGATCCCAGGCCTCATCCCAGCCGAGGTCGTGGTCGTCGATCAGGAGCCGCATCAGCTCGGGGATCGCCAGCGACGGGTGGGTGTCGTTGAGCTGGACGGCGAACTTGTCGGCGAACGCGCGCACCGGCTCGCGCTGGCGCAACAGCCGGATGCAGTCCTGCAGCGCGCACGACACGAAGAAGTACTCCTGCTCGAGCCGAAGCTGCTTGCCGGCCGGGCTCGAGTCGTTGGGGTAGAGCACCTTGGTCAGGTTCTCGCTGCGGATCTTCTGGTCGACCGCGCGCCAGTACTCGCCGATCTGGAACGCGTCGAGATCGAACTCCTCGTCGGCGACCGCGCTCCACAGCCGCAGGAAGCTGGTGGTCTGCGTGCCGTAGCCGGCGATCGGGACGTCGTACGGGATGCCCTTGACCCGGCGCTCCGGGACCCAGTGAACCCGCAGCCGGCCGTGGATGTCGGTCGTGTGCTCGGTGAAGCCGCCGAACCCGACCGGGTGCTCGATCTCGTACCGGCGGACCTCCCACGGGTTGCCGTTGCGCAGCCAGCGATCGGTGCGCTCGACCTGCCAGCCGTCGCGGATGCCCTGATCGAAGATCCCGAACTCGTAGCGCAGGCCGTGGCCGATCGCCGGGATGTCGAGCGTCGCGAGCGACTCGATGTAGCACGCCGCGAGCCGGCCGAGGCCGCCGTTGCCCAGCCCCGGCTCCTCCTCGTGCTCGATCAGGTCGTCGAGCGAGATCCCGAGCTCGTTCAGCGCGGTGCGCGCCGCGGCGTGGAGGCCGAGCGCGAGCAGGTTGGCGCCGAGCTGCGGGCCGATCAGGAACTCGGCCGACAGGTAGATCACGCTGCGGTGCCTGCCCTCGGGGTAGGTCCGCGACGATTCGACCCAGCGGTGCAGCACCCGATCGCGCACGGCGAACGACAGCGCGAGGAACTGGTCGTTGCGGGTCGCGACCGCGGGGAACTTCGCGAGCTCGAAGTACAGCTTGCCGATCAGATCGCGACGCAGCGAGGCGGCGTCGTCGCGCGGGCGCGTGTCGTCGTTGCTCTCGATCATGCCGGCGACGTTAGCGCACCCCGGATGCGAGATCTGGCGCTGTACCGGCGCTGTACCGGTCGGTCGGCCGATCCGGTGTGCGCCGATGTACTGGCCGGGTGCCGGGCGCCGGGTACGCTCCCGGGATGTCGGAACATCGCGCCACGATCGAATGGACCGGTACCGCCTCGGCCGGTGATTTTCAAAAGGGCCGCTACTCGCGCGAGCATCGCTGGGCGTTCGACGGCGGCCTCTCCGTCGACGCGTCGTCATCGCCGTCGGTCGTCCCCGTGCCGTGGTCGAACCCGCGGTACGTCGATCCCGAGGAGAGCTTCGTCGCGTCGATCTCGAGCTGCCACATGCTGACGTTCCTGTTCGTCGCCGCCAAGGCCGGGTTCGCGGTGGCGAGCTACCGCGACGAGGCGGTCGGCGTGATGACCAAGACCGCCGAGGGCGTCGCCTAAATCAGCCGCGTGACCCTGGCGCCGGCGATCACCTACGCGGGGGACAAGCAGCCGACCGCCGAGGAGCTCGCGAAGCTCCACCACGCCGCGCATGCAGGCTGCTTCATCGCCAACTCGGTCAAGACCGAGATCGTCGTCGGCTAGGCCTGGGTGCCTTGGGCATGGATCTCGTGCGCCCACGCGCGCCCACGTGGCGGCCGCCGCGTTTGCTTCCTCGGGCCCCGCTCGCATTGGGGGCGGTTGGGCATGGAACACGCAGGCGCACATGGGCGCGCCGCGAGGGCTGGGGAGAACGCGGACACGCGGGCTGCGCTAGCGCGGGTCTGGGCCCGCTCGCTCGGGGGACAGCGGACCGCCGCCGAGAGAACTGCCTCCAGACCCAACACTCAACCCGGCCTGCCCTCGAACCACCACCTGTGGAAGCTACCTCGCTCGGGACCCAGCCGCTCGCTCCGCCCCGCGTTGGCGTTCTGTGTGAGCATCACGTGAACGTCCACGTGGGCGCGGAACCCGCGTGACGCTGCGCTCGAATGGGAATCGCGCGATCGACGTGCGCGTAGATGGCGCCGGAATCACCAACTTCAAGTCGAGCGAGCTGGAACGTGCTTGTCGCGAGCCGCGATCGATCCGTATTGCCGATGTGGCACTGACCGAAGTTGGGCCACTCGCGGCCGCCGATTGCCGCCACCGGCCATCAAGGGATTCACTTCTAACGGATCACCGGGGACCACAGACCCACCGTATAGTCGCTCGCCGAGACCCCGGATGCGACGAGCGTGCGTGCTAGTTTCCCAAGGCTTGACAACACACCTTCCAGAACCGTGACGCTTCGCGATCTGCACCAGACGCTTATTCTATCGTGATCTGCAGTGCTTGCTTTCCATCAGCGTGGGCTACTCGCCGAGCCTCGCCTGGATCCTGGCCTCCGCGTCGGCGTAGACGTCATCGGATGAGCGCCCCAGCGGTTCTCCGCGTGCCACGCGCTCGCGCGCACGGGCCAACCGGCGCTTGATCTCGTCGTTCCACAGGCGCGTTACTTCGTCGGGCGGCAGGCCCGAGGCCTCATCTTCGAGCGAGCGCTGAAGTGCATCAGCGAGATGAGCCCGCTCGTCTGCCGACAGTCGCAGGGCTTGCTCGAGGATCGCTTGGGCCTGGGCGCTCATGTGTCCAGGATAGCCGGGGCGCAGGGGGCCGTCGATGGGCGTGTCGCCCGTGCGGTCCTAGGGATCTCAGTCCCAGCTCCTGCAGCCGCGGCGTCCAGCGATGCCGCCGAACCGATCGCGACATCCTCGGGTTGAGGTATTCTTGCTGGCGCCGTTGGGCCCGGCGATCACGAGCAAGACCGGGTTCACTTCACGGCACCGCGACGCTGCTCCAGTCGCGCGAGCGCGAGGTCGCGCAGCACTGCGATCTCACTGTGGATCCGTGCCAAGGCAGCTGCGTTGCGCGCGGGGACCTCGGCGAATGCCTCGTGCATCAGCTCGGCGAGCTCCTCGTCGGTGGGCTCGAAGCTCGGGTCGCCAAAGTTGGTCGCGCGCGCCATCGACAAGACGGTACCATGATGGATCGGTCGCAACGACCCGAGGAGGAGAGCCGCCGGCCGGCGCTACTTGGTCATCACCAGGTATGCGAGCACGCCGATCGCGGCGATCAGGATCGCGATCAGGAGGTAGACGACCGCGTTCGAGCGCGACGGCGCGGCGACCGGCGAGCTCGTCGCGTGGCCGTGGCCGTGGCCGTGGTGGCCCTGCCCCGGGGCGTAGGCGTAGTTGCTGCTCGGGCTCATGTTCGGCCCCGGCGCCATCTGTCCCACGTGGCCCATGTGGCCCATGTGGTTGACCTGGTTCATCTGGTGCGGGCCGCTCTGGCCACCTGGGCCCATCTGCGCCATGTGGTGCGGGCCGCTCTGGCCACCTGGGCCCATCATCTGGCCGTGGCCCTGGCCCAGCGGCGGGCGGCTGCCGGGTCCGGTCGGTGGCTTGGGGCCGAGCTGGGGCCGGCTGGGCGGCTGGTTACCGCCTCGCCCGCCGGTCGGCTGGATCGCCATCGGCGGGAGGCCGCCCGCGGCGCTGGTGCGCTGGATCGATGGCAGCGACGGCACGCTCGGCTTCGAGCCCATCGACAGGTTGGGCTGGCTGGCGCGCGACCGGACCTTGCCCTTGGGAGCCTCGGGCTCGGAGCTCCGTCCGAGATCGCGCATCGCGCCGTTGATCTTGTCGGGCTCGGCGAGCTTGCGCTGGTTCGACAGGAACGCGAAGTACGAGTCCGGCATGTCGTCGAAGTCCATGACCAGATCGCACTCGTCGCACCGGCAGGTCGGCGGCTCGTGGGGCGGCGGACCCATGTCGGTCGCCTCGACCAGCAGGACCTTCTCCTCGTCGCACTCCGGGCAGAAGTAGGGGACGTAGAAGCTCTTGACGACCCCGTTGCCGGTGAAGTTATTGACGAGGTTTATCTGCGCGACGATCGCCGGGGAGCACTCGACCAGCACCGAACGGGTCCCGTTGTTCTCGAGCTTCGACAGCCAGTTCACCCAGTCGCGGACGCCGCACGAGTTGATCCGCTCGATCTCACCAAGGTCGATCACGGCGGTCCCGGTGGGGATCTTGTCGACCAGGTCGGCGAGCTCGTTGTCCTCGTCGATCACCCCGCCAAGCTTCACGTAGCTCAGGTCCGAGCGGTGCTGGATCGAGGATTGAAACTTATGGCTCATCGCACCTCTGGCACGTAACAGCAGTATTGGTGATTACACCATGACCGTACAAGCTGCCGTATGGCTCACTGTACATTCCGCCATTTGAATGATCCAGGGCACAAAGGTGGTTTTACGACGTACGTGTAGCCTTACGTAGGCAAGTTGTCGCCAAGCCGCGCCGAAGCGAGCGGATTGCCGTGGGGAACCGCGCTCGGGGCGCGCCTCGACGCACCGCGGCAAAGCACGTCCTGGCCGCAGCGACTACTCGAAGACGTTGCCGCCGCGATCGATGTACTGGAACGGTCCCTTGAAGTCGGTCTTGCGGTGGAACACCGAGCTCGCCGCCGACAGCACTGCACGATCACGGCGTCCTGGCCTGGGCTCCAGCTGCTCCGGCCGGGAAATTCGCCAAGGACGCGTTCGACGTCAGACCGTCAGGCGGTCGCGCAGCTGCTGGTAGTGATCGCTGAGGTAGAACCGCACGAGGTCGGGGCCGCCGAGCACCGAGCCGAGCGCGACCGTCGCGTGATGGCTGGTGAGCTTCTCGCCGGCCAAGAGCGCGACCGTCCAGATCGCGGCGTGGAAGTCGTCGCAGGCGACCAGCCCGGCGCGCTTCGCGCACGCGAGCATGCCGTCGATCCACGTGCCCGGATCGACGTCGCGGACGCCGGCGTGGCGGGCGATGACCTGCTGCGCGTGCGGGCTGACGTTGCCCAGGATGTCGGCCGCCGAGCCGGTCAGCTCGGGCTCGGGCGATAGCAGGGCGCGCATCAGCGCGCCGATCTCGCGACGCTGGCGCGCGCCGAGCTGCAAGAGCGTCGCGTAGCCGCCGCGGATCGCTTCGAACGCGTAGCCGAACAGGAACCGCAGCGACAGCTCCGACTCGCCGAGCAGCGAGCGATCGATCACCAGCAACCGGCGCGGGAACGCGGTCACCGCGGCGAGCCCCGGCACCTTCTCGCCGACGAAGATCTCGGCCTCGATGTGGTACAGGGTCGCGATCTCGGTGGCGATCGCGACTACCCGGGGGTCGCCGGCGGCGACCGCGGGCTGAAGGTTCTCGCCGAGCGACGGCGCGATCACGATCGTCGAGAGCTCCTGGGCGAGCGCGTCGAACACCTCGCCGAGCGGCTCGCGCGCGGCCGGCGTGATGAGCAGGCGAGCCCGCGCGTCGTCGTCGAGCGGGTGGCGCAGCGGCGCTGAGACCCGCACGGCCTTGAGCCGCTGCATCGTCGCGCGGTCGGCGTCCTCGGCGAACCCGAGCAGGTCGAGCACGGTGAGCACGCGGTTGGCGCGCTCGGTGTCGCCGGTGCGGCTGTAGAACGACGCGAGCAAGCGATACGCGGGGGCGTGGTGGATGTCGCGGTCGAGCACCTTGCGGAGCTCGCCGATCGCGCGCTGCGGATCGTCGACCGCGTAGATCTCGGCGAGCGCGACGCGGTCGCTCGCGCCGTCGGGCTCGACGTTCAGGATGCCGCGGTACGCCTCGATCGCGGCCGGGCGGTCGCCGGACGCCAGCAGGATCCGCGCGAGGCCGCGCTGCAGCGGGACCGCCGCGCGCGGACCGCCCTGCGCCATCGCCGCGTGCGCGGCGTCGATCAGCAGGGTCTCGGCCTGGCGCTGATCGCCGGCGTCGGCGGCGCGCCGCGCGAGCACCAGCGCCGGCGGCGCGTAGCCGGGGTCGTACTCGATCGCGCGGCGATACTGCGGCGCGGCGGCGCGCAGGTCGCCGGCGGCGTCGAGGATCCGGCCCTTGTAGTAGTAGTAGCGCGCGAGCGCGGCCGGGAGCAGCGGCAGGCCGGGCGCGGTGGCGAGCTCGATCACGCGATCGATCGCGGCGCGGGCCTCGGCGTAGCGCGCCGACAGGTAGTACTGCTGCGCGAGCAGGTAGTAGCCGTCCTGGTGCGACGGCTCGAGCTCGATCACCTCGCGCAGCACCGCGATCGCGCGGTTGGTGTCGAGCTCGCCGTCGGCGTGGATCGCGGCCTGTCGCATCAGCGCGGCGATGCGATCCGCCGGCGAGGCGGCGTCGCCGGTGACGAACTGCTTGATCGCGGCGAGCGCCTCGGCCCAGTGCCGCATGTCGGCGTGGAACGTGACGAGCGCCGACAGCACCGTGAAGTCGCCGGGCGCGAGCTCGAGCGCCTGGCGGTAGAGCTGGGCGGCCTGATCGAGGTCGCCGTCGCGCTCGCGGATCGCGGCGCGCCCGACGTGGACCCGCGCGAGCAGCGGCCCGGCGTCGTCGCGCTTCTTGTAGACCTTCTCGAGCTCGCGGTAGGTCGCGTCGAACTCCCAGACGTCGGGCCGCTCGCGGGCGAGCGCGCCGAGGTCGTCGAGCGCGTCGCTGTTGGCGGGCTTGATCTCGAGCGCGACGATGAAGCTCTCGGCGGCCGCGCGCGGATCGCCGGTCATCCGCGCGACGACCCCGCGCTTTCGGTAGAAGTCGCTCCGGGTCGACGGATCGCCGTCGCGCATCGCCTTCTGGGCGAGCGAGCTGGCGATCGGCTGGGCCTTGTCCCACGCGCCCTGGTCGAAGAAGTGCTCGAACACCGCCTGGTTCGCGGGCAGGCAGTCCGGATCGACGGCGAGCGCGCTCTCGTAGTACTGCATCGCGAGGTCGGCCTCGCCGAGCTGGTGATCGTAGATCCGGCCGATCTGCGCGAACACGCCCGCGCGCTCCTTGTCGTCCTGCCACAGCTTGACCTCGAGCTCGAGGGTCTCGATCACGCGCGGCCACTCCTCGCGGCGGCGGTACAGGTCGCGCAGCCCGTGGACCGCGGGCAGGCACGACGACGACGTCTTGATCGCGGCGTCGTAGTAGCGGATCGCGTCGTGCTCGCGGCCGAACTTGGCCTCCATCACCGAGCCGCACCGGAAGTACAACAGCGCCTTGGTGGTGCGATCGGTGGTGACCTTGATCTGCTTGCGCGTGATGTCGATGAACTCGGCCCACTGCTCGGTCGACTCGTAGATCCGGCCGAGCGCCTCGAGCGCGTCGCGATTCTCGGGCTGGAGCGCGAGCATCTTCTGGTAGTGCTCGGTCGCGGTCTCGACGTCGCGCGCGCCCTCCTCGGACACCCGCGCGATCCGCTTCAACAGCTCGACCGCCGCGGCCTGGCCCTCGGTGTTGGCGAGCCGGACCTTCAGGACCTGGATCAGCCCCGACTTGTCCTGGTTGTCCTCGTAGAACCGCTCGAGCGACGACGCGGCGTCGGTGTCCCGCGGATCGACGTCGAGCAGCTTGCGGTTGATCCGCACCGAGTGGCGGGCGTCCTGGCCGTGGGCGTGGACCAGCAGCGCCGCGGCGCGCAGCGCCTCGATCTTGCGCTGCGAGTCGCGCTGGGTCTCGGCGCGGCTCTCGTAGGCGTTGATCAGCGGCTGCCAGTCGTCGCGCTGCCGGCACAGATCCTCGAGCGTCTTGATCGCGGTGTGGGGCTGCGAGTCGACCTCGACGACCTTCTGGAACGACGCGATCGCGGCGTCGAGCTGGGCCAGGAAGTTGAGCTGGACGTTGCCGCGCCGGGCGTACAGGTCGCCGAGCCGGTAGGCCCGCGACGCGCCGGTCTCGACGTGCTCGATCGCGCGGTCGTAGAGCTGCATCGCCGCCGCCCAGCGCTCGGCCTTGTAGCACACGCGCTCCATCGCGGTGAACACGTCGCGGTTCGTCGGATCGGCGGCGAACGCCGCGGCGTACGCCGCGATCGCGGCGTCGACCTCACCGCGCTGGGCGCGCAGCGCGGCGACCCGGGCGAGCAGCACCGCGCGCGGCGGGCCGGTCTCGGCGTCGGCGCGGCGCTCGAGCAGGCCGGCGAGCTCGCGATCGCGGCCGAGCTGGTCGTACAGCGCCTCGAGCGCCGCGGTGGCGGTCGGCTCGAGCGGGCGGCGCTCGAGCACGGCCTCGTAGGCCGACACCGCATCGTTCGCGCGGTTCATCCGGTTCGAGCGCAGATCGCCGAGCTCGAGCAGGATCGCGAGCTGGCGCTCGACGTCCGCCGCGCGGACGGTCGGCACCTCGCGCTCGAGCGCGATCACCAGCTCGCCCCACCGGCTGGCGGCGCGCAGGATGCGCAGCAGCTCGGCCTGGCGCACGTCGTCGTAGAACGTCTGCTGCGCGAGCGTCAACATCCGGATCGCGGCGTCGACGTCGCCGAGCTCGTGCTCGTAGAGCTGCGCGAGCTCGGCCGCGCGCTGGGCCTTGTCGACGTTGGTGGTCGCCGACTCGAGCTGGCGGCGGCGGACCTCGGCGAGCTCCGGCCACTCGGCGATCTGGGCGAGCGCCTCGGCGAGCACCTCGAGGTTACGCGCGGTGCCGGGCGCGCCGCGGAACGCACGGGCGAGCTCGTCCCACAGGCCGAGCGCGCGCGCCGGGCGCTCGATCCCGACCAGCGCCTCGGTCTGATCGGGCTCGATGCTGAGCACGTCGAGGTACGCCGCGACCACGGTTTCGGGGTCGCGATCGAGCTCGGTCAGGAGCTGCGCGAGGTGCTTCTGCAGCTGCATGCGGCGCGCGAGCCGCGGATCGCCGGCCAGCTCGGTGCGCACGATCGCCAGCGCGCGGTCGAGCCGGCCGGCCTGGTGGTGGAGCCGGGCCTGCTCGCGCAGCGCGTCGGGGTGGCCGGCGTCGGCGGCGCGGCTCAGGGCGGCGAGCGCGGCCTCGGCGTTGCCGCGCTGCTCCTCGCCGCGCGCGATCTCGCTCCAGATCTCGGCGCGCCGGGCCGGCGTGGTCGCGAGCTCGGCGACGCGGTGGCGCAGCTCGAGCGCGCGATCCCACAGCTAATCGCGATCGCACAGCCGCGCGAGCGCGACCATCGTGTCGACGTCGTCGGGCTGGCCGGCGATCATGCGCTCGAGCGCGGCGCGCGCGCCGGCCGCGTCGCCGAGGTGGCGATCGAGCAGCACGGCGTACTCGCGGGCGGCGGCGGCGCGGGCGTCCTTGCTCGCGAGCGACGTCGACAGCTCGGCGAGCACCTGGACGAGCTGATCGTAGCGCTTGCCGGCGCGATACACCGCGGCGAGCGCCGCGCGGCAGAACGGATCGCCGGGCGCGAGCTCGGCCGCGCGTTGCAGCGCGTCCTCGGCCTCGACGAAGTCGCCGCGCACGAGATCGACGATGCCGCACGCGCACCACAGCGCAGCGACGCTGCGGGGATCGGGCTCCGCGCTCGCCCACGCGTGGTAGGCCGCCGACAGCGCGTCGCCGTCCCCGCCGCCGCGATGCAGCCGCGCGGCGTGGTCGCGGGTGGTCGGCAAGGCGCCCGGCTCGGCGACCGCGCGCCGCCACAGGTCGATAACCCCCTCGGGCGGGCCGCCGGGCGCGCTGCCCGGCGCCGGGCCGACCGCCACCGCGGTGTCCTCGCTCTGCTCGGCGAGCGCCGCCGCCCAGCGCAGCGCCAGCCCGCCGCGGGCGGCGAACCGCGCGATCGTCGCGGGGCCCGGCGCCGCGACGTCGAGCAGGTCGAGCCAGCGCTCCGCCGCGCGCGAGTCCGTGGCGTCGGCGACGGCGCGCGCGAGCTCGCCGAGCGCCGGATCGCCGACCACCGCCGCGATCTCGAGCGCGCGCCACGCGTGGGTCGCGGCGACCTCCGCGCACTCCGAATCGGCGAGCCGGCGGTGCGCGGCGAGCTTGATCGCGCGGCTCTCGGCGGTGTTCGCCGCCGCCGCCGACCACGTCGTCCGCAGGTGGGCGTAGCGCCCGAGCGCGCCGGGGAGCTGCGCGGCGGCGGCCTCGGCCAGCTCGGCCCACAGCCTGGTCGCGCCGGCGGACTCGCGCTGCGCGTCGAGCTCCGCGGCCACCGTGAGCCGGGTCGCCAGCGCCTCGACCGCGCCGCCGGGCAATTCGCCGATCAGCTGGGCGCGCTGGTCGAGCAGCTCGAACCGGCGGTCGTCGGCGAGCTGGGTCGCGGCGTCGAGCGCGACGTCGAAGCAGCGCAGCCAGCCGAGCGCACCGGCGTCGCGCCCCGGAAAGTGCTCGAGCTTGGCCCAGCACAGCTCGAGCGCGGCCAGCGCGTCGCCGCCGCGATCGAGCACGAGCGCGGCGGTCGCGGCGACCTCGTCGGGCGGCGACTGTTCGGCCAGCGCCTCGGTGCGCAGCTCGACGACGCGGCGCCAGCCGGCGCGGGCGGCGTGCGCGAGCGTCGCGAGCTCGATGACGTGGGCCCGCCACGCCGGCGGGAGCTCGCCGGCGAGCACGCGGTCGGCAAGCTCGGCGGCGCGCTCGGGCTTGCCGTGGCGCCACAGCCAGGCCTCCGCGACCTCGATCGCGAGCGCACCGACGGCGCCGCGGGTGACGCGCTCGAGCAACGCGGCGTCGCCGAGCGCCGCCATCACGCGCAGGCGCGGCGCGAGCGGGTGCGGCTCGGCGAGCTCGAGCAGGCGCACCGCCTCGTCGACCTGGTGCAGCGCGTCCCAGCTCGCGAGCGCGGTCCGCACGTTCAGATCGGCGAGACGGTCATCGCGATCATCGCGAGCATCGCCGGCGAGCAGCGCGGCGGCCTCGCTCGCGACCAGCTCGAGCATGTGACCGACGATCTGCGTGGCGTCCGGCGTGTAGAACACGCTGCTGGTCTCCTCGGCGAGCTCGGTCGGGCTCACCAGCGGGACGACGTCGGTTTCACCGGAGAGCACGGTCACGGGGGCACCAGCGGGGATCGGGGGCGGTCTTGTCGGTTGTAACCGCCCTGCCGGAGGATGATCCGCCATGCGACGCGCAGCCTAACGTGGTGCCACAAAACGCGCCAGCTATTGGGTTTTCTCTGTGTTAACCTCGGGCAGCGATGAGGCCTAGGCACGCGATCTGCGTGAGCCGCGATGCCGGCTTGCGCCGCGTGATCGAGGATGCCCTCGCCGTCGCGGGCGTCACCGTGGCGCACTTCGACGAGGTCCCCGACGATACCCGCGACGTCGCGCTCGTCGTCGTCGATCGCGCGACCCGCGAGGCGGCGGGCGACGAGCTGTGCGCCCTCGCCGCGCCGGTGGTGATCGTCGGCGACGATCTCGACGACGACGGGCTGATCGCCATCATGCTCGAGGCTCCGGTCAGCCACCTCGTCGAGGATCCTCAGGATCGCGACCTCGGCATCACCTCCGAGAAGCTCGCGTCGGGCGACGTGTTCGGGCTCGAGAAGTACCTCGCGCGCGGGACGCCCGTCGGCGAGCGCGCGATCGCCAACGACGCCGACAAGCGCCACGCGATGGGCGAGGTCTGCGCATGGGCCGAGGCGCTCGGCGCGCGCCGGCCAATCG
>Ga0137438_1000124_pt1 | contig 12882 bp, 8 predicted proteins | sample EasRivERMGT157_2_FD_102327 | JGI IMG/M metagenome (GOLD analysis project Ga0137438, IMG submission 102327) | Soil microbial communities from meander-bound floodplain in the East River, Colorado, USA - East River MetaG ERMGT157_2 | ecosystem: Environmental > Terrestrial > Soil > Floodplain ... | reverse complement strand
GGATCAGAGCGGCGTGACCGATATCGCCGCCATAACCGAGGGCGATGCCGATGCTGGCGGTGACCGACACGCTCACGCCTTGCAGGGTGTACACCTGCTGCATAGAGGTGATTATTTTCTCGGCGATCATCACGGCGTCCTCGGTCCTCGCGATCTCCTCGAGGAGAACGATGAATTCGTCCCCGCCGAGCCGGGCCACGGTATCGGCCGCCCGCACGCACTGGCTGATGCGGGCCGAAAATGCCTGCAGCAGTTCGTCCCCCGCGATGTGCCCCAACGTATCGTTGATCTTCTTGAAGAGATCGATGTCGACGTACATGACGGCTACCGGCTGCTTGCTTCGCTTGCTGCGCTCGATAGCCTGTCGCAGCCGGTCCTCGAACAGCGTCCGGTTGGGCAGTCCCGTGAGCGAATCGTGCTGCGCGATGCGGGAAAGATGGGCTTCCAGCACCTTGCGGTCGGAGACGTCGGTGGCAAGGACAAAAAAGCCGATGACTTCACGCTGCGCGCCGAAATGGGGAACATAGACATTCTGGAGATAGTGGCGTTCTCCGTCCCGGATCAATTCGCGTTCGTGCGTGGCCGTCCTGCCTGAGAGCGCCATCTGGATGTAGGGCCCGACGATGGCATAGGCCTTCGGACCCAGGACCTCGCGCATCGACCGGCCGACGACATCGTCTTTCCCGAGTCCGAGCCATTCCTGGTAAGTGCTGTTGGCGAAGTGATAGATTTCATTCACGTCCACATAGCCGACCAGGGCGGGCAGGTTGTCGGCGATGGTGCGCAGTTTCGACTCGCTTTCGCGCAGCGCCTCCTCGGCGCGCTTGAGCTCGGTGATGTCGACCAGCACCGCCACCACGCCCGCCACTGCGCCGTCCTCGCCGACATGCGGCACCATGTTGACCGCCAGATTGGCACTGCTTCCGTCAGGCCATAGGTGGCGGCGCTCGAAGCGGGCAGTATCCCCCGACAATGCCCGCGCGATATGGGGCTGCACGGCCTGGTAGAGCTTCTCTCCCAGGACCTCGCGCGCGCTGTGGCCGAGCACCTGCTCGTCCTGCAACCCGAACGCCTCACGGTAGGGTCGATTGCAGTAGAGGTAGCGCTGCTCCCTGTCCACATAGCTGATCATGGCAGGCACCGCGTCAATCAGCAGGCGCAGCAGCGCCTCCGGGCGCGGCGGTTTGGCCGCGGCCCGGTGCCGTCCGATCTTCTGCTTGCGCGGATCGCGCATCATTTGTCCACCTGAAGCCTTGCTGCTTCCCCGGGCGCGCCCCGGTCCGGTTGATGCCACCCGGCCCGACCGCATCGAATAGCGCCACCCTTGCACGATTGTCCGGGAAAGTCGAGTGCCGATGCCCCGTCTGGAACTGCGGGCCGACGATCGGCATTCCGGCGCGACAAGCGGCTTACGTCGTGTGGCGGATCCGCGGGCGCTGGCCCGAAACGGCGCGTGAAGATGCGCACCTTGATCGACGGACTTGAGGATGCGCCCGGTCTGGCGCGTGCGTGCGCGGCTGAACCTGTCGTGCGCCGCGGTGAGCCGGCGCGGGTGATCGGTGATGTCGAGTCAGGCGGGACCGTGCGCCTTCGCCGACCGCGTGTACTGCCTATCTATCGTCCCGGTTATCGGCTCTTGCGGCGCGGCGCCGGATGCGCCCTGGCGCGTACCAGCAGCACCGGCACCGGGGCGACGCGAACGACCCCTTCCGCGTCGCTGCCCATGACCATGCGATTGACGCCACGCCGTCCATGCGTGCCGAGCACGATGAGATCGGCACGCTGTTTTTTCGCCTGCGCGACGATCACGTCGGCGACCGGGCCGCCGATTTTCTCGGCAAGCACCGACTTCGCCCTCACGCCTGATGCGCGAGCCTTGTCTTCCGCCCTCGCGAGTATCCTTCTGCCGCCCTTGCGCAGCGCCTCGAACATTTCCTCGAGGTAGATGGGAGCCCCCAGCGCATCCGGGATGAGAACGAGTTCATCGACGACATGGAGAAGACACAGCGTCGCCCTTCCGCCTCTGGCCAGCTTGATCGCTTCCTTCAGCCCGAGACCGGAGGCCGGGCTGCCGTCTATCGGAACGAGAATTTTCCTGTACATGCGATTACGCCATCAGACCCTGCCTCGCGGGATTTTCAATATGCGCGCCTGCGCGGGAAGCTCATTGACCTGGATCAACAGTCATTGCGCGACCGGCCGGACAGCTTGATCCGTCCTGGCGGGGTCACTGATAGCGCAACGCGTCGATGGGCTTCAGGTGCGCCGCCTTGTTGGCTGGATAAAAACCGAAAAACACGCCGACGCTCGTCGCCACGAAAAAAGCGAGCAGGATCGAGCTTGCGGTGACAACGATGGCGACGTCCGCGAGCGCGTTGGCGAGGGCCGCCCCGCCGATGCCCAGAAAAACGCCGACGAGGCAGCCGACCATCGAAAGCATGATGGCCTCGAGCAAAAACTGCGTCAGTATGTCACGCTCGCGCGCGCCGATCGCCACGCGGATGCCGATTTCCCGCGTGCGCTCGGTGACCGACACCAGCATGATGTTCATGATGCCGATGCCGCCGACGAGCAGCGACACCGAGGCGATCGCGCCCAGCATGATGGACATGACGCGCGTGGTCTGGGCCGCCGCGTTGGCGAGTGCGGTCAGGTTGCGGACATCGAAATCGTCCTCCGAGCGCTCGGGCAGGTGGTGGCGCTGCCGCAGCAGTTGCTTCATTTCGCGCTCGGCGGCGGGCATGGTCTGCGGCGAGGTGGCCTGCGCCATGATGAAGCGCACCGTGCCCGGGAACTGGTTGCCGAACACTTTTGTCTGCGCGGTGGTCACCGGGATGAACACCGTGTCATCCTGGTCGCGTCCGTCGAGGCTCTGCCCTTTCGGCGAGAGCACGTCGATCACCAGGAACGGGCTGCGCCGGATGCGTATCGTCTTGCCGACCGGGTCCTCGTCGTCGAACAGGTTTTTCACCACCGTGTTGCCGAGCATCGCGACGCGGGTGCCGGAGCGCACGTCCGAATCGGTGAAGGCGTAGCCGGAGGCAATCTGCCAGTCGCGCACGTCGAGAAAGCTCGGCGTCGTCCCCGTGACCACGGTGCTCCAGTTGTTCGAGCCGAACACGAGTTGCGCCGAGCCCGAGGACACGGGCGCAACGGCGGCGATCGAGGGCAGGTCCTCCATCGCCTCGGCGTCGCGCGTGGTGAGCGTCGGCCGCGCCCCGGTGCCTAGGCGTACCCCGCCCGAGGTGGCCGAGCCCGGCAGCACGATGAACAGGTTGCTGCCCATGGAGGCGATCGACTGCTCCACCATGAACTGCGCGCCCTGGCCGATGGCGAGCATCATGATGACGGCGGCGACGCCGATCATCATGCCGAGCATCGTCAGGAACGTGCGCAGCCGGTTCGCTCCCATCGCGTGCCAGGCTTCGTAGAACATCGCGGCGTTCATGCGCGGATTTCCTCGATGAGTTCCCTGGAGACTTCGCCATCGTGCACGACGCGGCCGTCGACGAACCGCACCAGACGCCTGGCGAAAGTCGCGATGTCGATCTCGTGCGTGACCACCACAATGGTGATGCCTTCCTCGTTCAACTGCCTGAAGAGCTGCATGATGCCGCGGCTGGTCGCGGTATCGAGATTTCCGGTCGGCTCGTCGGCGAGGATCAGCCGCGGATTGTTGATCAGCGCCCGGGCGATGGCGACGCGCTGCTGCTGCCCGCCGGAGATCTGGTTCGGCACATAGCGGCCATAGCTCCCCAGCCCGACTTTTTCCAGGAGCCCCTGCGAGCGCAGCGCGCGCTCCTCGCGCTTCTTGCCGGCATACACCAGAGGCAGGGCGACGTTGTCGGCAAGGCTGGCGCGCGGCAGCAGGTTGAACCCCTGAAAAACAAAGCCGATGACCTGGTTCCTCAGGTGGGCGAGCTGATTCTTGTCCAGCGTGCTGACGTCGCGCCCGTCGAGAATGTAGCTGCCGCTGGTCGGCAGATCGAGGCAGCCGAGGATGTTCATGAACGTCGACTTGCCCGATCCGGACGGTCCCATGAGGGCGACGAACTCGCCGGGCCGGATGACCAGATTGACGTCCTTCAGCACCGGCACCGGACCGGCTTCGGTCTCGTACTGCTTGTACAGTTGCCCGGTGCGGATGAGCGCGGCGTCCGCCATGGCGATCAGAACATTCTCATGCGGAAAGTGCTCTGCGACTTGGCCGCGGCGTTATCGGCGATGCCCGTCACCACGGCGTCGCCGGCCTTCAGCGGCCCGGAGGTCACTTCGGTGAAGCGACCGTCGGAAATCCCGATTCCGATCTGCACCGCCTGCAGGCGGTCCTCGGCGAACACATGCACGGTGGCCTGCGCGCCGTCGGCTTTCTCGTCGCGCCTGCGCCGCAGCGTCCGGTCGGGGCCTTCTTCCGGCCTGAAGCGCAGCGCGGCGTTCGGCACGAGCATCACGTCCTCCTTCCGCGCCACGACGACATTCACGTAGGCGGTCATGCCCGGCATCAGGACGTGCTCGGGGTTGTCCACCGCCACGACGACGTCGTAGGTGACGACGTTCTGCTGGGTGGTCGCATTGAGGCGGATCTGCTTTACCGCCGCCCTGAAGGAACGGTTGGGAAACGCATCGACGTTGAACTGCACCGGCTGGCCGACCCGGATGTTGCCGACGTCGGCTTCGGCGAAGCTGGAGTCGATCTGCATCTTGCCGAGGTCCTGCGCGATGCGGAACAGGGTCGGCGTCTGAAAGCTCGCCGCAACGGTCTGCCCGATGTCCACCGACCGGTCGACGACCACGCCCGAGACCGGCGAGCGGATCACGGCGTAGTTCAGGTTGGTCCGGTCCTTGGCGAGCTGCGCAAGCACGAGCTCGACCTGGGCCCGCGCCGACTTGTTCGCCTGGATGGCCGTATCGAGATCCTGGTTCGAAATGAACTCCTGCCCGAACAGCGCGCGGCTGCGTTTTTCGTTGGCCTGCGCGAGCTCAAGCGTCGCCCGCGCACTGCTCAGGTTCGCCTCGGTCTGTTTTACCTGGGCCTGGAGCACCGCCGGATCGAGCTCGAGCAGGATCTGGCCCGCCTGGACCCGGTCGTTGAAGTCGACGTGCAGCTTCAGGACTGTCCCCGAGACCTGGGTGCCGACGTTGACCAGGACGACCGGATTGAGTGTGCCGTTGGCGGAGACGGTCTGTATCACGTTGCCGGTTTTCAGCACGTCGCTCTTGTAGAGTTTCTCCGCGCCGCCGCGGTAACTCGCGAGCCACTGCCAGGCCGCGAAGCCGGCGGCTGCGATCACCACCAGCGCAAGCGCCAGCTTGAGTGAAAATTTTATCCGGGTGTTCATCGTCGGGATGCCTGCGGGACCGAAATCGGGAAAAGATGCGCTGAGCGGATCAAGGTTTCTCCTCCAGCGCCGTGAAGTCGAGCTGCCCCATGGCCTGGGCCAGCACCGCCTTGGCGATGGTCCAGTTGAAGATCGTCTGGATGTTCTGCAACCGCGCGCTTGCGAGCGCGGACTGCGCCGTGAGCAGATCGAGAATGGTCCCGGCGCCCGCCTTGTAGCGGCCTGATGCGACACGCTCGGACTGCGTCGCGCTCGCCACCAGGTCGGCGCTGCTGCGCACGGCCTGCGTGTTTGTCGTCAGCGTGTAATAGGCCTGCCACACGTCGAGCGCGACCTGCAGGTTGATGCTGTCGCGCTGCGCGAGCTGGCTCTCCACCTGCGCCTGCGCCGCCTGCACGCGGTAAGTGGTGTTGAAGCCGGTGAAGATCGGGATGTTGACCGCGATCCCCAGCGACTGGCTGTGGAACGGACTGGACAGGCTCGTATCCGAATAATTGAAGCCGGCCGAGAGCGAAATCGTCGGCAGGCCGGCGGCCCTCGCGGCGTCGACGCTCGCCTGCGCGGCCTTGACCTGCGCTTCGGCCGCGGCGAGATCGGCGCGCCGCCCGCGTGCCGCGCCGATGAGCTGGTCGAGATTGCTGTCAAATGTCCGGTCCGGCACCGCGGTCTTCGGTGGGACCAGGCTCACGGGACGGTTGGCGTCCAGCCCGATGACATTGGCGAGCACACCCTCGGCGCTTTTCGCACTGCCCTCGGCCTGGATGCGGTTCAGCACCGCCTGGGAATTCGCCGTCTGCGCCTGATACTTGTCTGCCGGCGTCGCCGCGCCGGTCTCGTAGCGCGCCGTGGCGGCCTTCAGGCTCTCCAGGCTGGAGTGCTCGGCTTCCTTCGCCGAATCGACTGCGGCGCGCGTCGCGAAGAACTGGTAGTAGGTCTGCACGGCGGCGAGGAACACCTTCTGCACCGTGGCGTCATGCGTGAAATTCGCGGCGGCAAGCGTCTGCAGCGCGTTGGCGAGCGTTGCGTCGCGGGCGCCGAAGTCATAGAGGAGGTAACCGGCGGACAGTCCCGCGCTCTCCTGGTTGTACTGCGTCGTGCCGCTGATCGGCACGCCGCCGATGCGCGTGCCGCCGTCCTGTCGGTTGCGGCTCGCCGAGGCGCTGGCAGCGAGCGTCGGCCACCAGGCCGAACGCGCCACGCCCACCTGCGCCGCCTGCACGCGCGCGTTGGCCCAGGCGATGCGCGTCTGCGGATTGTTGCACAGCGCCCGGTCGACCACGTCCGCAAGGGAGAGCGCGGTTTTCGCGACATCGTCGAAACTGCATGGCGCCCTGGCCTCGCCCGGCTCGAGCGCACCTCGTGCCGTCGGCGCGGCGAGCGCGCGGACCGACAAGGGATCGGCGTCGAACGAATGGGCGGGCAACGCGGCGCTCAATCCCGCCGCTGCCGCCAGCACGATTCCGCGAGCGCGCATGTCAATCGAGCGATATCGGGTGGAATCGAGGCACGGCCCGCGCCGCCCCGATCACCTGGGAACCAGGTTCGCGCACTGCCCGGTGGCTTTTCTGTAAGTGATGTCGAACAGCGGCGGCGAACCGTTGGGCGGCGCCACGGTCCTGGCGTTGTCGCGGCAGTTGAGATCGCCGCCGATATGAATGTTGTTGATCTCGATCGGAATCTGATTCCATTTGATGGCGACATCGCCCGTCACCTGGAGCGGATCGCTCGGGCGGCACCACGCGGCCGGACACATGACGAACAGGACGCCTTTCTCCGTGGCGCGGTTTCGCTTCAGCTCCAGGTCCTTGCCGATGACCGTCGCGTCGCCGAACCCGCTGGTCCGGGTGAAATGCGACTCCTTGATCGTCACATCGCCATCGACGGTGACGCTGCCGTGCAATCCGCCGGTGTCCTCGCCGAGAGAATTGAACCGCACTCCCGACGCGCCGGTCGCGTTGAAGTCGCCGTGGATTTTGGTCTGGTAGAGAGAAATGCTTCCGTTCCAGTAGACGCGGACGCTGCCGAAAATCTCGGCATTGTTTATCACGCAGGTGGCGCCGACGGGCACGCTGACATTGCTCTTGATGGCGCCCGTCAGGGGCCGTTCGCTGCCGCCGGCGCAATTCGTCTCCGCGCCAAGCGACAGTCCGGGCGCCCAGGCAAGCAGGCCGAGCAGAAACACAGCCGGCGCCCGGAATCCCGCCACCCGGCGCGGAAAAGCAGAATTCAGTCTCGATTCACGCCGCATGGTGCCCGATTCCTTCTATGCAAAGACGCATTGTAGCCTTGGATGACCGGCCCGGAGAGCAGCTAAATTGTTACTTTCGGTAACGCGCTGCCGCTCGCGCCGGTGCGACGTCGCGGATTGGCGCAGGCCGGCATTCGCGAGCACGGCCGGTTTCAGGCGCCGGTGAACGGGGACTGACGCACCCCTGCAAGTAATTGTATGATGTCCGCTGCGCCCCGCCGTCAGAACATCAATCAGTCGGGGTCCGGCAAGCGCGACCGAAGGAGGCTGTCGATGGAGCAGTCCTCAGACCGCCGCTCTCCCGCCCAGTCCACTCGCCAAAGGAGGCCAACGTGAATCTCTGCGCTTTGAATCGTCGCCTGGTCGGATTGTTCGTGCTGCTGAGCGCACCGGTATTCGCGCAACAGGCGGCGCCCGTGATTCCATTCGAGTCGGTGCCGAATTTCCTCAAGCTGCCGAAGGACCTGCATCTTGGCGAGATAACCGGAGTGGCGGTCAATTCCAGGGGACACGTCTTCGTCTTCTCGCGCGGCAACACCACCGGCCCCGCGTACGCGGCGTCGGCCGCGCAATTGCTGGAGTTCGCACCGGACGGCAAGTTCATCCGCGAGATCGGCAAGAACCTGGACGCCTGGTCGTTCGGGCATACCGTGCGCGTCGACAAGGACGACAACATCTGGGCCGTGGACAAGGGCTCCGACATGGTCGTCAAGTTCAACCCGCAGGGCCGTGTGGTGATGGTCTTCGGGCGCAAGCAGGAAGCCTCGGACGAGGACACGGCGCCATTGAAGCATCCCAAGCCGCCGCTGCCCGCCGTGGACGGACGCTTCAGGCAGGTGACCGACGTGACCTGGGACCCTGCCGGAAATATCTTCATCAGCGACGGGTATATCAACTCGCGCGTCGCCAAGATCGACAAGAATGGCAACTGGATCAAGTCCTGGGGTGAGCGCGGCGACAAGCCCGGCGAATTCAACACCCCGCACAGCATCGCGGCCGATGCGCAAGGGAACATCTACGTGGCTGACCGGTTCAACCGGCGCATTCAGGTGTTCGACGGCGACGGCAAGTTCCTGCGCGCAATCACGATCGACGTCCCGTTCGATCACGATGCGCGTTCGGCGATCGGCAACAAGCCCGACCCGAACGCGACGTCAGGAACGTTTGCGCCCGGCGCCCCCTGGACGGTTTGCATCACGCCCGGGCCAAACCAGGTGCTGTACAGTTCCGATGCCTACCCGGGCCGCTTGTACAAGCTGAGCCTGGACGGGAAGGTGCTGGGCGTGCTCGGCGAGACCGGCAAGCAGCTCAAGCAGTTCGGCTGGGTTCACGAAATCGCCTGCCCGTCGGAGAACACGGTCTTCGTCGCCGAATTATTGAACTGGCGCGTGCAGAAGCTGATTCTCCATCCGCAGCGATAGCGGAATGCCGGTGATGAAGCGCTGGGCTCGATCCGTCGCCATGAATCAGAGCGCCAATCCCGCGCGAAACAGAGGAGACATCATGCATCTGCTCAGACTGACCGCCCTTGCTGCCCTGATCGCCTGGTCGGCGGGAGCCTTCGCCCAGGCATTTCCGAACAAGCCCATCAGGTGGATTGTGCCTTACACCCCCGGCGGCATCACCGACAACGTGACGCGCCTCGTCGCGCAGAAGATCCAGGAGCAAAGCGGCTGGAACATCGTGGTGGAGAACAGGCCCGGCGCCAACTCCATCCTCGGCGCCGACCTGGCGGCGAAGTCCGCGCCCGACGGCTACACCTTCCTCACCGTGATCGCCGCGCATGCGGCCAACGCCACGCTCTACGCCGGCAAGCTTCCCTACGACCCGGTGAAGAGCTTCGCGCCAGTGTCGCTGGTCGCCATCGCCCCGCTCATCCTGACGGCGAACAATAATTTCCCGGTCAAGGACGTGAAGGAGCTGATCGCCTATGCCAAGGCCAACCCGGGCAAAGTCTCGTTCGGCTCCTCCGGCATCGGCGCCGCGGCGCATCTCACCACCGAACTGCTCAAGCAGACGGCCGGCATCGACATGCTGCACGTGCCGTACAAAGGCACCGCGCCCGCGCTGCAGGATTTGATGGGCGGCAGCATCCAGATCCTGGTCGACGTGCCCAGCACCCTGATGCCGCAGGTGCGTGGCGGCAAGATCAAGGCGCTGGGGATGTTTTCCGCCCGGCGCATCGCCGGCGCGCCGGAAGTGCCGACGATGGCAGAGGCCGGCGGCCCGCCGCTGGAATCCTCGACCTGGGTGCTGTTTCTCGCGCCGGCCGGAACGCCGCGCGATATCGTCAACCGCATATCGGCGGAAACAGCCAGGGCAGTCGGGTCGGGCGACCTGAAGACCCGCTTCGAGACCATCGGCATCGAGCCGGTCGGCAACACGCCGGAGCAGGCGGGCAGATTCCTGGATGAGGAAATCGCCAAGTGGTCGAAGGTGATCTCGGCCGCCGGAGTGAAGGCCGAGCAGTAAGTGCGGGCGGTGAAGAGCGATAAGCGGGGCATGAACCGGATTTCCTGAAGTCCCGCTCCGCGGTTGGAAGCGTTTCCCGGCGCGTCGGCGAATTCCCGCGACGACCGCTTTCTCCCCGTTAACTCTTTTTGATTTCCGCGTCCCACTCGCGCCATTGCGCAAGCAGCGGGAAATACAGTCCGAGCTTCGCGTCTTTCAAGTTCGATGCCGCGGCATAGCGTTCGATCTGGGCGCGATAACGCTCCCGTTCCCGATCGAGAAACGCTTCCACGTCCGCGCCTCCGTGGGCGCTGGTCTTGTAGTCGACGATCCAGTGCCTGCCTTCGGTATCCACGAACGTCCGGTCGATGACGAGGGTGCGGCGCTCGCCGGCGATCATGGCCGTAAGGCGGTGTTCGTTGCGCGAATCGCGCTGCGGACCGAGCAGCCAGCGTCCGCGCGGATCTTCGAGCGCACTGGCAAGCGCACTCGCCGCGCGCGCGCCCGCCGCCTTGAGTTCGCTCTCCTCCACCCCGAGCGCGGCAAGCTCCCGGGCGATGCCGTCGCGCATTTTTTCGACGCGCGCGCGGTCCCAGCCGCGCAGCCCGTCTTCGGCGATCCGCTGCAGCCAACGGTGCACGACGCTGCCGACATGGCGCGCGGTCTCGCCCGCCCAGGAGAATTCGACGTCCTGCACGCGCGCGGCGTCTGGCCGCGGCGACCAAGAGGCGGCAGGTGGGACCGAGGGGAGAGTCCAGTCGGCGGGTAGACGGCGGAGGTCCTGGTTCACGATCGTCCCCTCTCCCCCTGCCGGGGGCGCGGGAGCAAACGGGGAAGAACGCGCGGCTTCGGCGAAATCGGATTCGACCGCCGGCCAGAGCCTGGCGAGGAGCGAGCCTGCACTCGGGGATTTCAGCCCGGGTTCCTCGGCATTCGCATCGCGCCTCACGTCACCGAGCAGATACAGGTGCTTCTTCGCGCGCGTCGCGGCGACATAGAGCAGGCGGCCGTCTTCGTGGCTGCCCTTCTCCATCTCGAGTCCGCGGATGTATTCGTAGGTAGGATCCTTGTCGCTGCCGGTCGGGTTGATCGGGGCGAGGAGCAATTCTCCACCGCCTCGGCCGCTTCGCGGCCGCTCCATCCACACGAACAATTCGCGCTCGTCGCGGCCGCTGCCCGAACCGAGTCCGGGAACGATCACGGTGTCGAACTCGAGTCCTTTCGCCTTGTGGATGGTGAGTATCTGCGGATCGGAGGCCTCGGCGTGCAGGTCGGGCAGCGCGTAGAGATCGTCCAGGCCCCGCTCGAATGCGGCGGGATCGGCGATCTCGGCCGCCTCCTCCGATTCCTCGAGATAGTCGAGGTAGATGCCGGCGTCCTCGACGTCGGTGTCGGTCTCGACGCACGCCGGGCCGCCGAGCGCAAGCCACGCGCCTTCGACGCGATCGCGCAACGAGCCGCGCAGGCGGTTCGCCATCGCCTGGGTGAGCGCGTCGCGCGTGCGCGCAAGGCGCGCGTGCCCGCCGGCGGAGAGGCGCGCGAGGCGGCTGTCGTCGTGCATCAGTTCCCAGGGTATTGGTGTATCAGTATTGATAATCGAACCGACCGGAGCGCCTTGACTGGCGCGGACATCGGCAAATAAATCTTGCTGAATTCCGGCTGCTTCACCCCCTCTCCCGCCAAGGGAGAGGGGCGTTCCGTCCGTGCCGGCGAGCGCGTGCAGGTCGGCGAGGGTGAGGCCGCACCAGGGTGCGCGCAGGACGGCGAGCCACGCGAGACGGTCGCCGGGATGCGCGAGCGAGCGCGTGAGTGCGAGCAGGTCCTGCACGACTTGGCGGTGCCCGAGCTTCTCGATATCGATCGCGCGAAAGCGCACGCCCTGCGCCTTCAGCTTCGGCACGATGTGCGCGAGGTGGCCGCGGTTGCGCACCAGGATCGCGACCGTGCCTTCGGCCTGCGCCTCGGCGGCGAGCATGGCGACCTGCGCCGCTTCACCTTCAGCGTCGCCGTCGAAGAACGCGTGCACGCGCACCGCGTCGGACTCCGCCGGTTTCTCGGGCTCGCAGCGCGTATAGGGCACCGCGCCGGCGGCGATGTCCTCCACGCGTGGCATCACCTGCCCGAAGGCGCCGTTCACCCAATCGACGATGTCGGCCTGGGAACGCAGGTTTACCGACAGTGTGAGCGGCTCGAGCGCCACCGAGCCGATGCCGCCGTGGCGCGCGCGCAGGAACAGTCCCACCTCGGCCTCGCGGAAACGGTAGATGGATTGCATCGGGTCGCCGACCAGAAACAGCGTGCGCCCGTCATCCGGCTGCCAGCCGGCGGTGAGCTTCTCCAGCAACTCGAACTGGGTGAAGGACGTGTCCTGGAATTCGTCCACCAGGAGGTGATGGATGCGGTAATCCAGCGACAGCAGCAGGTCGGTCGGCGCGTCGGCATCGCCGAGCGCCGCGCTCGCGCCTTGCGCGATTTCGACGAAGTCGGCGCGGCCGTGCGCGGCGAAGACGAGTTTCAGCTCGGCCACCGCGAGCGGCAGGATCCGGGTGATGGCTTCGAGCGCTCCCCACTGCGCGTCGGCGTAGCGCTCTAGCGGCAATCCGGGGAGCGCGGCCAGCGCCTGGCGCAGCGGCTCGCTCATCGGCGCATCGGCGGCGAGCGCTTGCGCTGCGGCATTTTTTTTGCGCCACTCGCCTTTCTGCGTGAGGAGTCCGGTCGCGAGCTGCTTCCAGCCTTCAACGTCGCGTTCGGAGGGAAACGGGACGGACGGCCTCGCAGGAAACAGCGCGCGCGTTTTTGCGATCTGCGCATGGCACTCGGCGGCGAGCGCAGCCTCCAGCGACT
>Ga0137438_1000123_pt1 | contig 12934 bp, 13 predicted proteins | sample EasRivERMGT157_2_FD_102327 | JGI IMG/M metagenome (GOLD analysis project Ga0137438, IMG submission 102327) | Soil microbial communities from meander-bound floodplain in the East River, Colorado, USA - East River MetaG ERMGT157_2 | ecosystem: Environmental > Terrestrial > Soil > Floodplain ... | reverse complement strand
GCCGACGATCGCGCTCAGCCCCTGGCCGGGCTGGTCGATCGAGCCGGGCGAGCCGGTCGAGCCGGGCGAGCCGGGCGAGCCGGGCGAGCCAGTCGAGCCGGTCGAGCCGGTCGAGCCGCGCGCGCCGCTCGCGTAGACCACGCCGGTCAGGCCTTGCACGCCGTACACCGGCGCCGCCACGATGACCAGCCCGGCGTGGCACTGCTTGATGACCGGCTCGCCGCGCCGGGTCGCAGCGAACGCCGCGGCGATCTCCGCGAGCGCTGCCTCACACGCCGCGGGCGCGGCGCCGTGGATCGTCTCGCACACCGCGTGCGACTTGCGAACATAGCCGCCGCCGGACGCCTCCGACAGGCCCAGCTCGAGGCCCCACCATCGGCGCAACAGATCGCGGGCGACCGCAACGTCGGGAAGATCATCGAAGCTCAAACCCACCGCTGATCACTATAGCGGCGGCGCGTCACCTGGACCAGCACCCACCGCCGGCGTCGGACGCGCGCTGCTCCCGCGCGAGCTTGACAAGGTGTGCAAGCAAGGAGCGCTCCGCCAGCGGCCACAGCGCGCGCGGCGTGTCGCTGTAGACCGCGGCGACGAGCTCGGCGAGCGAACGCGGCCGATCGGCGAGCGCCGCGGCGACCTTCGCTTCGCGCATCCTGCGGTGTGAGAGATACTCGCTCAGCTTGCCGTGACCATCGGGGATCGCCGGACCGTGCGCCGGCAACAGCGTCATCTGCGGCCGCGCGAGCAAGCGCTCGAGCGACGCGAGGTACACCGCCATGTCGCCTTCGCTCGGATCGATCAAGATCGTGCCGACGCCGGCGACCATGTCGCCCGCGATCGTCGCACCACCGGCCGCGAAGCACAGGTGGCCCTCGGCGTGGCCCGGCGTGAAGATCGCAGTCGCGCCGTACACCGTCTCGCCGTCCTCGACGAGCTGGTCCACCGCGATCCGGCCGGCGAGCCGGCGTGCGGTCGCCGCGTGCGCCGCGATCGGGATCGACCAGCGCCGGGCGAGCGCCTGCGCCCCGCCGGTGTGATCGCCATGGTGATGCGTGAGTAAGATGGCAGCCGGCGGCAAGGTCTCGAGCGCCCGATCCAGGATCGCCTGTTGCTCGGGGTAGGGGCTCCCCGGATCGACCACCGCGACCGGCCCCGCGTCGGGTCCGACCAGATAGACGTTGGTATGGGTGGCCGGCGGGAGGGTCGGCGTCCGCAGCGCAAGCACGCGAATCCCCGGCGCTACTGGCGTCGGGGTCGGCGATGCCTCCGCCGCCGCGGTTGGTACAAGGCCGCGAACCTGCTCGTACAGCGCGTCTACCGTCGGTTCGCTCATCGATCGTCCGACCCGGCGTCCGACCCGGCGTCCGACCCGGCGAGGCGCGCTCCAGGGTTGGGCCCCATCGGGGGTCGCAAAGGGGGTGACCCAGCGGCGTCCATCTCGTACACTATAGCTAGCGACCCCATGGTCAGCGTCACGGCACGCAAGATTCGCGAGCTAGGTACCGAGCGGCCATCCGGCGCCAGCGGACGGCTGTACACGGGTTACCTGATCTCGTACCCGTACATCGGCCGCGGCATGGTGATCTTCCGCGATCCTCACGGCCACCGGATGATCACGACGCCCGTGAAGCGCGTGCTCGGCGAGCCCGGCGGCAAGATGATCTACGTCGAGACCGAGAACAGCGTCTACCGGCTCGAGATCCACGGCGAGCCGCTGTTCCCGATGCGCGCCGCGGGCGAGTAACGCGCCGTTCGAACGGCGGACCGGAGCCGAGCACGGTACGGAATCGAGGCGATCACCGCTTCCATCGCCTGCTACAAGCCGGCATCGAGGCCGCAGTCGATCGGTACCCCGGCGTCGACGCTGCCGTCGACGGGCACACCGGCGTCGGGGCTCGCATCGACCGGCACACCCGCATCCAGGCCGGCGCCGCCGTCGACGCCGACCCCGGCATCGCCACCGCCACCTGCCCCCGATGCGCACCCCAGGATCGAGACGTCGTTGCCGTCCAGCGTCACCGCCGCGTTGCGCGCCAGGGTTCGACCACTGACGGTGGCGCCGGTATTCAGCGTGATGCTCGTCAGCGCCAGGATGTTCCCCTTGAACGCGGTGGTCGTCCCGAGGGTCGCCGAGCTGCCCACCTGCCAGAACACGTTGCAGTCCGATCCACCGTTCAAGACGAGCACGGAGCTGTTGCTCGCGGTCGTGAGCGTACTCCCGATCTGAAACACGAAGACCGCGCTGGGATCGTTCAGCGCATCGAGCGTGAGCGCCCCGGTGAGCTGTGCCGACGAGGTGAACTTGTACACGCCGGGGGTGAGCGTCTGCCCGCCGAGGTCCTGCCCCGTCAGATCGAGCGTGGGCGCCTGACCGGCGAGCGTGACGTACGCGATGGTGGTGTCGATCTGCGCCCCAAGCGCGACCGCATCTCCGGCGTGCACGGTGCCGCCGGTCACGAGACCAGGCGGGAAGCCGGTGATCGCGAGCCCGGGATCGACCCCGAGGTTTCCGCGGACCACCGTGGCGCCGGTGTTGGTCACCGTGGAGCCGGCGAGCACCGCGAAGCTCTGCGCAGTGCCGAGCACGGTTTGGTCGACGGCGGTGACTGCCTGGCCGACGGTGGTCGTGGAGCACGCTCCCGCCACGAAGGCGGACAGCGCAGCGAGGGTACCAGCCGTGCCGCGGGCCGTGGGCCGGCGAGCTGCAGACGGGTAATTCACGGCCAGGGAGTCTCGTGACGTGTGCTTGGTCGCATTCATGGAAACCTGATTTCTGGTTCGAGGCTCCGTTTGGAGTCCGACTCTCCCCTAGTGCAAAGATCGCTCCCTCATATACGCAGGCGTCACGCGCACTACTGAAGCGCGCGCAAGTCCGAGCTCTCCCCGGGTGTCAGCCCGAGGCGAGGCTCGACGTCGTGCGCCGTCGCCTCACGGGCACCTGAAACGGGGCGCGACGCGGAGAACTGAAACGCAGCAGGTGTGCGCGCCATCGCCCACCCGAGGGCGAGCGAGAGCAGCCGTGACATCGACCTGGGCAGCTCAGCACGTGGTTCCCGTGATGCCGGTCGTGGCCTGCGGCGACGGGAACCGTGCGGCTAGGTGGTCGCGATCTTGTCGCCGAGCTGCCTGATGTCCGCGGGCCCGAGCGTGCTCGCGAACAGCATCGGCAGCTCGTCGACCTTGGTCTTCGCCCGCTTGCGCAGCTCGGCGATGTAGCGCTCGTTGAGCTCGCGGCGCGCCCGCGACAGCGCGGCGTGCGCGGTGATCTGGGCGAGCGGCGGTCCGAGGTTCGCCTGATCGGCGATCAGCGCGTCGAGCACGCGCGTCACCGGGGCGCTCGGCGCGAAGTGGCGAGGGAACACCTGGTTGACCAGCAGCTGCTGCGGCACGATCCCCAGCGCGGTCAGCTTGCTCTCGAGCTCGATCGCCTCGTTGACCGGCATCTCCTCGGCGAGCGTGACCAGCACGGTGGAGGTGCGCGCCGGATCGCAGAGCAGCGCCTTGACCGTCCTAGCGTCGCGGGTGAGCGGGCCCTCGGGCACGGTGTCGACGATCACCCACGGGACGCGCAGCATCGAGACCGAGTGGCCCGACGCCGGCATGTCGAACACCACGGTGTCCCACAACGGCTTGCCGCGCTTCTCCTCGGTGGTGTGGAACCAGGCCTTGCCGAGCAGCGCATAGTCATCGAGCCCCGGGATCGCGCGGAGGAACGCCTTGGACACCCGGTTCTCGAACACCATCTCGTAGACCGACTTCCAGCGCAGGATCATGAGGCCGTACTCCGCGAGCGCGCTCGCGGGCGTCGCGTTGACCGCCCACAGGTTGGGCGCGAGCTCCGCGGGCGCCGCCCCGACCGGCGGCTTGCCGAAGTAGTCGCCGAACCGATCGTTGGCGGAGGTCTCGTAGAGCAGCGTGTGCTTGCCCTGCGCGGCGCACCGCCCGGCGATCGCGGCTGCGACCGTGCTGCGCCCGACGCCGCCCTTGCCCACGACCAGGATCAAGCGGTGATCGAGCTTCACGGCGCGGCCTTCGCGGCACCGGCCTGGGGCTCGGGCTCGACGATCACCGCGACGCCGCTGGCCGTGGCGGAGCGGTAGCCGAGCATCTTGCGCAGCGTCCAGATCCCGTTCTCGGGGGTCATGTCGACCTGGATATCGACGACCTTGTCGGCGCCGAGCGTCTTGGCGGTGGCGAGCAACATCCGGTTGACGATGTAGTCGAGATCGACGTGCCCTGGGATCGGGATCCACAGCACGTACGCGCTGGTGACCTGGGCGTGGATCACCGCGATCGGGCGCAGGTGCGGCCCGACGTACACGGTCTCCGGCTGCACGCGGACGGTGGAGATCGACGAGCAAGCCGCGCTCGCCGCGAGCACAGCAGCGAGCACCAGGCGACGCACCAGCATGGGCCCACGCTAGCATGGCCCAGCGACCCGGCGCGGACCGGTGGCCACAGCGGAGCCCAGCGGTGCTAGGATGGCGCTTCGTGCGGAGGGCACTGACCTCGCTCGTGCTGAGCGCGCTGATGGTCGTGGCGCCGATGGTGTCGCGCGCCACGCCGGTCCCGGCGCGGGTGCCGGCGCCAGTGCCGGTGCCGGCGCCAGTGCCGGTGACCGACAACGGACCCGAGGAAGCCCTCGATCAGAAGCTCGCGGTGTGGCGATTCGACGCGCTCGGCATCGAGCCCGAGCTGGTCGCGCGGCTCGAGACGCTGTTCCGCATGGAGCTCGACCGGCTCGACAAGCAGCCGATGCCCAGCCGCCGCGACATCGATCGCGCGATCACCGGCGACGCGCGCGACTGCACCGGCGAGGACCGCTGCCTCGCCGCGATCGGCAAGAAGCTCGGCGTCGACGTGATCCTGACCGGCACCGTCGGCCAGCTCGGCGACCACTACGTGCTGACGATCAAGGCGGTCGACGTCGCGACCGCCAGGTCGCTGCAGAAGATCCAGAGCGATCCATTGCGCGGCCAGCCCGACGAGCTGATCGAGGGGGTACGGGTCGCCGCGTATCGCCTGCTCGCGCCCGGCCAGCTCCACGGCGCGATCCAGGTCCAGACCGATCTGGTCGGCGCCGACGTCCAGCTCGACGGCGTGCCGCTCGGCAAGACCCCGCTGGCCAACAACGGGGTGATCGGCAAGCTCGCGCTCGGCAAGCACCGGCTGCGGGTCGCCGCGGCGAGCTACGAGCACGCCTACGACGACGAGATCGAGGTCCACTTCCAGAAGGTCAGCCCCGTGGTGGTCCGGCTCGTGCCGTCGACCCAGGTGATCGGCAGCGGCAAGGTCGACCACATCGAGCGGACGCCGTTCTACACCCGCACGTGGTTCATCGTCGCGGCCGGGGTCGTCGCGGTCGGGCTCGGCGCGGCGATCGGCTACGGCCTGGGTCACGTCAAGGTCTGCCACTACGATCCGCAGGGGAACCCGAGCGGATGCTGAAGCCGATCGCGCTCGTCCTGGGCTGGTGCGCCGTCATGACCGGGGCCGGCGCCGCGCACGCCGATCGCGTCGTCGCGATCGCGCCGCTGTCGACGCTCGGCGCCGAGGACACCTCGGCCGGCACCCGGAAGCTGACCGGGCAGATCGAGGCCGCGGTCGCCGCGCTGCCCGGCACCAAGGTCGTGCGCGCCGCGCAGGTCGCCGAGGCGATCAAGAAGGCGAAGAAGCCGCAGCTCCGGGCGTGCGAAGGCGACGCCGGGTGCCTTGGCGAGCTCGCGAGCCTGGTCGGCGCGCAGATCGTGATCTCGGGCGAGGTCGGCGGGCTCGGCGAGTCCCAGGTCGTCTATCTCGCCGCGACCGAGAACGGCAAGGAGCTGCGGTCGACGACGCTCGCGGTCGGCGGCAAGGACGGCGCCGGCCAGCCTCCCGGCCAGGGCGGCCAGCCCCCCGGCCAGGGCAGCGGTCAGCCCGGCGGCTCAGGCGGCGGCCCCGCGGGCGCCGTGGTCCGGCTGCTCGATCCCGACGGCTATCGCGGCACCCTGCGGTTCGCGCTCGACGTCACCGGCGCGACGGTCTACGTCAACGGCAGCAAGGTCACGCCGTCGCCGCGCGGCGAGGTCGCGCTGCCGGTCGGCGCCCAGGCCGTCCGGGTCACCCACCCCGAGTACCACGACTTCGTGCGGTTCATCGACGTCGAGTTCGGCAAGACCACCGACGTCGCGGTCGGCATGCAGCAGTATCCGATCATCGAGCACGACCTGCAGGGCAAGCCGATCAACCGCGACACGATCTTGTACCTCGACCCGCCGCTGTGGCGGCGATGGTACGTCGTCGGCCCCGCCGCGATCGGCCTGGCGATCGTCACCGCCGTGGTCGTCGGCCACGTCGCCCACAACTTCCCCGGCGGCGAATGTCGCAAGGTCGGCGGCGAGCCCTGCTGAGTCGCGCCCTGCTGAGTCGCGCCCTGCTGAGTCGCGCCCTGCTGAGTCGCGCCCTGCTGAATCGCGACTGCGGCGCTGCCCGTGGCGCGCGGCGTGGCGCGCGGTCGAGCCGCGACACGACCACTTACTTGAGCAGCGCCGCGAGCTGGTTCAGCCGGGCGTTCGCCGCCGTGAAGTTGCCGTCGTTGTACTTCTGCATCACGTCGGACAAGACGCCCGCAAGCTGCTGGTTGGTGGTCTCGTCGACCTTGCTCGCCTTGACCTGATTCGACAGCCGGGCGGTCTTGGCCTGGATGAACGCGCGGTCGATCTTGACGGCGTCGACCGTCGCCACCAGCTGCGCGGCGGCGAAGTACGCCTTGCCCCAGTCGCCCTCGGCCATCGCCCGCGTCGACTCGCCCTCGAGCCCCTGCGCCGGCCCCGGCAGATCGGCGACGAGCACGCCCTTCTTCGACATCGTCGCGCGGGCGCGCGCGAGCAGCGGCTGGACGTCGGCCTTGCCGTACTTGCCGTCGGCCTTCGGCGCGGCTTGCTGGATGATCATCGGCGGTGCGACGCTGCAGGTCTCCTTCTCGCGCTGCGCCAGCCGCTCCTCGCGCGCCGCGATCGTTCGCTCGCGCTCGCCGATTGTCGCCTCGCGGCTGGCGAGCCTGCCCTCGCGCTGGGCGAGCTTGTCCTCGCGGCCGGCGATATCGGCGGCCGAGTCGAGCTTGCTCGACAGGTTCGAGATCTTGTCCGACATCTGGCCGAGCTCCACCGACTGGCCGTCGATCTGCGCGGTCAGCTCGTCGCGCTTCTTGGCGAGATCCTTGGTGTCGCCGCCGGTCGCCTCGGCCTTCTGGATCTGCTCGACGACCGTCTTGCGCTCGCGCTCCAGCCGCTCGCGCTGCTCGAGCAAGGCGTCGCGCCGGCGCAGCAGGTCCTGCTGCGCCTTGGCCGCCGCGGGATCGGGCGCGCTGCTCGCGTCGCTCTGGGTCTTGCACGCCGGGCACGCCAGGGCAGCGCCAACCACGCACAGCGAGACGACGATCCGCGCGATCCGCATACCCGGCGATTGTACGACAGGCACTTCGTCAGCGCGGCAGTTTTGGTCGTAGAGTGCGGGCATGCTCCTCTACCACGATACCCGGGCAGCCAACCCGCGCCGGGTTCGGATCTTCCTGGCCGAGAAGGGTGTGGCCTACGACACGATCGAGGTCTCGATCGCGGCGTCCGAGCACCAGACACCCGAGTTCCGCAAGAAGAATCCGCTCGCGCTGTTGCCGGTGCTCGAGCTCGCCGACGGCAAGATCCTGCGCGAGTCGATGGCGATCTGCCGCTACATCGAGGAGCTGCACCCCGAGCCTAACCTGTTCGGGGTCGACGCCTGGGAGCGCGCGCAGATCGAGCAGTGGAATCGCCACGCCGAGCTCGAGCTGCTGATCCCGATCGCCCTGGTGTTCCGCAACACCAACGCGTTCTGGAGCGGCCGGATCAAGCAGTCGGCCGAGTACGGGGCGATCATGCGCGAGGTCGTCGCCGACCGGTTCGACTGGATCGAGGGCGAGCTCGCGCAGCGGCCCTACCTGGCCGGCCCGAGGTTCACCGTCGCAGACATCACCGCGCTGTGCGCGATCGACTTCGGTAAGCCGTCCAAGATCCGGATCAACGCCGGGACCCACCCGCAGCTCGCCGCCTGGCACGACCGGGTCAGCGCCCGGCCGAGCGCCAAGGCCTGAGGCGCGCGACGCCGACCGCGCAGCTGGCGGCTTCACGACGGCGATGTCGTGGACCGGGTGCATCGCGCGCCGTTATAGCGCGGCGGCCGAATTCGCGAGTTGGCCGCACGCGGCGGCGACGTCGGAGCCGCCGGAGTAGCGCCGGTGCGACGCCAGGCCGGCCGCCGACAGCACGTCGCGAAACGCCGGCATGCGCTGCGAGCGCGCGAACCGATCACCCGGGCCGATCGCGTTGTAGTCGAGCAGCGAGATCCGCGGGCGCACGCCGGTGGCGGCATGGAACGCCAGCGCGCGGTCGGCGAGCGCGCGCGCGTCGCCGTCGCCGTCGTTGACGCCGGCGAGCAGCGTCACCGCCCACATCGGCGCGAGCCCGGTGGCGCGGGCGTGCTCGGCCACCGCGGCGATCACGTCCTCGAAGTCGTGGCGCTCCGCGATCGGCATCACCGCCCTGCGGTGCGCCGCGATCGCGCTCGAGATCGAGACCGCCAGCCGGACGCGCGGCGCCTCCACCGCGAGCCGGCGGATCCCGCTCGGCAGCCCGGCGGTGCACACCGTGATCGCCCGCGCGTCGATGCCGAGCGCGCACGGCTCGCTGAACACCCGGATCGCCTGGACCACCGCGTCGAGGTTCGCGAGCGGCTCGCCCATGCCCTGGAACACGACGCCGTGGACCCGGCCGCGGGCGAGGCCGGCGCGCACGATCCGGACCTGCTCGACGATCTCCCACGCCGCGAGGTTGCGCAAAAGGCCCAGCCGCCCGGTCGCGCAGAACGCGCACGCCAGCGCGCAGCCGACCTGCGAGCTCACGCAGACGGTGAACCGCGCGGGGTGCTCGAGCGGGATCCGCACCGCCTCGAAGCGCGCGCCGTCGGGTCCGGCGAACAGGTACTTCACGAACGGATCGAGCGCGCTCGCGGTCTCGGCCACCACTGCCAGGCCCGGCACGGTGCCGGCCTCGGCCGCTGCCCGTGCCGCGGTGCGGCGTACCGCGGAGCTCGCCACCACCGGCTCGCCGCGGTGCACCGCAGCCACGATCTTGCGCGCTTCGGCGAGCGAGACCTCCGGGACCGCGCCGGCCAGGTCTTCCGGGGTTATCGCCTGCAGTGCGAGCATCCCCTGTTGGTACCGCAAACTCGGAGCGCGATGGCCGCTTTGCGATGGGCAGCGAGCACGCTAACCTTTGAATGTGGCTAAGGTTGCGCCGGATTCTATGAAGTTCCGCCGATCGAAGGCGTTGTCGACCACCCGGGCGCCCCGTAGCGCCGCACCTACCAGGAGCCCTGCGAAGGCGCGGCCGTCCGCCAAGCCGGGCAAGGTACCCCGCGGACGCTCGCCGAGCCCCCGGCCGGTGAAGGCCAGCGCGGCCGTCGCGCCCCCCGCCTCACCGATCGCTTCGGCCGGCGCGCCCGCCGCGGTCGCCGCGCACCACGCCGCGCCGGCGAGCCCGGCGAGGGGACCGAGCTATCCCGCGGTGATCCGCGTGTTTGCCACCTCCCAGGACCCGGACTTCGACGGCCCCTGGCAGGCCCGTACGCCGTCGAACTCGACCGGATCGGCCGTCGTGATCGGCCCGAGCCTGCTGCTCACCGGGGCGCATGTCGTCGCCAACGCGACATTCCTGCAGGTCCAGAAGCCGTCCCAGCCCGACAAGGCGATCGCCCGGGTCCGCGCGGTCAGCCACGACTCCGATCTCGCGCTGCTCGAGGTCGTCGAGCCGTCCGACTTTCTGTCCGACATCCAGCCCGCCGAGCTCGGGCCGATGCCGCACCTGCGCGACCAGGTGGCGGTCGTCGGCTACCCGGTCGGCGGCGAGGAGATCTCGATCACCGAGGGCGTGGTGTCGCGGATCGAGGTCCAGCGCTACAGCCACTCGCAGCGCCACCTGCTCGCGGTGACGGTCGACGCGGCGATCAACGCCGGCAACAGCGGCGGCCCGGTGTTCGGCAACAACAAGGTCGTCGGCATCGCGTTCCAGAAGCTGACCGGGGTCGACAACATCGGCGAGATGGTCCCGCCGCCGATCATCCGGGCGTTCCTCGATGGCGTCGACGCCGACAAGCGCCCCGAGATCCCGGCGCTCGGGATCACGACCCAGAACCTCGAGAACCCGCTGCTGCGCAAGCAGCTCGGGCTCGCCGACCACGAGCGCGGCGTCGCCGTGCTCCACGTCGACTACAGCGGCAGCGCGGACGGCGTGCTCGAGCCGCGCGACGTGATCACCGCGATCGATGGGCTGGCGATCGCCAATAACGGCACGGTCCAGCACATGGGGCACACCCGGACCCGGTACGACGTCGTGCTCGGCCATCGCTACATCGGCGATTGCATCGAGCTCCAGATCAGGCGCAACGGCGCCGCGCGGACCGTGCGGCTCGAGCTCAAGCCGTGGGCCCCGCTGGTGCCGCGCTCGCGCTACGACCAGGCGCCGGCCTACTTCGTGTACGGCGGGCTGGTGTTCCAGACCCTGACCCGCGACTACCTGACGACCTGGGACAAGTGGTGGAACAAGGCTCCCAAGGAGTTCCTCAACTACTACTACCTGGGCTACCGCTCGGCCGAGCAGCACGAGGTCGTCATCCTGACCCAGATCCTCGCCGACGAGATCAACGTCGGCTACGGGCACCTCTACAACGAGGCGGTCGCGACGCTCGACGGCCGCGTGCCGCGCGACATGCACGACTTCGTCGCCCGGCTGTCGGCGGCGCGCGGGGTCGTCGAGATCACCACGACGTCGGGGGGCATGATCATGCTCGACGCCGATGAGGTCCGCCGCGCGACCCCGCGGATCCTCGCGCGCTACCACATCCCGCGCGATCGGACCCCCGGGCTGCCGGCCGCCACCGTCCCGTAGTCCAACGTCCCACACGACCTGGCAACACAACCTGGCTTGCCGCTCTGGCCAGACGGCTGGCTAGACGATCTCGACGAGCAGATCGCCGGTATCGACGGCCTGACCAGCGGCCTTGTGGATCGCCGACACCGTCCCGCCGCGCTCGGCGGCCAGCTCGTTCTCCATCTTCATCGCCTCGAGGACGATGACAGCCGTCCCGGCCACGACCTGGTCGCCCACCGCGACGAGCACCTTGACCACCTTGCCGGCGATCGGCGCGCGCAGCGCCTCGCCGCGCGCGGCGCCTCGCGGCCCCGCCGCCGACGCCAGGCGCTTGTGCAGCGCGTCTTCGACCTGGAGCATCGCCTCGCTGTCCCCCACCGAGGCGGCGATCCCGGTCCGCCGGTGATCGAGGTCGACGAGGTAGCTGGCCCCGGCGATGACCAGCGACCACGTACCGGGGCGCAGGGCGCGCGCATCGACCACCTGCTCGACGCCGTCGACCACGATCCGGAACTTGCCGTCCGGGCCGGGGCCGTCCACGAGCACCGCGCGGTCGCGGCCCTCGGCGGTGACGATCAGCTCACGCTTCACGCGTCCGCTTGTACCATCGCGCCGCGCGTTGCCACCAGCCGGCGATGCATGCTATCCGCGAGCAACCCGTGCCGCGCTTGGTCGATGTCCTGCTGGAGCGACGGATCCTGGTCTGTGTCGGCTCGGGCGGAGTTGGCAAGACGACGACCTCCGCGGCGCTCGCGCTCGCGGCCGCCCGGCGCGGCAAGCGCACGCTGGTGCTGACCATCGATCCGGCGCGCCGGCTGGCAAATTCACTGGGCCTGGAATCGCTCGGCCACCAGGTCCAGCAGGTCGATCCGGCGCTGGTCCGGCGCGGCGCGGCGAGCCAGACCGGCGAGCTGTGGGCGATGATGCTCGACCAGAAGCAGGCGTTCGACGAGGTCGTCGCCCGCCACGCCAAGGATCCGGCCGCGGTCCAGCGGATCCTCGCCAACCCGGTCTACGCCCAGATCTCGGGCTCGCTATCGGGCGCCCAGGAGTACGCCGCGATGGCCAAGCTCCACGAGTTCGACCGCACCGGCGAGTGGGAGCTCATCGTCGTCGACACCCCGCCGACCGCCCACGCGCTCGACTTCCTCGATGCGCCTCAGAAGCTGTCCGAGGCGATCGACTCGCCCGCGATCGAGTGGTTTCGCAAGCTCCAGGGCGAGGGCGGCTCGCGGTGGTCGCTGCTCGGCAAGACCGGCGCCTACGTGCTCAAGCGGCTCGCCAAGTTCGTCGGCAGCAAGTTCATCGACGATCTCGGCGTGTTCTTCACCGAGTTCAACGACATCCTCGGCGGGTTTCGCCAGCGCGCCGAGGAGACCTTCGCGCTGCTCCGCCAGCCGCGCGTCGGGTTCGTCCTGGTCGCGAGCCCCGAAGCGATGGCGGTGCGCGAGGCGCTGTCGTTCCACGATCGGCTGACCACGGCCACGATGCCGTTCGTCGGCTTCGTCGTCAACCGGGTCCACCTCTCGAGGCCGGTCACCGCGACCCCCAAGGCGATCGACGACGCGCTCGCGGCGCACGCCGGGGTCGCCAAGCTCGGGCTGTCCGGAACCAGCCGGACGATGGCGGTGCAGGCCTTGCTCGCGGCGCACGCCGAGATCGAGTCGCTCGCGGTCGCCGATCGCCGCGCGGTCGATCGGCTGCGCAAGGCCGGCGGCCCTGCGGCGGTGCTCGTCGAGGTGCCGCTCCTGCGCGACGACGTCCACGACGTCGATCGGCTGGTCGCGCTCGAGCGGTACCTGCTCGGCGACCCCGCCTCGCCTCCTGCGGCCGCCTCGGGCTGACCTCGGCCTCCGGCCTCGCCCCTCGCCCCTCGCCCCTCGCCCCCTCGCCCCTCGCCCCCTCGCCCCCTCGCCCTCTCCCCTCCGCCGACGTGCCCGCTGCACGCACGCGCGCGCCCCGCGCCCGCTCAGGCTCTGCAGGAGAACGCGAAT
>Ga0137438_1000122_pt1 | contig 12964 bp, 9 predicted proteins | sample EasRivERMGT157_2_FD_102327 | JGI IMG/M metagenome (GOLD analysis project Ga0137438, IMG submission 102327) | Soil microbial communities from meander-bound floodplain in the East River, Colorado, USA - East River MetaG ERMGT157_2 | ecosystem: Environmental > Terrestrial > Soil > Floodplain ... | reverse complement strand
GTAGGCGAGGCACCACCCGCCGATCACCGAATAAAAACTCAGAATCAGGAAACTCGTGGCCGCGCCGAACAAGCCTATAAGCTGCCAATGCGGCGACGCGCGCTCGGCCCGGGCGACATTCGCGAGACTGGTGGCGCTATCCGCGCCGCCCCGTCTTCCGATGGCGAACTCCGCGAACAGGAGTGGCACGACCACGAGAACCAGTCCCGCCACATAGACCAGCACAAAGGCGCCGCCGCCATTGGCGCCGACTGCGTAGGGAAACTTCCAGATGCTGCCAATGCCGATCGCCGAGCCGACGGTGGCCAGAATGAATCCATAGCGACTGGCCCAGGTTTCACGCGCTGGCGTCATGGAATCGCGGGCCTGCAATGCGTTATGAGGTTCAACAGCCATCGCCTTATTCTTGAGCCATACCCATCGTAGCGGTCGCCGCGGAGATTTTTCAGCGCGCGTTCTGCCAACCTTATTGGAAGAAGTTCGATATACCACACAAAGGGCACAAGCCGCACGGCGTTGAACCGGCAAATCGCTCTCGCTAATCCAGCAAGAAGGCGCGGGCTCAAAGATTTCTCCTGCGTCTCCAGCCACTCGAGGGCAAAAACCACCCTGCCCCTTAACATCCGCGCATAGCGCTAGGTCAATGCCTTCGCGCCCTGTGGCTTGTCCTTAACAGGATGTTGAAAATCGTCCACTGACGCCACCTCCCCGCAGGAACAAACCACCTGTCACCGCGGAGAACGCAGAGGACGCGGAGGACCCCCCAATCATTGCCAGGGAGAACCAAGTGGCTCACGCGGGCGCAATGAATTCCTGTCGTTTTCCGCTTTCTTGTTGCCCTGCCTTACCTCCGCGTCCTCTGCGTTCTCCGCGGTGAGTGAGTCTTATAGTCTTTTGCAGTATGCGCCGTGGTTGACCGCGAGCGGCGAGTCGGCTGAGTTCTTCAACAGCCTGTTAAGGAAACGATCCGCGAATGCCACCATCGGCACCCTACTGAAGCTGGTCGCCCTGATTCCTCCAAGGCATGCGGGCGGAGTCCGGAGTGAACGATCCTGCGCGCTCGCCGGATCAATGCGTTACAGTGGCAAAACGCGGATCGCCTGTTGCAAGGCTTCCTTTGCGTCTCGCACCAACCCTGACCGATCATGCGCCGCCTCGGATGGCGTCGGATCGTGTCGAATCAACGGAGGCACTTCGATGCTCGCTGGCGTGTACTACTTTCCAACCGACTATGGCATGGATATCTCGGATCTTGCCCGTGCCCTCGAAGAGCGCGGCTACGACGCACTGTTCGTCTGCGAACACACGCATATTCCGGTAAGCCGTCGAACGCCGTTCCCCAGTGGCGGAGAACTCCCCAAAAGATACAAACACACCCACGATCCGTTCATCGCGCTGTCGTTCGCCGCGGCAGCAACGCGCAGACTGAAACTCGGGACGGGCATTGCCCTGATCCCGCAGCGCGACCCGATCGTCACCGCCAAATCGGTGGCCAGTCTCGATCAGCTGTCCAATGGGCGATTCATTTTCGCCATCGGGGGCGGTTGGAACGTCGACGAGATGGAGAACCACGGCGCCCGCTATGAAACGCGCTTCAAGCTTCTGCGCGAGCGCGTGCTCGCGATGAAGGCGCTGTGGACACAGGAAGAAGCGCAGTTTCACGGCGAATATGTGAACTTCGATCCGGTCTGGATGTACCCCAAGCCGAAACAGAAGCCGCATCCACCGATCCTTATTGGCGGCGAGTCCGACCACACCATCAAGCGCGTAGTCGAGTTCGGAAACGGTTGGTTCCCGCGACCGCGCAATAACTGGGAGCCCAAGAGCGCTGTGGCCCGTCTGCACGCGGCGGCAAAAGCGGCGGGGCGCGATCCGGCCACGCTACCGATTACGGTGTTCGCCGCGCCACCGGACCGCGAGAAGCTGGTGCCCTATCGCGAGGCGGGCATTCATCGTGTGCTGTTCGAGGTGCCGGATCTGAGTCGCGACGAGATCCTGCGGGTGCTCGACAAGAACGCGCCGTTAATTGCGGAGCTTGCCGCGGAGCGTTGAGCTGGCAAACGCAGGGCGGAAAAGACGAGAAGGCACGGAAAACGAGATGCACGCGATGCGCGGAATACGTTTCCTGCGTACCACCAACACCCAGGGAGATTAATTCTCGATGGACGCGTATGCAGCGTCCAGCCTCTTTATCAATGGCTTGTTCAGGGACCGCGTATGCTTGTTCCAGTGTTTCATGGCATTCTCAAGCTCCTGCCGAAGTCCAAACGCGGTACCTACATCTCCGATTTGCAGTGCCCAAAGTGCGTATTCGGCACGCAGCTCGAAACTGCCCGACCGCGCGACGGCTGACGCAAATTCGCGTTGCGCATCGTCGCGCCTGCCCGCGGCAGAGAGCGATTGCGCCAGCAACAGGGACACTTGATCCGGACGATAGTCAGGACTTTGCTTTTGAATGGCAGTCAACAGGTCAACCGCTCTGGCGCCCTGCCGATTTTGCAGCATCGCCCTCGCTGCACTGAATCGAATGTCGGGGTCCTGAGCGAAAGGGCCTTTGAGGCACGCTTCGAATTCCTGTTGGGCGTGGGTAGCAAATCCCGCCTCCAGAAGTGCATTGGCAAAGCGCAACTGATTTTGCGCCGTCGGAGTCAGATCGAATGCCTCGTCGGCCTCGCGCAGCTCTCGTCCGGGATCGAGAACGTTTTTCGCCGCAACCGTCGCCTTGCGAATCTCGCGATCGAGGCGCGAATCCGGCAAAAAGATCACCATGAAATAGACGATGCTTCCGAGCAACGGAAATGAGAACAGAATAATCAACCAATACATCTGCTGGCCGGTGCGCATTGCGTGAACCGCGAAGAAAAGCGCGATCAAGACATGGATACCTAACCCGAAGACCGGCATAGCCTCCTCCCTTGGTTGCAATCTGAACGGCTGACCGACTCAAAACTTGAACCGAATCAAGCGATTCAGCAAGAAAGGCGAAGCAAGTCGTATTCCACTTTTGAGCCGTGGCGCTTGTCTCGATTTTTGGGACGCAGCTCGCTGAGGGGCCAACGACCAAGTTCCGAAAAACGTCCTTTTGTGCGCCAAAAATATGCCTCCGGACGCCGGAAACAACTCTTTTCGCGACACTCTTCTCTTTGGACTTATCCGTTAGCGGTGGTCCGGCCCGAGTCAGGTCGGTGCGGACACGACAGCCGTGACGGCATCCGTGCCTTCCCTTCGACCGGCAACCGGCGCAGCGGGCTGGAAATCGTCCTGGAGACGCGCATCGAATAGTGTGCTAGCTTTTTGTGGTCCTGGTTTCAGAGTACCAATCCGGATTTCAGCAATGCCGTGAATTGATCAACAGGAGGAAAACATCATGATTTTCCGAACGCATGTCGTACTCGCACTCATGCTGGCAGGCGCGGGCCTGTCGTCCGCCACGGCGTCCGCGGCGGACAACGTCAAGATTGCCATCATCGATCCGCTGTCGGGACCGTTCGCCAACGTCGGCGAGGCGATGGTGCGCATGACCACGCTCGCCGCGGAGGCGATCAACGGGCGTGGCGGCGTGCTGGGTGGAGGGAAATTCGAAATCATCGCGCTCGACAGCAAGAGCAGTCCACAGGAAGCGCAGCTTGCGCTCAAGGCCGCGATCGACCAGGGCGTGCGCTACATCAACCAGAGCAATGGCTCCAATATCGCCGGCGCGCTGGTGGATGCGGTGAACAAGCACAACGAGCGCAATCCCGACAAGCTCGTGCTTTATCTCAACACCGGCGCAGTCGATCCGGCGCTGACCAACGACCGCTGCAGCTTCTGGCATTTCCGCTTCGACGCCGATGCCAGCATGAAATTGGCGGCATTGACCGACGCCATCGCGCTGAACCCCAACAGCAAGAAAGTCTATCTGCTCAACCAGGATTACGCCTTCGGGCAGGCGGTTTCGCGGGCAGCGAAAGAGATGCTGCCGAAGAAGCGCCCCGATATCGAGATCGTCGGCGACGAGTTGCACCCCCTGGGCAAGATCAAGGACTTTTCGCCCTACATCGCCAAGATCAAGGCTACTGGCGCAGACACCGTCATCACAGGCAACTGGGGTAGCGACATGGCGCTGCTGGTGAAGGCCAGCCGCGAAGCCGGCTTCAAGCCGGACTTCTATACCCTCTATGCCGGCGGTCTAGGTTCGCCGCCCGCGCTTGGCGACGCGGGGATCGGCCACCTGAAGCAGGTCACCCAATGGCATGCCAACATCGGCAACGAAAAGGTCACCCGCCATTACCAGGCCTACCGGGAGCGCTTCAAGGATGCCAAGGACGACTACTACTGGACCACCCAGTATCTGGCGCTGGAGATGCTGGCCAAGGCTATGGATCAAGCCAAGTCCGCCGATCCGATCAAAGTCGCGAATGCGCTGGAAGGCATGAAATTCGACGGCGATACCGGCGAAGTGATGATGCGGGCCGACAATCATCAGTTGATTCAGCCATTGTTCATCTCGACGTACGTCAAAGCGGACGGCAAGGACGTGAAATACGACGTGGAGCGCACCGGTAACGGCTTCAAAACCGACCGCCGTATCGAGGGCAAGGACACCGTAATGCCGACGACCTGCAAAATGGACCGGCCAAACTGATCGGGCTCAGACTTTTTCACCGCAAATACCCTACGTGCGTCGCACGTCCGAGTTATGGGCGCCAGCCCGGTTATGGTCGAAGATCGGTATCCCCTCGCGGGAATCCCTCTGGGGACCCTTTTAGGGCGCAAAGGGACACAAAGCAATCCGACCCAAATCAACTGCGGAGACCTCGACTGAAGACCCCTGCGACTTTGCAGTCTGAAGCCGAACTCTTTTTATCTCCGCGCCAGTACCAGTCTCGCTCGCTGAAGTTCCGGGCGCGCGCTGCTCATTCCATCGCAGAGCGCGAGCAACTGCGAATAGTAGCTTCTCGCCGTAGCGGTATCTCCAGCCAGTTCCGCTGAACGGGCGGCACCATAAACGCCGTTGAAACGATTTAGCGTCACCCGTAGCGATGCTTCGTACTCAACCAACGCCTCTGCAGGCCGCTGGAGTTCAACCAGCAGGTCACCCAGCAGTTCGCGTGCGGGCGCGAGTTGTCCCGGCGTCACAGGGTGCTTATAGGTCGAATCCTCCAGATCCGCTGCAGCGCGCATCTGTATCAGAGCCTGCTCGCCATTACCTTCCGCCCAAGCGAGCCAGGCGCTTGCCGTCTGACGCTGCACCTCTACCTGTTTAGCCCAATAAGATTGCTTCGCACTCAAGAGCGCATTCGTCAAGGTTGCAAGTCTCTCGATTTCGACGCTAGCCATACTCGTTTGCCCCATATGTAGAGCACCCAGTGCCCGCGCGTAGCGTGTGATCGCCTCAGTGGCGAGAAAGCGGCTCGGCCTGGGTGTCAACGCGGCCGCATCGGACCATCGTCTAAGCTCAATTGCGTACCGTGCGGGCGCGGCGGCAAGCGTGTAGTCAATGGCAATGGTGTGCTCTTCGCCGGTTAGGCCCACGGAGCTCAAGTCGTTCAACACCGCTTTGGCCAACTGCTCCTGCCCGCTTTGCAAGTACGCATAGACCAGATAGTCCATCGAATGTAGCTGGGAATTGATGTCGCCCGATTTCTTCGCGGTTGCCGCCGAGGCCATATCGGCACCGACGGCCTCTTGCCATAGACCCAAGTAAGTGAACGTGTGCGACGGCATGTGCAGCGCGTGCGGCACCGACGGGGCGATCTTGCCGTATCGCCGGGCCGCATCGAGTGCGTGGTCTGCCAATCCCGGGTAGTCGTAGGCGTGAATGATGTAGTGGACAAGGCCCGGGTGGTCGGGTTGCTCGGCGCTGAGTGCTTCGAGGAGCGCTGCGCTCTTGAGCTGCTTCGCATAGCTTCTATCGTTGGGGTCGATGGTGGCCTGCATCGCAAGAGCGTAGAACGCTGCTGCTTCGCGATCCTCGGGAAAGCGTTCGTGAAGTCGCTCCATCGCGCTCTCGTAGGCGAGTGCTCGTGTCGGGTGATCTTGTTTATCGAAGTCTGCGTAGAACGCCCCAATGGCCTCGACGTAGTTGCGCTCGCGCTCAGTCTTTGCGCCGGCGCTTCGAGCCCTATCGACTGCGGTCTTGCCTTCCTTAAGCGACGCCTGAGTCGGCGGATACCACAGCGGATACCACCAACTCATCGCGACTCCCCAGTAACCCATTGCACACTCGGGGTCGATCTCGGTTACGCGCGTGAAGGCTTGGACTGCCGCGGAGTAATAGAACGAGTGGAGGAGCGCAACCGAGCGATTGAACTCTTTCTGCGCAGCCGCAGTACAGGAAACGGGGAACATCACCCTGCCGACCCGCTCCGGCGTACCCGCTTGCGGACTCTCGTCTTCGTGGGACCACGTCGGCTGAGTAAGCACGAAACCAAAGACAGCAACAAAGGCTATGCGAATTTGCTTCATACAGCCCTCCTTTTGAACCACACAAGCGAGGCATAACTGCTCGCTTCCGGGTCAAGCCACTATATGTATTTGTCCTACCAAGAATAGTATCCCAAACAAAGGCGTTGACTTGGCTTAGAGCCTTATTATCCCCGTCGAAAAGTTCGACATAAGGTTGGGACTGCTCCCGAAGACAGAGCGTTTTGCCTTCCGCCGCAAGCTGCCGATTACGTGATACTCGAAGCCTCGGCGCTATATTAGAACCCTATTCTTGCCACCGAAAAGAGGGTTCTAAGCGGTTTGCACGGCCATACTTGAAGGGCTTATTGAACCGGCTCAGAATCTTACGTTGGTCCAACCCCTAGTTAGGACGTTATCCCTCGCCCCGGGTTCGCTTGGATCGAGGCCCGTTGCCGCAGGCGGCGTTCTTATACCGGATCCCAGCTAAACACATCCTGGGTCCGGTCCAATGCGTAGAAGTGCGCTTTGAGCGCAGGCATCGCGTGATTGGCGATCGTCTCTGGCGTCCAGCCTTGGGTGCGCTGCACGGAGCGCAGCGGACGGTTCTGGCTGAACAGAAAGATTTCATTGGCGCGCACGCCGAAGATCTGCCCGGTCACATCGGCTGCTGCATCACTGGCAAGGTACACGGCAAGTGGCGCGATCTTGGCGGTTTCCATTTGCTTCAGCTTCTCGACGCGCGCTTTCTGTTCGTCGGTCTCGACGGGAATGGAGCCGATCATGCGGCTCCAGGCAAACGGCGCGATGCAATTCGAGCGCACTTTGAATTTGGCCATGTCCAGCGCAATCGACTTGGAGAGCCCGGCAATGCCGAGTTTCGCGGCGGCATAGTTGGCCTGGCCCAGGTTTCCAACGAGGCCGGAGGTCGAAGTCATGTGGATATAGGAGCCGCGATTTTCGCTCCTGAAGTACGGTGCCGCCGCGCGCGCGACGTAGAACGATCCGTTCAGGTGGACGTCGATTACCGCCTTCCACTCTTCGACGCTCATGTTGAAAAAGAAACGGTCGCGCAGAATGCCGGCATTGTTGATCACGCAGTCCAGCCGACCGTAGGAATCCAGTGCCGTCTGGATGATGCGGTTCGCTGCATCCCAATCTGCGACGCTGTCGGTGTTGGCGACGGCGCTGCCGCCGGCGGCCAGAATTTCGTCGACCACTGCCTGTGCGGGGCCGGCATCCCTGCCTTCGCCCGCCACCGAAGCGCCGACGTCGTTGACCACTACCTTTGCGCCATTGGCTGCCATCGCCAGAGAGAAATCGCGGCCGATGCCTCTGCCTGCCCCGGTGATCACAACGACCTTGCCTTCCAGCATCCTGCCCATCGCAATCCCTTTCCGTGATTAGGTGCCGGGCCGTACAATTCGAACGCTTCAGCCCCGCGCCAGATTCTTGCACAGCCCGACGCAAGCCGCACGGGGCACGACGAGAGTATTGCTATAGTTCGGCTTCGATCTGCCGAGACGCCCATTAGATGGCAATGCCAGTGCTGACGCGGTGTTCCCCATCTTCAATGCCTCTCCCGCAGGGCGAGGGAAGAAATCTTTCTCCTTTCGGGAGAGGGGCAAGAGATGAGGGAAGATACGTCGTGAAGAAATAGAGAACTCAAGATATCTACGAATCGCTAAAGGACCGTGAGCATTACGCCATGACCATCAAACGCAAAGCCTGCATCGTCGGCGCCTACGAACACCCGACCCGCAAGGCGCCGGAAAAATCCGTCGCGCAACTGCATGCCGAATCGGCGCGCGGTGCGCTCCTGGATGCGGGCCTTAGCAAGAGTGACATTGACGGCTATTTCTGTGCCGGAGATGCGCCGGGCCTGGGGCCGCTTGCGATGGTCGATTACATGAACCTGAAGGTACGCCACGTTGATTCCACGGACACCGGCGGCTCGTCCTATCTGATCCACGTGGCCCACGCGGCAGAAGCCATCGCGCTGGGCAAGTGCCACGTGGCGCTGATCACGCTGGCCGGCCGGCCGCGGTCTGAGGGCTCGTCCGGCACCCAGCCGCGCAACTACGGCGCCGCCGCCCCGGATGCTGGTTTCGAATATCCGCACGGTATGACCACCGCGAACGGCTACGGCATGGTGGCCATGCGCCACATGCACGAATACGGCACCAGTAGCGAGCAACTGGCGTGGATCAAGGTGGCTGCGTCGCATCACGCGCAGTACAACGATAACGCAATGCTGCGCGACGTAGTCACGGTCGAAGACGTCCTCGCGTCGCCGGTCATTGCCGACCCGCTGCACCGGCTCGACTGCTGCGTGGTCAGCGACGGCGGCGGTGCGGTCATCGTTGCGCGCCCGGAAATTGCCAAGACGCTCAAGCGCCCGCTGGTGAACATTCTCGGGGCCGGTGAATCACCTAAAGGGCAAAACGGCGGCAAGCTCGATCTCACCACGTCCGGTGCAGTGTGGTCGGGGCCGGCAGCGTTTGCCGAAGCCGGCGTCAAGCCGGCCGACATCCAGTACGCCTCCATCTACGACAGCTTCACGATCACAGTGCTGGTGCAGCTCGAAGACCTGGGCTTCTGCAAGAAGGGCAAGGGCGGCAAGTTCGTGGCGGACGGCAATCTGATTTCCGGCAGCGGCAAACTGCCTTTCAACACCGACGGCGGCGGGCTTTGCAACAACCATCCGGCCAACCGCGGCGGTATGACCAAGGTGATCGAAGCGGTGCGCCAGTTGCGCGGCGAAGCACACCCCAAGGTGCAGGTGCCGGACTGCCGGCTGGCGCTGGCGCAGGGTACCGGCGGGCAACTGGGCTCGCGCCACGGCAGCGCCACCCTGATCATGGAACGCGGATAGGACACCGCCATGACCACTCCTGCACAACGACAGATTCCCGCGCCGCTGATCAATCCGGAAAGCGCCCGCTTCTTCGACGCTGCCCGCAAAGGCACCCTGTTAGTGGGCAAGTGCCACGAATGCGGCGAATATCATTTCTATCCGCGGGTGCTGTGCCCGCAATGTTTCTCCGAGCGCACCGAGTGGGTGCCCGCAAAAGGCACCGGCGTGATTTATTCATACAGCACCCTGCGCCGCGGTGTGCCGGTGCCCTACACGATTGCCTACGTAACGCTCGATGAAGGCGTTTCAATGATGACCAACATCGTTGACTGTGACCCTGACACGCTCAAGATCGGCGCCCCGGTCCGGCTGGTGTTCAAGCCCGCCGAGGACGGTACCCCGGTGCCGATGTTCACCCCGGCAGAGAGCTGATCCGCGAATCGACGTCCGTTCAGGTCGGCGCGGTGCTCATGTTCCCAACGTTTCCGGGTCAGACCACCTTATGTATTTGTGCTACCAAGAATAGTATCCGAAAGATTGGCGTTATTTCGGCTTAGCGCCGCATTATCCCCATCGAAAAGATCGACGTAAGGTTGGGAAGACTCCCGAAGGGAGAACGTCTTGCTTTCCGCCGCAAGCTGCCGATTACGTAATACGCGGCGCCTCGGGGCTATCTTAGAACCCTATTTTTACCATCGAAAAGAGGGTTCTAAGCAGTTTGCACAGCCGTATTTGATGGATTTATTGAACCGGTTCAGGATTTTACGTTGGTCCGACCCCGGGCTAGATCAGCCGAATCTCTACAACACCAGCACGACGCGGCGGCTGGGCGCCAAAGACCAGTGAGTCACATCAAGGTGCCATTGTCTCCGCCGTCACTTCCCATCCCGCCTCGATGCCGCCAGGTAGCATCTGTCCTCGGTCCTCGCCGACCTCGGTGTCGATGAGCCGATTGAGCTTCTCGTTCATGGCGACGATAAGTTCGCGTTGCTGCTCGCCGCGCATTGCGAGATTGTTCATCTCGAGCGGATCGGCCCGCAGATCGAACAGCTCGACGTCATTCAACCGGTAGAGGTCTTCCAACGTCGTCGGCCGGTTGTGCTGCTTCGGCGAGAAATAGCGCGCGAACACGTATCGCCCGTCGTAAACCGACCGCACCGCGCCGCGCTTCATCATGTCTGGGACAATGCCGGCGCTTTTCAGCTGGTCCGGTTTGTTTCCCTTCTGAAGGTGTTCGACGGCCTTGTTGAGAAAGTCGCCGTCGAGGTAGGCGAACATGTTGTAGTTGAACAGCACGCCGTCCCGCAAGGCATTGACGTCGGCTTTTTCGGGAGCAGCCAGCACACCGGAAAGATCCTTGCCCGGCAGCCCCTTGACGATGCCCGCTTTCTTGTCTGGCGACACGCCCGTCAGTCCAACAAGCGTGGGCGCGATGTCGAGGTGCGAAGTGACCGCACGACACTGCTTGCCGCCCAAGTAGGCGGGGTGCGCGATCATCAGCGGCACGTGATTCTGCTCTCGATACGACACCGCGCCCTTGGCGTGGAGCTGATGAGCGCCGTCCATGTCCCCGTGATCTGAGGTGAGGACGATGATCGTCCGGTCTGTGAGTCCCGCCGCATCGAGTTCCGCCAGCACGGTCGCGATGTTGCGATCGACGTCGCGCAGGCAATTCAGGTAATAGTTGTGCCGCCGGCGCCAGCGTGCTTCTTCGTTCGGTATGGCGCCGACCAGGGCGTCGTGCGAACGCAGGAAATCGCGATGCGATGCGGGTCGGCCAGGCGCATCCAGCGGCTGAGAGTGGTTCGCCGGAAGCGGGAACTTCCACTGTTTCGCGTATAGCGGGTCGACCGGGTCGCGCGCCACATGGGTGAGGCCGCGCTGCGCCTGGACCGGGGTGCCCGGCGCATCGGTGTCGTAGAACATCACGTCGTGCGGATTCACCAGGTTAACCGCGAGGAACCACGGCTTGCCATCGGCCGCCAGCTCGCGCCCCCTGCCGCGCAGCCAGCTGGCGCCCATAGCGGCGACAACGCCGTCGTGAAGATATCCGCCCTGGGTATGGGCAATGATGTCGCCGATGCCAAAGTAATCCGAGAAGCCGTAGGCTTCCATTTCCTTCGTGAAGATCCGCGTCGGGGCACTGAGCCTATTGACGGTCTCGAATTCCTTGGTCAGATGCCACTTGCCCTTGTACGCGGTGTAGTACCCCGCCTCGCGCAGCATGTCCCCGACGGTTCGGATCTCGGTGGACATGCTGCTGATCCAAGGGAAGTTCGTGTTGTCGAACATCCCGGTATGTTGGATGTGCAGGCCGGTGTAGAGCACGGAGCGCGAAGGCGTGCACACACAGGAGTTTATGCGGTGGTTTACGAACGTCGTGCCCTGCGTCCTCAACCGTTCGTGCGCGGGAAGGCCATAGCCGGCAGGTAGTTCGCCTGGCCGGAAGTAGCGCTCCTGGTCGGTGAGAATGAACAGGATGTTGAATGGACCGGTTCCGCGCGCCTTACCGCTGGCGGATTGGCCTGGCTCGCCCGAAGCGAAAGCCACGCTACTTCCAGCGACACTCGTTCCAAGGCCCAACGTCATCGCCCCCAAGCCGGCAACGCGCAGGAAGTCGCGCCGCGAGGTAAGGGCGTTTGGCCTCTGATCATGATCCATCTCTTCTCCTTCTCTCTGATTCGTGACGCGCGAAGTTCCGTGCCGCATAACGTTCCGGTTCAGGCGCGCGCCGCTTCTGGCGTCGCCTGCAACCGGGGGTTAGGCCGTTGTTCATTTGTTTCGCCGCGGTTCTAACGGTGTAAGTCGCAGAATCTTCCCAGTGAGCTGGGCGATCCTGTAAGAGATCGTCTTTCCATTCGCGCTGATCTGAAGGATCATTTTATCGCTCGCACTGATTGTCCAGTTGCACGGCTTGAAATGATGGGCATCGTCAGGAGACAGAAAGTAGAATTCACAACCTCCGTTCGGAGCGAACTTGTAGGCCATCCTGAATCGGCTCGGTGGGAAGTTCATCGACGCGGCGGGGCGGAATATCTGAACCGTCCCGCCCGGTTGTTCCTCCTCACTGGAGTGGACCCAGTGCTGGAACAAGTCATTGATATCAATGTCGAGGCGTGTCCCGGTCGACTTCGTACCCGCCGCCTGTGCCGTGTCCGGTGCGGCGATTAGAGGTTGTGTGGACAGACATGACCAGAGACTCAGGATCGCAAATGAGCGCAACACAGTTCTGTTCATGATGTGACGGCCCTCAGTGCGACACGGCCTAACGAATAGCTAACCAGGCGCCGACGCGCGTAGCGCGGCGGGTACCCAACGACGACGCCGTTGGGCGCTCGGGTTGAGCGCCGGGTTGGGCTGTGATCGAAGGCATTGACGCTAGCATAGCGCGACCTTCACGAGAGCACATCGCCAGCAGGAGACCACGACGGCTTGCATCCGCACGAACCCACGGCTTGCGTCACGCGACCCGTGATCGGAGTCGCGAGATTACGCGTACCGACCCTGCGACGAGATCGATGCCGGTAGCCACGTGACGCAAACGGCTCCGGCGCTTGCACCCGTAAGACGATTCGATGAGCGAGCACCCATGCATTCAAGGAACGACGCGAGGTTTACCCGACAGGGCCCAACGTGGAGGTTACCGGCGCGCGACTACAGATGGAAAACCAAGGTGCGACGCTTCACGCGCGTCCGGGTACACCGCCAGGTTAGACCTCAATT
>Ga0137438_1000121_pt1 | contig 12968 bp, 11 predicted proteins | sample EasRivERMGT157_2_FD_102327 | JGI IMG/M metagenome (GOLD analysis project Ga0137438, IMG submission 102327) | Soil microbial communities from meander-bound floodplain in the East River, Colorado, USA - East River MetaG ERMGT157_2 | ecosystem: Environmental > Terrestrial > Soil > Floodplain ... | reverse complement strand
GGCCCGGCGACCAGCCTGGCGCCCGCGGCTTCGACCGCGGCGGCCAGCTTGTCGCGGTCGGTGAGGTCGAGCTCGCCGGCGAGGTAGACCGTCGAGCCGGGCAGGCCGCGGCCGAGCCGGCGCTCCACCGCCGCGAGCGGCTCGATCGTCGCCGTGTCGGGCTCGGCCTCGTGCGGCGCCGGCTGGGCCAGCGCGAGGATCGCGGCGCGGCCGCCCACCAGCGCCGCGATCGCGGGGCGCTGGGCCGGCGCGTGGTCGATCATCCAGCGCTCGTGCGGCCCGGGGAACGGCCCTGGCGCCTCGTCATCGGTGATCTCCGACGGCGGGAGGTCCTCGGCGAGGATCCGGTCGGTCAGATCGGGCCGGCCGGCGCGGTAGCACGCGAGCGCGCGGGCGCACACCAGCTCGGGCGTGTGATGGCGCGCGGTCGCGGCCAGCTCGAGCGCGGCGAGCGGCCGGCCCCAGATCGCGAGCTGCAGCGCGCCCAGCCCGGCGCCGCGCAGCGTGTGCGCCGCGGCGGTCAGCTGCTTGACCCGGCCGCGCCGCGCGAGGTCCTCGAGGTGGAGATCGCGCACCAGCTCCTGCGACCCGGGGTGCGCCGCGACCAGCTCGCGCGCGCGCGCCGGATCGCCCGCGCCGCGCACCATCCAGCCCCACATCGCGTAGAGGTAGGCCTCGGGGTGGCGCTCGAACCGGGTCAGGGCGCCGAGGTCATCGGCGGCCGCCGGGCAGCGCTTCGCGCGCTCCGCCGCGGGGATCGTCGCCGTGGTCCGCGCCACCCGCAGGCCGCGCACCGTCGGGACCACCCCGCGGTGCTGGAGGTGCCACTTCGCGCGCGCGCGCAGCCTGTCGATGAGCTTCATGCCGCGCACCACGTCCTCGAGCCTGCCGAGGTGGGCCTCGCCGCCGAACGCGATCGCGAGGAACAGCATCTCGAGCTGCTCGCCGATCGCGGCGCGCGACACCCGCGCCAGCATCAGCGGGATCGCCTCCTCGCCGAGCGTCGCCGCGACCAGCCGCAGCACGCGCAGCCGGTGAAGCGGCGGGACATCCTCGATCGAGACCGCGAGCACCCGCGCGAGCGGCGGTGACGCGAAGCACTCGAGCGAGTCGGCCCACAGCCCGGGCGCGCGAGCGAACACCGCGGCGATCCCGTCGCTCGCGACGTGGCGCAGCGCGTGCGGCAGCTGCTCGCTGGTGACCTTGCCCGCGAGCGTCGCGTCGCCGGCGATCCGGACCAGCGCCTCGTCGGCGAGCTGCACGGCGTCGGCGGGCCACTGGATCGCCGGGTGCATCGCGCGGATCTGGCGGTGCCCGAGCGACCAGATCGCCTGCTCGCGCACCGGCTGCGGGGTCGCCGGATCGAGCGCGAGCTTGGCGAGCCGCCGCGCGGTCTCGGCCGAGGGAAACTGCACCAGCCAGACGCAGCCCTGCCGGCGCAACTCGACCGCGTGGCGGGCGTCGATCATCCAGTAGCCGAGCTCGGCGAGGCTGGGCTCGGCGCCGAGCCACGGCTCGCCCTCGGCGACCAGCCTCTCGAACCGCTCGAGCAGGGCGCCTTCGAACGCCGCCCCCGCCGCGGGCACGAGGCCGAGCACGTCGGCGAGCCGGTAGCGCACCGCCGGGGGCAGCGCCTCGATCGCGCGTGCCGATGCGGGGGTTCGCAACACCCCGGGCGAAGCTGGCTGTGGCACCCGGCCAGGATAACGAAACTCGCCGCGCCGCGGGTTCGGCGCAGCAGGCTATCGCGGCCGCGTGCGATAGTCCGGCGCTGCCATGGCACGCCTCGTCGTATCGACTCACGCCATCCGCGGATGCACCTCCGGGTCCAGCCGCGTAACCTTTGTTCGATCCATCCACCGGTCGGCCTGCCGGTCGGCCTGCCGGTCGGCCTGCCGGTCGGCCTGCCGGTCCGCGCTCGGCTCGCTCGTCACACTCGGGATCCTCGCGATCGCCGCCCCGACCGCCGCGCGCGCCGAGCCGGCCGGCAGCGTGAAGGGCACCGTGATCTTCGAGGGCGAAGCCCCCGAGCGCCCGAAGCTCCGGCGCGACACCGATCCGTACTGCGCGAAGGTCGAAAAGCTCGCCGAGGACGTGATCGTCAGCCACGGCAAGCTCAAGGACGTGCTCGTACGGGTCCAGAATGGCTCGCTGCCCGCCGCCAGGCCGACCGGCAAGCCGGCCGCGGTGCCGGCGGCATTGCCGGCGGCATTGCCGGCGGCATTGATCGACCAGAAGGACTGCACCTACTCGCCGCGCGTCCTCGGCGTCGTCGCCGGCCAGAAGCTCGCGGTGCGCAACAGCGACGGCACGTTCCACAACGTGCACGGCTCGATCGACGGCAAGCTGGTGTGGAACAAGCCGGCCGCGCCCAACGATCCTCCGCTCACGCTCGACGGCAGCGCGCGGCCCGGCGACGTGATCGACATCGTGTGCGACGTCCACCCCTGGATGCACGCCTACGCGGTCGTGCAGGATCACACCGCGTTCGCCGTCACCGGCGAGGACGGCGCGTTCGAGCTCAAGGGCCTGCCGCCCGGCACGTACACGCTCGAGGCGTGGCACCCCACGCTCGGCACCCGATCGCTGACGGTGAAGATCGGCAATGGCGCCAAGGGCGCGGTGACCGCGCGGTTCTCGTACAAGGGCACCGAGATGAAGTGATATGAAGTGATATGAAGTGATATGAGGTAGCGCCGTGGCGCGTGAATACCGGAGGCGGCTCGGAGGTTATGTCCCGGTGCGCAAGGCGCTGTTCGTCGCCGCGGGCGTCGCCCTGGGGATCGCGGCTGCGACCGTCGCCGTGGTCGGCCTCAGCGCACGCGGTCGGCGCGACGAGCCCGCGCGGGTCGGCTGTCCGATCGGACCGACCACGCCGGGGATCGATGTCTCGTACCACCAGGACACGATCGACTGGCACCGCGTGCGGCGCGCCGGGATCCGGTTCGCGTTCATCCGGCTGTCCGACGGCGCCAACCTGCGCGACGCGAGGTTCGCGACCAACTGGGCCGAGTCGAAGCGGGCGGGCGTGGCCCGCGGCGCCTACCAGTTCTTCCGCCCCGAGCAGAGCGTCGATGCGCAGGCCGACCTGATGATCACCGCGCTCGGCGGCCGCGACCGCGGCGACCTGCCACCGGTGATCGATCTCGAGGTCGACGGCGGCCTCGCCGCGCCCCAGCTCGCCGCGCGGGCTCGGGCCTGGGTCGATCGCGTCCGCGGCAAGCTCGGCGTCGAGCCGATCGTCTACACGGGCGGCGACCTGTGGCGCAGCGGCGGCGCCGAGCCGATCGGCGCCCAGCCGCTGTGGGTCGCGCACTACACGCCGGGCTGCCCGAGCTTGCCGCCACCGTGGACCCGCTGGCGGTTCTGGCAGCACACAGACCGCGGCGCGGTCCCCGGCATCGCTGGCCCCGTCGATCTCGATCTGTTCGCCGGGACGCTCGCCGAGCTTGCCGCCGCGCGGTAGCTCGCTCCCGGACCTGTCGGCATTGCACGTTTGGCGCTCCCGCACAGCTGCCTGCACGAAAATAGCGGCGGCTTGCACGATTATTAGTCGCTAATGTCAATCTGCGACTCGCGCCACTAGTCTTCCTCTGGATATAACCGCGAATCGCGCTGCGCGGGATCACGCGCGAGATCAGCGGAGCGATCAGCCCCGCCGCGGCGATCACGACGCCCGAGCTCGAGTGACGCAGGCTCAACCCGGGGGTGAAGTCGTTCCACACTCGGATGCTCGCCATAGTACGGATCGAGTGGAAGTCGAGATTGAACGACTCTCCGTCGCGGCGCCCGCGATCCGTGGGCGAGTCTACACCGCGCGCAGCTCCGCGGGCCGCCATGTCTTCGCCGCGAGCCTCATCGCGCGGCGCTTCGCGCCGATCCGATGCTTGGCCCTTCGCGCGGCGGGCACCATGATCCTCTCGGCGCGTAGGATCTGCTCGATTCGGGCGGGATCGAAGCCCTTCGTGACGAGCGTCGACTCGACGAGCAGTCGGAGCAATGCGTCGGCGAGTCGGTTGATGGGCTGCACGTCGTGCTCCCAGCGCGACACCGTTACCGGACTGGCGCCGAGAAGCTTGGCGAAGTCTACGGCCGCGTAGTCGAGCACCGTCCGCAGGAAGCGGATCTCGGCGCCATCGAGGCGCCCCGGCTTCTTCGTCACCTCAAGTGCGAGCCCTCGGTTCAGCTCGTCGAGCATCGGGATCTCGACCTCATACTCGCCGCAGTTGGGGCATCGACTCACGTTGACGCCGAGCAACATCGTCCCCGGCAGCCCGAGGTATGGCACGTCCTCGCGCCGCGTCGTCATCTTGTGCCCGCAGTTGAAGCAGGTATCCAGATCGGTCTTCATGATGCCCTCCTGTTCATGCTGCCCCCCGGATCCTCCACGCAGTGCGAACCACCGCCGCGACGGGTGTCTCGCCATCGTAGCGGAACGCGACGGCCACGGCGACTTCGCGTCGGGTAAACCTGTACGAGTAGTGGCCGCTGGGCTGCATCGTCGCCTTGCCCGTGACGCCATGCCGGATCGCGTTGACCACGTCCGCTTCAGCGAGCTGGTCCTTCAGCATCTCGCTCCGCGCGTGACCCGATATCCGAACGCAACTCTCTGCGAGCAGGCGACCGGCAAGCCGCTTCGCTTCGCGTATCGTGAGCGGCTCGCCAGTACCCACACTTGCCAAGCTAGCCGATAATTGTCGTAGCGACAACTCTTATCGCAGCGATAAGAGCGCATCCTCGATCAGGTGCAGATCCTTCTCGATAGCAGCGCGTTGCCTGGCGGTCAGGGTCGCTCGCTCGAGTGGCCGGCGCACCTCTTCGTCGATACTATCTTCGACTCTTTCGACCTTCCGGCGCGCCTCCATCGATACCCACCAGGTTCGCGCGAACCTGGAGGCATGAGCCTTCCACTCATCGAGTGTGCGGTCGCTGACGATCACGTGATGACAGATCGAGAGCACTGCAATCAGGAAATCACGGCACTGGGTCGCGGTAGGATGCTCGGCGTCGGCTCCGCCGCTTGCGCGCAGGACCGACGCATCGATGACGAGCAGCTTGCGCCCTGGCTTCCGTTTCGCCATTGCAACTCGCCCCTACGCGCACGTCGAGTTATCGAGCACGTCGCTTCTCCAGTGCGGTCATGAATCCTGATTGTAGCCTCAGCAGGATCTCGTCGAAGTCGACAGGCCAGGATCCGAAGGTGCCATCCGACTCGAGATCGGCGGTCTCGATCTCGGTCTTGCCCGTGCGCTCATTCCTGAGGAACCAATGCAAACGGACGTCGGTTGCGTCGATCACCCCTTCGGCGATCTGTGTCTGGATGCCAAGGAGCAGCAGCGAGCTGTGTGTTTCGATGACAATCCGCACGCCTCGCCGGACGGCGGCCACAATGACCTCGGCCAGGTGAACTTGAGCGTTGGGATGCAGGTGCAGCTCGGGTTGCTCGATGTAGACGAGCTGGCCTTCTCCCGCGGCGTGCAATGCGACCACCACCGGCAGGACCTGAGCGGTCCCTAGCCCCACATCCGCGAGGCTGATCAAGTCTCCCGTCTGGTCGGGGATCGGTGCCTTCGTACGCGCGACTTGCAGCGATCAGATTACCTACCTCGTGTAGCACGCATTCAACGCGCGGACCCGGCCAGGGCGGCAGGGGTCAGGCGCGTCAGGCGCAGAGGATGCGCTCGTCGAGGAGCGAGCGCACGAGGCGGTGGACGGCCGCGGCGGGGAGGTCGTACTCGGCCTCAAGCTCGCCGGAGAGGGCGGCGGCGGTGCGGACTTGCCACCACCGGACGCGGCCCCGATCGCACCGCGCGACCTAGTGCGGGTGAACCACGCCGATCGCCGCGACCCGGCCGGGGCCGTGGCAGATCAGGCACTGCTCGCGCGATGCGCCCAGGCCGAGCACCGTGGCGCGGGGCGTGTAGAACTGACCGCCGTTGGCCTTCATGTGATCGATGGCGACGCCAGAGTCGTGGCACGCCGAGCAGGCCCCGGTGATCGGAGACAGCACGAGCGTGGTGCCGGCGGCCTCGGTGGTGACGTTGGTCGTCGCGTTGTAGGCGAAGCCCGCGCCGTAGTCGGTCACGTTGTCCGCGACCACGTAGGGGGACACGGTGTAGTACGTCGAGTTGGTCAGCGGATTGGTGTCGTACTTGCCGGTCGCGACGGTCGTGAGCTGCATGCCTGCGACGGCGCCGAGGTTGGTCGGGTTGGTGAAGTCGTAGGTGTTGGCGACGTGGCACGTCGTGCAGCTGTTGAGCGTGCCCGGGAACTCGACCTCGGCGTAGCCGGGGCCGGCCTCGGTCGCGTGCCAGGTGTAGCTGACCGTGCGCTTGCGACCTGCGTGGATCGCATGGATGAAGTACTTCGAGCCCGCGGCCCAGCCCGAGCTGGTGCGGTTCGGGTTGTGGCAGAACGAGCAGGTCGGCCCGTCGTTGCGCTGGCCGGCGTGGAACGTCGGCGTCACGCCGAGCGCGCCGTGGCAGGTCTTGCACTTCTCGTTGTCGACGATCGGGCGCCGTCCGGTGAAGCCGGTGGCGACCTTCCAGACGTTGGGCGCGGGGACGCTCAGGCCGCCTTGCGCCTTGCCGTCGGCGGGCACGTTCGGCGTCCACGGGTAGGCCGGCACGTTGGTCTGGACCAGCGGAGGCGTGCTCGTCAGCGCGTAGGTGTAGCCGACGCCGCCGGTGAGCAGCTTCGCGGTCGCCGGGATCTGCACGCCGGTGAGCCTGAGCGTGTAGTAGCCGCTGGCGTCGGGGCCGGTGAGCGTTCCGGCGCCCGCGCCGGTCGCGCTGCCATCCCAGATCTTCTTGATGTAGCCGCTCACCGAGGCGTTGAAGTCCGTCGGGTTCGGGTTGCCGTCCTGCGGGACGGCGAACGCGAAGTACACGCTCGGCGACCCGACGAAGTTGGGCAACAGCTCGGTGACCGGCGGCGACGCGACCGGCGCGAAGGTCTGGAACACGACGTCGGCGCCGCCGCTCTTGAGCTTGAACGTGATCTGCGGGCGCTTGACGTTGGGCGTGACGCTGGTATCGAGCACGGCATCGACGCTCTTGACGTCGTAGGTGAAGGTGATCGCGCCGGGCGGCACGTACCCGCCGGCGGCGACGAACGATGCGTTGGTGTTGGCGTTGCCCCCGGGGACGAGCCACGCGTTGGTGGGGTCGGGCTTGGCGACCGGCTTGTGATAGCTCGCCGCCGCGAACCCACCCGAGGGGCCGTGACAGGTGACGCAGGCGGTTTCGGCCTGCGGGCCTGCAACGTGGTTGCACGGCAGGGGCTTACCATCGCTGCCGCGGGCGAGGCCGCCGAGGATCATGCAGGTCGCGGGCGCGGAGTTGGTGAACGACACGTAGTCGTGGCAGCCCGCGCAGGCGATGGTCGACGGATTGGTCTGCGCCTGAGCGCCCTGCGCCGCGTTGGCGTGGCAGGCGTTGCAATCGCGAATATCACGCGGGTAGGTCGCCGAGATGCCGTGGAACAGGTTCGCGGTCGCGACGTTCTCGCCGTTGTGGATCCGGTGGATGAAGCTCGCCGAGTTGGCGAGCAAGTTGGTGGTGCGCCCCGCGTTGTGGCAGACGTTGCACATGCCCGCGTCGACGCGGCCGCCGCCGTGGAACGCGGCAGAGGCCGTGGTCTCGGCCTTGAACTTGGCATGGCAGCTGTCGCAGCTCGACTGCGCAACGATCTCGCGTACGAGTGGCGTACCCGTGCCGCTCGGGATGTAGTAGTAGGGCTCGTTGGCGGCGTAGAACGTGTTGGCGTTGGTCGTGAAGATCGCGTCGGTCTGGCGCGATGCCTGGATCCAGATGACGTGAGTCTCGGACAGCCGGGTCGTGTCATAGGCGACCGCCGTCGGGCCGTTGCTGGTCGACGCCGTCGGGAAGGTGTACGTGTAGTCGCCCGCGCCGAGACCATTCTCGACCAGCGTGCCGTGCCCCGGCGCGGTTCCGAGCGGGTTCAAGTTGGTCGGCTGCCCCGCGGGGGCGGAGGCGCTCGTCGACTTGGTGTAGACGGTCAAGGGCGAGACGATGCCGCGCTGGTCCTTGGTGAAGTAGCTGAGCGCGAAGCGCGGCTGGATCGCGAGGTTCTGCGAATAGCCACCGTTGATGTCGAGCGGAAAGCCGCGGTCGTCCTTCATCGTGAACCGCACCGTGATCGGGTCGGCCGGCGATGTGCTCACGGACCTGACGGCCACGACGATGCCGGTGCTCGGCGAGATCGTGCCGCTCGGTGCGATGTTGCACACGTAGCTGGTTGCTGCGGCGTCGATCTCGTCGCTGCCAAGCTTGTGGTCATTGTTTGCGTCGAGCCCGGTCTCGATCCGCGTCCCGCCGAACGGACAGTTCGCGCCTTCCGGTTCGGGGCTGGTCGCGATGAGCGAGTTGGTCCCGCGCCCATTGCACACGTACGACGTCGCCGTCGGGCGCACCTCCGACGCATCGAGCACGCCGTTGCCGTTGGCGTCGATGCCGACCACGAGCTTCGTGCCGCCGAAGGGGCAGTTGGCGCCGGCGGGCTCCGCAACGGCATTGACGAGCGCGTTCGCTCCGGCGGTCCCTGGGGTCCCGGGCTCGCCTGGGATCCCAGGCGAGCCTGGATCACCCGAGCAGGCGACGAGCGCTGCGACGCACCCGAGCGTGATGGTACTCATGAATGGAGACTTGCGATCCTGGTGCATGGCTGTCCTCCGGCCCGACTCGGACGAATGAGTCGAGCAGCGGGACTGCAACGCATGTGCCGTGCCGCGGACCGCCTCGCGGTTCAAACGGCGGCGTGAACAGCGAGGAACTTGCGGCCCCTGGGTTGGGCTCGCGCAAACCGTGCGGAGAACGCCGTGGCCACGCGAAGTGCGACCAACCATCTGTCGGAACCGCTACCTGGCATGACCCTTGCGAAGAATGCTTGCATGGACACCACCACGGTTCGCGAGCAGCTCCTCGTGCAGCACGACCGGATTCGTTCGGACCTGGTCGGGTGCCGGCGGCTTGCGCAGCGTCTGCGCGACGGCGCGCCGGTGAGCGTCGAGCTGGAGCTCGCCATCGCACAGCTGCAGTCCGACTTCGACGACCACAACCGCGCGGAGAGCGAGCTGCTTTCGCCGCTGCTGCTTCAGGAATCGCAGGGTCGCCCGACCCGCGGCAGGCTGCTGGTCGAACGAATGATCGAGGAGCACCTCGCCGAGCACGGCGCGTTCCGCGAGCTGTTGCGCGGGCCGGTGCTCACGGTCGCTGCGAACCTCGAGGAAGTGATCGAAGAGCTCGAGGCCCACATGGCCGCCGAGGAGCGCACCTTCCTCAGCCCGGTCATCCTGCAGGGCGACGCGCTCCGTGCGATCACCCAGGGTGTGCGTCGATGACCGCCCGCCGAGCTTACTGACCGCGCGATCGCTCGCAGCTGTCGAGCCTTCCGCCGGCTCGCGGCTCCGAGCTTGCGCGATCAGCGCGGCGGCTCCACCCGCTCGTCCTCGAACAGGATGCGGCGAGGCGGCGTGTCGACGTCGTCGAGCTGGCCCGAGCGGACGGCCCAGACGAACGCGGCGACGGCGCCGCCGGCGAACACCAGCGCGAGGGGGAGGACGAGGTAGAGGATCGTCATGACCGAAACGCTCTCGATCGCAGGGAGCTCGCGAGCACGGTCAGCGAGCTGAGCGGCATCACGACGGCGGCGATCAGCGGATGGATCACGCCGGTCACGGCGAGCGCTCCGGCGACGATGTTGTACGCGAGAGAGAATCGCAGGTTCCGGCGGATCGTCGCGAGGGTCGCCTGTGCGCCCGCGGCGATCGCGACGACCTCGCCGATCGCGGGCGAGCGCAGGTAGACGTCGGCGGCTTCGATCGCGATCTCGGCTGCGCCGGACACCGCGATGCCCGCCGATGCCGCCGCCATCGCCGCCGCGTCGTTCACGCCGTCGCCGACCATCACGACCGGCCCATGCTCGCGGGCCGCGGTCACCGCGGCGACCTTGCCCTCGGGAGACATCGCGCCGTGGCACCGCGCGCGCGGGACGTCGAGCTCGGCGCCGACGCGGTGGACGACGCGGACATCGTCTCCTGACAGCAGGTGCACCGTCCAGCCGAGCTGGTCGAGCGCGTGGAGCGCGGCGGCCGCGTCCGGGCGGATCGGATCGGCGAGCCCGGCGACCGCGATCATGACTCCATCGCACGCGATCGCGATCGGCGTCTCGCCCCGCTCGGCGAGCTCTGTGATCCAGCCTTCGATCGTGGGCTGCGCTCGGCTGCGCTGCCGCACCCACGGCGGCGCGCCGACGAGCACCGCGCGGCCATCGACCATCGCGCGGATCCCGCGGCCCAGCTCCTCGCGCACGTCGGTGGCGACGCCCCAGGGCTCGGCGTACGCGCGCAGCGCCCGGGCGATCGGATGGCTGCTGCCGGCCTCCGCCGCGGCGGCAAGCCGGGCGGCGTCGAGGTCGCCGCGCCAGCTCACGACGGCGAGCTTGCCCGCGGTCAACGTGCCGGTCTTGTCGACGAACAACGTGCCGGGCGTGGCGAGCCGCTCGAGCGCGTCGGCGCCCTTGATCAGCACGCCGCGCCGCGCCGCGCGGCCGAGCGCGACGCTCACCGCGAGCGGCGTGGCCAGGGCGAGCGCGCATGGGCAGGTCACGATCAACACCGCCATCGCGCGCTCGGCGCCCAGCGCGACCGAGGTCACCGACCAGCCTAGCAAGGTCAGCGCGGCGACCGACGAGACGACCACGACGAACCAGCCGGCCACGCGGTCGACCAGGCGCTCGATCGGTGCCTTGGCCGACATGGCCGCGATGCCGGCGACCAGCTTGCCGACGCGCGTCGCCTCGCCCACCGCGGTCGCGCGGATCTCGATGGCGGCCGCGAGGTTCAGGGTGCCCGCGTGCGCGCGAGCACCGGGCCCGACATCGATGGGCCGCGATTCGCCGGTGAGCAGGCCGAGATCGAAGGCCGAGCTTCCCGCGATCAGCTCGCCGTCGACCGGTACGACCTCACCGGCCAGAACGCGCACGACGTCGCCGGGCACGATCGCCTCGATCGGCACGTCGATCGCGCGACCGCCGTCGAGCCGGTGCGCGCGGCTCGGGGTCAGCGACAGCAGCAGCTCGGCCGCGGTCGAGGCACGGCGCTGGTGACGCAGGACGATCCACCGGGCGACGAGCAGCAGGAACACCAGCATCGCGAGCGAGTCGAAGTAGATCTCACCGACGCCACGCAGCACGTTGGCCGTGCCCCACACCAGCCCGGCGACGATGCCGATCGACAGCGGCAGATCGAGGTGCAGGCGGCCTGCCCGCAGCGCGCCGATCGCGGTTCGAAACATCGGCGTCGCCGCGAAGCCGAGCGCCGGCACCGCGACGCACATCGATGCCCACCGGAAGAAGCCGGTGTCGGCGAGCGACATGCCTCCGAACATGCCGGCGTACAGCGCGGCCGCGAGCAGCATGAGGTTGCCCGCAGCCGCGCCGGCGACGCCGAGCTTGATCAACAGGGCGCGATCCTCGCGACGGCGCAGCGCCTCGCGCTCGAGCCCGCGGTAGGGATGCGGCGGATGACCGACGCGATCGAGGTGGCGCGCGATGGCCGCGAGCGAGGTCACCTGGGGATCCCAGGTCACATCGGCGCGGCTACGGCCCAGATCGACGCGGATGGCGGTGACTCCGGGGACGCAGCGCGGTGCGCGCTCGACCAGCCACACGCAGGCGCCGCAGCGCAGATCCTCGAGATAGAACGACGTGCAGGCCTGGCCCCCTGGTAGGCGGCGAACGTGCAGCTCGTGGAACGCTGGATCGTCGAGCTCGATGTAGCCGTGGTCGGTCGTGTGCGCCGGCGCGGCGGTCTCGCGCAGCGCATAGAACTGGTCGAGCCCGTGCGCGGCGATCGCGTCGTGGACGACCTCACACCCGGCGCAGCAGAAGCGCGACAGCCGGCCCGCCGGGACGGGCAGGCTGCAATGCAGGCAGGGTGCGTCGCGGGTGCTCGGTTGGCAAACCACCGCCATCATGCGCTCCGGTGGCAATGTGGTGCGGTCACGCCGGTCTCGCCTGCGTCGGACCAGCGCGCCGCGAGCGTCACCAGCCCGAGCGCGATCAGCACGCACGCCGAGACCACCGGCAGCTTGCGGCGGATCCGCGCGATCATCGGTCCGCCGAACGCGAGCACGCCGGTCATCGCCGGCACGGTCCCGAGCCAGAACACCGCCATCACGGCCGCGCCACGCCACGCGCTCGCGGTGCCGGCCGCCGAGACGACGAACGCCCACAGCCAGCCGCACGGCAGGAGGCCGGTCAGCACGCCGATGAGCCACGCCCGGCTGATCGCGCGGCGTGCACGGAGCTGCACGAGCCCGCGCTGAACCAGCGCGGGGCTAGCCGCCGTGATCCGCAGCCAGCCACGGGCGATCGCGATCGTGCGTGCTCCCCAGCCGACGATCACGACCCCGGCGGCGATCGCCGCGACGTGCTGCACGGCGGCGAGGTGACCGGCGAGGTCGACCGCGCGGCCGATCAGCCCCGCGATCGCGCCGAGCGTCGCATAGGTCGTCAGCCGGCCAAGCGCGTGGACCAGCGCGAGCCGGAGCGAACGCGCACCACCGTGCAGCCCGACCAGCGGCCCGCACATCGCGACGCAGTGCAGGCTGCCCGCGACGCTCGACAGGAGGATCGTCGCCCACAGCACGGTCATCGCGCCTCGATCACCACGTGCTGCGTGTAGTGGGCGCCGCCGGCATCGACGCTGGCCACCAGATCGTACCAGCCGAAGCCTCGAGGGATGACGCCGCGGTAGCGCCCGGACGCCGCGGCGGCGAGCGTGACGTCGACGATCTCGGAGGCGTGCGCGCGCTGGTAACCGGTGAGCCGGACCCGCGCACCATCGAGCGGCTTGCCTGACGCGTCGGACACCACCGCGTCGATCGTGCTCCCCGACGCAACGACGTCGACCCGCCATCCGAGCGCCCGGCTCGCCGAAGACTGCG
>Ga0137438_1000120_pt1 | contig 12972 bp, 11 predicted proteins | sample EasRivERMGT157_2_FD_102327 | JGI IMG/M metagenome (GOLD analysis project Ga0137438, IMG submission 102327) | Soil microbial communities from meander-bound floodplain in the East River, Colorado, USA - East River MetaG ERMGT157_2 | ecosystem: Environmental > Terrestrial > Soil > Floodplain ... | reverse complement strand
GCGCGTGCATGAGCTCAGCGCCCAGGTGGAAGCACAGAGCGAGACCAACACGAAACTGGCGGTGCGCAACACGATGCTCGACGCCGAAGTGCGGGACCTGAAGCAGGGTTACGATGCGATCGAGGAGCGGGCCCGTTCCGAACTCGGCATGGTCAAGCAGGACGAAGTGTTTTTCCAGTTGCTGCAGCCGTCCCACGCGGCTGCGGCTTATTCCCCCGGCCAGCGCTGAAACATTTCAACCGGCGGCGCCATCTTCCGCGGCCCGCAAATCTGCGAGTGTGTTGACGTTGCTGAAGGCCCCGGGCTGATCGTCGAACGCAACTTCAGTGACACGCAGAGTCGAATACCACGCATCGACCTTGCGACCGCCCTGGTCGAGAAATGCCGCGAGATGCGGCAGCAGGCGTTTGCGCGCCAGACAGATGACCGGATGCGGCTGTGTACCGGTCTTCGCCACGCTCAAATCCACGCGTTCGTCCTTCAGTGGCGCAGCCAATCGCGCAACCAGGTCTTCGGGTAGAAACGGCGCATCGCAGGGTACGAAGGCGACCTGTTCGTATTTCGCCTCCGACAATCCGGCATGCAGTCCGGCCAACGGGCCGGCGAAGCCACCGATGCGGTCTTCGACCACGCGATGACCGAACGTGACATACACGTCGCGATTCCGGTTGGCGTTGATCAGGACTTCGCCGACCTGCGGGGCCAGGCGTTGCAGTACCCAGGCCACGAGCGGACGGCCTTCGAGCAACTGCAACCCCTTGTCGACATTGCCCATCCGGCGGGCGAGGCCGCCGGCGAGGACGACACCCGTCACCGGCGCTGGCGCGCCGGGGTGCTCGGTACCAGGTGCTGGGGGTTCAGGTGGCAAAGCAGACTCGTATCGCCTTATGAACAAGAGTGCCGATCTGGCGGCGGGACAAAATTATTATGAATCGGAAGGTTATCATCGTTCGCGCCCATGACCGCCGGGTATTGGACTGCGGAAGGTTTACGGTATTATTCGCCAGCACCGCAGATGCGTGACAGGGCCTGGGCTTAAGCCCCGGAGCCGAAAAATAACGAGGAGGAGCCGCAATATGGCCGGATTTCTGGATAAGGAACGCAGTATCGCGGGACCGACATTCAATCGGTGGCTGGTCCCCCCCGCCGCGTTGTGCATTCACCTCTGCATCGGCATGGCCTACGGTTTTTCCGTGTTCTGGTTGCCGTTGACCAAGTCCCTCGGTATCACCAATTCGGTCGCTTGTCCGGCCGACATGAGTTGGATCAATATGCTGTTCACCACCACCTGCGATTGGGACAAGCCGATCCTGGGATGGATGTACACGCTGTTCTTCGTCTTCCTCGGCTCCAGCGCGGCGGTTTGGGGCGGATGGCTCGAGCGCGCAGGGCCACGCAAGGCGGGCGTCGTATCCACCTTGTGCTGGTGCGGCGGACTGGTCATGTCTGCAATCGGGGTCTATACGCACCAGCTGTGGCTGATGTGGCTGGGTTCCGGCGTCATCGGCGGCATCGGCCTGGGTCTGGGCTACATCTCTCCGGTGTCGACGCTGATCAAGTGGTTCCCCGACCGGCGCGGCATGGCCACTGGCATGGCGATCATGGGCTTCGGCGGCGGTGCGATGATCGGTTCGCCGCTGGCCGACAAGTTGATGAAATTGTATGCCACGCCTACTTCGGTGGGCGTATGGGAAACCTTCGTCACCATGGCCGGGATCTATTTCGTCTTCATGATCGTCGGCGCGCTGTCCTACCGGGTACCGCCGACCGGATGGAAACCGGCCGGGTGGGCACCGCCGGCGAACGCGGCGGCCAACACGATGATCACTGCCGGGCATGTGCACCTGAGGAATGCGCACAAGACCCCGCAGTTCTGGCTGCTGTGGGGCATTCTGATGCTGAACGTGTCGGCGGGGATCGGCGTGATCGGCATGGCCTCACCGATGCTGCAGGAAATTTTCGGCGGCAAGCTGATCGCCCTCGACCTGAGGTTCGATGAACTCAGTAAGGAGCAACTAGGCCAGATCGCGGCGATCGCCGCCGGGTTCACCGGCCTGCTGAGCCTGTTCAATATCGCGGGGCGCTTTATCTGGGCGTCGTTTTCGGACTATATCGGCCGCAAGGCGACCTACTTCGCGTTCTTTACGCTCGGTTTCATTCTGTACGCGTCCGCGCCGTGGGCGGGACACGCCGGCAACATGGCGCTTTTCGTCGGCTTTTTCTGCATCATCCTGACCATGTATGGCGGCGGTTTCGCCACCATTCCGGCGTATCTCGCCGACATGTTCGGCACGCAGATGGTGGGCGCAATCCACGGCCGGCTGTTGACTGCGTGGTCGACCGCCGGCGTGCTGGGCCCGGTGATCGTGAACTACATCAACGATTATCAGATCAAGCACGGCGTGCCCAAGAGCGCCGCCTACGACACGACGATGTACATCCTCGCGGCGCTGCTGGTCGGCGGGTTCATCTGCAACCTGCTGGTGCGCCCTGTGAACCGGAAATGGTTCATGACCGACGCGGAACTGGAAGCGGAGCGCAAGCTCGCGCATGACGCGGCGGCGAAAGCTGCTGTCGGCGGCGATGCGGCTGCAGTAAGCGGCCGCGGCAGCCACCGCGGACTGGTTTTGGCGTTCTGGCTGTTCGTCGGCATCCCGCTCGCCTGGGGCGTGTGGATGACGGTCACCAAGGCGCTCGTGCTGTTCAGGTAAGGCGCCGGACATCGATTCAGCATGCCGGCCCGCAGGTGATCCTGCGGGCCGTTTTGTTTGAAAGAAAGGACTGAACCCATGAAAACCATACTGATCACCGGTGCCGCGGGCGACGTCGGCAGCCATCTGCGCCGGGAATTGGCAGGGAAATACAGCCTGCTGCTGTCGGACATCAAGCCGGTCGGGGCGCTCGCCGCCGGAGAAAAATCCCTGCGTGGCGATGTCGCGAAGATGCCGGATATGCTGCGCATCACCAAAGGCGTGGACGCGATCGTGCATCTCGGCGGCTTTTCGGTCGAGGGACCGTGGGAGATGATCCTGCGCGCCAACATCGTCGGCTGTTACAACCTGTTCGAGGCCGCGCGCAGGAATGGCGTGAAGCGCGTACTGTTTGCGTCCAGCAATCACGCGACCGGCTTCTACAAGCGCGACGAGAAAATCGATCATCGCGTTTATCCGAAACCGGATAGCCGCTACGGCGTATCGAAAGCGTTCGGCGAACAGGTCGGCAGCCTCTACGCCCACAAGTACGGCATGGAAGTGTTCTGCATGCGCATCGGCAATGTCACCGTGGCGCCGCCGGACAAGCGGCGGTTGTCGAACTGGATCAGCCCGCGCGACTTCGCCCGGTTGGTCTCGGTGGGTATCGACAATCCGGATATCAGTTTCGAAATCGTCTATGGCGTTTCCGACAACAGGCGCACCTGGTACGACAATTCCAACGCGCGCCGGCTCGGCTACCAACCGCAGGACGATGCCGAGCATTATGCCGCCGATGTACTGGCGAGGGAGAAGCCGGGCGATCCGCGAGCCGAGATGTATCAGGGCGGCAACTTCGTGTTCGCCGAGATCGGCGGGGACCCGAGTCGCACGGCGCCTGATTTGAAGAAGGCCCCTGGACCTGGCAAGGCCCGAAAGTCAGGCAAGGCCGCCAAGCCGAAGAAGGTGACGAAACCGAAGAAGAAATGATCCTGCTCACGCACCCGCCGCAAGTCCGGGAAAACTATTACAGCGACAAAGCCCTTGCTGGACTCATGGCATTGGCCGAGGTACGCCGCAATCCCATGGAACGGGAGTTGAGTACCGCCGAACTGATTGCCGTCGCACATGGCTGCGACGTCATCGTGACCCATCGTCATGTCCCGGGCGATGCGCAGCTGTTTGCCAGCCTGCCGGGGCTGGTGGCGTTCTGCCGCTGCGCCGTCGATATTCGCAACGTCGATGTCGCGGCAGCCTCCAGCCACGGCGTGCTGGTAACGCAGGCGAGCGCGGGCTTCGTCCCCGCGACCGCCGAGTGGGTGCTGGGGGCCATGATCGACCTGGGGCGCAGGCTCAGCCTCTCGACGCAGGCCTACCATGCCGGCAAAGTACCGGCGCCGGCGATGGGACGGCAGTTGAAGGGCGCGACGCTTGGTGCGATCGGTTACGGACAGATCGGGCGTTACCTGTGCGATCTGGGCGTGGCGCTGGGCATGCGTGTCCTGGTTACCGATCCCTATGCGAAGGTTACAAGCGCGGCGCTGGCTCAAGTCGGGTTGCCGCAACTGTTGGCCGAATCGGATTTTGTCGCCTGTCTGGCGCTCGCGACCGCAGAGACCGAAAATCTGATGAACGAACAGGCTTTCGCGAAAATGAAACCGGAGGCCTTCTTCGTCAATGCATCGCGCGGCGATCTGGTGGACGAAGCGGCGCTGCTGCGCGCGCTCGACGATGGCCGCATCGCCGGCTGTGCGCTGGACGTCGGGCGCGCCGGCGATCAGATGCCGTCGCCCGCGCTTGCGCGCCATCCCAAGGTGATCGCCACGTCCCACATTGGCGGACTCACGCCGCAGGCAACCGAGCATCAAGCTTTGGAGACCGTGGCGCAGGTTGCCGAAATTCTCAGGGGTCGTGCACCGAAGGGGGCCGTCAATGCGCAGCAAGCCACGCGGCTGGCGAGGCTGCGGCGTGACTGAACAGAGGTTTCGGTAATGAAGAAGACACGCATTGCCCTGGTCGGGCTCGGCATGGCTGTCGTGCCGCACGCAAAGAGCGCGCTCGATCTCGCTGACCGGGTGGAGGTCGCCTACGCTTACAGTCCGAGCGCGCAGCGGCGCGCGAACTTCGCCGGAAGATTTCCGTTTCCCCAGTGCGACAAGCTGGAAACCATTCTTGAGGATTCCTCGGTCGACGCCGTCGCGGTATTGACGCCGCCGAATACGCATCTCGGAATCGTCAAGCGTTGCGCCGTGGCCGGAAAGCACGTGCTGCTGGAGAAGCCGCTGGAAATCACCACGGCCCGCGCCAAAGAAATGGTTGCCGAATGCCGCGCGGGCGGGGTCACGCTCGGCGTGGTGCTGCAGCATCGCCACAAGCCTGCCGTGGAGCGGCTGGCCGAACTGCTGCGCAGTGGCGAGATCGGTGATCTGGTTGGCGCATCGGCCATCATCCGGTTGTGGCGGCCGCAGCGCTATTACGACGATCCCGGGCGCGGCACGCGAGCGCGCGACGGCGGCGGCGTGCTGATCACGCAGGCAATCCATACGCTTGACGTGTTGTTGTCGCTTGCCGGCCAACCCGCGGAGGTCATGAGCCTCGCGGGCACGACCCCGGTGCATCGCATGGAATGCGAGGACATCGTATGCGCAGCGGTGCGCTGGCGCAATGGCGCCCTCGGCGTCATCGAGGCCACCACCGCGGCTTATCCGGGCGCGGCGGAGCGCATCGAACTCACCGGCACGCGTGGCACGGCGACGCTGCTCGGTACGGCACTGGAAGTGCGCCGGCACGACGGGTCCACGCATGTCCTCGCGGCGGATGGGTCGTCGGGCGGCACCGGCGCCGATCCGATGGCTTTTCCGCACGATTATCACCGCAGCGTCTGGCGGAATTTCCTGGATGCGATCCAGGGCGGCGGCGAGCCGCGGGTCAACGGCGAAGAAGCCCTGCGCGTGCACCGGCTGATCGATGCGCTGCTCGAAGCCGCTGCGAAAGGCACCCCGGTTCATTTCAGTCCCGCCGGCATGGGTACCCCGTAGGCAAGCCGCGCCATGCAGCAGAAGCACACCATCGTCATTCTCAATCCCGGGCACTTTCATGCCGCTCTCACGCTGCGCGAGCGCCATCCGCTCATCGACGACGACGTTCATGTCTTTAGCGAAGACGGGCCCGACGTCGACAATTTTTTGCGCCTCGTTCGCTCCTTCAACGATCGTGCCGTGAACCCGACGCGCTGGACGCTCTACGTCTATCGCGGGGCCGACTATCTGGAGAAGCTGATTGCGCAGCGCCCCGGCGAAGTCGTCGTCGTCGCGGGCAGGAACAACAAGAAGATGCCCTTGATCCATCTTCTGCATGCGCAGGGTTTTCGCGTGCTCGGGGACAAGCCCTGGCTGATCGAAAGTGAGCAGATCGGATTGCTGAAAGAGGTCACCGCCAGTGCGCCGCTGGCGATGGATATCATGACCGAACGTCATGAAATCGCCAACCGGGTGCAGAAGGCGTTCGCGCAACAGCCTGCGGTATTCGGCGACTTTCGTATCGACGGCGACCAGCCTGCGATTGCCATTCGCAGCGTTCACCACCTCTACAAGATGGTCAACAACCGGCCGCTGCAGCGGCCGGCCTGGTACTTCGACCCCGTGGTGCAAGGCGAGGGCATCACCGACGTCACCACACATCTGGTCGACCTCGTGCAGTGGATGACCGGCAATGGCGGGTGTTTCGATTTCGACCGGCACGTCGGGGGTCTGTCCGCGCGGCAGTGGCCGACGGCTATTCCGCGCGCCATCTTTGCGCGTATCACCGGCCTCGAGGATTTCCCCCTGATCCTGAATGAGCGCGTGGTCGACGGCGAGCTGCAGTATCTCTGCAATGCTGCGCTGTCGTATCGATTGCGAGGCATCCCGGTGGAAATTGAAGCGTTGTGGGGGTTGGAAGAACCGCAGGGTGGCGGCGACTTTCATCATGCAATTCTGCGTGGCACCAAGTCCGATCTGATCGTCGCTCGGGGGCCGGAGACGGGATTCCAGACCATCCTCACCATCAACCCGGTCGAAAGCGGCAAGGCACTTGCCGATGCACTGACCGACGCCGTCGCCAGGATGCAGACCGAGTTCCCCGGCATCGGCGTCGAGCCCACCGGCGCGAAGTTCCGGATTATCATCCCGAAGGCGCTGCGCACCACGCACGAGCGGCACTTCGCCGCGGTGCTGCAGACATTTCTGGCCTATATCGACGAGGGCAGGTGGCCCGAAAACCTGGATTCGGATCTCGATACCAAATACACGCTGCTGGCGCGGGCCCTCGACCTGTCCCATCGCCAGGCTGCGGCCGCACCCCAGGCGTGCCTTCGAGGATAATCCGAAGACGTTGCGACTTCTAATGATTAGAACCCTATGAACAAGATCATGATCGTGACCGGTGGCAGCCGTGGCATCGGCTCAGCGACGGCGTTGCTGGCCGCGCAGCGCGGCTACGACGTCTGCGTGAACTATCTGCATAACCGCAAGGCGGCCGGGGAGATCGTGCGCAATATCGAGCAGACCGGCAGGCGCGCCATTGCCGTGGCCGCCGATGTGGCGTCCGAGCCCGACGTGGTGCGCCTGTTCGAAACGGTCGACAGGGAACTCGGGCGCGTGACGGCGCTGGTCAATAACGCAGGCATCCTGGAAAAGCAGACACGGCTGGAAGGAATCGACGCTGCGCGCCTGCAGCGCATATTTGCGACCAACGTCACCGGAACGTTCATCTGCTCGCGTGAAGCGGTGCGGCGCATGTCGACCAGGCACGGCGGCGAGGGCGGCGGCATCGTCAGTGTCTCGTCGCGCGCGTCGCAGATCGGCTCGCCGGGGGAATACATCGATTACGCGGCGTCCAAAGGCGCGGTCGACTCGCTGACTATAGGCCTGGCGAAAGAGGTGGCGGAAGAGGGCATCCGCGTCAATGCCGTGCGGCCGGGGTTCATCTATACCGAGATGCATGCCAGCGGCGGCGAACCGGACCGCGTCGAGCGCGTCAAGGCATTCGCGCCGATGAAGCGCGGTGGCACGGCAGAGGAGGTCGCCAGCGCCGTTCTCTGGCTGCTCTCCGACGAGGCGTCCTATACCACCGGCAGCTTCATCGATGTGTCCGGCGGACGATAAGAAACCTCGAAACAGGGGCGCAAAAAAGGGGCAAAGTATTCACGGAAAGGCGATAATTCGGTTTGCAGGAGGGTGGTGCTTCGTTTTCAACTATTTTTGAGAGGTGACAGATTGGCCAAACCAAACTACTCATTCGAAAAGCGGCAAAAGGAAATCGCGAAGAAGAAAAAGCAGGAAGAAAAGCGCCTGCGCAAAGCATCGGAGAAAGCCGGAACACCTGCCGAGGGCGATAGCACCACCCCCCCGCCGGCTGGAGGAGAAACGCCCTCGCAAGGCTGAGCAGGAGGCCGGCGCATGCGGATATGGGTCGATGCCGATGCCTGTCCGAATGTCATCAAGGACATCCTGTTCCGCGCTGCCGAGCGCGCGAAAGTCACGCTGACGCTGGTGGCCAACCAGCCGATCAGAACACCGCCTTCGCAGTTCATCAAGGCGCTCCAGGTTCCTGCCGGCTTCGATGTTGCGGACGACAGGATCGTCGAACTGGTCGAAGCCGGTGACCTGGTTATCACCGCCGACATTCCACTTGCGGCCGGCGTCATCGAAAAAGGCGGCTGCGCTCTCGACCCGCGCGGCGAGTTCTATACCAAAGACAACATCAAGGAACGCCTTGCCATGCGCAAACTCATGGACGAGCTGCGCAGCGGCGGCGTGGAAACCGGCGGACCCGCGATCTTCGGCAATGCCGACCGCCAAGCCTTTGCCAACAAGCTCGACCGCCTTCTCTCTGGAAATTCACAATCGTAAGACTTTCCACCCAACACGGATACCCTACGTGCTACGCACGTAGGGTATCCGTGTTGGGTGTATCCTTTTGAACGATCTGAACTCACGCAAGGTCGCATGAAACGACTCGACAGACTGCTTTCGAACAATCGGCTCTGGGCCGCAAGTGTGCGCAGCCGGGAGCCGGATTTCTTCAATAAGCTCTCGCAGATTCAGACGCCGGAGTATTTATGGATCGGCTGCTCCGACAGCCGCGTTCCGGCGAACCAGATCACCGGCCTCGCGCCGGGTGAAGTCTTTGTCCACCGCAATGTCGCCAACATCGTCGTTCACGCCGACCTCAACTGCCTTTCGGTACTGCAGTACGCGGTCGATGTGCTGAAGGTGAAGCATGTCATCGTCTGCGGACATTATGGCTGCGGTGGCGTGACCGCGGCGCACGACAACCTCAAGCTCGGATTGATCGACAACTGGCTGCGCCATGTGCAGGACGTCGGCCAGAAGCATCGCGATGCGCTCGAAGCAATCCAAAGCCGCGAAAGCCGGATTGCCCGACTGTGCGAACTCAATGTGATCGAACAGGCCGTCAACGTCGCCCAGACCACCGTAGTTCAGGACGCTTGGGCGCGCGGGCAGGAGTTGACCGTGCATGGCTGGGCCTACGATCTCAATGACGGCGTGATACGGGACCTGAAGATGTCCATGGAAGCGCCTGGAGATCTGGAAGACTGCTACGCCACGGCGCTGGCTCCCGCCGATCCCGTAACGGCGGCGCTTGGCGGTCGCGGTCTTAAACTGTAGGGATTACACCCAACGCAGATACCCTGCGTTCGTATACCCTACGTGCGTAGCACGTCGGAGTACCCTTTTAGGGCGCAGAGGAGGACGGGGAATTTGATTTCAGCCTGGCTTTTGGTCATTGCGGTGGGCTGAAGGGCGCAAATGAAGGCGAGGGTGTCTGGACATCTCTAAGAGGAAATTTGCAAAGTGACGACTCGATCGCGAGGCCCGCGGAATTAACCGTGACCTCTCTTCCATTGAAGCATGTAGGCATATTATGCTGGTTGCATTCATTCAAAATTGCCAGATGGCTGAAAAGACGCGAAATGTTGCGTCAACTGGCGAGTCTGCTTTACGTTGGACCCTTGATCGTATGAGGAGACGCAAATGAGATCAAATCTCCACATGAAGCGCAGACGTCTCATTTGTGTGACGCTGAGTTCAGCGGCTGCCGTCGTGCTAATGGCTCCTCCCGCAGCGCTCGCGGCAGAACCAAGTTACCCGACAAAGCCCGTCCGAATCATTTGTGGCGGTGCGGCCGGAGGCTCGGCGGATGTACGGACCCGCGTACTCGCAGACAAACTGTCGGCTCGACTGGGACAACGCTTCGTGGTCGAAAACAAGCCTGGTGCGGGATCGACCCTCGCCTCCGCGCTCGTCTTGGAAGCAAAACCCGATGGCTACACACTCTTGGCGACGTTCACACCAGCTTTTCCTGTGGGCCCAGTGTTATACAAGTCGATAAAGTACGACCCGATTACGTCCTTCACGCCCATCGCGTTTATCAGCCGGGGCTCTCCATTTCTGATCGTTCATCCTTCGGTTCCTGCGAAGACGCTCCAGGAGTTCGTAGCACTCGCGAAGAGCAAGCCGGGCGGGCTAAGCATTGCGAATGGCGGCGTAGGTGGTGGGAATCATCTTCCAGCTGAGTTGTTTGTGCGAACTGCTGGCATTAATCTGTTGCAGGTTCCGTACAAGAGCGAATCGCTTGCGCTTCCGGACCTGCTCGGCGGCCAGGTTTCAGCCATGTTTTCTTATGTTTCTATGGCAGTCCCCCAGATCCAGGGAGGAAAGGTCCATGCTCTGGCGGTGGCCGGAGCACAGCGAAACGCCGCGCTTCCCGACGTACCGACTGTCGCAGAGTCCGGGTACCCGGGGTTCCAGTTTTCGGCCACATTGTTCCTCCTCGGACCGGCTGGACTTTCGAAGGACATCGTCACGCTGCTGAACCGAGAGGTCGCTGCAGTTCTCCAAGAACCGGATGTGCGCGCCAGCTACGAGTCGTCAGGTGCTGAACGTGTGTTTGGTTCCCCACAAGAGCTTGCCGCACTGATCAAACGGAGACCGAGAGAGATACGGCGCTCGTAAGAGAGCTCGGCATCTCGCTGGAACAGTAGCCACGCCTGAATTCGGGTCGGAGCAACGCAAACTAATTGATCTCTTGGCATAAGGCCGGAAAGAAGGGCAGCGCCCAGAGGCTTAGCATGGTCCGACCCGCTCAAGGGGCCGCATTTCATCGACGATATACGAGAATCTTTCGGTATTCGGGAGAGAACTATGAGTAAACGCAAGCATGCGGCCGCGCTGTTGTTCATGATGCCCCTTGCATTCCTCGGCTCCTGTTCTTCGGGAGGAGGGTCATCAGTCGGCGCTTTGCCCGTGCCGCTTGCCGAACGGTACATGATCGACGGCGTCGTCGACTTTTCGGCGTTCCCCACCGTGCAGCAGCAAGTCATCGACATGAAGAGTGCGTTCGGGACTGGCGCCTCGGTCGGGACGATGACTCTGCGGTGGGCGATGGTTAATGATGAACGGAATCTCTACATTGCCATGGAGTGGGACGATGCCACGGCGGATTCGTTTGACCCTTCTGTCCCTTTCGGGCCGCTCACTCATTTTGACGGTGTTGTCGTCATGTTCGACAACAACGGCAACGGCATATTCGAGGTGAACGAGGACGCCCGGCGGCTTGTCATGACCGACTTCGGCTCCGGGTACAGCGATATTCATAATGTTAATAGCGGGAATGATGATAATGACGCTGTCGGGGACGGCATCGGCAAAATGATCCGGTCCGGCGGCGTTTATCATGCAGAGTTCCTGATCCCTCTGGCACCGGATGCGACCGGTCAGGACGGCGTCCTGAACGCGAGCACCCGCTTCAACATCAACATCCTGGACAAAATCAGGCCAGTAGCTTTGGACGGAAACGTCGGCAGCCTGAGCGGTCCTGCCAATATGTCCATCGGCATGAACAGCAGCGGATGGCCACTGCTGCCCTATGCCATCCCCGTGACCCATGATCAGCCGCAGATTCCTGCCAATCTGGGCGGCCTCATCGCGTTCATCAGCGACCATGAAAATCCGGCTGGAGAAATATATACCTTCGATCCGGCCACGAAGATTGTGACTCGCGTAACGTACACCACAGGTCTGTACGTGGATGGCGTGTCCTTGTCGCATGACCGCACGAGGGTCGCTTATTACGCCGCTCCCACCAACACAGATTTTGCCAACTACGAAATATATACGGTGAATGTCGACGGTACAAACCCGATACGATTGACCAACAACGCGATTCTGGACGGACATCCGGCCTGGTCTCCCGACGATAGTAAGATCGTCTACGCTTCCTTCCGCGACGGCTGGCAGGCCTCCCTCGTTACCATGAACTTGGCTACGGGAGCGGAGATCGCGGACCTCACGCCGGTGGGTGTGAACGACAATGATCCAGATTGGCTTCCCGACGGTCGCATCGTGTTCAAAACCGACCGTTTCAACAGTTCCCTGCCGGATCAGGTGCGCATTGCAGTGATGAACAACGATGGTAGCAATGTGAGGCCATTGACCAATACAGCGGGCACATCCGACCACGATCCCACTGCCACGAACACGGTCACTGTATTCGAGCGTTTCACCAAGGACACGAATTATTCCACTGACCCGTCGTCGATCTACACACCCTGGAACATCGTCGAGGCCCGCATCGATGGCAGCGGCGAGCGCACCTTGCTGGCCGACGGCTGGGTTAACTGGCTTCCGGTTCACGATCCCAGCGGACAATACCTCGTCCATCTCAAGAGCGTGGGGTATACCGATGCACGGCTCATGAGCAGGGAGGGACGGGACCTGGGAAGGCTGATCCCGGGGATCACGAAGATCCGCTATATCGACTGGAAGTAGATCTCCCACTAGCCAAGTATTTGTGTGCAATAAATGCATCGGTAACCGCGGCTCCCGTGAGGAGACAAACTGCGACGGAAGGATGACATCCCTACAGATTCGGGCTCACGGGAGGTTCCCTCTGTAGCCTGCCTGGCCTTTGACCTTCCATCGCGTCCTTGGCGCACTCCTCAAGGGAGTATTGAAAAGAAATCCTTTGCCGCGAGTGTTCTTTGAGTCTTACGTCTCACCTGACTGTCTCCACCCACTGGGCGGTCTGATGCACCTAGTTTTTGAATTGATTGACTGAGGATTGGAACATGAAATTCGACGACTTTCCGGTAAAGACGCTGATGGAGATCACCACCAGGCCGCCGCTCGTCTTCGTCCGCGGCGAAGGATCGTGGCTGTGGGACCACGAGGGCAAGCGCTATCTCGACTTCGTGCAGGGCTGGGCGGTGAACTGCCTG
>Ga0137438_1000119_pt1 | contig 13011 bp, 10 predicted proteins | sample EasRivERMGT157_2_FD_102327 | JGI IMG/M metagenome (GOLD analysis project Ga0137438, IMG submission 102327) | Soil microbial communities from meander-bound floodplain in the East River, Colorado, USA - East River MetaG ERMGT157_2 | ecosystem: Environmental > Terrestrial > Soil > Floodplain ... | reverse complement strand
TGATAACGTGGCAATAACGGTGGAACTGATAGCGCCGATAGCGATGGAGAAGGAACTGAGATTCGCGATCAGGGAAGGTGGTAGGACGGTAGGCGCAGGAGTCGTCACCGAGGTCCTGGAGTAAGACAATGAGAGAAATAATACTTTTTTCGTGCACAGAGTGCAAAAACAAGAATTACTCGACTATGAAGAACAAGAAGAATACGCCGGATAAGCTGCAGATGAGCAAATACTGCAGGAAATGCAGAAAGCACACTCCGCACAAGGAGACTAAGGCATAGGCCAGTAGCTCTAACGGCTAGAGCATCGGACTCCAAATCCGAGGGTTGGGGGTTCAAATCCCTCCTGGCCTGCCATATTTGAGCGAGTGCCTGCTGAAAGGACGGCAATGATAGAAAAGGTTAAGAATTTCTTCAGGGAAGTGAAGGTCGAGGCCGGCAAGGTAAACTATCCTTCGAAAGAAGAGCTTATCGGTTCGACATGGGTGGTTATCGCGACGGTGTTTGTCGTATCGATTTTTCTCGGTATGATCGACATGGGCCTCGGCAAGCTGGTCAATTATATCATCGTAAGGTAGGGTGATGGGTAAAAACTGGTACGTAGTTCATACATATTCGGGATTTGAAGAAAAAGTCAAGATGGCTATCGAAGAGAAAGCGCGGCTGAAAGGGCTCGCAGAGAAGATATCCAGAATACTTATACCGACTGAAAAAGTCATCGAGCTGCGCGGTAAAAAGAAGAAGGAGACCGACAAGAAATTCTATCCCGGCTACATACTTGTCGAAATGGAGCTCGATGATGAGACCTGGTATCTGATTAAGAACACGATGCGGGTCACGGGATTTGTCGGCGGCACCAAACCGGTCCAGATCCCCGAGGAAGAGGTCGATGTAATCCTTCAGCAGCTTGAGAAAGGCCCTGCACCCGTGCTCAAAACCCGCTTTGAAAAGGGGGAGAGTGTCAGGATCACAGATGGTCCTTTTTCAAACTTTCTCGGATTTGTCGACGAGGTCGATATGGACCACGGCAGGCTTAAGGTCATGGTGAGCATCTTCGGCAGGCAGACGCCGGTGGAACTCGCGTTCTCGCAGGCTGAAAAGGCGTAAATAAGTTAAAGAGTTAAGGAGTTAAAGAGTTAAGGAGTTTCAGTAAACTTCACGGCTCTTCACCTCTGAAACTCCTGAACTCGATTAGGAGGAAATAGATGGCTAAGAAAGAAGTAGTAGCAATGGTTAAACTCGTTATTTCCGCGGGAAAGGCCAATCCTGCGCCGCCCGTCGGCCCAGCCCTCGGCCCGCACGGAATCAATATCATGGAGTTCTGCAAGCAGTTTAATGCCCAGACCCAGAAGATGGGGGAAACCCTCGTGCCTGCGGTCTTGAGTATCTACAATGACAGGTCTTTTACCTTCATTCTCAAGACCCCTCCCGCTTCGGAGCTGATTAAGAAGGCGGCAGGCGTCGTGAAGGGGTCCGGCGTTCCCAACAAGGAAAAGGTCGGATCGATTTCTAATGCCCAGGTTACGGAGATAGCAAAGACTAAACTTCCGGACCTCAACACCACGTCCATCCAGGCCGCTGAGATGATCATCAAGGGCACGGCGCGGAGCATGGGCGTCGATATCAAGGATTAAGGAGGCGACGATGGGTAAGAAGTTTGACAACGTGATGGCAAAGGTCGATGTGAATAAAGAATATGCACTGGAAGAGGCCCTTCAGGTCGTCAAGGAAAGCATATATACTAAATTTGACGAGACTGTGGATATGGCCTTCAATCTTGGCGTAGACCCCAGGAAGTCGGATCAGATGGTCAGGGGCACCGTAGTTCTTCCTCACGGCACCGGGAAGACCGTACGTGTCCTCGTATTCGCAAAGGGCGAGAAGGAAAAAGAGGCCAGGGAAGCAGGAGCTGATTTCGTGGGGGCCGAAGACCTCGTGGAGAAGATCCAGAAGGGATGGCTCGATTTCGACAAGGCGGTCGCAACTCCGGACGTCATGGGGCTCGTAGGTAAGCTCGGAAAGGTCCTCGGACCCAGAGGACTCATGCCTAACCCGAAGCTCGGCACAGTTACCTTCGACATCACCAAGGCCGTCACGGAGATAAAGGCAGGTAAGGTCGAGTACAGGACTGAAAAAGCCGGCATCATCCATGTCCCCATCGGTAAATCTTCATTCGCCGGGGAAAAGCTTGCTGAAAATGCAGCTGCGGTAATAAAGTCGATTTCCAAGGCAAAGCCTGCAGCATCGAAGGGCAAATATATCAAAAAGGTCACGGTATCATCAACTATGGGGCCTGGCCTGAAGCTGGATGTTACCAAAATAAAGATTGCTTAAGGGGCTCGTTGCAAGCAGCGCCGCATGCTGCAGTGCGAACGCAGATTCATTCCAAATAACAGCAGGCCTTGCCTGCAACAACAGCGTCAGAGACAGTAGGTACAGTTTCGGTAAATGGTCGTGTGAAGTCTTAGTCAACACTAAGAGATTCGCAAGGGCCGTTTACTTGTTTAATGGGGAGAGCCCCGCCTGCCGAGACGGTGGTAAGGAAGCGGACAGGCTGTCGAAGACCGGTTTGAATCCGGGGCACCTGTTGCACCATAATCACTACCTGCTCAACGCGGTCTCTGGGAAAGGAGGATCATTCTGATTACCAAAGAGAAAAAATCAAAACAGCTTGCCGAATTAACCGAGAAGTTGTCCAAATCGAAGGCGGTTGTGTTTACCGAGTACAAGGGGCTTACAGTTGCGCAAATCGCCGATTTGCGCAAAAGCCTGAAAGACGCCGGCGCCGAGTACAAGGTCTTTAAGAACACGCTTATCACGATTGCGGCTGCGGGGACGCCTTACGAATCCGCCAAAAGCGTGTTCACCGGACCGACAGGCCTCGCATTTGGCTATGACGATCCGGTAGCGGCAGCCAAGAAAGTTCTGGAATTTGCAGCCAAGAACGACAAGTTCAAGATCAAGAGCGGCATAATTGAAGGAAAGCTCTATTCGACGGATGAGATCAAAGAGGTCTCCAAATTGCCGTCCAAGATGGTGCTTCTCAGCATTCTTGCCGGAACGTTCCAGGCACCGGCTGCAAAACTTGCCCGTGCACTCAATGCAACGGTAGTACAATTGGCTTACGCGCTTGAAGCAGTAAAAAATAAAAAAACCCAATAATGGTTTAAATTCAAGGAGGATACAGTTTCATGGCTATTACCAAAGAAGATGTCTTCAGCTTTATCGACAACATGACCATTCTCGACATGTCGCAGTTCATCAAGGAATTCGAGGAGAGATACGGCGTTACCGCTGCAGCTCCCATGGCGATGGCGGCAGCGCCGGCCGCAGCAGCGCCGGCAGCAGCCGAAGAGAAAACCAGCTTTGATGTTGTTCTAGTCGGAGTCGGCGACAAGAAGATCCAGGTTATCAAGGTCGTCAGAGAGATTACCGGCCTCGGACTCAAAGAGGCGAAGGACCTGGTTGACGGAGCACCCAAGGCAGTTAAAACCGGTGTTTCCAAGGAAGAGGCCGATTCTATCAAGGCCAAGATTGAAGCCGAGGGAGCAAAAGTCGAGGTTAAGTAAAGCGTCAATGGGAACATGGAGAGGTGGATGGGGGGGAATCCTTCCATCCATCTGCTCAGTAACGCTGCAACCCATTAACTATATTTAAGGAGAGCTATGGTTAAGCTTTTAAGAGAGCGAATGAATTTCGGAAAAGTGCCTCCCGTATTAGAGGTGCCCTATCTTGTGGAATTCCAGAAGAAATCCTTCGACCGGTTTCTGCAGAAGGATGCGCCTTACGAACAGAGAATGGATGAAGGGCTGCAGGCAGCTTTCAGCAGCGTCTTTCCCATCACCGATTATAACGATACTACCTCGATCGAGTTCATTTCTTATGTGCTCGGCGAGCCTAAGGTGTCTCCCCGCGAATGTATCCTGAAGGGTGTCACCTATGCAGCCCCTCTCAAGATCAAGGTTAAGCTCAACCTGTGGGAAAGGGATGAAAAAGAGCACAAGATCCTGAAGGAATCGAGAGGGCAGGAAGTATACATCGGCGAAATGCCGATCATGACAGATACGGGCAGCTTTATCATAAACGGAATTGAAAGGGTAATCGTCAGCCAGCTTCATCGCTCACCAGGCGTCTATTTTGCTCCTGACAAAGGGAAGACGCATGCAAGCGGACGGCTTTTATATACTGCGAGGGTAATCCCCGTGAGGGGCTCATGGCTTGACTTCGAGTTCGACTCGAAGGACATTCTCTACGTCAGGATAGACAGGCGGAGAAAGCTTCCCGCCACTATCGTTCTTAAGGCTTTGGGGTATACGAATGAGGACCTGCTGAAGACTTTTTACCCGGTGGAGGAAATCAAGATTGTCGACAGGGAGAACTTCACCCGTACGGTCAGCCACGTTCTCTCCGGCATCAGGTCGAAATACACCATATTAGCACCCCAGACAAAGGAAGTAATCGTCAAAGAAGGGAGCAAGATAACCAAGCTTGCACTCAAGAAAATAGAGTCTTTAGGGATCAAGGAAGTTCCGATCCCCAGAAATGAAATCGTCGGCAGGGTCACTCTTACCGATATCGTTGATCCCAAAACAGGCGAAATCGTGCTCGACAGCAACAAGGAGATAACGGAAGAGATACTCCTGAAGATTACGTCTCTGAAGATTGCGTCTCTCAATCTGCTTTTCATCGACAACGTCAGCTACCTGCCTTCGTTCAGAGAGACGCTTCTCACGGACAAGGTCGGTTCGCAGAAGGACGCATTGAAGGAGATTTACAAAAAACTGAGGCCAGGCGAGCCTGCCACCGAAGACGCTGCAAAAGAACTCTTCAGCGGTCTCTTTTTCGATCCCAAACGCTACGATCTTTCTTCGGTCGGCAGATTGAAGGTGAATGAGAAGCTCAGTCTCGATACAGCGCTCGATGTCAGAGTCCTGACCGATACTGATGTAGTCGAAATTGTTCGATATCTTTTGAACCTCAGGACAGGCAAGGGAGAGGTGGATGACATCGACCATCTCGGCAACCGCCGTGTCAGGGGTATAGGCGAACTTCTGGAAAACCAGTTCAGGATCGGCCTTGTCCGTATGGAGAGGGCTATCAAGGAAAAGATGACCATTACCGAGCTCGACCAGGCCATGCCTCATGATCTGATCAACGCCAAGCCGGTACTTGCCGCAGTCAAGGAATTCTTCGGATCGAGCCAGCTGAGCCAGTTCATGGACCAGACCAACCCGCTCTCGGAGATCACACATAAAAGAAGACTGTCGGCCCTCGGGCCGGGCGGACTCACGAGGGAGCGCGCGGGGTTTGAGGTCAGAGACGTACATCCGACCCATTACGCGAGGATCTGTCCTATCGAAACGCCGGAAGGTCCGAATATCGGACTCATCACATCTCTGGCGAGTTATGCCAAGATCAATGACTTCGGCTTTATAGAGGCACCTTACCGCAAGGTCGTCCACGGCAAGGTTACGGACGAAATTGTCTACCTCTCCGCATCGGAAGGCGAAAGGTACATCATCGCCGAAGCGACTTCGCCTATAGACAAGAAGGGTCATCTGCTGGGCACTGTATCCGCCAGAGTCGGGCATGACTTCAGGATTTTAACGCCCGAAGAGGTCCAGTACATGGATGTGTCGCCCAAGCAGATCGTCGGTGTATCGGCAGCGCTGATTCCATTTCTCGAAAACGACGACGCCAACAGGGCGCTCATGGGATCGAATATGCAGAGGCAGGCAGTCCCGCTGCTCCGTCCGGACGCGCCGGTTGTCGGCACCGGCATGGAACACTTTGCCGCCAGGGATTCCGGCTGGATTGTAATTGCTAAACGGGCTGGTGTTATAGAGAGCGTGGATTCTTCGCGTATCGTCGTCAGGGTGACCGAAGACGGCGGAGGCGTAGATATCTACAGCCTCGTTAAATTCCAGCGTTCCAACCAGGGTACCTGTATGAACCAGAAGCCGACGGTCAACCCCGGCGATACGGTCGAGAAGGGCGCCATCCTTGCTGACGGGCCATCGACCGAATTCGGTGAACTGGCCCTTGGAAAGAATGTCATCGTCGCCTTCATGCCTTGGGGCGGCTACAACTTTGAAGATGCCATGCTTCTGAATGAGAGAATGGTGGTTGACGATATATTCACTTCCATCCATGTTGACGAATTCGAGCTTGAGTCGCGTGATACCAAGCTCGGTCCCGAAGAGATCACCAGAGACATCCCCAACGTCGGCGAAGAGGCACTCAAAGACCTCGACGAGAGCGGTATTATCAGGATCGGCGCTGAAGTTAAGGCGGGCGATATCCTCGTCGGCAAGGTCACTCCGAAAGGTGAGACCATATTGACACCTGAAGAGAAACTCCTTCGGGCGATCTTCGGCGAAAAGGCCGAAGAGGTCAAGGAAAGCTGCCTTTATGTGCCGCCCGGAATCGAGGGAACAGTAGTCGATGTCCGGGTCCTTTCGAGAAAGGGCATCGAGAAGGATGAACGGACGAAGAGCATCGAAGAAGACGACATAAGCCGGCTCCAGAGGGACCTTGATGAAGAGGTCAAGATCCTTAAGGAAGAGAAGGCCGCGCGCATCCGGAAGATACTTGTCGGACAGAAGCCTGTCGAGGATGTAAAGGATTCCAAGACCAAGGAGCTCCTCTGCGCGAAGGGCAAAAAGCTAACGGAGGCCCATCTTCTCAGGGTCAAGGATGACCATCTTCTCAGGGTCAAGATTGACGAAACCGACGCGAGGGAGAAGATCGACGAGGTTAATGGCGAAATCAATCAGTACGTACGATTCCTTGAAACCCGTTACCACGAGAGACTGGAACGGGTGAAGAAGGGAGATGAACTGCCTCCCGGAGTGAACAAAGTTGTCAAAGTTTATATAGCGATGAAGAGGAAGATCCAGGTAGGAGACAAGATGGCAGGACGTCACGGAAACAAGGGTGTTGTCTCGATGGTTATGCCGGCCGAAGAGATGCCGTATCTTCCGGATGGAACACCGGTGGACATAGTGTTGAATCCCCTTGGCGTTCCATCGAGAATGAACGTGGGGCAGATTCTGGAGGCGCATCTCGGATGGGCCGCTTACAACCAGAAGCTCTACGTCACCACCCCTGTATTTGAAGGGGCGAGGGAAAGTGAGATCAAGGAGCTCCTCAAAAAGGCCGGCTTCGCGACATCGGGCCAGATGCAGCTCGTGGACGGCAGGACCGGAGAGCCGTTCCAGAGGCCTGTAACCGTGGGTTGTATGTACATGCTCAAGCTCCATCATCTTGTGGCGGACAAAATTCACGCGCGCTCCATCGGGCCATACTCGCTTGTTACGCAGCAGCCACTTGGAGGAAAGGCACAGTTCGGAGGCCAGAGACTCGGAGAGATGGAAGTCTGGGCCCTCGAGGCATACGGCGCTGCGCATACTCTTCAGGAATTCTTGACCGTGAAAAGTGACGATATCAGCGGAAGATCGCGTATGTACGAAGCCATTGTCAAGGGCGATCCAGTGCTTGAACCGGGCATTCCCGAATCGTTTCACGTATTAATAAAAGAGCTCCAGAGTCTCGGCCTCGATGTCGAGCTCCTGGAGAAAAAGAGAAGCAGGGAGGGATAACTTTGCAGGAAGACATATACGCCCTTTTTCAAAAGCCAAAGAACCCTCGGGATTTCGATGCCATTCGCATCAAGCTCGCATCACCCGAAAAGATAAGAGAATGGTCCCACGGCGAGGTCAAGAAGCCCGAAACCATCAACTACCGTACCTTCAAGCCTGAGCATGACGGACTCTTCTGCGCGAAGATATTCGGACCTGTAAAGGACTGGGAATGTCTCTGCGGCAAATACAAACGCATGAAGCACCGCGGCGTCATTTGCGACAAGTGCGGCGTCGAGGTCATACAGTCAAAGGTGAGACGGGAGCGGATGGGCCACATCGAACTTGCGACCCCCGTTGCACATGTATGGTTTCTGAGAGGCTTGCCCAGCAGGATCGGTACCCTCCTCGATATGACTGTACGGCAACTCGAAAGGGTACTCTATTTCGAAGATTACATTGTTATCGATCCGGGAGATACGACCCTTAAGGAAAAAGATCTCCTTTCAGAAGAGGATTACAAGAAGAAGATCGCTGAATTCGGCACCAAGTTCAAGGTTGGTATGGGCGCCGAGGCCATCAGGGAACTCCTCAAGATGGTGGACCTTGTGACCCTTGCGAAAGAGCTTAAGGACAAGATAGATACGGTATCGTCCCTTGGCGTTAAGAAGAAACTCACCAAGAGGCTGAGGGTTGTCGATGCATTTACGAAGTCCGGCAACAGGCCCGAGTGGATGATCCTCGATATCGTACCGGTCCTTCCACCCGACCTGAGGCCGCTTGTTCCTCTCGACGGAGGCCGGTTTGCGACGTCCGATCTTAACGATCTTTATCGACGCGTCATCAACAGGAACAACCGTCTGAAGAGACTGATGGAGCTTAAGGCGCCGAGCGTCATCATAAAGAACGAGAAGAGAATGCTGCAGGAAGCGGTCGACGCGCTGTTCGACAACAGCAAGAAGACGAAGGTCCTGAAGGCCGGCGGCAAGAGGGCGCTCAAATCCCTGAGCGATATGATCAAGGGCAAGCAGGGCCGTTTCAGGCAGAACCTTCTTGGAAAGAGAGTCGACTATTCAGGCCGTTCGGTTATCGTCGTCGGCCCCGACCTCAATCTCAACCAGTGCGGTCTCCCCAAGATGATGGCGCTGGAACTCTTTAAACCTTTTGTATTCAACAAGCTCGAGGAGAAGGGTTACGCTACGACCATCAAGCAGGCAAAGAAGCTTGTCGAGAAGGAGAAGCCCGAAGTCTGGGACGCGCTCGAAGAGGTAATACAGGAGCATCCGGTTCTTCTTAACCGCGCACCTACCCTGCATCGTCTCGGTATACAGGCCTTTGATCCCATACTCGTAGAGGGCAAGGCAATAAAACTCCATCCTCTCGTCTGCACGGCCTTCAACGCCGACTTTGACGGCGACCAGATGGCTGTCCATGTGCCTCTTTCACTGGAGGCGCAGATAGAGGCACGCGTACTGATGATGTCGGTAAACAACCTGCTTTCGCCTGCAAACGGAAAGCCGATCATACTGCCGACGCAGGACATGGTCCTCGGTATCTACTATTTGACGAAGATGAGAAGGGGTGTAGCCGGGGAAGGAAAGATTTACGCCGACGCTGAGGATGTAAGCATCGCATACGATGCCGGCGCAATCGATGTGCATGCCATGGTCAAGGTAAAGTTGGACGGCAGTTTTGTCGAAACGACGGTCGGCAGAATGCTTTTCAGCGAGATATTGCCCAAGAATGTTCCCTTTGCAATGATCAACAAAGAGCTTACGAAGAAGGAACTCGGAAAGCTGATCGAATACATTCATAAAGGTGTGGGTAAGCGGGAGACCGTTATATTCATGAACAAGCTTGAAAAGCTGGGCTTCCGTTTTGCTACCATGTCGGGAATTTCGATCTGCATCGACGACATGCATGTTCCTACAAAGAAGGCTGAGCTCATCAAGGTTGCTGAAGACGAGGTCATGGAGGTCAGCAAACAATACGCGGACGGTCTCATAACCCAGGGCGAGCGTTACAACAAGGTCATCGACATATGGGCGAATGTGACTGAAAAGGTCGCCGACGAGATGATGAAGGAACTCGGCGCCGAAGATGGGAAGGCCCTCTCCGAGGAGGAGCTTCAGGAGAGCAGGTCCTTCAACAGCATTTACATGATGGCGGATTCCGGAGCAAGAGGCAGCACGGCCCAGATCAGGCAGCTGGCCGGTATGAGAGGTCTTATGGCCAAGCCGTCGGGCGAGATCATCGAGACGCCCATTACAGCCAACTTCCGCGAGGGACTGACACCTTTGCAGTACTTTATATCAACTCACGGCGCTCGTAAAGGTCTTGCCGATACGGCGCTTAAGACAGCCAATGCCGGTTACCTTACCAGGAGGCTGGTCGATGTGGCGCAGGACGTAATCCTGATGGAAGAGGACTGCGGCACGAGAGAAGGTATCAGCGTCACGGCGCTCATAGAGGGCGGCGAGATTATCCAGACCTTAGAGGAAAGGATATTTGGACGGACAGTGGCCGAGACACTCAAGGATCCGGTTAACAATGATACGGTGGCCGCGAGAAATACGATGATAGACGATGAGCTTGCCAGGAAGATTGTAGATTCTGGCATCGACAGGGTCAAGATCCGCTCGGTTCTTACCTGCCACTCAAAGATCGGTGTCTGCGGCAAATGTTACGGCAGCGATCTTACGAGGGGCGAGGCCACAGAGATAGGCGAGACTATCGGCATTATAGCGGCACAGTCTATCGGTGAGCCCGGCACGCAGCTTACGATGAGAACATTTCATATCGGCGGAGCGGCGACAAAGATCATTGAACAGGCCGTGCTTACTTCCAAGAACTCGGGTTTCGTGAAGTTCATCGACCTTAATGCCGTCAAAAACAAGGAAGGGTTTATGACGGTCCTGAACAGGAACGCCATGATCACCGTCGTTGACAAGTCGGGAAGGGAGAAAGAGAAATACAATCTTGTCTACGGTGCAAGGATTTACGTTGACGACAAACAGAAGGTTGAGGCAAACCACCGCCTGGTCGAGTGGGACCCATACTCAACTCCGATTCTCACAGAGATCGGCGGAAAGATCGCACTCGGAGACATTGTCGAAGGGGTAACTTTCAAGGAAGAAGTCGACGAGACCACTGGTTTGGCCCACAAGGTTATTATCGATTACCCGGCCAACATGAGGCCGAGAATCTCGATAAAGGATAGCGCAGGCAAAACCGGAAAGATCCCCGGCACCAACAACCCTGCGCGATACATGCTGCCTTCGGGAGCCCATATGCTTGTCGAACGGAATGAGGAAATGGCGCCGGGCGACATCCTTGCCAAGATACCGAGGGAAACTACAAAGACAAAGGACATCACCGGAGGTCTTCCGAGGGTTGCCGAACTTTTCGAGGCCAGAAAGCCGAAGGAACAGGCCATGGTCACTGAAATCGACGGAATAGTCGAATTCAGGGGCGCCCATAAAGGTATGCGTGTCGTAGTAGTCAAGGGCGGCGAGGAGTCAAGAGAATACCTTATCCCCAAGGGCAAGCACGTTACCGTTCACGAAGGCGATTGGGTGAAGGCCGGAGAGCCCCTTATGGACGGCTCTGTCAATCCCCATAGCATACTCGATATACTTGGACCCAAGGAACTTCAGCGTTATCTAGTCGACGAGGTGCAGAAGGTGTACCGGCTCCAGGGCGTCTCGATAAGCGACAAACACATAGAGGTTATTGTCCGTCAGATGATGCGGAAGATCCGTGTCGAGGATTCGGGCGACACCACCTTCCTTATCGGAGACGAAATTGACAGGCTGATTTTTGTCGAGGAAAATGAGAGGGTCAAGGGAAACGGCGGCAGACCGGCCCACGGAAGACCTTTGCTCCTGGGCATCACCAAGGCCTCGCTCGCAACCGAAAGCTGGGTTTCTGCGGCTTCGTTCCAGGAAACCACGAGGGTCCTCACCGAGGCTGCCCTGAGCGGCGGAGTGGACGAGCTGAAAGGACTCAAGGAAAACGTCATAATGGGAAGGGTAATTCCTGCCGGAACGGGCATGCCGATCTACAGGGACACCTTCATCGAGGGCGATTTCTATGCGATGCAGATAGAAGAGGAGACCAAGGCGACGGCAGAAGAAAGTTAAAACCGCCGGACAGCGTGTGTAATACGGGGCCATGGATGCGATCTGAAGAGGATCGGTCCATGGCCTTTTCTGTTATAACTAAACGGGTATGATCGAAAAACCCCGTTTCATAGCTGACGCCATGCTCGGCAGTCTTGCCAAATGGCTGAGGATCATGGGGTTCGATACACTTTACTACCGGGTGATCGAAGACAGCGAACTTGCAAGGATTGCAAAACAGGGGGAAAGGACAATTCTATCAAAAGACAATGCCTTGTGCCGGAGTAAAAAATCGGGGGAATGCCTTCTAATTCAAAGTGACAAAATCGTGGAACAACTGAAGGAAGTAATGAAGGCTTACCATATTATACCTGATCGAATGCATGCATCTATGCGCTGTACATCATGCAACGGCAATCTATTTCCTGCCGAACGGAACGCCGTTTCCGCAGAGGTGCCGGACTACGTACTGCAAAACACGAACGCTTTTTTAAAATGTGAAGAGTGTGGTAAAGTTTACTGGGAGGGGTCTCATAAAAGGATGATAGAGGCCGCGATAGCCGTCATTATGAAAGATACAGGGACCGCTGAAGACATTGCGTAAGAAATTCTTATTGGCACTTGGTCTAATATTTATCGTCATCGCCTTCGGTACCGCTGGATATCAGTTCATAGAGGGATGGACCTTTCTCGATGCCCTGTATATGACGATAATCACGCTTACAACTGTCGGTTACAGGGAAGTGCACGAGCTGTCCAGCAGCGGTATGATATTCACGATAGTCCTGCTGCTGTTCGGCGTCGGCACGGTCCTTTATGCGCTCAGCGCAGGCGCTAAAATAATTCTTGAGGGCGAGCTTCAGGAACTGTTCGGGAGGAAGAGATTGGAGAAGAAGATAAAAGAACTTAAGGACCATTACATCGTATGCGGGTACGGGAGAATGGGCAAGATTATTTGCCGGGAGCTGAAGGCTAAACATGTGCCGTTTGTGGCCATCGAAAGGAACGGAGATTTCCAGAATATGCCGGATGACCTGCTCGGGATATCCGGGGACGCTACGAATGATGATATCCTCAAGGAGGCCGGCATCGAGAGAGCGAAGGGTCTTATCTCGGTACTGCCAACCGATGCCCTGAACCTTTATGTCGTACTTAGCGCAAGGGAACTGAACCCTGACCTGCATATAGTGGCCAGGGCCGGTGAAGAAGGCTCCGAAAAAAAGTTGCTGCGCGCAGGCGCCGATAAGGTTGTGTCTCCATACCACATTGGCGGACTGCGAATTGCCCACACCATACTCCGGCCTGCTGTGG
>Ga0137438_1000118_pt1 | contig 13028 bp, 7 predicted proteins | sample EasRivERMGT157_2_FD_102327 | JGI IMG/M metagenome (GOLD analysis project Ga0137438, IMG submission 102327) | Soil microbial communities from meander-bound floodplain in the East River, Colorado, USA - East River MetaG ERMGT157_2 | ecosystem: Environmental > Terrestrial > Soil > Floodplain ... | reverse complement strand
TGCCGCCGAGGTGAAGTGGCTGCGCGCCGAGCTCGCGTTCCAGACCGGCGACTACGCCGGCGCGATCAAGCAGCTCGACAAGGTTCCGGACGACGCGGTCGAGGGTCTGGTCGGCCAGACCCGCAAGCTCGCGGCGTCGACGCTGTCGGTCACCGAGACGTTCACCGAGACGCGCTCGCCGCGCGGCCACTTCGTGATCCGCTACGCGCCCGGCCCCGACGCGACGATCGCCAGCCTCGCCGGCGAGGTGCTCGACTCCGCGTGGGAGGTGGTCGGCGGCGATCTCGGGATCAAGCCCGCCGATCCGATCCGCGTCGAGCTGCTCGGCGCGCCGGCCGATCTCGCGAAGCTGTCGCCGCTGACCGAGACCGACATCGAGACCACCGGCACGATCGCGCTGTCGAAGTACAACAAGCTCATGGTCGTGTCGCCGCGCGCGACCATCTTCGGCTACCCGTGGATGGACACGCTCGCCCACGAGTACACCCACCTCGTGGTGTCGCGGCTCGCGCACGACACCGTCCCGGTCTGGCTGCAGGAGGGCCTCGCGCGGCTCGAGCAGACCCGCTGGCGCCACCCGCCCGAGCTGCAGCTGTCGGCGACCGAGCAGGCGCTGCTCACCGCGGCGCTGCGCAAGGGCCGGCTGATCACGTTCGACGAGATGCACCCGTCGATGGCGAAGCTGCCGAGCCAGGAGGCCGCCGCGCTCGCCTACGCCGAGGTCTACACCCTGGTCGGCTGGATGCAGGGCAAGATCGGCTACCGCGGGATCCGCGAGGCCCTGATCGCCCAGCGCGACGGCAAGAGCGCGCGGCGCGCGGTCGCCGAGGCGCTCGGCATGCCGTGGGCCGCCGTCGAGAAGGAGTGGCGGACCCACCTCAGGGTCGGCGACACCAGGGCGCGCGCCGGAAAGCCGATCAAGTTCACCAGGGGCGGCGTCGACTCCGACAACGTCGGGCTCGAGCAGGTCAACACCCGGGCGCGCAAGCACGCGCGGCTCGGCGGCATGCTGCGCGCCCGCGGCCAGGGCGAGGCCGCGGCGGTCGAGTACGAGAAGGCGCTGATCGGCGGCCCCGAGCCGTTCGTCGCCGGGAAGCTGGCGCGCACCCTGGTCGAGCTCGGCCGGTTCGATCGCGCGATCGAGCTCGCGACCCCGCTGGTCGCCGCCGATGACCACGACGCGGTCGCGGCGGTGACGCTCGGCATGGCACGCTCGGCGCGCCACCAGTGGCGCGAGGCGATCACCGCGTATGAACAAGCGCTAGGCGTGAGCCCATTCGATCCCACCACGCGTTGCGGACTGGCCGAGGCGTATGCTCAGACTAGCGATCCACGAGCGGGGCGCGAACGATCCGCCTGCGACCAGCTGAAGAACTAGAGCTTCTGCGTGACCGAGCCATAGCGAACAAGACTAATGAACAAGAGCCGCCCAACCCCGGTCACCGGCGAGAAGCTCGCCGAGGTCACCATCCTGCACGGCGATCCGGAAGCCCTGCCGCTCGCCGATGAGCCGACCAGCGTCGTGATCAAGAGCGATCTCGATGCCGTCGCCGAGCTGGCGCAGGCCCACGACGAGATCATGGCCGAGATCAACAAGCGGATCATCGGCCAGCGCCGCGTCATCGAGCAGCTGCTGGTCGCGCTGTTCGCGCGCGGCCACACGCTGTTCGTCGGCGTGCCCGGGCTCGCCAAGACCCTGCTGATCTCGACGCTCGCCGAGACCCTGAACCTGTCGTTTCAGCGCATCCAGTTCACGCCGGACCTCATGCCGGCCGACATCACCGGCACCGAGGTGCTCGAGGAGGACCACACCACCGGCCGGCGGATCTTCCGGTTCATCAAGGGCCCGGTGTTCGCCAACCTGGTGCTCGCCGACGAGATCAACCGGACCCCGCCCAAGACCCAGGCCGCGCTCCTGCAATCGATGCAGGAGTACCAGGTCACCGCAGGCGGCACGACCCACGAGCTGCCGCTGCCGTTCCTCGTGTTCGCGACCCAGAACCCGGTCGAGCAGGAGGGCACCTACCCGCTCCCCGAGGCCCAGCTCGATCGCTTCATGTTCCAGATCGACGTCGACTACCCGAGCGAGGCCGAGGAAGAGGAGATCGTCCGTCAGCAGACCAGCGATCACCGCCCCGAGCTGTTGCGCGTGCTGTCGCCGCAGCGGATCATGCAGCTCCAGGATCTGGTGCGCCGCGTCCCGGTCGCCGATCACGCGGTCAAGTACGCGGTCGCGCTCGCGCGCTCGACGCGCCCGAGCGCGCCCAACGCCCCGGCGTTCATCCGCGAGGCGGTGTCGTGGGGCGCCGGGCCACGCGCGTCGCAGTTCCTGATCCTCGCGGCGAAGGCGCGCGCGATCCTCGGCGGCCGGTTCGCGGTGTCGATCGAGGACGTCGCGGCGCTCGCGCGGCCCACCTTGCAGCACCGCCTGATCCTCAACTACCGCGCCGAGGCCGAGGGCGTCCGCGCCGGTGAGCTGGTCGATCGCCTGCTCGCCACGGTCACGCCCTGATGCCTGCCCCGGGGCCGTCGAAGCCGCCACCGGCAGCTCCCGCAGGGCCGCCCGGCGACTCGTCGCGCCTGCGGATCGATCCGGCGCAGCTCGCCCGGCTCGGCGGCCTGCCGATCCAGGCCCGCGTGATCGTCGAGGGCGCGCTGTCCGGCCTGCACCGCGCCGCCGTCCACGGCTCGTCGGTCGAGTTCGCCGAGCACAAGGAGTACTCGCCCGGCGACGAGCTGCGCCACGTCGACTGGAAGGCCTACGCCAAGCTCGATCGCTACTACGTCAAGCAGTTCGAGCAGGAGTCGCAGCTCACCGTCTACCTCGTGCTCGACGCGTCGGCGTCGATGGCGTTCGCCGGCGGCGGGCTCGCCAAGCTGCGCTACGGCGGCCTCGCGCTCGCCGCGCTCGCCTACCTGGTGATCCAGCAGCAGGACAAGGTCGGCCTGATCTCGTGCGGCGACGCCAGCCTCGAGACCCTCGTGCCACCGCGCGCCCGCACGTCGCACCTCCACGACCTGATGGCGGTCCTCGAGTCGATCCTCGCCCGCGGCGGCACCGGCGACGAATCACCGGCCCGGGCGCTGTCGCGGATCGCCGAGCTCACCCGCCGCCGCCGCGCCCTGATCGTCCTGGCCTCCGACCTGTTCGATGCCGACGATGACACCCTGCGGATCCTGGTGCAGCTGCGGGCCCAGCGCCACGACGTCTCGGTGCTCCACATCCTCGATCCCCACGAGCGGAGCTTCCCGTACGACGGGCTCACCCAGTTCGAGGCGCTGGAGTCGGCCAATAAGCTCCTGGTCAACCCCGCCGCGATCCGGCGCGACTACCTCGAGCGCATGGAGGCGTTCCTGACCAGGACGCGGACCGCGCTCACCGCGGGCGGCGTCGACTACCACCTGGCGCTGACCGATCAGCCGCTCGAGAACACCCTGCTCGAGCTGCTGGTCGCGCGGTCGCGGCTCGGGCCGGGCCGGAGGGCCGGCTGAACATGGTCACCTTGATCGATAGCCACCGGTCGGAGCACTAGATGGGGTTCCTCGCGCCGCTCATGCTCGTCGGCGTCGCGGCGCTCGCCGTGCCGATCGCGATCCACCTGATCGGCAGGCGGCGAGCGCGCGTCGTCAAGTTCGCCGCGCTCGACTTCCTGCTCGCGACCAAGCGGCGGACCGCACGCAAGTTCCGGCTGCGCGAGCGCCTGCTCCTGCTGGTCCGCGCGATCGCCTGCGCGGCGGTCGCGGTCGCGCTCGCCAAGCCCTACACGTCGTGCGCGCGCAAGGGGCCACAGGTCACCCGCGGCCCGCAGGCGGCGATCCTCGTGATCGACGACTCGTTCGCCGCCGGCTACGTCATCGACGGCCGCCCGTGGCTGCGGTCGGCGACCGACGAGGCGCGCCGGATCCTGACCCAGCTCGGCCCCGAGGCCGAGGTCGCGATCGTGCGCGCCTCCGAGGGCGCCGATCACCCGACCGAGCTGACCCGCGATCACCTCCGGCTGCGCGATCAGCTGCTCGCGCTCGAGCCCAGCGCGCGGCCCGCCGACACCACGCGCGCGCTGGCGCGGGCGGCGCAGCTGCTCGCCGCGTCGAGCCACCTCAGGAAGACCATCTTCCTGATCTCGCTGCTCGCGCGCACCGGGCTGCGCCCCGACGATCCGCCGTGGGGCAAGGACGGCCCGACCCTGATCACCAGCGACCTGCGCCCGGCCCAGATGCCGAACCTCGCGATCACCGGCCTGCGCGTCGGTCCCGATCCGGGCGCCGCGAGCCGCGGCGTCGCGTTCGACGCCGAGGTCGGCAACTTCGGAGCCGCCCCGAGCAAGGTCGAGCTGTCGCTCGCGATCGCCGATCGCGTCGTCGCGCGCGGCACCCTGGCGCTCGGGCCCGGCGAGCGCAAGACCAAGCACTTCCTCGCCGCGCTGCCCGCCGGCGCGCGCGCGACCGACGCGTTCGTCTCGCTGTCCGGCGACGCGCTCGCGATCGACGACCGGCGCTGGGTCCGGGCGTCGCTGCGCGATCGCGTCCGCGTGCTGATCGTCGACGGCGATCCGCGCACCGTGCGCCACGACGACGAGGTGTTCTACCTCGAGGCCGCGCTGCGCCCCGGCGACCGCGAGGACAGCGGCACCTCGGTGCGCGTGATCACGAGCGAGGAGCTCGCCGGCGTCGAGCCCCGCGCGCGCGGCTCGGCGCGCGCGATCGATCTCGACGAGTTCGACGTCGTCATCCTCGCCAACGTCGCCGCGCTCCCCGCCCAGCGCGTCAACGTGCTCGCCGACTGGGTGCGCGCCGGCGGCGGCATCCTGGTCGCGCCCGGCGATCACGTCGATCCGGCGGCCTACGATCGCACGATGCTGCCGCTGTTGCCCCAGAGCCTGCGCGACCCGATCGACACCACGTGGGGCGCCCCGCCCGACGAGCGCGACAGCCGCGCGCTCCACCTCGTCAAGTGGGAGGCCGATCATCCGATCTTCACGCCGTTCTCCAAGGCCGCGCCCGAGCTCGCCGACGCCAAGTTCTTCGAGATCTCGCTGCTCGGCCCCACCACGTCCGCCGATCGCAAGGTGCTCGCGCGGTTCACCAACGGCGCGGCGGCGCTGGTCGAGGCGTCGATCGGCGCCGGCCGCACGCTGCTGTTCACCTCGACCCTCGATCGCGACTGGAACGACCTGCCGATCCACCCCGGGTTCCTGCCGCTCATGCAGCAGGCGGTCCGCCACCTCGCCCGCAAGCACGCCGCGTTCGGCGACACCGACCACGCCGTCGGCGGCTCGGTCGTCCTGCCGACCGGCGATCTGAAGAAGCTCGAGGTCCGCGGCCCCGACGGCGTCGGCGTCGTGTTCGAGGGCGATCGGCTCGCCGGCCGGTCGAGCGTGCGCTACGGCCGCACCGACCGCCCTGGCGTCTACCGCGTGATCGGCACCGACCAGACCGGCTCGACCCACGAGCGCGACGAGCTCGCCTTCGTGGTCAACGTCGACGCCCGCGGCTCCGACCTGACGCCGGCCGCCGCGTCCGCGCTGCCAGCCTCGGGCACCGGCAACGGCGACGCCCCCGCCGACGACTCGCGCCGCATCGAGCTGTGGCACGCGCTCGCCGCCGCGGTCCTGCTGCTGCTGCTCGCCGAGGGCGTCCTGGTCCAGCGCTGACCGCGCCGCCGCAGCAGCGGTGCGGCCGAGCACGTTGCGCACCGCGAACTGCTCGAACCACATGATCGAGCCGCGCTCACTCCCGCCGATACGTCGCATGCGACGCGCCGCACGCGTCAGCTCCAGGATCCACGCGGTCGCTCGCAGCTCGCGGTGATATCGCACGTGCGCATACGCCATCGCATCAACCGGGATCTGACGCACATGCGCGCACCGACGCGCGACGGCAGCGCGCGACGCGCGCATGTTACGTTCGGTCGGTGCAACGGGATGTACCAGCCGTCAGGAGCCGACTCGCCACGCCTCCTGCGGGCGTCACCGTGGTACCGGCGCACCGGATGTACTCGGCAGGCCAGATCGCCGCGGCGACGTTCCTCGGCGGTCCGGTGGCCGGCGGCTGGTTGCTCGCGCTGAACTACAAGCGGCAGGGCGAGCCGGCGCGCGGGCGCGCGGCGATCGCGCTCGGCGTGGTCGCGATGGCCGGGCTGATCGCGGCTGCGTTCGTCGTGCCCGATCGGGCGATGTCGTCGCTCGGGCTCATCCCGGTGGCCGTGATGTACTGGATCGCGAAGGCGCTCCAGGGCGCCACCTACCAGCGCCACCTCGCGCGGCTGGGTCAGATCGGATCGAACTGGCGGGTCGCCGGCATCGCGCTCGCGAGCCTCGCTTTGTGCGGCGGCACGATCGTCGGGGCCGTGCTCGGCTACGCATACTGGAACGCGCCCGCCGAGCTCGTGGTGGGCAACGGCAACGTGCTCTACACCGCCGGCGTCACCACCGCCGAGGCCCAGGCCGTCGGCGCCACGCTGCTCGAGCTCGAGCGGTTCCGCTCGGGGAACACGTGGACCGTCGAGGTCGCGCGCGACGACGACCGTCACGTCATCGCGTTCGTCGTCAAGGACTTCGTGTTCGGTGACGCCCAGGCCCAGCAGGGGTTTCACGAGCTCGCCGACGAGCTGTCGCACCGCGCGTTCGGCGACGCTCCGCTCGACATCTGGCTCGCCGACGCAAGCCTCGAGCCGCGCGTCAAGCTCGCGTGGGAAGCTCGGCCGCGCAGGCTCGAGCTCGGCGACGGCCACGTCGTCGGGTTCCAGCAGGGCGCCACCGAGGCCGAGGCGCGCGGCGTCGCCAACCTGCTCGAGCAGCGCGGCTACTTCGCCGCCGGGGCGCCGGCGACCGTGGTCGTGAGTCGCCAGGGGCCGCGCCACGTCGTCGCGTTGTTCTTCGGCGATGGGTTCGACAGCGCCGAGCTCGCCGCAGCGTGCCGATCGTACGCCGATGCGCTCTCGACCGGGGTGTTCGGCGGCCAGCCGGTCGACATCTGGATCGACGACCGCGACGGCGTCACCCAGGTCAAGCTGGACTGGGAGACCCGATCGCGATGACCGCAATGGCGCGGTGACCCCCGAAGGGCGCGCGCGCCCGGCTCATCACCTGCTGGGATCGGTGAGGCCAGGCAAGCGGATCGACACCACCGCGGCGAGCACGTGCGCTGGAAGGTTGCCGGGCTCGATCAACTCGAATACGGTCGCGCTCGTTCCTACCTGGAGATCGCTCAGATGATGAAGCTGCAACCTAGAATCCTCTTGACCTGCCTCGTGCTCGCGCTCGCTGCCCTGACCAGCTCGGCCGAGGCGAACGCCCCGCTGTCGAAGGTCTCGAACCCGGGCTTCTACCGCATGATGCTCGGCGACTTCGAGGTCACGGCGCTGTCGGACGGCACCGTGGCGCTGCCGATGGACAAGCTGCTCACCGGCACCACGCCGGCCAAGGTCGAGGCGGCGCTCAAGGGCGCGTACCTGAAGTCGCCGGTCGAGACCTCGGTCAACGGGTTCCTGATCAACACGGGCACCAAGCTCGTGCTGATCGATCTCGGCGCCGGCAACCTGTTCGGTCCGACCCTGGGCAAGCTCCTCACCAGCCTCAAGGCCTCCGGCTACACGCCGGAGCAGGTCGACGAGATCTACATCACGCACATGCACGCCGATCACGTCGGCGGCCTGATCTCCGGCGGCAAGCTCGCGTTCCCCAACGCCACGGTGCGCGCGCACAAGGCCGACGCCGACTACTGGCTCAGCAAGGAGAACCTTGACAAGGCTCCGGACGCCATGAAGGACTTCTTCAAGGGCGCGCAGGCGATGCTGAACCCGTACGTCACGGCCGGCAAGTTCAAGCCGTTCGAGGGCGAGACCGAGCTCGTGCCGGGCGTCAAGGCGATCCCGGCGATCGGCCACACCCCCGGCCACACGTTCTACGAGATCACCAGCAAGGGCGGCAAGCTCGTGGCGTGGGGCGATCTGATGCACGTCGCCGCCGTGCAGTTCGCCGACCCGTCGGTCACGATCCAGTTCGACACCGACTCCAAGGCCGCCGCCGCCGTGCGCAAGAAGGCGTTCGCCGACGCCGCCAAGGCCGGCTACTTCGTCGCCATCGCGCACGTCCCGTTCCCCGGGATCGGCCAGCTGCGCTCCGAAGGCGCCGGCTACCGCTGGGTGCCGGTGAACTACAGCGGCGGCAAGTAACCGCGGCTGCCGCGGCTATCCCGCAGGGGCCGGGCGCGCGCCCCGGCCCATCGGCGGCGAGGTCGTCACCCGGTTCCGCCCGGCGGTCTTGGAGCGATACAGCGCGGTGTCGGAGGCCTTCATGATGTGCTCGAGGGTCCCGCCATCCTGCGGGTACACCGCGATCCCCGCGCTCATCCCGACCCGCAGCGTGTGGCCGTGCCATTCGATGGGCCCGCGCACCGCGTGCACCAGCTTGCTCGCGACGATGACGGCGTCCTCCACCTGGATGTGCGGCAGCTCCATCGCGAACTCGTCTCCGCCGACGCGCGCCACGAAGTCGGAGGCGCGGGTCCCTGCCCTCAGCACGTCGGCCACGGCCTTGAGCACGGCGTCACCGGCTTGATGGCCGTGGCGGTCGTTGATCGCCTTGAAGCCGTCGAGGTCCAGCATCACGAGCGCACCGGAGAACGCGTAGCGCAGCGCCTCGTCGAGCCGCGTCGTGACGTGCTCGTCGAACCGGCGGCGATTGAACAGCCCGGTGAGCCCGTCGCGGTTCGCGAGGATCGCGAGCTGGTCGAGCGTCTCGCGCAGGCTCAGGTCGCGGACCACGTACGCGCGCAGGAGGTGCCCCGGCGAGTCCTCGAACCGCGTGACCGTGATCGCGCTCGGAAACTTGCTGCCATCCCGGCGCACCCCGGCGCCGGTCCGCGCCTCGGTCGCGCCGTTCAGGAACGGCAGGATCTCGGCGATCGCGCGGCCGACCAGCGTGTCGTGAGCATGGCCGAAGATCGCCAGCGCCGCCGGGTTGGCGTACGTGATCGTCTCGGACGTGTCCGCGACGACGATGCCATCCGACGTCGAGTCGACGATGCCGCGAAACGCCTGGCGCGAGCGGACGAGCTCGGCGACGCTGCGCGACAGCGCGAGCGCCTGGGCGATCGGGCCGCGCGCGGCCTCGGCGACGCGCAACCGCTCGCCGGCCCTCGAGGCGCGATGCGAGCCGAGCGCCAGGACCCCCAGGCGTTCGCCGTGGAGCGCGAGCGGCGCCAGGATCATCGAGGTGACCTCGGCGCGCCGGAGGAAGCTGTCGATGTCGTCGCCCTCGAGCTCCGGCGACGGCAGCTCGAGCGCCGTGCCCTGGGCGAGCGCGCGCTCGAGCAGATCGGGCCGCCCGAAGAACGACGGCAGCTCGGCGGCGCTGGCCCCCCGGTATCCCAGGTAGCTGCGCAGCACCAGGCCCGACGGGGTATGGAGGAACGCGCAGCCGAGCGCCGCGCCCGAGGCGTCGAGGTAGCCGGTGAGCAGCTCGTCGATGGTCTTGTCGACGTTGGTCCGCTCGACGTCGCGGTGCGAGCCCAGATCGGCGAACCGCTCGAAGAACGGCAGCAAGGCCGAGACCGCGGCGCGGCTGTCGACCAGCTCCTCGCGCGCCTCGGCCTCGCGCTTGAGCTGGCCGACGAGGCGCGACACGTTCTCTCGGGTCGTCCGGCTGCGCACCGGCGGCGGCGTCGACCCGCTGGCAACGCCGCGCACGGTCGCGCTCAGCGCCGCCTCGAGCTCGGCCATGTCGTGTGACCGGGTCACGACCGCCGTCGCTCCCGAGTGCGAGACGATCGAGTGGTCGATCTCATCGATGGGGTGCGAGCTCACCAGGATGACCGGCACCGCGGCGAGCGCGGGCTCTCGGCGCATGGCGAGGCACAGCGACAGGCCGTCCATCTCGGAAATCAACAGGTCGCTGACCACGACATCGGGCGGCGCTGCGAGCGCGAGCCCGAGCGCCTCGACCCCGTTGGTCGCCTCGGTCACGTCGAATCCCCAGTGACGCAGGTGCAGCCGCATGATCTTGCGCTGGACCGGGTCGTCCTCCGCCAGGAGCGCGCGCCGGCGCGTCCCCACCGCTGCAGCCTCGGTGGCCTCGCCGAGCAGCAGCAGCTTGATCACGCGCACCAGGCGCGCCGACTCGACTGGCTTTATCAAGACGTCGTTGAACTGCGCGGCGCCGAACCCGCGCTCCGGCAGATCTCCGGTGACCGCGATGATCGGGATCCGCGCGATGCCGGGCAGCGTCCGCAACCGCGCGAGCAGCTCGAAGCCATCCATGTCGGGGAGGTGCATGTCCTGCATGATCAGCGCCGGACGGACGATCGCCGCCTGGGCCAGCGCGGTCTTGCCGTCGGGTGATTCCAGGACGCACAGCCCGGCAGCCTCGAGGCAGCGCCGCATGGCGTGGCGCGTGATCGCGTTGTCTTCGACCACCATCACGACCGCCCGCGTCACGCTGTCCCCGCGAGGTAGCGCGCGACCGTGTCGGCCAGGGTTCGGGTGCCCCGCAGCACCCTCGGGTTGATCGGGTTGTCATCCACGATCAGGATCGCTTCACCCGCCATTCGGGCCCCGAGCGTCCAGCCGGGAAGAACCTTGATGCGAAGCCATGACCTACCTACCTGAGGGAGGTCGGCCGCGCGGCTCAAGGATGTAGGGTAGCTCCCGAGCACAGCGTCCGCGGCAGCTCGGGCGGTGCAGCGTCCGCTGGAAAATTGCACATGATCCCGCGAATCAGCGCTTGCTCGGCACCGGCTTGTCGCCACCGTGCGCGGCGGCCTCGCGCGCCCAGATCCGCCCGCGCTTCGCCGCTGCGATGAACTGGGGGATCGCATCGGCGCCGGCAAGCTCGAGCACGCCGTCGCCCGACACGACCCGCGCCGCGTCGAGCAGCGGGCGCGCGCCCGCCGACACACCGATCACCTTGGCGTGCATGAACGCGTCGCCGATCCAGGCGATCGCCGCCCGGTCTGCCGCGAGCGCGGCGGCGCCGGCGGCCCCCGCCAGCACCACGACGGCGTCGAACATCACCGACGGCCCGCCGCCGATGATGTGATCGGCGGCAACGACGCTGCCGTCGGCCGCGCGGGCGCCGGCGATCCTGAGCGCGACCAGCTCGAACATCGCCTGCTGCGTCTCGACCGCCGCCGCGAGCCCGACGACGACCTCGCGATCGAAGCCATCGCCGAGCAGCACGCCGACCTTGCGGCCGCGCAGCGTCTCGTGCGCGCGACCGAGCAAGCTGAGCGCCGGCGACGGCGGCAGATCGCGCGGCGGCACCGCCGGCCGGATCGCGTCGGCCATGCCCTGCATCCCCATCGCCGCCGCGACCAGGTCATGCAGCGCGGGCTCGATGACCAACAGGTGACCGAGCATCCGGGTCCGGATCGCGACGGTCTCGACCTTGGACAGCTCGAACGTGAACGCATTCACGATATGGCGCTGCTCGGGCGGCGTCATCGACCGCCAGAACATCCGGGCCTGGCTGTAGTGATCGGCGAACGTCTTCGAGCGCTCGCGCACCTTGTCGCCCGGGGCGACCCGCCGGTGGGTGGCGAACCCGGCCGGCGTCTCGCGCGCGGCGTCGGGCGCCAGCGAGCTCGGCTCGTAGCTGACCCGGCCGCGGTCGACCGCCACCCGCGCCATCCCGTCGCGCTGAAAGTTGTGCATCGGACACTTCGGCCGGTTGATCTCGAGCTCGTGGAAGTTGGGCCCGCCCAGCCGCTTCAGCTGGGTGTCGGTGTACGAGAAGATCCGGCCCTGCAGCAGCGGATCGTCGGAGAACTCGACGCCCGGCACCAGGTGACCGGGGTGGAACGCGACCTGCTCGGTCTCGGCGAAGAAGTTGTCGGGCCAGCGATCGAGGACCATCTTGCCGATCGGCACCAGCGGGACGATCTCCTCGGGGATCAGCTTGGTCGCGTCGAGGATGTCGAACTCGAGCTTGTCGGCCTCGGCCTCCGGCACGGCCTGGATCGACAGCTCGAACTCGGGGAACACGCCGCGCTGGATCGCGTTCCACAGATCGCGGCGATGAAAGTCGGGATCGGCGCCGTTGATCTTGCATGCCTCGTCCCACAGCACCGAGGCCGAGCCGATCGTCGGCCGCCAGTGCCACTTCACGAACTGCGCGTTGCCGGCGGCGTCGATCAGGCGGTACGTGTTGACGCCGAAGCCCTCCATCGTGCGCAGCGAGCGCGGCAGCGCGCGATCCGACATCGCCCACATCAGCATGTGCATCGTCTCGGGCATCAGCGACACGAAGTCCCAGAACGTGTCGTGCGCCGACGCCGCCTGCGGGAACCCGCGATCGGGCTCCATCTTGACCGCGTGGATCAGGTCGGGGAACTTCAGCGCGTCCTGGATGAAGAACACCGGGATATTGTTGCCGACGAGATCGAACACGCCCTCGGAGGTGTAGAACTTGGTCGCGAAGCCGCGCACATCGCGCGGCAGATCGACCGAGCCCGCGCCGCCGGCCACGGTGGAGAACCGCACGAACACCGGCGTCCGGACCTTGGGGTACTGGAGGAACGCGGCCCGCGAGTACTTGCGGGCGATGTCGTACGGCGCGAACGAGCCGTGCGCCGCCGAGCCGCGGGCGTGGACGATGCGCTCGGGGATCCGCTCGTGATCGAAGTGGGTGATCTTCTCGAGCAGGTGGAAGTCCTCGAGCAGCGTCGGCCCGCGCGGACCGATGGTCAGCGAGTTCTGATCGTCGCTGATCGGGACGCCCTGGTTGGTGGTCAGGACGGTCTCGGTCGCGAGCTGGTGCAGCTCGCCTCCGCTGCCGGTCACGGCGCGATCGCGCTCCCCGGCGTCGCCGTGCTTGCTGTCGTGCTTGGCCATCGCCCCGGTGAGAGCAAGCGATGTACCAGCCGCTCCGCGGCAGCTCCCGGCGGTATCGGACGCAGCGCGCGCCGCGTCGCCTGATCTGGCGGTGCGCCGGGGCACGTCGCGCGCCGGCGCCCGCTACTGCGCGCCGTCCGCCGCGGCGGCAGCCAGCCGGTCGGCGAGCCCCCGATGCTCGGGGCTGCCGACGACATCG
>Ga0137438_1000117_pt1 | contig 13058 bp, 12 predicted proteins | sample EasRivERMGT157_2_FD_102327 | JGI IMG/M metagenome (GOLD analysis project Ga0137438, IMG submission 102327) | Soil microbial communities from meander-bound floodplain in the East River, Colorado, USA - East River MetaG ERMGT157_2 | ecosystem: Environmental > Terrestrial > Soil > Floodplain ... | reverse complement strand
GACTGGTCCTGCAGACGGTTACTCGCTTGAACAGAACTTCCCGAATCCTTTTAATCCGACGACGACGATCCAATTCTCGGTTCCGGAGCGTGTGCAAGTGACTCTCAAGGTCATGAACCTGCTCGGTGAAGAAGTGAAGCGGATCATTGACGGCGAATATAAGGAGCCGGGGACGTATAAATACGAATTTTCTGAACAGGGTTTACCATCCGGTACCTACGTTTACAAACTTGAGGCGGGCAACTTCGTCAAGTCGCGTAAAATGGTGCTGGCTAAATAACCTGACCAGAGACAGTATTTCGACGAGAGTATCAACTCTTTTAAAACCTCTTCAATGCGAAGAGGTTTTTATTATTTAAGGGCCGAATGTGGTGTGCGATCTTCCCATTTTTTTTCTGCTAACGACCCGCCACAGCAGGCAACCTAAAGACTACCCTATTTCGGCATTTTAATTTTTACCGTTAAGTTTTTCGGATTCTGGTCGGCCGAAGTATATTCTATCTCCAATGTTGTCGATCCGGAGCTGGCCTTGATAAAATTCGGCAGGTTGAAATCCTTCTTATCGAAGAGCCCTTCGTAATTAATGGTAATATCGGGTTTCGGCAGCGAAGTACTTTCGAAAGGGATCATGGTATTCCATCTTTCATATTGCATGATGACAAGTTTCGCCTTATCGTCACCTGAAGCAGGAAGTTTGCCGTTCAAGGTAATAGCTTCCGTGAAACCGGAGCCTCGACGCTGGATATAGAGGACATGACGGTAATCGGAATAGGATCTGAGAATGGCAGTATCCCCGATCTCCAACTGCGACCCGTTCGGCGCCAGGCCATAGATGACGTCACTGAGGGATTGAAGGGTCAGGCCCTTCATGCCGGTAATTTGCTGCAAGGTTTTGGGATCGGGTTTCCCTTTATATTTTTCGCCTTCAATTGCATTATAAAATTGATACTCGTCAGGAGCTCCGACGAATTTCGCCCCGGTAATTCCGAATGGCCCGGTAACGACCATGCTAAGAGAATCGACTCTTGCCGGATCACTGATGCTTTGGAGCCGTTTCGATCTGAGTTCGAAATGGCCGCTTTGCGAACTGCCGGCATCGCTCAGGGTAATGCTGCCTTCGGCCGTCAGGCGGCAGGCCACAGCCGATTCGTCATTAAGGCACCTGAGGACGGCATCGAGGGTCCTGCGATCGGGGTTGGCAGTAGAAATTGTATTCTTCTTCTCCTCTGTAGCAGAGCGGGAAGTACAGCTTGCAAGAGCTGTTAACGAAAGGATTATGACAAATAATGTTTTCACTATTCTATCTACGGTATCCAGGGTTGAACGTTACAAGGTCAATCCATCTGTTTAAATCGCTGCCGGACGATATGCTCGGGGAGAGCTTCATAATGCCACCATTCTCTTTGAAGTTGATAGAATCCGGCACGTTTCATAACACTGCGAAGCAGAAGACGATTTGCATATTGTTCTTTGGAGAGCTTTCCGGAATGAAGATATTTCACTTCGAAGCGAGGTTCGGCAAGTTCGGAGAAGTCATCGAAATCAGTCCCCATATCAATCACTTTACCATTTTCATCGAGAAGGGACAAGTCTATTGCAAAACCATAACAATGAATTCCATAGCTTGGATAAGCGACATAGTGAGCTTTCAGAGTACCTTTGACTACCTGGTACAATTTCTTCTGAACCGATATCGGACGAAAGGCATCAAAGACGACGAACTTCCAGCCCGGCTTCTCCTTTGCCAGTAGATCGCAGGCCTTCAGAAATTTCGCAGCAGCCAAAGGATGAAGGGAGCAGCTACACTTATTGGAATCGAGGATCATATGGCAGAAATTATTATCGCTGGCATAGCGCTTATCAAGCTTGACGTTTGGAATAGAGGCAACATCGATAAAATCCTGATGAGTTGAAATGAGGGGATGTATTGGGGGTTGAGCCTGAGCAACTTCGAAAATTATTAAGCAGGATATCAGGCTAATACTCCGGAGAAGCAACCCTCGGAGTGGCAACACCATAAGAAAATTATTGCTACTCGCCATTAATGAAGACCATTTGTGAATTATTGGCAATACTAATTCCATCTTTTCCGAATGACAGTGAGGATTACGGTGTGAAACCAAGATCGAAATGGGAATATTCATTCCCGGTTTCAAGATCGAATGCGTAAAGTTTCCCGTCAAGGGATGCTGCATAGATTACATTACCGACAATGATCGGTTCGCTTGCAAGAGGATGTGATAAGTTCTTTTGCCACTTGAACCCTTCACCGGAACGTGAATCTAAGGCAATGATATTATTTCCATTCCTAAAGACAAGAAAGTTATTTGCTAATGCGAGATCAGTTGTGCCGCTGACAAGATGGCCGGTAAAATGCCAGTCCTGGTGTCCGGTCAATTTATCGATGGCGAAGATTATTCCCTCTTTCGATGTTGCGAAAACACGAAGATCACTTATCAGTATTTGTCCGCCTGCACCATAATACATCCATACCTGATCGCCATTCTTTGCATTAAGGGCATAGACTTGCTGCCTATCGGTACCAACAATAACCATATCTTTTTCAAAAGTGGCGCCTTTTTCATATGCCGGAGAAGATGCTTTCGAAAGGACGCTGAATTTCCATTTGAATGTACCCGTCTCTGCATTGAGGCAGTAGCATAATCCGTTTGAGGTAGTGAAGTACACCATTTTATCATGGACCAGGGGCGTCGTAGTAACCGGACCTTTTGTCTCGTATTTCCAAAGTAATTTTCCGTCGGCTCGTGAAAATGCGGCGAAGAGATTATTCTTAAAACCAACATAGACATTATCTTTTGTCACAGCAGGAGAGCCTTCGACGGCTCCGCCATTTTCAAGTTCGTATTTCGTTTGGATGGTATGTGCTGCTATTGCTATAGCAGCATTGGCATCAGTACCTACATAAAGGACACCTTCGTAGATCGAAGGCGCACTGTTCGACAATTTCATTCCATCGACCGTAAGGTTGGAATGTGTTGCAGAAAACTTCCTGATCGGTGTGCCTTCATAATAATGGATACGGTGGTCGAAAGCTCTTTGCCCTTTAGTTGTTGCTGCATCCTGGGCGAGAAGACATCGAGAAAATATGAATAGGATTCCGAGAACGAAAAAATTTCGAAGCATTATTAGTATGAATAAGAAGTGTCGCAAAAATACGACAATTCGTAAAAAAAACAATACTTTTGGAAACTCTCAATAGGTGCCTATTACGTTGTCTCTTCCGATAACCGATCCACCATGAACACCAAGCGAGGAACTACCTTAAATCTTCATAACCGCTTCGAGACACGAAGTACGGAAACCTTCGATGACGGATGGGATAAGTTCGCCGAAGATCTGCAGTTACCTGTAGTTGAAACGCAGTTTATTCCGGACCAGACCAAATCCATCATCAGCTATAATGAAAGTCCCGATCTGCCGATGATGGCAAGCATTAATCCGTATCGCGGCTGTGAACATGGCTGCTCCTATTGTTATGCCAGGCCTTCGCATGAATATCTCGGGTATAATTCTGCTGTCGATTTTGAATCGAAGATCCTTGTCAAGCATAATGCTCCGGAACTGCTGCGGAAAGAAATGCTAAAGCCTTCCTGGAAACCGCAAGTTATTATGCTTAGTGGTAATACCGATTGTTATCAGCCTGTCGAAAGAAAGTTAGGTATTACAAGAAAAATTCTTGAGGTTTGCCTGGAGTTCAAAAATCCTGTAGGCATTATCACAAAGAACACGGTTTGCCTTCGCGATATAGACATTCTATCGGAGATGGCGAAACTTGATCTGGTCATGATGAATTTTTCGATCACTACTCTGGATTTACACCTTTCCCGTAAACTCGAACCTCGCACGGCTGCACCGTACCGAAAACTCGAGGCAATACAAAAACTCTCGGAAGCCGGCGTTCCGTGCGGAGTAAATAATGCACCGATCATTCCGGGCCTCAATGACGGAGAAACACCGCGAATTCTTGAAGAATCGGCAAAGGCCGGTGCGATCAGTGCCGGATTCATCATGCTCAGATTAAGTTATGGCAATAAGGATATTTTTACCGACTGGCTCCGGCGTAATGTGCCGATGGAAGCCGATAAAGTCTTAAAGCGCATTATGATGGTTCGTGATGGTAAACTTAATGAAACCGAGTTCGGCACACGCATGAAAGGCGAAGGCGCCTATGCAGATTATATTAAGCAGCAATTTAACGTCTATTGCCGGAAGTATCATTTGAATGAAAAGCGCATCCATTTATCAACTGAACATTTTCAAAGGCCGGGGACGTTGTTTGGGTAAAGACAATGAACCCAAATAGGGTCTATCAGTCAAATATATGTAGCGTAACCCGGTTTCAACATCTCCGTAAACCTCAAAAAAAGAACTAGTATATGTCAACACAAAAAGCAACATTCGGCGCAGGATGTTTTTGGCAGGTTGAGGAAATATTCCGTACCGTGCCAGGAGTGATCTCAGCGACTTCCGGGTATGAGGGAGGAAATCTCGATCATCCGACCTATCAGGATATTTGTACCGATGAAACCGGTCATGCGGAAGTAGTCGAAGTGGAATACGAGCCAGCTTTGGTCAACTATGAAACCCTTCTCGATATTTTCTGGAATAATCATAATCCGACAACATTGAACCGTCAAGGGCCTGATGTTGGCACGCAATATCGTTCGGCGATCTTCTTTCATACTCCCGAGCAGGAAGCAGTGGCCCGAGCTTCGAAGGCGAAATTGGAAGCAAGCGGAAAATTTAAGAAGCAGATCGTAACCGAGATCACCCCTGCCTCCACTTTCTGGAAGGCGGAAGAATACCATCAGAAATATCTTTTCAAACGCGGGATGACCCATTGTCATGTGTAGATCATTTTCCATCAGATCGTATGCCAACACTTGAAGAACTTCGTTTTCCGATCGGACAATTTACTCGTCCTGAAGTTATTTCTCAGGGACAATTCGATACATATGTCAATCAGATCGAGAAATTGCCGTATGAATTACGTGAAAGTATTGCAGGACTGAACGATGCGCAACTTGATACGCCATACCGCGAAGGCGGTTGGACGATACGACAAGTTGTTCACCACCTTTTCGACAGTCACGTCAATAGCTATACCAGGTTGAAACTTGCTCTTACCGAAGATCATCCGACGATCAAAACGTACGATGAAGCGACCTGGGCTGAACTTGATGACGCAAAGTATGCTCCTGTCGAGTCATCTCTCGGGATGTTGGACGCCTTGCATTTACGCTGGGCGGTGACTCTTCGCGCATTAACTCCGGAGCAAAAGAAAAGGACCTTCCATCATCCGGAATCCGGCGTGTGGCGGATCGACCAGAACACCGGAATGTATGCCTGGCATGGAAAGCATCATGTAGCCCATATTACTGCATTACGGAAAAGAATGGGCTGGTAACCGGAAGCACTACTTCGAAAGAATAATGACTTTAGTCTGTACGGCAGACGGAGTCGCAAGTTTGCAGACATACATTCCACCAGGCAATTCGCCTGCATCGAGCTTTGTAGCATACTGTCCTTTTTCCACAGTCCCGTCAAATAAATTTCTGACAACCCTTCCCAGAGCATCATACACCGTGAGATTAACTGATGTATAGCTGCCTGTCGTGAAACTTATCGTCGTTGAACTTGAGAACGGATTAGGATAATTTTGTTCGAATCTTATTGTCGGTGCCGAAGTCTGAGAGACAGTTCTTGATGCAAGCGGATCGTTGGCTGCCTTATACATTCTGTAATTATAATGGCCAATCGGCAAACGCATTTCCCACTCGGTAGTCCCGTCAGGACTCACTTCCGTTGCGGCAACACTATCGCATAGTCCCCAACCGATGAGTTTATTACCATTATCAAGCTGCTGAACACTTCCCATGGCATCTGCATAGACATCGGGATCATGACGATAGTCCCAAATTTTCGTTAAAATTTTGTTCTTTTCATCCAAAGTATATTCCACAGCCCGGGTGAAACGCGGATTGTTCCGGAGATTCCCGTTATCGAGAAGAGTGATGTTTCCATTGAAGAGCCGTCGAACATCATGTTGATGAGAAAAAGAATCGAGGACTCCGGTAATAATGAACTGATTATGTTTTCCACCCAAACGCCAGATCATACTGCCATCTTCAGGATCGATCTTCGTGATCTCATCAATGTTACGAGATGATAAAATGAATGTAGTGTCGCGTGGATCAAAGTCAATACTATTGCAATGGACATAGTCGATGGTTTTAAGGGAGAAATCCGGATTTGTCAGATCGGTAATAGCGAAATGTCCGGAGTCTTCGGTACGCCATTCGAAAATTAGATTTTTATCCTTATCGAACTGCTGGAGAGCATAGTAAATGACAATCGCGTTGCTATCGCCGGAGACCTTTCTCAGATCGGTCTTTTCATTATACATTGCGAGCAAAGCAAACTCTCCATCAGGCAGCATGCAAAGTTCGTGATAATCGGTTTCATATCCGTTCGCTGCAGTAAAACTATCGATGACGGCAAAGCTCGAATCCATTTCGTAGAATTTCTTTGCCCGCAGATCGAAGTACGTAAAACTTCCATTGGGCTGGAGCCTGAAATCCTGTGCACCGAGCGGGAACGTGCTGCGCTGATAAAGAGGATTGCCGTTATTATCCAGGATCATCAGGTACATTCCATAAATGCTTTGAATATAGGTAAAATTACTCAGGTAATAATGTCCCGGAGAGGGGTTATTGTTTTTTGTGATCTGGATCGGCGGGAAATCTGCAGGAGGAGCGTCAGAAAATGCGCCGTTTGAAATGAAGGGTTCGATATTGGATTCTTTGTCGTTGTTTGCCAGAAATGAATTCGGTAATATTTTTGATTTGGAGATCTGAAACGTAAGAGTATAGACCAACGTGATCTTTCCGGATTTGCAATGTATTGAATTTACGGTTACCATTACCCTCTCACCTGCAGAAAATATCTTATCAGGAGTAAAAATAACAGTGCGCGAATCGAAAGAAAGCACGGCTTTCCCGGTGTGGGAACCACTTAAAGAGCCGCTTACAAGGAATGCAGAACCGGTTAAGGAAGTTTTTAGTATTGCTTCGGAATATCGGATGCCGATCGTGGTTTTTGCCGAAACATTACTCGCGTTCTGAATCGGATAACTGTAAACAACTTTAACCTGTGAATGTGATCTTTCCGTACAGGCAACGAGGAAGAATACAATTATCCCACAGTGAAAATACCGGCGCATATAATTGTCCATGAGGAATATGATCATTACTTTGAAAGAAACATGATTCGTGTCAAAGTGGCTGAAGGGGTAGAAAGCTTATAAAAATACTCTCCGCTTGGCAGGGTTTCCGCGTCACATTTTGCCGAGTACGTTCCGGCATCAACAGTGCCATTGAACAAGGTTTTCACTACTCTTCCAAGAACATCGTAGAGAACAAGTTCGACAGACGTTCGCCGATCGACATGAAATTCAATGGTCGATGATTTTGAAAATGGGTTCGGATAATTCTGTCCAAGCGAAATATTTGACGGTAGGGCCTGGGATGATACACCGGCAGAAAATTCATCTTTCCTGAATTTTAATGCGCGATAACTATATGTCTGAGGATCGAATTTGATCTCAAGAGCTGTGGAGCCGTCAGGCTTGACCTCAGTTACTGCAACGCTATCACAACCCCCCCAGCCGATTAGTCTATTGCCGTTATCCAGTTGTTGCACGGAGCCCAATGAGTTGCCATATACTTTAGGGTTATGATAATATTCCCAGACTTTGGTCGCTCGTTTTGATTGCTCATCTAAATTGTATTCCACGGCTCGGGAGACTTGAGGCGTATTACCAAATCCGTTATCGAACATAATAATATTATCATTGGGGAGACGCTTGACGTAATGTTGATGGGAAAAAAAAATTGAGTCATTTGAGAATGTAAACTGGTTTTTTATGCCTCCCCATCTCCAAATGATATGCCCGTCTTTGCGGCTGATCTTAGTGACTTCATCCAATTCGCGTGAGGAAAGAAGGAATGCTGTGTCGCCATCATTTTCAAGCGAGTTGCAATGAGTAAAATCGAGGAATGGTACAGCCAAAGCATTGTCATCCCGATCGCGGAAGGAAAAATGATCTTTAGTAAGCCATTCAAAAACAAGGTGTTTCTTGGCGTCAAATTCCTGGACAATCCCCTCGATCACAGTAGTGTTACTATCTCCTCCATTATAATACTTCTTCATATTCACCATTTCATCAGCTTGGGCGATAAGTGCATAGCCGCCTCCGGGGAGGAAGATCAATTCGTGGCCGTCAGTAAGATATCCGTTCGCAGCTGCAATAGAATCGATAACCACAAAGTTGGAATCCATCACATAAAATTGATATCTGCTCGCATCATGATCGAAGTAGGTATAGCGATTACCTGCCTGAGGCCTGAACCCCTCCGCATAGTCAGGTACCATGCTGCGCTCAAAGAGGACGTTTCCCTGGTTATCAATCTTGATAAGGTATGCACCGGTGTAATTACTTGTAAATTTGAAATTAGCAAGATAGATATCTCCGGGAGCGGGGTTGTTGCTTTGCGTTACATAGATCTTCGGAAAATCTGCAGGAAGAGTATCATTACTATTGAGCGGTGAAGAAAGCCAAGGAGGGGACTCAATACGTGAAACTGACGAAGTATTTTCGGAAAGTTTTTGTAAAATATTCTGAACATTAATCGGAGTCTTTGATATTCGGAAAATAAGAGAATAAGGGGTAGTGGATTTTCCGGAAATACAGGAAAGAGGTTTAATATGGACATTGACTTCCTCTCCATATGAGAAGGAAATATCCGGCGTGAAGATTATAGTCTTTCTGTCTAATGACATAACTGTCTTTCCTGGATGAATTCCGCTGAATTCTCCAGTCACCAGAAAATTAGTATCCTCTAATGATGACTCCGATAATGATTCTTCATACCTTATTCCGATGGTTGTTTTTGTTGAAATCCCTTCGGAGTTCCGGGCAGGATAGGAATATATTGCCGCCACCTTTTCGGTCATTTGCTGACCAAAAGCCACACTGGAAATCATGATTCCCAAAAAAATCACAGTAACCTTAATACCGGAGATGAGACCTTTGATCAGTGTTCTTTGAACCATATTAAGACTTTCGAATGGGAAGTCATTAAAAGTGAAAACGAAAAGAAAGATATATAACCTGCTAAAAAGACACCTCACGCAAGGATTTGTTTCAGGATAAAGATAGAAAACGCGCCCTTTGGGAGCGCGTTTCTAATCATGCATCATCCTTCTTCTGTATTAGACCAAATTTCTTATCGGATGCTCGCTTTATCACCCACCGGATTTGCCACGCTGATCGTGGTTACCGCAAAATCTTTCACCATCTGCACTGTCTTCGGAGCCGCCGGAGTCTCGATCAATTCATCTTTCGTGATGATATCGTCACCTTCGAGGTGTACCCAGTATTTCTTATTGGCTTGTAAAACAACAAGATAGTTGCCGCTTTCGCTGTTCGAAGTGCTTGCTGTGATCTCCAGTGCCTTATCACCTGCAGGACGGACACTGACCTTCACTGAATGAGCCTTGCCGGTCTGTACGCTGCGAACAACTCCCTTAAGCATTACGACTGCCTTTGAAAATTGGGCATTTGCCTGCGACTCGCCTAAAAGACTGAAAACCAGTCCTAAGATCGCTACCAGTGCAAATTTCGTAATCTTGTTCGTCATGTAAGCCTTTTGTATATTTTTTAGCTCAATTTCAAAGCCTATGCTATTATATATACCAAAAGGTGTGCCAAACTTTCCAAGGAACAAAGAAATAATGCTGAAAATTGTGAATAAGCCTCAAATGAGGCTTATTCCTGAATAAAAACCGTTTGGAGTCGCGATGCCCAAATACTGCTCCTGGAAGATCAGGCAGGCAGTAACCGCGAAAAAGGCCTAGTTTAACCCTGCCTTCGGTACATCTCCGGTGAAAATGACCGTTCCTTTCCTGACGCTGCCGCCGGATCCCGGCTCAATGGAGATGGCAAAAGAACTGGCCGTTTTCAACTTCGTGGAGAAGTTGAGTACAGAGGGAGTACTCTTCGGATCGATCCTGAAAGTACCGATCGCAACAGGAGCCTTATTGCCGACCGTTGCCCAAAGTTCATACGTCTTATTCCCTTCGAGAGGACGGAGGTTCTCCCGAAGTAAGGCGACGGTCCGCTGTCCGGGGCTGAAGAATAAATGCTGCCGTGTCGTTCCCATCGGTGAACTTGCCAGAGTAACAAGACGTGAATCATTTTCACCGAACATCTTCAGGAAACGGTGAAGATTCGAATTATCATTTGCAACAGCAGCAGGGGCCGGCTGGGTAGAATCATTGGGATGATCAACTGTAGATTCCGTGATCTGGCGAAGTGAATCGGTTTGTTTCAAAAGAGCTTTCATCAGATCGTTGCTGCGATCGAGCATCGCCGATTTCGAAACGTTCATCGCCACAAGAACACAAAGGAGAAGTCCGGAAAAAATACTTGTTCCGATAAAATACCTGGTACGTCTTTTCAAACGAATTGCATCCTGAGAAGGGATCGGTTTCTTCTGGTCGTTGACCGGATCCTGTTCGGAGCCGCCGGCAGATTGCTTTACGTTCGTAATATTTTCCAGCAGCGAGGCGCGAAGCGATGCAGGAGGCTCGACCGAAGGAGCTGCCATGGCAAGGGCCACCGAGGCGCCAAGCATCTGCTCCAATGTTTTGGAGAGCAGCGGATCGCCGGATTCCACCAGTGTTTCGAACTCTTCCAAACCGGCATCATCTTCGGTAAGCGATCCGAGAACATAGGAAGAGCTCAGCTCTTCAATATGCTCTCTCTCGGATTCGGTATAATTATGATCTTGTAACATGAACTAAGTTTGAAATGCATGAACTAAGATAGAATGCATGAACTAAGAATGAGAGAACAGCTCCGTCATCCTTCGCCTAAGATCGCCACGAGCTTCATCATGCCTTTTCTCATTCTCGTCTTGATCGTTCCAAGAGGTTCGCCGAGCATTTCGGCGATCTCCGATTGTGAATATCCTTCGTAGTACGAAAGGTACAACGCTTTGCGCTGCAACTCCGGTATCTGCTCCAATGCCGCTAGTACATGACGACGTTCGTCGCTTTCCACCGCATCACTCAGTGGCGTGTGATGACTGACGGTCGAATCGCTTGTGATATCGGCAATATCCTGCTTGGCCTCCTTCGTCGATTTCTTGTATCTCCGGGAGCGAAGCGTATTGATGGACTTGTTGTGGGCTAACGTTACAAGCCACGTAACGAAGCTGCCGCGTTCGTTATCGAACAGCGCTGCTTTCTGCCATACCTGCAGGAAAACGTCCTGCTGCAATTCGCGGGCTTCCTCCTCATTGCGGACAATGCGAAGGGTTAGCGAATAGATAAGCCTTGCGTACTTATCATATAACATCGCAAGAGACTTCTGATCCCCTTGCGATATCCGGGCAAGGAGCTGCAAATCCTCCTGATTCGACATGTGCTTATCAGTACGTAATTTGCCTGCCGGTCGGATTTCTCCCTCGGCGACTATAGAGTCTTCGGCTGACGGTTCGCTTAACGATTGTGGCGTTTCTGGCACGGAACTTCGAATTTTAGGTAATACAGCGAATTTCGTTCAAAAAGTAATAGTAAGTATCCTGCTACGGTTACGGCTGATGAGGAATGAATCGGGGTGTACTATAGAAATTCATATCTCCTCTCAATGATTCCCACTATGGCTTTTTAGCACATACAGTTGCCGTTCTTAACTCAAAGACCGTGCCAAATCCCCATCTCCAGTAGGACGGACTCTCAGTCCGTCAGCCCAATCCCCGAAAACTACCCTATGACGGACAGGAGTGTCCGTCCTACCACCCTGCTTCCCTATGACGGACAAGAGTGTCCGTCCTACCACCCTGCTTCCCTCCTTCATCCTTCATCCTTCCGCCTTCATCCTTACCCCCTGAAGCCCTTGTAACTCCTTTATTTTTCAACCACATAACATTTCGCAAACCATTCTCGCGACCCCTTTTCATCCTTCCCGCCTCGGCGGGTCTTCGACATCCTTCCGCCTTCATCCTTACCCCGCTGCCTCCCATTTACCCCTTGTAACTCTTTATAATTCATCATATTGACTGTGCACCCCACCCATTTCCCTGCCAAAATTGGTATAAGATCAGCAACCTTCCATAAATTCCTCAAAATCACACAAATTCCAGTCGAATGAGTCATAAACTGTACACTAATTTAAACTTTTACTACATAATAATGCAATTTTCGTGCCAAAATATACCAAAAAGTATAAAATAATAAGAAAAAATGAATTTAGTCCCGAAGGGACGATATAACAATAGCCCCCGACTTTAGTCGGGGGCAACGATAATTAATATTCTCCCCGAGTCCCGAAGGGACGACAGTTAATAGCCAGGGGTGAAACCCCTGGTAAGACGGTCGCGAACATTTGCATTACTACCGCCCTTCCAGGGCTCGAAAAATTTGGAGGCCATCCGTTACCCGGGGTTTCACCCCGGGCTATTAACCTTCGCCCTTTCAGGGCGAGTCACTCCCCAATTAAGAACTTCCCCTGCGCAGGCTAAAGCCATGCGGCTACCACCCTATCTCATTTCCCCTTCCCCTCCCCAATTTTTAATTTTACATTTTTAATTTTTAATTTTCCCCGTGTCCTTTTCCCAATCCCCATTCGCAAGAATTCGTACCTTTGCTCCCTGAGGTTTGCATACTTCCCAGGGTAGACCGCTGTGGTGTACTTTTTATGCCGATCTTTGGCTAACCATTCCGAGGTATTATTCTCATTAAACAAAGGGGGACAACATGCCATTATACATGGATATTCATAATCACATTCCCGGCTTAACAAAAGATGCCGTTGCCGGAGCTCATGCAGCAGACGTAGCGATCCAGGCAAAACACGGAGTAGAATATATGAACTACTGGTACGACGAAGGATCCGGTAAAGTATTCTGCCTCGTCAAAGCTCCCAATAAGGAAGCGGCGATCGCCGTGCATAAGGAAGCTCACGGCCTTCT
>Ga0137438_1000116_pt1 | contig 13063 bp, 12 predicted proteins | sample EasRivERMGT157_2_FD_102327 | JGI IMG/M metagenome (GOLD analysis project Ga0137438, IMG submission 102327) | Soil microbial communities from meander-bound floodplain in the East River, Colorado, USA - East River MetaG ERMGT157_2 | ecosystem: Environmental > Terrestrial > Soil > Floodplain ... | reverse complement strand
GCATCGCCTCGCGGTCCCGCCGCGGTGGCGCCGCAGCCTTCGGGTCCCGCCGCCGCGCCGCGGGCTCGCGGTCGACGCCGAGCTGCGTGATCTACCGCCGGTGCTGCCGCTCGATCCGGCGGCCGCGGTCGCCCTGCCCGACACCGGCATGCGCGCGGTCGCCGCGCTCGCGGTCGATCCCGGCGACGCGGCCGCGGTGTTCGCGATCGCGGTCGATGCCAGCGGCGGTCACGATGGCGAACGCGCGGCGGTCGCGCGCGCCGATCTCGCCGCGAAGAACTGGCGCTGGCAGCGGGTCGATGGCTGCGGCCCCGGCGCGCCGGTCGGGATCGCGGTGGCGCGCGACGTCGTGGTGTGCGGCACGCGGGGGCCGCACGCGATGGTGCGCGCGACCAGCCGCGACGGCGTGGCGCGCTGGGACGTGGCCGCCGACAGCCTCGACGCCGTGACCGCCGGCGGCGACGTCGTGATCGTCCACGACGCCGACCGGATCGCCGTGCTCGATGCGCGCGACGGCAAGCTCGTCGGCCACGTCGCCAGCGACGACGGCGCGGCGGCGCGGGTCGCGATCGTCGCGCTCGATCCGGCGGGGGAGGCCGCCCGCTCTCCCGGCGAACCGGCGTCGCTCAGCGACGTGGCCACGCTGGTGGTCACCGCCGAGCGCGGTCGCGTGGTGGCGCGCCTGGGGATCGGCGGGCTCCTGCCGGTGTGGTCGGTCGCGGTCGCCGGGGTGGTGCGCGCGCTCGCGCCGTCGGGAGCCGGCGTGCTCGTCGTCCTCGAGGACGGCGACGCCTACCGGATCGACGCCCGCACCGCGGCGGTCGTCGGGCTGCCCGGGCTGGGCCTGGCCTGGCACGCCGCGGGTGACGTCGTGACCGGCCATACCCAGGGCGGCCCGATCCCGGCGCCGGCGCCGCCGATCCCGCCGCCGACGCTGGCGCAGCTGCTCCGGCGACCGCTCCAGATCCTGCATGGCGAGGTCAACACGCCCCCGCCGATGTCGACGCCGATCACACCGCCGGCGCCGCTCGGCGACAGCTGGCAGCTCACGCTCTACGAGCTCGCGGGCGGGCTGCGTGTGCGCAACGACTATGCGCTTGCCGCGCCGGTCGCGCCGCCCGCGGTCCGCGGCCCGCCGGGGAGCCCGCTCGTCGTGGCCTACGGGCCGGGGCTCCACGAGGTCGTCGTGCTCGATCCGCGCACCGGCGATCCGCTGCGCCGCGTTCGCCTGCCGGATGAGGCCCCACCGGGCGCGGTGTTCGGGACCATCGTCGATGGCTCGCCGGTCGCCGGGACGCTGCTCGCCGCGCCGCTGCGCGTCGTGCTGTTTTGACGTTTGCTCGTCGATCGGGCAGCCGCCGCCGCGACGGCGCCGACGCGCGCTGCTATACGATCGAGGGATGGCACTCCCGCTCCGCGCCGCGCTGCGTTCCGCAGGTCGCTTCATGGTCAAGAACCCGACCACCATGCTGAGCATGGCGCGTCACGCGCTGGGCATGCGGGTCGCGGTGCCGCTCGACGCGCTGCGCTGGTTCATCGCCAACACCCCGCCTTCGAAGAAGGCGCCGCAGGACGTGACGATCACGCCGCGGCCGCCGGCGATCGGGCTCGGCGCCACGATCGATCTGATGGGCACCACGGTACGGGCGGCCGCGTCGATCCGCGTCGAACAGATCGAGGTCAGCGACACCCAGTTCAAGGTCACGCTGCGGCTGTCCGACGTGACGATGAAGGTGCTCGGCGAGTCGCAGACCCCGGTCGCGGGCCTCATCAAGTCGGGCGCGCTCGATCTCAGCAAGCCCGGCAACCTCGCCAAGTTCATGCCCAAGCGGCCGGCGGTGCTGGTCGAGGCGCACGACGACATCATCGTGCTCGACCTGATGCAGAACCCCAAGTTCGCGGGAAGCGAGCGCGTGCGCGGCATCCTGGGCACGCTGACGCCGGTCGTGAACGTGTCGGGGCTGTCGACCGAGGGTGACTTCCTGATCCTGCAGCTGCGCGCCAGCCCGTTCGGGATTCCCCGTGCGCTCAACGCTGCGCGCGCGCTCGCGGCGGGCTAGAGTTTCGGGCATGGAGAGCATCGCGCTCGCGGCGGCGGACAAGCCGGCGCGCTACCGCGAGCTGTTGCCGCAGCTCGCGGCCTTGCTCGACGGCGAGCCGGATCTGATCGCGAACCTGGCGAACGCGGCCGCGGCGCTGCGCGAGTGCGTGCCGGCGGCGTCGTGGGTCGGGTTCTACGTCGTGCGCGGCGGCGAGCTCGTGCTCGGGCCGTTTCAGGGCAAGGTGGCGTGCGTGCGGATCGCGTTCGGGCGCGGCGTGTGCGGCACCGCGGCGGCGGAGCAGCGGACGGTGATCGTGCCGGACGTCGAGCAGTTCCCCGGCCACATCGCGTGCGACGCCGGATCGCGCAGCGAGATCGTGGTGCCGATCATGAAGCGTGGCCAGCTGGTGGCCGTGCTCGATCTCGACAGCTACGAGCGAGCGGCGTTCGATGACGTCGACGCGGCCGGCCTCTTGCCGATCGCCGAGCTGCTCGGCACGCTGGCATGGTGAGAGCAGCCCTCGCTGCGCTCGCGTGCGTTGCCTGTCAGGGCCAGGGCACGAGCGGCGCCGGTTCGGCGAGCGGCGCCGCGGTGACCGGCGACGCCGACGTCGCGGCCCTGCCGAGCGGCCTGGGCGGCGGCGACGCGGGCCCCGAGCCCGATGCGGCGGGCAGACCCGACGAGCTCGATGGTGCCGGCGGGTTGCGCGACGTCGTCGATCCGGGCCGCGTGATCGCCGAGCTCGGCGCGGTCCCGGCGTGGCAGGCGGTGGTCGACCGCGCGCAGCTGCTCGGGCGGCGCGGCCAGCACGGCGTGGTGTTCGGGCGCGTCGGTCCGGCGCTGCTGCTCCCAGGCCCGCCGCCCGCGCCACCGGCTTCGCCGGTCGATGCCGGGGTCGCGCCGGGTGGTGGGTCGGGCGGTGCGCCGGGTAGTGCGCCGGGTGCCGCGCCGGGCGTGGCGATCGACGCCGGCCTGGTCAAGTCGCCCTACGTCTGGCTGATCGACGACACCGAGGGCAACGGCAGCCTCGGGATCCGGATCGCGCTCGGCGACAAAGCCAAGGAGGGCGACCGGATCGCCGCCGGCGGCGCGTGGCAACTCGACTCCGAGCGCCGGTGGTTCTGGAAGCCCGACGCGGTGCAGCCGCTGCCCTCCGCGCCCGCGAGCGACGTGAAGGAGCCGCAGCCGCCCGCGCCGAGCCACGCGATCGCCAGCGGCGAGCTGCCCGGAGGAGCGCGCACGATCGGGGTCGCGCGCGACGGCGACGCGGTGTACTTCCAGATCGTCGGTCCGGTGCCGACCACCGACGGCGACGGTTGGCAGATCGCCGATCAGCTCGGCAGCCCCGCGGTCGCGGTGTTGAACCTGCCCGGCGAACGCCCGAGCTACGGCGGCCAGGACATGCGGGCCGCCGACGAGCGCTGGCAGCTGAGGCGCGGCCAGACCTACTCGGTGCGGATCGGTAAGGTTCGCAAGCGAGGCCTCGACAAGCCCTGGCTGGTCAACGCGCGCACGGCGCCGATCCGCATCCCCTGACCGCGTGCGCTACGGGATCGCGGCCGGGCGAAACCACTTGACGATGGTTAATCCAGGCGTTAAATATTTCACATGTTGGTTAACCATCTCAGGAGCCGTCTCGAGAGCCAGCTCGGGCTCGATCTCAGGAGCCAGCCATGAAGCCCACCCCCAAGGGCTGGCCGCGGATCTCGTCGGCCATCTACTACAAGGACGCGGCGGCCATGATCGACTGGCTGTGCCAGGCGTTCGGCTTCGAGGTCCAGCTCAAGGTCGAAGGTGAGGGTGGCCGGATCGAGCACTCGGAGCTGGTGTACGGCGGCGGTCTCATCATGGTCGCCGAGGAGGGCCGCGACGCCGGCAAGCTGCACTGCAAGGCGCCGGCGGCGGTCGGCGGCGGCAACACCCAGAACCTCATGGTCTACGTCGACGACGCGGCGGCGCACTGCGAGCGCGCGCGGGCCGCCGGCGCGACGATCGTCGTCGAGCCGAAGGTCAGCGACTACGGCGAGGACTACTGGGCGGACCTCAGCTACGGAGCCCTTGACCTCGGCGGCCACCACTGGTGGTTCAGCCAGCGGCTGCGCGGATGACGCTCGACGCGACGTTCACGGCGCTCGCGGATCCGACGCGGCGCGGCGTCGTCGATCTGCTGCGCAAGCAGCCCCGGCGCGCCGGCGAGCTCGCCGACCAGCTCGGGCTGTCGCGGCCGGCGATGAGCCGCCACCTCAAGGTGCTGCGGACCACGGGGTTGATCGAGCCCGCGAGCGACGAGGCCGACGCGCGCGCGCGGATCTACCGGCTGTTACCCGAGCCGTTCTTCCGCCTGCGGGCCTGGCTCGACGAGGTCGAGCGGTTCTGGTCCGGTCAGCTCGCGGCGTTCAAGGCGCACGCCGAGGCGCGGGCCGGCGGCCTCGCGTCCGGTCAACCGCGCGGCGCGGATCGGGCCCCCGGCGAGCCGATCGGTCCCGATCCGCAGCGAACCGGCGGCCGCAGCGCTCGCGAGCCAAAGCTTGCCGTCGCGCGGCGGACGCGAGGGCGGCGGTCATGACCGAGCAAGCAGCGGCGAGCGACAAGGTCACGGTCACGGTGTTCGTCGCGGTCACGCCGGCGGACGCGTTCGCGGTGTTCACCAGCGAGATCGATCAGTGGTGGCGGCGCGGCCCGGCGTATCGGGTCGCCGGCAAGCAGCCGGGCGTGCTTCACCTCGAGCCCAGGCTCGGCGGCCGGCTGTTCGAGGAGTACCGGGCGGGCGCCGCCGTCCATGAGGTCGGCACGATCACCGCGTGGGATCCGCCGAGCCACCTCGCGTTCGAGTGGCGGTCGATCACGTTCGTCCCCGGCGAGACCACCCGGGTCGACGTCCGGTTCGCCGCGAGCGGCAGCGGCACGCGGGTCACCCTCGAGCATCGCGGCTGGTCGACGATCCGCGCCGATCATCCGGTGCGCCACGGCAAGGGCTCGAGCGTGTTCCTCGCCGATCTCGGGCGGTGGTGGGGCGCGCTGCTCACCAGCCTGCGCGAGCACGCCGCCGACCGCGCGCCGCCCGGGTGACGTCAGCGCTGCGCGTGGCGATCGCCCGTGCGCAGCCGGATCGCGCGCTCGATCAGGCCGACCAGCTCCCGGCGATCGGCGTCGTCGCCGGCGCCGGCCCTCGCGAGGTCGCGGATCTGCGCGAGCGACCAGTGCTCGGCGTCCTGCCCGTTGCGCAGCACGTCGGCGAACGCCGCGACCGCGAACGCGAACCGGAAGTCTGCGGTCGCGGCGGCGAACGTCGCCGCGGGGCCGCCGATCATCGGGAACGCCGCTTCGGTCGCCTTCTCGCCGCGCGGCTGCTTGTGGCGGATGCGAACACCGCCGAGCGGCGCGTTGGTGAGCCTGGCCTTGTCGGTCAGCTCGACCTCGTAGAGCGCGGTGACCTGGTGGCCCGCGCCGACCTGGCCGGCGTCGACCTTGTCGTTGCGGAAGTCCTCGTCCTTGATGTCGCGGTTCTCGTAGCCGACCAGGCGGTAGCGCGCGACCATCGTGGCGTCGAAGTCGACCTGCAGCTTGACGTCCTTGGCGACGACCTGGAGCGTCGAGCCGAGCTGGTCCTGGAACACCTTCTTGGCGGCGGCGAGCGAGTCGATGTAGAAGTTGTTGCCGTTGCCCTTGTCGGCGAGCTGCTCCATCAGCTCGTCCTTGTAGTTGCCCATGCCGAAGCCGATCGTCGACAGCGTCACGCCCTCCTTGGCGCGGCCGGCGATGATCTTGAGGATCTCGTCGTGGGTGTGCGAGCCGACGTTGGCGTCGCCGTCGGTGCAGACGATCACGCGCGAGATCGCGCCGGGCTGGAGGCCCTGCATCGCCTCGTGGTAGGCGAGGTCGATGCCCGAGCCCATCGCGGTCGAGCCGCCGGTGGTGAGCTCGTCGATCGCCGACAGGATGTCGACCTTGTGCGCGAGGCCGGTCCGCGGCAACACGACGCGCGAGCTACCGGCGTAGGTCACGATCGCGACGGTGTCGCCGGCCTTGAGGTTGTTGGTGAGGATGCGCAGCGACTGCTTGGCGAGCTCGAGCTTGTCGGGCGACGCCATCGATCCGGAGACGTCGACCAGGAACACCAGGTGCGCCGGCTTGCGATCGTTCTGCGAGACCTCCTTGGTGGCGACCCCGACGCGCAGGATGTGGCGGCCGGGCGACAGCGGCGAGGGCGCCGCGTCCATCACGATCGCGAACGGCGAATCGGCCGCCGGGCTCGGGAACGCATAGCGGAAGTAATTCACGAACTCCTCGACGCGCACCGCGGCCGGCGGCGGGAGCGAGCCTTCGCGCAGCTTGCGGCGCGTGATCGTGTACGACGCGGTGTCGACGTCGGCGGCGAACGTCGACAGGTGATCCTTGCTCGCCGCGACCCACGGGTTCCTCCCCCAGTCGTGGTAGGCCTCGGCGCTGGTGCCGTCGGTGCTCTGGCCGAGCCGGCCGGCCGATCCAGCGGCGCCTGCATACCCGAGCCCGAGCGCCGCAGAGCTGTCGGCCATGCCCTTCGTCCTGTGCGGAGGCACCGGCTTTCCGACGGGCACCGGCTGGGTGGCAGCCGGTGGTAGGGAGATCCGCGCGCTGGGAGCGGCCGCCGGGCTGGCGGCGACGCGCTGTGCCGCGGCCGGATCCGCCGCGGGGGCCTTGGTCGCGGCGTGCTCGTGCGCCGGCGCCTCCTTCTGCGGGGCCTGCTTCATGGCAGGCGGCCGGTCGTCGGCCAGCCGCTCGACCTTGGTGGCGGATTCGCGGGCCAGCTCCGCCTGGTGCGTGGCGCTGGCCGCCGGTGGCGCCGCGTCGTCCTTCGCGCGCGTGCAGGCAGGGGACACCAGGACCAGAGCGAGCAACACGGACGACACGGTCTTGCGCATGGATCCTCCGGGCATGAGACTCCGTGCAACGTGCAGGTCTTGGATCGGGTCTGTTCGACGTCGCAACAATTGTTGCGGTCCGGCGACAACACACCGCAAGCAAGATCCAAGGTCGGCGCGCGCCAGGTGTCAGCACGCGCCCGCGCTGCCGCCGCGCCGCCGCGGGTGCCTCGAACAGCGATGCGTTCGCCTCGAAGGTTCGCTCGCCACCGCCACGCCGTCATCGGGCGTGTGGAGCGGTCCGCGTCACCGCGACCGGGTCACGAGCGTCGATCGAAGATCGCGTTGAGCTCGGCGAACGGCATCGCCTGCGCGAACCCGCCAAACGTGCCGTGCGCCGCGAGCTCGGCCACGGCGCGCCCGACCGCGCCCCACGCGACGCGCGCGAGCCCCGAGCCGAGCGACACCCGGCGCACGCCGGCCGCGGCGAGCCCGGGGATGCTGAGGCCTTGCTGCGGCGAGCTGCAGAGGACGTTCACCGGCCTGGGCGCGACGAGCCGAACGATCGCCGAGATCGCCTCGAGATCCGGGAGCCCCGGGGCGAACAGACAGTCGGCGCCCGCGCCGGCGTAGGCCGCCAGGCGGTCGGCGACGAGCCGCGCCGCGTCGGGGTGCCCGACGAGGTAGGCCTCGCAGCGCGCGGTGAGCACGACCCCGCTGCCGCTCGCGTCGATCGCGCGGCGGGCGGCGCGGATCCGCTCGATCGCCAGCTCGCGCTCGTAGATCGGCGCGTCCGGTCTGCCGGAGTTGTCCTCGATCGACAGCCCCGCGACGCCGGTCGCGATACAGGCGGTGACGTTGGCGGCCACGCCCTCGGGATCGTCGGCGTAGCCGTTCTGGAAGTCGGCATTGACCGGCAGCTGGGTCGCCGCCGCGAGGTCGCGGCAATGCGCGAGCACCGCCGCGAGCGGTACCGCGTCGACCGCATCGGGCTTGCCGAGCGTGAACGCGAAGCCGGCCGACGACGTCGCGAGCGCGCGGAACCCGGCGTGCGCGAGGTAGCGGGCGCTGCCGACGTCCCAGGGGTTCGGAATCGCAAAACAGCCGGACTCGTGCAGCGTCCGGAACGCCAGGACCGCGGGGTTAGCCATGCACCGACACTACGTCCCGCGGGCCCGGGCCGACCAGCACAGCTCGGGGTGATCTCCGACCAGAACACCGCGGGCCACCGGGGATCGTTCACTTCGTGGCAACTCATAGGTGAGATCTTAAGGACGGTTCTCGACGGAGGCCGCGTATAGGACCTGCGGTAGCGCAAGGGGCGCGAGCGCTCGCCGCGACCTAGACAGCGGGAACAGCCACCGCCAGCCACCACCGCAACCCGACCCAGGACGCCGCTGCTCGTCACGAGCGAACGCACTGCAGCAGCTCGCGAGACCGCCTTGGATGACCGAGGACCCCGTGCGGCGGACGCGACCTCGTGTCGCTCGCACGCTCGGTGCGGTTGCCTGCGCTCAACAACAAGGAGGCCGTGTTGTCCGCTGCTCAGCTGATCAGGATGCGGGGTGCGCTCGCGTGCGCGCTGTCCACCGAGGACGTCAACGAGCTAGGCCTGCGAACCGGGCAGAGTGATCCGTACCATCACGCCGCACCGCCTGTTTCTCTCGATGGTGTCCGGTCTTGCCGGTGGACAAGTCGAGTCGCTCTCTGTTGAGCGCGGCGACCTGTTGCGCGGGCTCAATCACCAGAACGACGTCACGGTTGCCTACAAGGCGTCCTACAACCGGCTCGCGCGTCCTGGCTTCGCGACGTTCATGCACCAGATATTGGACCGGCTCCTCGAGCGCCTGTGCGTTCAGACGCTGGCGCCAGAGGGGAAAGCCGCCATCTCCCAGTTCCGGGACATCGTCATCCAGGACGGTTCGCTCACCTATGCGTGGCAACTACCTCGTGTCTTGCGAGGAAGCCGTCGACCGCGGCGGAGAACCCGTCGAGATCGTCGATCATCACGAAGTGCCTGGTGTTGGGCACCACGACCACCTCGCGGTCGCGCACGGCTTCGCCCTGGCGGCGGAAGTCATCCTTGAGCGCGCCGTCGGCCAGCACGAGCAGGACCGGCCCGCGGATCTTGCCGAGCTGGTTGCGCAGGTCGCTGGTCGAGAGCTCGTAGATCGCGTCGCCGATCGCGCGGCGATCCGACTTTGCGATCTCGGCGAGCACCGGCCGCAGGCGGTCAGGCTTCGCAGACATCGAGCCGAACACGTCGATGATCTGCTGCGCGAACTGTGCGTCGCTGGCGCCGCGCCACATGTCGCGGGCCTCCGCAGCGGCGTCGCGGTCGCCGGTCCCCACCGTCGCGCCCGCATCGACGATGATGGTGGGGCCGACCAGCGTGGGCTCACGGGCGGCGAGCGCGTAGGCAACGAACCCGCCGAGGCTGTGCCCGATGACCACCGGCGACACCAGGTGGCGGTCGCGGATGTAGCGCGCGAGCTCGTCCACGGCCGTCCTGGCGAGCGGCCCGTCGATCCGGGGCACGCCGGCGAACCCGGCGAGCGTGAGCTGATGTGTCTCGTAGTGGCGCAGGTGCTCGACCACACCGCTCCACACCGAGCCCGGGCAGCCGAGGCCGGGGATCAGGATCACCGGGCGGCCGTGGCCGCGGAGCTCGACGGAGAACGCGGTCGGCTCGAACACCGCGGTGGTCGCTCCAGCGGTAGCCGCGGCGGTAGCAGCCCGGTTCTCGATGGCCGCGGGCTGCGGTGGGTGACCGCACCCGGCGAGCGCGACCAGCACGACGTGAGCGAACCGCATGCCTCGAGCAAGGAGCACCCGGCGTGCCACACAAGTGCCGGCGCACGAGCGCAGCCTCGGGTGCGCGCTGCGCCACCCCGCGCGCGCGACACGACCGCCCGGGTGAGCGTCCGCGACACAACCGCCGGGTGAGCGTCCGCGCTACGGCGGCGGATTCGACGGCGGAGCCAACGCCAGCTCGCGGGGGGGCCTATGGTCCGCAGCGCCTGCGCGTGACGCGGCAGGCTCCATCCAGCGATGCAGCGCATTGACGATCAGCTTTAGCTGATCACCCTGGAACCAGATCGCCAGCTCGAGCAGGACCTCGGCCGCCACCTTCTCTCGCCAGCGCTGCAGCATCATACTGACCAGGCCGAGCGCGCCGATGCCGAACCCACCAAGCGCCGCCGTGATGAGCGTCGGGCTCCGCAGGTTGGTCACGACCACGATGACCGACGCGACGAACAGGGTCACGACGAGGCCGACGCAGATGTTGAAGTACGCCGTGTTGCTTCGCATCACGGCGCGCAGGCGGTCGGTCAAGAGCCTTGCGAACTCCGGGGTATCGCTCGCCGGACCTCCGAGATCAGGCCTGGTGACGAATTGGGCGAGTGCGGGCTTGAGGCGGATCATGCTAGGTCCTCCCGAGTTGTTGAAGCACGTCGGTGTACCGGGCTTTCCGGCCGCAGAGGTGCTCCACGAGCACCTGATAACGGATCATCCGGAACGCGAGCGACGCGCGGAACTCGCCGCTCGCGATCAGGGCGGGCCGACGCATGGTCTTGAGCAGCTCGGCCAGCAGGATCTGCCCACAGCCACGAGCGAACAACTACGCTCGGCTGCGAGGTATGTCGTTGTCGCAGTTCCGGCGCAGCCGGGCTACCAGTACATTCAGGAAGAGGAGTGGATTGTCACTGCGGGTGAGAGACGTCCTGCTCGGCGCGCAGCCCCGGGCGACCCCGGGGCCCGAGCAGGTGGCGGTCACGGCGACGCGAGCCGGAAGCCCACGCTGCGCACGGTCTCGATGACCTCGGGCTCCGGCAGCTTGCGGCGCAGCCGCAGGATCACGTTGTCGACCGCGCGCTCGGACACCTCGAGGTCCTCTTCGCCCCACGCCTGGTCGAGCAGCTCGATCCGCGACAGCGGCCGGCCGCGCGCCTTGATCAGCTCGCGCAGCACGGCGAGCTCGATCGAGGTCAGCGAGATCGTGCGGCCGCGGAACCACAGCGCGCGGCCGTAGAGGTCCAGCGTGAGCTCGCCGAACCGCAGCCGCCCGTTGGCCACGCCCTTCCAGTGGACGCGGCGGTGGACGGCGCGCACCCGCGCGGCGAGCTCGCGAGTCGACACCGGGGTGACGGCGACATCGTCGAACCCGGCGGCGAGCACGGTCTCGCAGTCGCGCGCGCTGCCGTCCTCGACCAGGCCGATCAGCCCCGGCCGGAGCGCGCTCTCGGCGGCCCACGCGACGATCTTGTCGGCGAGCGCGCCGCTGCTCGCCGGGTCGATCACGACGACATAGACCGGCGCCTGCGGCGCGCCCTCGAGGATCTCGGCGGTCCGTAGCTCGACCAGCATCGCGCCCCGGCGGAGCTCTGCGACCACCGCCTGGGTGTTCGGCGTCGTGACGAGCGTGATGACCGTGACACGCAGTGGCTCCAGGGCGGACAAGCTCTCGTCGGCGGACGCAGGGTGCACGCCCGACGGTAAGAGGCCGTGGTGACCGGAAGGGTGCGATCTCGCAACCGAACGGTGACATGACGAGGACGTCACCCGGCTGCGGCTGACCTGCCACGCGTCCGGGCCGTGCGAGCGGGTGGCGCGGATCGCGGTGGCGGGGCCACAACTGCGCACAAGCACGAAGCGATCTCGGGCTCGTGGGCCACGCCGGCGGTGCATCGCAGCGGCGCGGCCGTGGTATCCCCGTGCCGGTGAACGAATCTCGACGAGGCCTCGGTTACGGCCTCGCAGCATACTTGTTGTGGGGCAGCGTACCGGTGTTCTGGAAGCTGCTCGGCGGGCTGTCGGCGGTCGAGATCCTCGCCCACCGGGTGGTGTGGGGCGCGGTCGCGCTGATCGCGATCGCGTGGCTCGCCGGTGCGGGGCCCGCGGTGCGCGCCGCGCTCGCCGATCGCAGGACCGTGGCGCTGATGGCGGTCTCGGGCACGCTGCTGGTCATCAACTGGGGCACGTTCGTCGCCGCCGTGATGGCCGGGCACCTGCTCGACGCGAGCCTGGGGTACTTCATCACCCCGCTGATCTCGGTCGGGCTCGGGACGCTGGCGCTGCGCGAGCGGCTACGCCCGCTGCAGTCGCTGGCGATCGGGCTCGCGATGGTCGGTGTGGTGATCCTGACCTGGCGCGCCGGGCACGCGCCGTGGATCGCGGTGGTGCTCGCGACGACGTTCGGCAGCTACGGCCTGGTCCGCAAGCTGGCGCGCGTCGAGTCGCTGGCCGGCTCGACGATCGAGACCGTGCTGCTGGCGCCGATCGCGGTGATCTACCTCGCGGCGCTCGCGGCGGGCGGCGGCGGCGAGCTCGGCCACGCGGCCGCGACCACCCAGCTGCTGCTGCTCAGCACGGGCGTCATCACCGTCGGGCCGCTGCTGCTGTTCACCAGCGCCGCGCGCCGGCTCCCGCTGTCGACGCTCGGCTTCCTGCAGTTCATCGGGCCGACCGGGCAGTTCGTGCTCGCGCTCGTGGTGTACGACGAGACGTTCGCGCGCGCCCAGCTGATCGCGTTCGGCTTCATCTGGCTCGGGCTCGTGGTGTTCTCGGTCGACCTGGTGCGCCAGGCGCCGGCGCGGCCGCCCGCCGGGCCGCTCAGCCGAACCGGCCGGTGATGTAGTTCTCGGTGCGCTCGTCCGACGGGGCGGAGAAGATCTTCGAGGTCGCGTCGTACTCGACCAGCGTGCCGGTGCGGCGGTCGCTCTTGGAGTCGAGCTCGGTGGTGAAGAACGCGGTGCGGTCGCTGACCCGCGCGGCCTGCTGCATGTTGTGGGTGACGATCACGATCGTGAACCGGCTCTTGAGCTCGCGCATCAGCTCCTCGATCCGGGCGGTCGCGATCGGATCGAGCGCGCTGCACGGCTCGTCCATCAGCACGACCTCGGGCTCGACCGCGATCGTGCGCGCGATGCACAGCCGCTGCTGCTGGCCGCCGGACATCCCGAGCGCCGAGCTCTTGAGCCGATCCTTGACCTCGTCCCACAGCGCCGCCTTGCGCAAGGCCCATTCGACGCGCTCGTCCATCTGGCGCGGCGAAAGTCGCTCGTACAGCCGCACGCCGAAGGCGATGTTGTCGTGGATCGACATCGGGAATGGCGTCGGCTTCTGGAACACCATGCCCACCTTGGCGCGGAGCCGGTTCAAGTCCTGCCCAGAATCCAG
>Ga0137438_1000115_pt1 | contig 13067 bp, 12 predicted proteins | sample EasRivERMGT157_2_FD_102327 | JGI IMG/M metagenome (GOLD analysis project Ga0137438, IMG submission 102327) | Soil microbial communities from meander-bound floodplain in the East River, Colorado, USA - East River MetaG ERMGT157_2 | ecosystem: Environmental > Terrestrial > Soil > Floodplain ... | reverse complement strand
CCGTCGACGGTTCACCGACCCTGGTCATCCAGCGCGTCGAACACGACAGCCGGATCCACCTCGACATCGAGACCGATGATCTCGACGCCGAGGTCGCGCGCCTCGAGCAGCTCGGCGCAACGCGGCTCCGCTTCGTCAAGCGCTGGTGGGTGATGCAGGCGCCGACCGGCCACGTGTTCTGCGTCACCGATCGACGGCGCCCGCTCGCCGGCATGCCCGGCACCAACGAGTGGGCCTGATCGCCACGCGGCCGAGCGCCCCGCACCGTCGAGCGTCGACGCTGAACCGGCGTCCTCGTGCGTCGCCGCTACGTTAGAGCCGGGCCAGGTGAGCGCCGAGCCGCGCGGCGAGCGCGATGATCGTCAGCGTCGGATTCGACACACCGCCGGTCGAGAACACCGAAGAGCTCGCGACGTAGAGGTTATCGACTTCGTGCGCGCGGCAGTTCGCGTCGACGTAGCCGTGGCGCGGATCGGCCGACATCCGCGTCGCGCCCATGTGGTGATCGCCCGCCGCCGTGATCGTCGGATTCGACGTGCCGCCGGACGCGTATCCCAGCTTGGTCAGCTCCGCGGTCGTGTACTCGATCGCCAGGGCTGCCGTGCGCAGATCGGGCTCGGTGATTCGCCAGTCGAGCCGCACCTCGGGATCGCCGAACAGGTCGCGCCGCGTCGATGACAGCGTGATCGTGCTGGCGGGGTTGGGCACCTGCTCCCAGTTGAGGTTGATGTTGCCGCCGCCGAAATCCACCATCGCGCGGAAGTTGCCGATCCGTGCGCCGCGCAACGCGTGGTCGGTCGGCACGAACGTCGCGAAGATCTGGGGGGGATACGCGTAGTCCCTCAGCTCCGGCATGCCCGAGTAGAAGTTGCGGACGCTCTGCGGCGCGGGAGCGATCAGGTAGAGCCGCCCGGCGGAGGGGTTGAGCGGATGCACCATGAAGTTGCGGCCCAGCTGATCCCAGCGGTTGCCGATGCCATCGGAGATCAGCAGCAGACGGATGGTCTCGATCCCGCCGGCGGCGAGCACGAAGCGATCGGCGCGCACGGTGAACGTGTGGCCGGGCCGGACCGGATGCACCGAGCGGTCGATGGTCTGTGCGCCGGCCCGCTGGATCGTCGTCCCGGCGCCGCTGGTCAACAGGCGCCGGACGTTGGCATTGCGCACCAGGGTCACGTTCTGCGAGCGGATCAGATCGGGTCCCCACACGTGCTGGAAGTCGAGCGCGCCGTCGAGCGCCGGGCCGCGGCCGTTCATCACGCTGAACACACCGGTGCGCACGGTCCCGGTCGCCTCGGGCAGCACCGCGATCGGTACCTTGGTCTTGCCGAGCCACGCCTCGGGCCGATCGTAGTCGCGGGGATCGAAGTCGCCGAGCGAGCAGTAGCGCAGCGCCTCGACGTAGTACGGATGCATCTCGGCGGCGTCGATCGGCCAGGCCCAGGTCGGGTCGAGGTCGCCGCGCTCGAAGTCGATCGGCGACAGCGTGCGCGTCCATCCGCCCCAGCAGTTGGTGGTGCCGCCGTACACGCGAACGCGCGAGCGGGTCAGGAACGTCGGGTCGATGTTCTGCATCTCCTGCGTCAGCTCGCCGCGGTAGAGCGGCTGCGTGCTCGGATCCTCGTAGCGGTGGCCGTCGGCGGTGCTCGCGGCCGTGGACGACTCGGCGGCAGCACGCCGTAGTGCGTCCTGGGCCGGCTCGGTCGACGTCGACCCGAACTGCTGCACTGCCTCGCGCTGCGCGGCGGCGAGCCCCTCACGCTGGTCGACGAGGCTGCTCTCCAGCACCAGGATCTTCTTGCCGGTGGCGAGCAGCCGGTGCGCCAGGGTGATGCCGGCCGCGCCGGAGCCGATGATGCAGACCTCGCAATCCAGCTCGGTATTGGGGGCGAGCGTACCTGCGTCGATTTCCGCCATGGTGTCCTCCGCGACGCACGGTAGCGGCGCTGGTCGGCGCCGGCCATTACCGCGGATTACCGAGGATGACGCCCGATCGCAGGACGCCGGCTGATCAAACGAGGAACTGCAGACGTCGCGGTCGCCGTTGTCGGCATGATCTGACCTGGCATGCCGCCGTTGACCAACCAAGCTATACTCCTCCGACGATGGGCTCAGACGAGCGAGCGCGACTGCTCCGCGAGGCGGTACCGTCGCAGCGCAGGACGCGCTGCTGCTCGCCGAGAGACTGCTGGGATGGACCGACGCGGCGCTCCGCGAGGACCTCTTGGCGTATCCGGGTGTCGATCCGGCCGATGCGATCTCCATGCGCGCCGAGCTCCTTGGCATGCTGAAGGCAGAGTGTGATCCGCCATGAAACGAAGCTATACCTTCGTGACCTCACGCGAGGTCGTGTGCTGCGACATCGACGGAGTACTGGTCTCCTTGCCTGTGTTCGTTGGCGTACTCAAGCATCCGACGGAAGGTCAGCTATGCGAGTTACTTACCCGACCGGAGGTCGCGCGAAAGTACACATGTGAGGCCCTTCGAAAACTTCCATGGAGCGCACTCCGCCAGTTCCCACATGACTGGCTGCGAACATGTCTATCCGCGAGCAGCCTTCCAGAGCCACGTCGACGAGCAGTCGAGTTCATGCTCTCGCCGTGATGTTCATGCTGAGCTTGATCCACAAAGGCGATCGTCGAGCCCGGCCAATCGCACGCGACGATCGGTCTCGGGTATTTTCGGACGAGACTTACATTCTCTCGCCCACCTCTTTCTAGGTCGCCATTGCCGCCCGGTCAACCCTCGGCTTGCAAAGACCTGCGGCAGCGGGCTCACGTGGCTAGCGCGCCGCGCAGCAGCGCGGTCAGCGTCTCGAAGTGCCGGTCTGCCGCAGCCGAGTCGTGAACCGGCGTGTCGCTCGGTACCCAGCCGTGCTTGGCCGGGTAGGTCTCGATCGTGTGATCCACGCGCGCCGCGCTCAACGCGTCCGCGAGCCGGTGAACTTGCTCGTCGGGAAAGCTCGGATCTTCGCTCGCCGCAGCCACGTACACGCGCGCCTTGATCCGAGGCGCAAGCAGGTGCGGGCTGTCGGGGGCGTCGTTTGCGAGGTTCCCGGGGTGATACGCCGCCGCGGCCGCGATCCGCTCGGGGTACGTTCCCGCGGCGATCAACGAGAGCCGCCCACCCATGCAGTACCCGGTCGTCCCGATCTTCGCGGCCGGCAGGTGCGCGAGGAACGTCTGCGTGTCGCGCATCGTGTTCGCCGAGCTCATCGTCGGGGTCAGGCGCTTCCCCCACTCCGCGCGGACCGCCGGATCGCCGAACAGCTTCGCCGGCTCGGGAGCCGTATACGGGCCGATCCGATAGCACAGATCCGGCAGCATCACGTAGAAGCCTGCGCTCGCGAGGCGCTCGGCCATCATGTGCAGCGCGGGCCGCATGCCGATGCCATCCATGTACATCAGGACATTCGGTGCCGCCGCGTCTCCGAACAGGAACGTCGGGCACACGCCATCATCGGTCGTGATCTCGATCCGGGTCGCCGCCATGCCGCATCATGGCACGGGCTCGAGCTCATGTGCGTTGGCAAGCCGGCCGTCCTGGGGCCGGTTCGCCGCGACGCGACCCGTATCGCCTCCTTGACCAACGATCTGGTCAACCGTATGCTTCCGAGGTGGTGTCGTTCAACATCTACGAGGCCAAGACACAGCTCTCGAAGCTCCTCCGTCGGGTGCGCGCGGGTCAGGAGGTCATCATCGCCGATGCGGGGACCCCTATCGCGAAGCTCGTTCCGATCGAGCAGCCGAAGCTCGCGCGCGTCCTTGGAACCGATCGAGGCAAGATCTGGGTCGCGCCGGATGCCTTCGATCCACTGACCGGTGAGGACCTCGCGGTGTGGTCCGGCGCGCTGTTTCCGGAGCCGCCGAAGCGCCAACCGCGGGCGCCGACACGGCGTCGCCGTCGCCGAGCTCGTCGCAGCGCCGGGCGATGAAGCTGCTGCTCGATACTCACGTGTTCCTCTGGATGCATGGAGATCCAGATCGGCTTTCGGCGCGCGCTCGAGAGCTGCTGATCGACGCCGATGCGGAGCTGCACCTCTCGGTGGTCGTGGCGTGGGAGCTAGGCATCAAGCTCGCTCGCGAGCGCTTGACCTTGCCCGAGCCGCTCGAGGAGTACGTGATGTCGCGCGCGCAGCGTGCGCGCATGTCGCTCTTGCCGATCGATCTCGTTCATGTGCTCGAGGCCGTCGCCCTCCCGCCCCATCACGGCGACCCGTTCGATCGGATGCTCGTCGCACAGGCGCGGGCAGAGGACCTGACTCTGCTGACCGCTGACCCATGGATCGCGCGCTATGACGTCGAGATCGTACGCGCCTGATCGGATCGAGCTATCGCCCGGGTTCGCCCAGCCCGCTTCTCGTCGCCGACAGCAGCTCCGCGATCGCGAGGCCCCGCGCTCAGTGAGCGGCGCCCAGCGCCGCGAGGCGCCGCTGCGCCAGCGCGTACACGCTGAGTATCTGGTCGAACCTGGGTGCCGGCACGCGCTTGTAAGCGGCGGCCGCGTCCGCCCGCAGGCCGAGCTGCTCTTCGATCCGGCCGACGACGTACCAGTCGCCGCCGTCCGGCTCGACCGACTTGCGCAGCACCATCGCCTTCCAGTTGTCGCGGATCGCGCGATCGAGATCGCCCATCTCCGCCTCGATCGCGGCGAGCGTGTTGATGATGCCAGGGTCCTGGGGCGCCTTGTCGACCGCCTTGCGAGCGAGCTCGAGCGCGGGGGCGAGATCGCCGCCCACGCCGAGGCGATACCACGCGACGTAGTTGATGTTCCACGCCGCCGCCGCGGGATGGTTGACCACGGCATCGCCGTGCTGGATCACCTCGGCCGGCGATCCGCGCATCGCGGCCACCTCGAACCGAGCGATCCGCGCGCCCTGATGGTCGTGGTCCTTCGCGAGGACGCCGTCGAGCGCGTGGTCGGCATCGTCGTACCGGCCGGCGCGGGCCAGGGCCCACGCGTGGATCTGGACGCGGTCGGCGGTGGAGCTGGGCTCGAGCGCGAGGATCGCCTCGCTCTGGGCGACCGTCTCGGGCCACCGCCCGCGCGCGCGGTATGCCAGGTTGTCCAGCGCGCGATCCGCGGTTGCCTTTGGCGCGGCCGACGGGGCAGCGAGCGAGGTACCCGAGGCCACCGACGAAGCAACCAGCATTCCCACCCAGAGCCATCCCCGCATGGCAACGACTCTATCGGATCGGCAACCGTCTGGCGCAACCGATCCAACCTTGCCAGCACAGTTGGAACGGACTTGCTGTCGTCATCGCCCAACTGTTAGCATCCTTACACTCCGGTCCTCTGGCACGAGACGCCGCCGCCAGGCGCGGCAGCGAGCCTGGCCTGTACGCGCGGCCGGGACCGGCGAACCCGGCGCGCGTATCATCTGTCGTACCAGCGATGACCACCGCGCAGCGACGCAGCTTGTGGGGACTTGGCCTGCTGTTCGGATACTACGCGATCGATCGCTGGCTGCCGCTGGGCGCGTGGAACGGCAGTACCCGGTTTCCGGTGGCCAACGACCAGGCGGTGCTCGACGTGGTGGTGCTCTGCGTGGTTGCCGGCCTGTTCGCGGCCACGCGCTACCAGATCTGGCCGGCGATGCTCGTCGGCACCGGGCTGCTCGCGCTGTGGTGCTACTTCCATGCCACGACCTGGTGGCTACCCTATGTGTCCGGGGTCGATACGCAGCGCGAGCTGCAGTGGCGCGAGCAGTTTGCCGGTCAACTCCAGCTACTGCCTCGGTGGGGCACGCACATTCCACCTGACGCCGAGCACATCGCGATCGACGTGTTCGTCCTCGCCGCGACCGTGTCGACCGCGATCGCCACCGCGAGAGCGACCGCGAGTGGTCTGCGTCGACTATGGGCGCGCCGATCGCCGGCGTAGCGAACAACCTGCGCTACGTCGTGAACCTATGGCCAGCGGATCGTGCTGGTGTGTTCATGGAGCGAGTCGGCGCACGTAGCGATGGGTTCTGTGGTTCCCAGGTACGGCCTTCGCATTGTGTGATTGCATGATCGCCGCCGCTCTCATTCCGTTGCTGTTCATTCTTGGCCTGGTCGCGTTGTTCATTGCGGGCGCCGGCTCCATGAGCTGGTTCCCCGCACTGGCGGTGATCGCGTTGCTCATCGGTCTCGCGATCGGCCTGAGCCGCATGCTCGTTCACATGGATGACGAGCCCGGTGCGCACTGACCGCCGATCGTGACCGCACGGCGGGCTTCGATCGCGAGGTCATTCAACGAGACCACGCCGAGCGGACGCTGGCTGCGTCGACGACCGGCAGTCTACGGATCTGAACGCGAACGGCTTGCGGAGTCGGGCCGCCAGCACGCAGGTCCTGCGTGCCATCGTTGGGCTGAGCCTTTGCACGGCTGCCGTCGCGGCATGGTACGCCGCTTGCTGGATTGCGGGGTATGAGCGCAGAGCACAGCCAAGTCGTCGTCGGCTTCGATTTCACCCACAGCGCGCGGGCTGCGATGTACCGCGCGATCGTGGCGGCGAATCGAGCGCCGTTCCATATCCTCCACTTCATCTGCGCGATCGAGCCGCACGGACAGATCCCGCGGATGCCGCACCACGGAAAGGTCGACTTTGCCTACGTGGAGCACGTCGAGAAGGCGCTGTTCGACGAGATCACCGCAGAGCTCAAAGGCGCCGCGATCGCCGACCGAGTCCACTTCTTCGTTCACGTCCGGATCGGCCATGCAGCGGAGGAGATCCTGGACCTGGCGCGCGAGGTCGGCGCCGATCTGATCATCGTCGGCAGCAAGGGCCTCACCGGCGTCGAACGCCTGGCGCTTGGCTCGGTTGCCGAGCACGTCGTTCGCGAGGCCGGCTGCACGGTGGAGGTGGCGCGCCCCAAGACCTACGAGCACGTCGATCTGCTCGAGATCTCGAACGCGGAACACCACAAGGGCTACACACCGCCGCATCGCTACACGTATAGCTCCAGCTGCGTCAACCTCCGCCCCGACGAGTGGCCACTGTACTGACTGACGTCGATCTTCATGATCGCGGTTCACGGCGTCGACGATCGTCCAGCCCGGCACTCCCTGGACGAGCTTCGACGTCACCGCCGCCAGCCCCGCTGCTCGAGCCTCCTGCACGGCAGCATCAAGCCGTTCCGCGGTGCAGGTGACGGCGGGGCCCTGGGCGCGCTGATGACTAGTGACCGGCCTGGACGACGCGCGAAGCAGCGTCGACGCGCTCGTCGAGGCGACGGCGTAGCGAGTCGGTCATGATGACGACCGAGATGCCGAGGCACACGAGCTGCAGGACATTGATGGTGCGCAGCATCACCATCTCCGTGACGATCCATGCGAGGAGCGCAGCTCCCCCGGCGAATGCCCATGCGTTCGCGCTGAACCGATTTTGGGCGATGCGCCATCCGGCGATCACATTGCCGACGCCAACCACGAGCAGGAGCAGCAGCCCGGGCACCAGGAAGGTCGAGAAGGGAGAATGCGAGAGCACGGAGGTCGGCATATGAACCAGTGCGCCGTCCGGGCTCGCGATGAGCGCGAACCCTCCAGCCATCGCCGTGATCCCGGTCGCGAGACAAACCGTCGCCAGCAGGCCGCGTGCGGGTCGTGGAGGCGGCGGTGCCGCCGGCCGAGGCAGGGTGGCCAGCGTGTACGCGATGTCGCGCGCCCAGTCCTTGATCTGGTCCCAGCTGCGCCAGTCGCCCGCATGCGTCTTGGCCATCGCCGCAGCCGGGAACCCCGTGGCGTCGGCAGCGAGCCGCCCGCCGAACGTGGCGTGCCCCTGTGCCCCGACGTGGGCCATCAGCGCGGCGACGCCTCGCACGGGGCGCAGTGCCTGCCGGTTCGCCGAATCATCGAGCGGGCCGCTCGAGAACATCCACACCGGATGTGCGCGAAGCGCCGCCGCGTTGCGGACCACGAAGCGACGCGCCTCGCGGATCCAGCGTGCCGCATAGAGCGCGCCGCCAACGACGAACGCGTCGTAGCTCGCGACATCGCGCACCTCCGCAGCGCGCATGCAGTCCACGGTCAAGCCCTGCGACCGCAGCGTGTCGGCGACCGCCGTCGCGACCTCGGCCGTGCCACCGCGCTTGGAGCCGAACGCCACGAGCACTCGCGTGATCGGCGCCGTCATCGTCCACCTGCCGTGGCAAGGGCCTCACCCGAGGGGGTCTCCGTGTCGAACGACCACGGAGGGTACTCGACGACGAACGAGGCATGGTACGCGACCAGACGGGCCTGCCAGCGCAGCATGCCGAGCTGGAACGCGAGGATCGATCGAGGCATCGACAGGCCGAACAGGATGGCGAGCGCAGCCACCACCCACAGCACGCTCGATATGCACCAGAGCAGCATCAGAACGACGCCGCTCGGTATCGACGTGATGAGCCGCGCGAGCGCAGAGCCAACCGTGGGCTGACCGGTGTAGCGAATCTCGGTGACCATGCTCCGCGCCTCGTCGGCCGGGAAGCGATCGACGAGCAGCAGCATGTACGCCGACAGCCGCAAGAGCCAGTCAAGCACCGACCAGATCGGCGGTGCCACCTCCTTGAGATACGCATCGCGCCGCGAGGAGATCGCAACCGCCGCGATCAGGGGTAACGCTCCGAACAGAAGACACACCAGCCAGCCGGCGGTGAGACCGAGCCAGCCCAGGAGCATGGCGATGCCGATGCGCAGCAGTAGCTGCACACGGTCGAAGTGCGGTGGTGAGGTCACGACGATCTTGACAGGGTAGTCGCTCGACATGCACTCACATCCAGCAAGTCACGTGCCGCACTTGCTGCGACATCCAGAAGAACAACCGCGCGAGCGACCTGGTGTCTTCGCCGCCGAGCCAGCGACATCGGCAGCTCCGTGGTTGGCTTTGCGCAAGCGTTGCGTCTGGACGCGGTCGCCGCGCGGGGTGTGCGGGCTTCGCGACGACGTCCCACGGGACGCCGCCATGGACGACCGAGTTCGACTCGCCGCGTGGTTTGCGGCTTGCGGCTCGCCGAGTGCGGCAGCGACATCGACGCCAGCGGCCCCGGCCTGGCATCAACGCTGCTCCAGGCCGGGCTCGTCGACGAGATCCACGCCTACGTCAACCCGGTCGTGGTCGGCAGCGGGAAGCCGATGTTCGCGGAGCTCGACGCCCCGCGCGAGCTGAAGCTCCTCGGCGTACAGACCTTCTCCGGCGGGGTCGTCCAGCTCCGCTACGCGCCGCGAGCTGCAGACTAGAACGTACCTCGAAACGCCATCTGCAAGTAGCCGCACTTCGATCGCTTTCAAGCGCCTGGATCGGGGCGGACCTAGGACGGCCGACCGCCAAGCACGTTCTTGAGCCAAAGCTCGCCGAGCGAATAGTCATCAAGCCAACCGCGAACCTGGTCCTTGGCGAGCCGCTCGAACGTCGAGTCTCCGTTCGACCGCTCGACGACGATCACGTCCTCGGAGGCGAACTGATCGAGTAAGGTTACCGACTGCGTCGCCACAACTACCTGACACTCGCGCGAAGCCAGTCGCAAAAGCGCCGCGAGCTGGACGATGGCCGCAGGGTGCAGGCCCAGCTCCGGTTCGTCGATCACGATCACCGATGGCTTCGTGGGTTGAAGCAGCAACGCCGCCAGGCACATGAAGCGCAGCGTTCCATCTGACAGCGAGCTCGCATCGAAGTAGCCCGGATCCGATTTGTGGCGCCACTCGAGCTGGATCACCTTCGGATCCATCTCGTCGGGCTCGAGCACGAACTCATCGAAGAACGGCGCGACCGCACGACTGACGTCGACGATGGCTCGGTACTTCTTGGGCGCCCGCTTCTTCAATCCGAAGAGTAGCGCCGCCAGGTTCGCGCCGTCGGACTGGAGCGTGCAGCTATCGCCGATCGCGTGCTTCTGCTTGATGCCTGCGGTCGCGCTGGTGTCGTGAAACTGGAAGATCTTCCAGCCTCGCATCGCCTTCAGCATGTGGTGGGCGACCTTGTCTGGCTTCGCCGCCTCTTCCTCGAGTCCCGACTCCTTCTGTCCCTCACCCAGGTTCTCGACGTAGGGCCGCAGACGATCGCCCTCTCCCTGAAAGTAGGCTTTCTCGCTCGCGAAGATCAGACGGTCTTTCGCGGAGGGCTCGAGCACCGCTTCGTAGGCGTTCACCCCGAAGCTCACCTTGACACGTAGCCTCTTCGTCTTCTTGACGCCGAAGTGCAGCAAGGCGTTTGCACCGCCCCGGAGTCCGACATGCTGCTGGAGCCCGCCGTCGACCAGGTCGCCGAGCAGGCCGAACGCGCCCACCAAGCTCGATTTGCCTGCCCCGTTCGCGCCGATCAAGATGTTGATCGCCTTCAGTCGGAGCTTGAGCTTCTTGATCGAGCGGTACCCCTCGATCTCGATGCGGTCCAAGCGCGCCATGGCATTGATCGTGCCATGAGCAGCGAGAACGGGGCGTTTGCGACGGCCCCAGCCTCGGCGATTTCACAGGCGCGATCCCGACACTCTCGGGTGGCGGTCGCTTCACCGCGGGCGGGCATGCCGATCACCCAGCGCGAAGGTGATCAGTGCGTGTATGTGTGCGCCTGTCGCGGTCGCGCGACCACGAGCCCTGCCCTGACCCCGCTGGGTAAGCATTGATCGACCGTGCGCACCGAAGCTCATCGAAGACGCGAGCCAGCTCACGAAGCGAGCACACTGGCGCTCATGGCCGGCGTCACGTCGAAACGCGCGCCCGATTGTGCGTTGGTGGCAGGATGGCACGAGGGGCGTCCGAACAACGATCCGTCGCCTCGCGTGTGCTACGTTCGCGCGTTCGGAGTTCGGGCTCGCGCCTCACATTCAGGCCGGCGTCGGCGCGGTACAACAAGAGTGGTATGGGACAGAGGATCAGAATAGGTGCCTGACTTCAGCCGTAGACCGGATGGAAACGGTCCGGAACAGCGAACGACCGGCGCGGAGAAACCGTTCGCCCCGGGCAAGCGCACGCTGACGGATCAGCTGGTCCCGCATGCGCCGGTACAGCGTTCTCCGGCGCACGCCGCGCCCGGGCGCCAGGACACCCACAGCGGCGATCGCGCTCCCCACGTCGCGCCGCCCGACGCCGGCATCGACAAGCAGGGGTTCATCGACAACTCCAAGGGCGCGCCGCTGTACGGCAAGCCGGCCGAAGCCGGCGGCGAGCTGGTGCGCGACGCGCCGCTCCCTCCGGCCGCGCGCGTCTTCGCGAGCGGGACCCACCCGAGGCTGAAGCAGTGGTGGTACGTCACCGCGTTCGTCGATCAGACGATGCTGCGCGGGTACGTCGAAGACTTCCGCGTTAACGTCGACCTCCCCGAGCCGATGGCCGAGCTCCGCCAGCTCAACGGGAACGAGACCCCCGAGGGCCTGGCCAAGGAGAAGTTCCGCGGCGCGGTGCAGGACGGCCACGACCTCCGCTACTACGAGAACGTCCTCCTGTACGTGAACCGCGGCCGTGCCGGCATCGGCGGCACGTACCAGGACCCCAACGTCCTGGGCCGCGGCAGCGACAACATCAAGCTGTACGCCGGCCACCGGATCTGGCTCGTGAGCCCCGAGTACGCCAAGGCGCTGGAGAGCGTGGTGCCGTCGGGATCGCTGACCGGCGGCGCAGTCGCCAAGGCGAGGCGCTTCGCCGGGCACTTCCAGGACATCCTGCAGAGCGTCACCGAGTCGCGACACCATTTCGACGAGGTCGCCGGCGAGTTCGCGCAGGCCATCCGGGACCACCTGCCGGCGATCGTCGGGATCACCGCTGGGTTCCTGACACTCGAGGCGGGTACGATGTTCCTGGCCGCCGCGCCGACCGGGGTCACGCAGGCCGCGGCGGCGGTGATCCAGCTCGCACTCGCCGCGTTCGGGGCGGCCGGCATGGTCGAAGGCGGGATCGAGGCGCTGAAGCACGGCAACGCCTGGCTCACGACCGCCTGGACTGCCCACGGCAAGCCCGAGCCGATCGTCGAGGCGAGCAAGGAGTTCCTGCGGATGCTCGTGGCCGTCGCCGTCGCGGCCCTGAGCTATGCCGGAGCCAAGGCCAACTACGGCAATGTGCTCAAGATCGCCAACAACATGCCGACAGGAGGGCTGCCGGCGTTCGCAACGGCCGGCGCTCGCGCGAACGGCGGCGCGGGGGCCGGGCCTGGCGTGGCGATCGGCCCGAGCGTCGGAGGTCCTGCGATTGTGGGCGCCGCCGCGACGCGGCTGAGCGACAAGGAGAAGGCCGCGCTCGGCGACGGGCCGGACGTGGATCGTCTGGGCGAGAGGGATGTCGGCGAAGCGCGGTCAAGTGAACGGCGCGACCGCCGCGCGGCCGAGGGTCGCGAGCGCCCCGCGCCGGAGAAGACGGGCGAAAGCAGCGCCAGCGAGGCAGTGCCCACCAACGAGACGCGGACCGAGCTGGCCAAGCACATCCCGCCGCCCGGCGACGCCTTCGTCGAGTGGTTCGATAGCCTTTCGCTCTCCGAGCTCGACAGGCTGCTCGCCGACAGGAGCGTGAAGGGAGGCCCGATAGGCGCCCGCGACGTGATCGAGGATTGTATCCGCCACCCGGGGGACCAGCACGAATGGCTGATGGTCGCCGAGGCGCGCCAGTTCAAGAAATGGGGCGTCTCGATGCGGACCATCCAGGAGAGCCGCACACTCACCGTCGCAGCGATCGGCAAGAGCTTCCGCCACGGCGGGACCGGATCGGGCGCCATGCACCGCGCGCTGCGCGACATGATACGCTCCTCGGGCAGCTATGATGAGTTCATCGCGAAGCTGAACCAGTGGGCCGATCGCGAGCTCGTTCCGAGCCACAGCGTGCGATGGCCGCAGGATCCGCCCCTCGGGCGTTACAGCCTACCGGACACCCTCCAAGTGCGAAGCCGCTGATGACGTCACCGACGCTGATTCCCTGGACGGAGCTGCTTTCCAAGCGGTGGAGCAACGTGCGCGATGAGTACGGTCCGAACAGCCAGGCTGTGGCCAGCGCGTTCATGACGCTCGACAAGACGCGATGGCTGGAGGAGGTCGGCCGGCCGTGGCAGGAGCGCGTCATCAGCGACGTCACGATCGTACGGTCCTGGGACGAGGCGCTGACCATCTTCGCCGAGGATACCCGGT
>Ga0137438_1000114_pt1 | contig 13076 bp, 9 predicted proteins | sample EasRivERMGT157_2_FD_102327 | JGI IMG/M metagenome (GOLD analysis project Ga0137438, IMG submission 102327) | Soil microbial communities from meander-bound floodplain in the East River, Colorado, USA - East River MetaG ERMGT157_2 | ecosystem: Environmental > Terrestrial > Soil > Floodplain ... | reverse complement strand
GTGTGGAGGGGTAGAGGGCGGTCTCCGTCAATCGTGACCGACTTTGTTGCGAATCCAGACTCCTGACATGGAGGCTGGCTCTCCGTCGATCGACCGATCCATCAGGAAGCATCAAGGCTTGCGGCTCGCCGCTCCCTCATGGCGCCGGCCGATCTTGGGGCGCTCCGGGCGTAGGATGGGCGGGGAAGCTCACGAGCGTGCCGCGTCACCTCGATGCCTCTACACCGCCGCCACCGGCGCGCACGCACAGACCGGCTGGCGCGGCGGGACCGCGGCTTCGGCGTTCGAGTCGTCAGCCGGCGGTGCCCTGCTGGTGCTGGCGCTGCGCGCGGACGAAGTCGTGGATGAACGCCCGCAGGACCGCCGGGGTGAACGGCTTGACGAGGCAGGCGTTCGAGACCGAGTCGAGGAACTTCATGGCGCGCGCGGTGAAGGCTCCGCCCGTCAGGAAGACGAAGCGCTCCGCGAGCGCGGGATCGAGCTCGCGCACGAGCTCATGGAGGTCCATCCCCGTGAGCCCCGGCATCATGAGATCGCAGAGGACGACGTCGAAGCCGCGTGCTTCCCGGAGGACGGTGAGTGCCTCGCTGGCTTCCACGAGCGTGACGACCTCGTGATCGTCCTCCAGCGTTCGACGGATCACCTCGACGAGCTCCGGCTCGTCGTCGATCACCAGGATCCGCCCACGGGGTCCGCCGGGCGCGGCCACGACCGGCGCCGGCGATGACGCTTCCGCAGTGCGGGTGGCGGGCAAGAAGACCCGGAACGTGCTGCCGGCGCCGAGCTTGCTCTCGACCGTGATCTCGCCGCCGAAGGACGTCACGATCCCGTGACAGATCGACAAGCCGAGCCCGGAACCCTGGCCTACCGACTTCGTGGTGAAGAACGGCTCGAACACGCGCTTGAGGACCTCTGGAGCCATGCCGGATCCGGTATCCCGGATGGACACCACCGCGCGGCCGGCGCCGTCCGTCGAGGTCGAGACGTGGACTTCGTTCCGCTCTGGATGGCCCTCGCCGATCGCGTGTGCGGCGTTGACCAGCAGGTTCACGAATACCTGCCCGAGCCGGACCTCGCTCGCCTCCACCAGCGGGTGCTCCCCCAGATCCATCGTGAGCCGTGCACACGGCCGCAGCTGGGCGGCCGTCATGCGCGTCGCCCACTCCAGGACCCGCCGGAGATCGGTCTGGCCGCGCACCTCTTCCTGCGGCCTCGAGAACGCCTGCAGGTCCGCCACGATCCGACGGACGCGGTCGGCTCCGCCCTGAAGCCCCGTGAGGATCTCCAGCAACTCCTCGACGTGATCGCTGATGCGCGCGATGATCTCCGTGGGCCTCGCGCCGGGCGTCTTCACATCGCGGCCCATCATCGCGATCACGTCCGCGAGGTGCGACGCATTGCCGACGACCGCACTCAACGGGTTGTTGATCTCGTGCGCGATCCCGGACGTGAGCGTTCCGAGCGAACTGAGCCGATCCGTCATCGCGACCTGCTGATGAAGCCGGCGCTGCTCGCCAACGTCTCTGAACACGAGCACCGCGCCGAGGAGTCGCCCCCTGTCATCGATGATCGGCGATGCGAGGCCGTCGATCGGACATTCGCCGACGCCGCTCGCGAGGGCAGCTCCTCCAGGGAGCGGGAAGGCCTTGCCTGCTTCGAGGGCGAGCTCGATCGGGTTCCCGAGGGGCTCCCGCGTCTGTTCGTCCACCACGCTGAAGATCTCGGCCAGGCTCCGGCCCACGGCATGCTCCTCGCGCCGGCTCGTGAGCCGCTCGGCCGCGAGGTTCATGAACGTGACCTCGCCTGCGGTATCCGTCGCGATCACGGCATCGCCGATCGCGCGCAGCGTGGTCGAGAACCAGCGCTCGCGATCGCGAAGCCGCCGCTCGAGCTCATGCCTGTAGAGCACGACCTCGATCGCGCTGAGGAGATCGGCGTCCTTGACCGGCTTGACCAGGTACCCGTGCGGTTCGGTGATCTTGGCTCTCGCGAGGGTCGCCTCGTCGGCGTACGCCGTGAGAAAGATGACGGGCACATCGAACCTGGTGCGCAGGATCTCCGCGGCCTGGATGCCGTCCGTGTCGCCCTTGATCCGGATGTCCATCAGGACGAGATCAGGGTGGATCAGCGATGCCATACGGATCGCATCGTCCGCGGAAGCGGCGGTCTCGGGGATGCTGTATCCCAGGCTCGCGAGGCTCCGCTGGAGCTCCTTCGCGACGACCCGCTCGTCCTCGACGAGGAGGATGGTCTTGCCGGCGGTGTGCCGCATCACGCACCTCCGCAAGGAAACCGCAAGTAGAACGCCGTCCCGCGGTCCCGCCTCACCTCGACCTCGGCGTCCAGCTGCTCGGCGAACGTGAACACGAGGTCGAGCCCGAGGGACGCCGTACTCCGTGGATCGACGTCCGCGGGGAGCCCGACCCCGTCGTCCAATACCTGGAGCTCGATCCGTTCCGGACCGATTCGCCGCAACGCGACCTGCACCGATCCGGTCCTGCCGTCCGGAAACCCATGCTTGAGCGCGTTCGTGACGAGCTCGTTGATGATGAGCCCGCAGGGGATCGCGGCGTCCACCGCGAGGTTGAGCTCGTCGACGTGAATCATGGACGAGATCCCGCGTTCCGCGGCCTCGTGCGCATGAAACAGACTCTCGACGAGCACGTGCGCGTAGTCATCGAAGTCCACGTGGGACAGGTGCTTCGACTGGTAGAGCTTCTCGTGCACCAGCGCGATCGAGTGAACGCGGCTCCGGCTCTGTGCGAACACGTCTCGCACCGCGACGTCCGAGACCTTCATCGCCTGCAGCTTGAGCAGGCTGGAGATCACCTGGAGGTTGTTCTTCACGCGGTGATGGATCTCCTTGAGGAGCACCTCTTTCTCTCGGAGTGAATTGCGAATGACTCCTTCGGCCTTGCTCGCCGAGATGTTCCTGACGATGGCCAGGACATCGGTCGAACCGATCGGAACCATCCGGGCCTCGAAGTCCTGCGGGCCGTTCGGTAGCGGCAGCTGGAACTCCCAGGACTGCCTCGAACCGCTCTCGAGCGCCGCCCGGATGTAGCCCAGACAGTCCTCGGCAAACGCCGGGGGCATCAGCTCGCGGACGTTGTTTCCGATGATGTTCTCCGGGGGCACATAGAGCTCGTTCGTGGCGTACGCCCGGTAGTCCAGGAAAATACCGTCGGCGGTCATCCGGAACATCAGATCAGGGATCGCATCGAGCATCGCCTTGGCCTGGGCCTCGCTCGCGCGCAGGCTTGCCTCGAGCGCGCGGGCCGTGTGCTCTGCGTTCTTGCGCTCGGTGATGTCGCGGGTGATCGTGATGACCTCGATGGGCGTGCCGGCCTCTGGATCCCTGACGACGTAGCTGTTCGACTCGACCCAGACATAGGTCCCGTCCTTGCGGCGGCTGCGGACGACGCTGCTGATCTGCGAGTCGAGCGACGACGCCATGCGCGCCGTCACGGTCGTCGCCCGGTCTTCGGGGTGCACCAGGTCGATCCCACGCGTGCCGATCAGCTCCTCGGGCTCGTAGCCGAGGAGCCGGCGGCATGCGGGAGAGATCGACGTGATGTGCCCGTTGGCGTCGTCCGTCGAGATCATGTCCTGGGCGTGGAGGGCCATCAGCTGGAACAGGGCATCGGTGTGGCGCATGCGCTCCTCGGCGCGGGCGAACGTCACGACTCGATTCACGACGTCCGGAAGCTCGTCGTAGAACGTGCCCGTCTTCTTGACGTACTCCACGACGCCGCGATGGATGGCCTCCGCCGCCACCCGCTCGTTGCCCATCGCCGTCACGAGGACAACCGGGATCCGAGGCCGCAGCGACTTCGCGACCTCGACGACGCGCCACGCGTCGCCGCCGGGGAGCTGGTAGTCGAGGAGGATCGCCGAGAACACCTCTCGCTCGAGCAGCTCGAGTGCGTCGCAGACCCGGCCGACGACCCGGACCACGGCTCCCGAGCGGACCAGCGCTCGGCGTTCGAGCTCCGCGGTCGCCTCGTCACCTTCGACGACAAGGATCGTTCGGTCGGGGTTCTCGCCCGGGTTCAAGGCAGCCTCTCGGGGTCGCTGGGCATCCTCATCACGGACATCATGAGGCCGACCCCGTCGCGCCGCTGGCCGCGATGGACTGTCGCAGAGACGCGAGCGTGACCTCGACGACCGCGCCGACGTCGACCGGCTCGGCGCGATACTTCTCGCGGCCGTGGCGAGACAGGCGAAGCAGCGCCTCGATGAGCCGCTCGAACTTGCTCGTGCTCGCGCTGGCAACGGTACCGACGTAGCGCACGCTGACGCGTGTCGGCTTGGCCCTCGGGTCGCTCACCGGCTCACCGGCGTCGCTCGCGGCGCGACGGCCCACGAACCAATCCATGTTGCTCACGTTTCGCGACCGCCTCATTGACGACCGCGCCATCATACGGTCTCGACCATGTCGGTGACAGCTGCACCAGCCGGCGAGGCTGCAGCGAATCACGGCATCCAGCTCGTGCGCCCGATCGTTCTGGAAGCATTATCGGTCTCGCTCATCCGGTGATGCGCCGGTCGCGGGCGCCGGGATCAGAAGATGGCGGTGAGGCCGAGGTGCACCGCGATCTCGTCCGTGAAGTCCGAGAAATCGTACTGCTCGATGCTGGCCTTCAGGCGCAGCGCGTCCGCGAGGCGGACCGCGAGCGCGCCGGTGTAGCGGAGCACGATGCTGGTCGAGCGCAGCGGACTGCCGGCGGCGACGTTGCCGAACTGGCGTAGCCCGTCCCAGCGCGCGAGCAGATCGATGCGCCCGAGCGGCAGCTCGGCCTCGGCGTAGAACCCGTCGCGGATCACCTCATCGGCGAACCGACCGTTCGCGCCGGCCGAATACTTGAAGCGCAGCTCGGGCGTGCTGCCGATCGCGATCTGGGTGTGGCGCACGAGGTACTCGGCGCGCAGGACCAGCCACGACAGCTGCAGCGTCGCGTCACCGCCCCAGATCGAGAACCGGAGCTTGGCCTTGGGGTCGTAGTGGCCGGCCATCACCGAGCCGCCGAGCGCGAGCGAGGTGTCGCCGCGGTTCAGCGTCGCGCTGAGCCGCCCGCCGAACGAGGGCTCCGAGTTGTTGTCGACGTAGTAGCGCTCGGGCGAGCGAGACAGGGTGTAGTCGAAGTCAAAGCCATCGGAGCTGCCCTTGGGGCCCGCGATCGCGTACGCGGCGTAGTCGAGCTGGAGCTGCTTTCCGACCGCCTGGGTCCCATTGATCTCGATCCCGTTGTCGACCCAGGGCGCGGGTAAGATGCCCTCGTTCCAGTCGCGGAACCGGATCATCCGGCCCATGTCGTAGGGCAAGGGCTTGTCGCCGGTGCGGTGGTTCGCCGGATCGTGGCGCAGCGGGAAGCTGCCGAACGCGGGGGTGAACCGGCCGGCGCGAAGGTTCAACGCGTCCGCGCGCCGAAAATCGATGTACGCCATGCCGACCTCGAAGCCGTGACAGGCAAAGCACACCTTGACGTTCGCGGTCAGGTTGTCGGTCAGGTCGGCGGCGAGCTTGAGAGACAGCTCGAGAGTCGGGCCATCGAACGAGCGGTCGTGCACGACTTGCCGATGGGTGACCGCGAGGTAGTCGAGCTGGACTGAGCCGGCGAAGTTGCGAGCCGGCCCCGCCAGCTGATCGCCGGCGGCTGGACCGACGGACGGCAGGACAAGCGCGGCCAGCCCGGCCAGGGACGCACGCCCGAGCCTACGCATCGCGCACCTCCACGAGCTGTTCAGTCATCCAGCGCACCCGCGGCGATCCAGTCGACGATCGTCTGAAGCTCCGCCGGCTTGAGGTACGGACCGTCGAGCGGCATCCGCCCGCCGAACGGCGGCGCCGGCCCGAGCTTCTGGACCAGCACGCTGGCGCATGGATCGCCGGGAACGACGGTGTTCATCCCGCCCAGCGCACCCCCGGCGCGCAGCCTCGCGTAGCTCGATAGCTCGAGGCCGCTGACCGCGAGGCCGATCGGCGTCGCGCCGGTCGCCGTGTGGCAACGGCCGCACAGGTCCTCGCGCAGGAAGATCGCGTCCCGGATATCGGTCTGAAACCGCACCACGTGGTCGGGGTCGGCCGGCGCGGCGGCGCACGCGGGGCGCAGCGGCGGCCCGACGTCGACCGGCTCGACACAGCCCGCGAGCACCGCGACCATCGCCAACGGCCCACGCCGCGCGGCGGTAGCCGCCCGCGGGGACCTCACAGGCCTCCGGCGTGGCGCTGCACGACGACGTCGTGGAGGTCGGCGGTGGACTCGTAGGCGAGCACGGTCGCAGCGACGGGCATCGGGTTGAACAGCTGGGTCGCCGTCCGCAGATCCGCGATCGCCTCGTCGTGCGAGGAGTCGATCGAGAGGGTCCCCGCAGCGACCGTGACGCGCACCGTGCGCGCGAGCGGACTCGTCGTCGTGTAGATGTCGTTGGTATCGAGCATGTCGCCGTCGCCGGTCATGTCGACACCGCGGCTCGGTTCACTCAGCGGGTCCTCACCGGTCCGGTGCAGGATGTAGCGGACCGCTTCGGGCAGGCGGACCTTGTTGATCAGCGGGATCGGACCGCAGTCGTAGTAGTGGGCGCGCAGCCCGCGAACGTAGAGCTCTCCATTCGGGCCGATCGGCTCCAGGCCCCGCCCGACGGCGATCCGCGCGTCGCCGGCGGTCACCGGCAAGTTGACGCCGTTATCGGTCGCGACCGGGGGCAAGGCGAGGCCGCGATCGATCGCCTCGTCGACCGCCTCGAGCGAGGTCAGCTGCTCGCCTGCGTAGCGATCGGTGACCTCGACGACGAACAGCGCCCAGAACGGCGAGTAGCCGCGGTCGCCGGGGAGCGCGTCCGCGATCATCGGGTGCGCGACCGGCGTGAGCGTCCGATTCTGGTCGCGGCGCATCAGCACGAGCAGCGGCGCGGCGAACCGAGGCGCGATCCCGAAGTCCCACACGTGCACCGGTTGACCATCGGCGAACGCGCTCACCAGCGGGAGCACGCCATCGATGCTGTCGTGAGATGCGATCTGCGCCGCGAGCACGGCGTCGCTGGTGATCTCGGGCACGGCCGCGCCCGCCGGTAGGATCACGGTGACGCCGCGGTCGCTGACCTGCGGCCCGAGGCATCCGGCGAGCGAGATCATCAGGCAGGGAGCGAGCCTCATCGGACCTGCCCTCGAAAGCCGACCTCGAGCTCGACCGCGACCGTGCCGACATCGGGAACGCTCGCCGTGCGCGCGCGGCCAAGGCTCGCAGCGACGCACGCCGAGAGCTCCGCGGCGCCGCCCGATGCGTGTACGCCGACGGCGTGGCCGGACTCGTCGATGGTGAACGACGCGTGGACCACGAGGTCGGAGCCGCTCGGCGCGGCGCGGCGACATCCGCGCAGATCGTCGAGCACATGCTCCAGCGCGCGGTTGACGACCGCCGGTGCCAGCGATCCGCGGACCACGAGTTGCGCGAGGCTGACGATCGGACGTGGCGTGCTCGGCGTCGGCGTCGGGGGCAGCCGGGGGCCCGGCGCGGGGTCGACCGGCGACGGAGGCGCCGCGGGCGGCACAGGATCGGGGGTCACGCGCTCGGGCATCTGGCCCTTGGGAGCCACGACCTCGGGCACCGACGCATCGGCTATCGCGGCCTCGGGAGTCGCCCGCCCGGGCCTCCGCGCGGCGGGCTTGGGCCGAGCCGGTGTCGGTCGCTTCGGGTGACGAGCCGGTCCGGAGGGGCGTGGGAGATCTGGCGGCGCGACGACGGGGACGTCGGGCGGCGCGACGATCGCGACGTCGGGGCCTTTCGCGACCGCGGTGTCGGGGGCCATCGCGACCGCGGCGTCGGGATCCGCCGCCATCGCGCCCTCCTGCACGGACGATGGCGGCGCCGCGTCGATCGGCGCCGTGGCGATGACCACGCCGCCAGCCTCGACGCCCGATCTGGCGATGGCGCCCGTGCCCGTGCCCGTGCCGCCGGCCTGCTGCGCTCGGATCGTGAAGATCCCCGCGGCCAGCGCCGCCGCGGTCGCGGCGCCGATCGCGATCCGCACGCCCCGCCGACGGCGCGGGGGTGGCGCGGTGACCTGATCGAGCGCCGCGATCACTTCCCTGGCGGAGCCGAACCGGTCCTCCGGCTTCACCGCCATCAACCGACGGACCACCTGCTCGAGCGCGGCGGGCACCACCACGCCCGGCGTACGGGCGGCGATCGCAGGGCGTTCGGCCATCGCGTTCTGGCAGATCACGTCGAGCGCCGCGCCATCGAACGGGCAGGTTCCCGCCAGCATCTCGAACAGGGTCACGCCGACCGAGAACAGGTCCGCGCGGTGATCGACCACCCCGTTGCCGAGCTGCTGCTCGGGAGCTGCGTAGATCGGCGTGCCGACCGTGACGCCGGTCGCGGTCAGCCGCGTCCGATCCAGCGTGGGGTCGATGTTGAGCGCGAGCCCGAAGTCGACGATTCGCGCGATCTCGCCGACGACGATGACGTTGGCCGGCTTGAGGTCGCGGTGCACCAGGCCGTGACCGTGAGCGTGCTCGAGACCCAGGCAGAGCTGCCGCGCAAACCCGGCGGCGGCTCGCCATGGCATCGGCCCCTCGGCGATCAGATCGGCCAGCGTGGGCCCCTCGGCGAGGTCCATCACGAGGTAGAGCAGCCCGTCGTCGGTCACGCCGAAATCGCTCACGGCGACGACGTGGGGATCGGACAGCTGGCTCGCCGCCTCGGCCTCGTGGGCGAACCGCAGCCGCATGTCGTCGGTACACGCGACGTCTCCGAACAGGATCTTGATCGCGACCTTGCGAGCCTCGAGCCGGATCAGGTGCGCGCGGTAGATCCGGCCCATCGCGCCCTCGCCGATGTAGGCCTCGAGCTGATACTGGCCGGCGAGCGCGGCACCCACGAGCGGATCGCGCTCGAGCGAGACGATCCGGCCGCCGTCAGTCGGGCAGCAATCGAACTCGCTGCGAAACATCGCTCGGCACTGCGAGCAACATCGCATCATGCAGCGTACATCAGAAGACGCCGACATGATCTGAGAGGCTGACACGCGGCCTCTACACGCTTGGCGATGGCTGGCTATTCGCCGTCGGCGCCGGAACGGCGCGCGCAGGCGGCGTGCGCGACTCCCGGCGCGGGGACCGTGCGGCGTCTCGACGCCGCGCAGGGCTCGCGGTCCCGGCGGCGCGCGAAGCACCGTGAGTGTCGGTTAACCATGTGATATTCGTCTCCAAACTGGCACGGGCCACAGCCGTTCGACGTGGGTCTGTACGCCGCGCTCGCGTTGCGAGCGTGTCTGCGCCGCCCGGCAAGGCGAGCACGGCGCCGCCGAGCGCCAGCACCTCGACGAGCTCCGCAGCACAAGAAGGTGGCATTCGCACACTCACCCTGTCAGCGATACTGGCTTCGGACTTCTGTTCATGCAACAGGCGACTGCGGTCGAATGTACTTTGTACACCAGTTCCGGGGGCGGCTGTCCCCACCACCGGTGCGTCCGCCATCACATGTGCACGGAACGTGCACACCCCGCGATGTGAGAACATCGACAATCCTGTCGCGCTGTCCTCTGTGGAGCCAGGGGCCGGCGGAGAAGATGCGGCCGCGGAGAGTGGGAAGACGTCGCCGCGAACCGTGCGGCAATCCACTCGAGGACACCGCCGGCGATCTTGATCCTTCCCCCGGTGCACGCCAAGCACGATCTCCCATGGCGTGATCGCCGAGATGACCAGCTGGTTAGCGCGGCCGGCCGTCTCGATCCGTCTGGCTCGCTCACGTTCCCTTCCTTCCGGGTTCGATCCTCGGCCGGACGGTGAACTTGTCAAGTTCTTGGCTGTCGGGATCTATTGGCAGCGCCCGCGCTGTTCGAGAACCCCTACTAGTTCGACGACCCGCGATAGCGATGCGGGAGCCTGATCCCGCCAGCGCCTCGGGAGCGTCAGCGAGACGCCCTGACCATCGGCGACGTGCAAGATCACCGCGTGTGCGATGGTTGCGCCGCGAGGCGGTAGTAGTGGGTCAACCGAGCGCCGGTGGGTCGGCTCATGCGGGAGCGATGCGGGATCTCACGCGGCGCGCGACGCCGATCCTGATCGCGAGCCAGAGCTTGTCGGGAACGGTCGTAGGTTCCGTGGTCGATCGCGTTGGCAGCTGAGCGCCGCATGCTCATCGTGCGGTTCGCGCCCATACACAAACGATACGGTCTGATCGCGAACCCTACATATCCAGGTGCTCCTGCGAGGATGTGCTTGCGAGGTTCGCTCACGGCACGCCGGGTGCTGATGGACTCAACACTTGATTCGGCGACCTCCCCGAGGTCGAGCGAGCCGAGCACGGCACGGCAGGAGTTGCTGTGACGAGGTCGTCCAGCCGTGCGCGTTGCGCCGGGTGTGCCGATCGACCGGCGTTGGTTTCCAACGACCGGAACTGAAGCAACGAAGTCATCGAGGAACAACATGTTGATTATCAATTCGAAGTCGAATCTGTGCCGCCTTGGCAGCGCTGTTCTGCTGCTCTCACTTGTGGGCGCCTGCGCCAGCAGCGCCGATGATCCAGGGGTAGACGACGAGCTCTCGACGGATCTCACGCTTCCCTCGGCGTTGGCGAGACGCCACGTGGATCTCGGGACAGCCGGCAACTTCGTGATCCTGTCCAAGACCGGAATCTCCACCGTGCCTCCCTCGGTGATCACGGGGAACCTTGGCGTCAGCCCGATCGCCGCCACCGCCATCACCGGCTTCTCGTTGACTCTACGCCCCACGCGCGTGTTCTCGACCTCCCCGCAGGTGACGGGGAAGGTGTTCGCGGCCGATTACGCGGCGCCGACGCCATCGAACCTGACCACGGCGATCGGCGACATGGAGCTCGCATTCACCGATGCGGCTGGGCGCGCACCGAACTTCACCGAGCTCGGCGCCGGGAACATCGGCGGGATGACCCTCATCCCGGGGGTCTACAAGTGGGGCACCGCGGTCCTGGTCCCGACGAGCGTCACGCTCAGTGGAAGCTCGACCGACGTGTGGATCTTCGAGATCGCACAGGGTCTGACGATGAGCAGCGCCACGAGCATCATCCTGGCAGGTGGCGCGCTCCCCAAGAATGTAGTCTGGCAGGTCGGCGGCGGGGTGACCCTCGGCTCGACGGCCCACCTGGAGGGAATCGTTCTCGCGAAGACGGCGATCACGCTGGGATCGGCCGCGTCGGTCAACGGTCGCCTGCTGTCGCAGACGGCGGTCACCCTGATCCAGAACATGGTGGCCAAACCCATCCTGTAGCGACCCACACCCGATGTTGCCGCTCGCGAAGCCGCGCGCCGCTGGCGACGTCGCCGGTGAGGTAGACCACCGGTACCAGGTTCTTGCGATAGATGCTGCGATCCTCGTCGGTCGCCACCGGGCGGACCAGCCCGCCTGAACGTGCAGGGCACCTACTTCGTGGGCACGAACTTGTCTAGCCGCACCACCTCGCCCGCCTCCACCGCGCGCAACAGCTTGGCCTCCGGTCTCGCCGAGCACGACCACGTTGAGCTCGCTCGGCCCGATCACTCCGGCGAGATCGTAGAGCCGGTGCATCGCCGGGTCGATCACGACGCCAGCGGGGGAGGAGGCAGGAGGATATCGCGCAGTGAAGGTCACGTCACGGAAGTTGCGCGCCTTCATCGGGCGGTGTGCGTCGCGTCGTCCGCCGGTGCGCTCGAGGCGCCGGCCGGCGGCGGCCCGCGGCGCCTTGCCAGCGGAACACCGCGGCGCGATGCTCGCTACTGGCATGACGACTCGCATGACGACCGGCCGCTACTACGCACGACGAGCCGTGATGCTGCCGCTCGTCCTGGGGTTGACGTTCGCCGCCGCCGCCGAGCCGAGCAAGCCCGTGCTGATGGTCGTGTATTTCGACAACCTGACCGGCAAGCCCGAACACGATGTGATGAAGAAGGGGCTGGCCGACATGATCATCACCGACCTCATCGCCTACGACGGGGTCACCGTCGTCGAGCGCGACAAGCTCGAGGCGGTGCTCGGCGAGCTGCATCTGCAGGGCACGCGCGCCTTCGATCCGGAGACCCGCGCGAAGGTCGGCAAGCTGGTGGGGGCGCGCTACCTGATCTCCGGCTCGATGCTCGGCGTCATGCCGGAGGTCCGGATCGACGCGCGGCTGACCGACATTCGCTGTTCTCGACCGCGGCCGCAGGGTATGGCGAGTGTGAGCTGGCGCGCGCGCTGTGGCGCAAGTACCTCGTTCAGGACGGCGCCCAACCAGATGGCCCAGATACCTATGACAGGAATCACCGCGGATGCGCGAGCCGTCCGTAGCGTGATGGTGTGCGCGGCCGGCCCGACCCGGCCGCCGGGCGCGTAGACTGTGCCCGGCGACCCGCCATTGGAGGACCAGCGATGCGAACGAGACCATTGGGACGAACCGGCTTCGAGGTCAGCACCGTCAGCTTCGGGGCCTGGGCGATCGGCGGCACGTGGGGCCCGGTGTCCGACGACGAATCGCTGGCGGCGTTGCGCCGTGCGGTCGAGCTGGGGATCAACTTGTTCGATACCGCCGACGTGTACGGCGACGGGCGCAGCGAGCAGCTGCTGGCCCGGCTGCGGCGCGAGACCCGCGCGCCGTTCTATGTCGCGACCAAGGCGGGCCGCCGCGCGCAGCCGCACGGCGTGGGCGCTTACCGGCTCAGCAGCCTGACCGGCTACATCGAGCGCAGCCTGCGCAACCTCGACGTCGACGCGCTCGATCTGCTCCAGCTGCACTGCCCGCCGACCGATGTCTACTACATGCCCGAGCTGTTCGATGGCCTCGACCGGCTGGTTCGCGACGGCAAGCTGCGGTTCTACGGCGTCAGCGTGGAACGCGTCGAGGAGGCGCTCAAGGCGATCGAATACCCCGACGTGCAGAGCGTCCAGATCATCTTCAACCTGTTCCGTCAGCGCCCAGCCGATGTGTTGTTCTCCCGCGCCCGCGAGCGCAAGGTCGGAATCCTTGCCCGCTTGCCGCTGTCGTCCGGCATGCTGACTGGCAAGCTGACCGCGGCCACGAGCTTCGCGAGCGACGACCACCGCGCGTTCAACCGCGAGGGCGCCGCGTTCGACCGCGGCG
>Ga0137438_1000113_pt1 | contig 13178 bp, 13 predicted proteins | sample EasRivERMGT157_2_FD_102327 | JGI IMG/M metagenome (GOLD analysis project Ga0137438, IMG submission 102327) | Soil microbial communities from meander-bound floodplain in the East River, Colorado, USA - East River MetaG ERMGT157_2 | ecosystem: Environmental > Terrestrial > Soil > Floodplain ... | reverse complement strand
TGCATGAGTTTGGCCGCAGTCGCCGCGTCTGCGCAACAGGGCACCTCCGGAGGGGTCCTCTCCGAAGCCGTCGAAGAGATTGTCGTGGTGCGCATGGTGAATCAGGAGACCCGCACCGTGACACTCCAGGGGCCCGAAGGCAATCTCGTGACGATGAAGGTACCACCCGAGGCGCAAAACCTCGATCAGGTGTACGCAGGCGCGAAATTTCTGGTGCGCTATCTGCAGTCGATCGCCGTATTTATCAGCCCGACGGGTGGCGCGCCGTCCGCCGACGAGAGTTCCGCCATGGAACTTGCCGAGAAGGGCGCAACGCCGGGCGGGGTTATCGTGAGCGTCAAGCAGGTCAGCGCGCGTGTGGATGCGATCAATTATGACAATCGCACCGTCGTGCTGACCGGCCCTGAAGGCAATCAGATCAAGCTGGCGGTCGATGAGCGGGTGCAGCGCCTGAACGAAGTGAGCCCAGGAGACATCGTAGTGGTGCGCTACACCGAGGCACTCGGAATGAAGATGATCAAGCAGTAGCGCCGGCGCCGAGCCACGCTCCCGGGTTACGGAGTCAGGTCCCATGGCTCGGATCTGATCTGACAGACAATTACGGACCACGCACCTCCGCGAACGACGCAGGGCGGTCGTTCACGGAGGTCTATCCGGGCCGATAGTGCCGGACTCAGGCCGATTTCTTGACCTCGATGCGAGGATCGAGTCGCGACGAAAGGTCGGCGACGTTGTGCATGGAAAGCAGGTGCATATAGATCCAGCCCAAGTAGCCACTGCGCAGCAGGCTTCCCGCCTCCCGGTCGTCCAGCTTGCCAAGTCGCGCCTCGTCGACAACGCTGAATCCATCCAGCGCAAATTTGGAACCATTCTTCAGTACGACATTGATCACCCGCGGAATGAGCAGGTCGAGCCGCTGCAACTGCGCTGCGAAATCCTGCGTCCGCCTGGCCTCGTTCTGATACGCATTGAGGAACTCGATGGCACGCTTCAACGCCGGCCCTTCAGTGCCGTCCTCCGCAAACATCGGCTCACCCTCGGCGGTATTGAATCCGGGGTAAGCCTCGTCGATGCCGACCTTGAAGTCATTGGGTTCATTCTCGACCAGGACATACGGATAGCGGCGAACGAACGCCGGGATGTAGTTACCCGACCAGCGCCCATCCGGTTCGACGAACAGGTTCTCGTCCCGACGCAGACCCAGCAGGGCGATCGGGCTGGGTTGCTGCCGCGCATCGAGGACAAAGAGAATCGGCAACTGCCGGGCCGCAGCCGCAAACTCGTTGCCCGCCAGCGGCACGGAATTGGTCCCCGCCGCGTAGGAAAAGGAAGGTTCTCCGCGAACCTTCAGGTTTCGATGGGCTTCGCGGTTGAGGACAATCGGCCTGCGGTAGAAAAGAAGCGTGGGCATGACGGGCCTTTCAGGATTGTGATCGGGTTTGTTTCCGGAAGGGTTCGGCCGTGGCTGCGACTTGCCATTCGGTTTAGCTTGGCCAGAGCCCGATTTTCCGGGGCTCGATTTCCCGGCGCCGGATTTCCCCGGATTCGATTTCTTTGGATTCGATTTCGGTGGATTCGAACTCAGTGGTTTCGAATTCCGGGTTTTCGATTTCTTCTTTGTCGCCATTGTGGGAGCCTGGTTGAGATCTATAACAAATTCGTCTGTCCCTGGTTTCCTGCCAAGTTCCTATTTACCCTAAAACCGTGATCGTCGTAACGGCTGCAAGATCCATGACTACGAAATAGAGGACTGACTGAAGAATCACTCCACTAGAGCGCCTCCACCTGAGAGATTGCGAAACCCTGGCCGAAGTCGATCTTACAGCGGCGAAGATGCTCGAGTACACGCTCATTCTCGATATTTTCCGCGATGGTACGGATGTGCTGGGCACGGCACATGCGGCTGATCTCGGAAACTTTTGCCGGATCAATGCTGAGCGCGCTGATCTTGACGAAATCCGGTTGGAAAGTCTTGAGTTCCGCCAGCGATTTCTCGCTGCCGTCGAAACCGGCAATGATCAGGCTGCAACCGTGCGGCCGCAGCCCGGTCATGAGGTGCTCAAGCGGCTCCCGGCTGGCCATGGCGCTATCGCATGACACTTCGAATCCGAGCACGCCGCCCGACAGGAAGGAGTTGTCGACGTACTTGAGCACGTAATCGACGAAATTCGGATCTGCGAGTGTCTCATCCGACAGGTTGACGTTGTAGCGGGGGACCTTCCAGTCCGGCAGGAACTTGAGCCCGCTGCGAACAAACCGAGCCAGGCGGTTGACCACCCAGCGGTCGAGATACGGCAGCAGGTGGCACTCGTCGAGCACCGGGAAAAACGTGCCCGGGGGCAGCAACTTGGTGTCCTCTTCCTTGAAGCGGACAAAGATCTCCTGGAACGCCCGGTCGTCGCCGTGCGAGCCGAGCGATACGATGCTCTGGGCATAAAGGACGAACTCGTCCTGTTGCAGGGCCGCCATCAGGCGACCGCCGATATCCCCCTGTGTTTCCGGTTCCAAGTTCATAATGGCCATTGCGTTCAAGGATCAGGTCTCCGGGACCAGGCGTGCGCCGCAACCATCCATTCGATTCGGGAACAGTTTCCCGCACGAACATGAACCGAAGGTTGTTCATCCAGTCCATTTACGACGGCGCATCGACATCGTAGGTCATGCGGGGAAGAGCTTGCAGTTCCCTCGCCACGCCGCCGATTGGAACAGACCTGGCTCCCGTTACGCCGCTGCGCGGGCCAGGGCTTGCGCCACGAAATCGAGCCGGTCCTGGCCGAAGAACATGCTATCGCCGACGAAGAACGTCGGCGCGCCGAACACGCCGCGCTCTACCGCCTCATCGGTGTTGGTCTTCAACTGCTGCTTGACGGCAGGATCGGACACCAGCGCCAGCATGCGGTCGATGTCGAAACCGGCCTCGCGCAACACCGCGGCGATTTCGTCCTGCTGGTTGAAATTGCGGTGAGACACCCAAATCGCGCTGAACATCAGGTCCACATAGCGCTGGAATTCCTGCGGCATGCGCATCTGCATGGCAACCGCACCGCGCAACGCCGTGAGCGAGTTGACAGGAAAATGCCGGGTCGGATTAAAAGGCACGCCATAACGTTCACCCCACAACTGCAGGTCGCCGTACATCCAGCGGCCCTTGGCCGCAACCGTCACTGGGCTGGCGTTGCCGGTGGCCTTGAAGACAGCGCCAAGCAGCATCGGGCGCCAGATGATTTCCGCGCCGTGCGCAGCCGCGATCCTCGGCAACTGCGTATACGCGAGGTAGCTTGTTGCGCTGGCAAAATCGAAAAAAAATTCAACGCTCTTGGTCATTTGTTCAGTCGTGACGACATGACTATCGTGAAAACACGCGGCTCCCGGGCGTGTTTCGGCGCCAGCTAACCTGCAAGAAGCAGAAGTCATGCCGGAACCACAATTCCACCTGCTGCGGACTTCGTTCGTGGGACCGACGGCGGTAAGAGGGCTCAGGCGACGCTGAACCGTCGCGCTGTCGCACGGATTGCGCGATTGTTGCCTCGCGACGTCCGTCACCGCCCCATCAGGTCTTCTTCGTTGCCTGCCAGGACACGAACTGCGTGCCCGCAACGCGTTTGGCCCAGATCGCGTGGTAGAGAAGGTCCAGCGTGCGATTTTCGCCCTTCACCGTGACCTCGAATTTCGCGCTGCCGGTGACGATGGCGATCGCACCGTAGGTTCGAACCTTGGATTCGCCCTGGTGCATGCTGCGGTACTTCACGTTTCCGGAGGTGATGGATTCGATGAAGCTCTTCTTGGTGTCCACCACAGTGCTCGAGTGAACGTAAACCAGGTCGTCGCCGAACAGCTTGTTCATCGCGGCACCGTCGCCGCTCATCTGCGCCTTGAAGCGCGCTTCTTCCGCCTTCAGAGCTTCATCGACGGTGATCGTACCGCTGCATTCCTGCGGGCCGCTGCCAGGAGCGGCGCGAAGGGCGAAAAAGTAGGTCACTGCGCGGATAAGGCTGAACATGTTGGTGTCTCCTCAGTGTTGTTGGTGGAAGGCAGCACATAAACTGTCGGACAGGTCAGGAACTCGACTGCGCAATTATTCGCTTACTTCGTCTGGATGTATTTTCCCGTCAACCCTGATATGAGGTACTGAAGGGAAGGCGGCAAAATGCATCTTCTTCCCTTATGGCCGAATTCCCGGGCAAGGCCGGAAGTTATGGTCGCATACCCGTGCGAATACCCTATGTGCGTATACCCTACGTGCCTAGCACGTCGGAGTACCCTCTTAGCACGCCGGAGTTATGGGCGTCAGTCCGGTATCCCTCCGGGGACCCTTCTAGCTAGGAGTACCCTTTTAGACCGGTTATGGCCGCATACCCTACGTGCGCAGCACGTCGGAGTACCCTTTTAGACCGGTTATGGTCGCAGACCGGTATCCCTTGTGGAATGCCTTGTGGGATCCCGTGTGGAATTCCTTCTGGAATGCCGAGGGCGGCAAACCCATTCAGGCGCGAATCCTACCGGAATCCCCTCGGCGGCCGTTTTTTTGCATTGTAGGCGATTCCCCGGCCCCGCAGCGGGGCCCGTGCAAAGACACCGATTCGCCCTGCGGCAACTCCGGTTACACTTGCTTGGTCAGCACATCCGATGTTTTCGGCACGGAGAAGTTCATGTTTCGCATGAAGGCGAGCCGCGCCGCCATGGCGCTGGTTCTGGCCGGTTGTTCGGACCTCCCGCCTATAGATCCGGATCCGACACCCGTCAGACCCACGGCGGTGACGGAAATGCAGGTGTTCAACGAGGGGGTCAAGGGCTTCGACGCGTTCGAGAATACGATCGTCACCTACACGCGGGCCAACATGCAACGCAGCGAATCGACGGCGACGGGTGGCGGCGCCTTGGCGCGCGTCCAGGGCGCGGCCCGGTCCAGTGCGCGCATCGAGCGGCTGGACCGAAAGCTGGTGTGGATACTGGACGCAAAGAGCAAGCGCTACAGTGAATGTCCACTGAAGGGCTGCGTCAGCCCGATGCCGGGCAAGCCGCCGGAGAATAAATCCGCGGACGTCGACAAGCCCCGCGAAGGGCAGTGCAGGCTGAAGACCGGCAGCACCACCATCACGGCCGAACGCACGGGCCAGAAACGCAGCATCAACGGCTTCAACGCCGAGCGGTACGACGTCAACTGGCTGGTCACGCTCAAGGACAAGGCCTCGCGCAACGCCACCAGCAAGCTGAGCATCGAACTGTGGTCAACGCCGGTCACGCCAGGGCTGCAAGACGCGATGGCACTGGAAAAGACCTACGGACGCGCGCGCGAAGCCGTATCCGACACAGCCAGCGTCACGGACCACTCGCTGCTGCTGCCGAACGAAGTGAAAAGGATGCTCAGCAGCCACCTGTCCCAGTACGTGAGTCCGACAGACCGGCTGAATTTTCTGGGCGGCGCAAAGAAACTGGAAAAGGTGGAGGGTCAACCGATCCTGATGATCGTGACCTGGCGTCTTACCGGCGAGGCCTGCGCAATGGACGCAACCATGCGGGAGTTCGAAGGCAAGCCGCTGTTCACGTTCAGGTCGGAAGTGAAGTCGTACAAGCTCGAGGCACTGCACGACTCGCTGTTCGCACCGCCGAAGGAATACAAGCGGGCGAAGTGACCTCAAATCAGAACAAAGACCGGACCAACGCTGGTCAATTCCATCCGCAATCCGGATCTGGGGCGTGGGAGGTGCCTCTTGCGGAAAGATCCCGCGTCTTCGCGCCGGCCGAGCCTATCGCAATCGGGCGCCTGGCCCATACGTTTTCCCAATGGCCCTTGGTGCACCCGAGCAAGAATTCGCTGCCGCCGCTTTTGACCGCCAGGCGCGCGCAATCATCTACCGTGGCGTCCAAGGGCACCACACGAGTGAAGCTGCGATTATCAGGATCGGTGTCGGGAAGGCTGACCAGGCAGAGCTTGCCGGGATCGGCGATGCCGTCCTTCTTCTCCTTCCATTCCTGCACGCCTTGCGCGAAGAGTTGCTGCCGCATTCCGAGGTAGATGGTCTTGTCCCTTTCGAAAGCCCACTTCGGAATCGTGGCGTTCGAGTAATCGCGGCAGGCATCGAAGTACACCGCCTCGACATCTGCGCGCGTGTACTTGAACTCCTTCACCTTGACCAGCGCTTCGTCGGCCGTCGCGTCGGACTCGAATAATTTCTTGAGTTGCATTGCGACCGGAGACTGCCTGGCCTCGGCGAGGCCGGCCGGTTCGACACAGGTGGTGCCGTCGCCGAGCTTGATAACCCGGCTGATGTCCTTTTCGATCACGGGTCCCGCCGCTTTCTTCGGCGTCGCGCATCCCGGGACGAGTGCGGCAAACGCCAAAGCCGTGCAGACGGAAACCATTTGCGATGTTATTGTCATCATTGCCCTATCGTATTTCCTGTTGGTTTTGCAGCTTCTGCATCTACCGGGTCCTAGTCCTTCTCTGTCAGCGTAATGCCCGTCGGGCCATGGCCGACTTCCTGAACGACAGCCTCATCCTCCATCTCCATCGATGGGGCGAATACGCACGCGCCGCATGGAGACACCGTCAACAACGCGGCGCGGAGCGGAAAGCCTTTGGCGTACGGGAGCTTCATGTTTTCTCCTTAAGCGCGCGAGCGCGCAATTCGGGGCAGGAGCGTATGACTCAATCCCGGGGGCAGTCCTAATTGATCCTTTCCGCATTATGCCGGGTTGCGTGCCGGCAACGCATGCGGGCGGCTCAAGGTTCTCCGATGAATCGGACTACAAAAAAGGCGAAAGATCTTGGAACAAGCAATCCGTGAAATCGACAAGTAAGCCGACATCGCTCGCGAGATCAGCATTCCGCCGTGGCCGGCGATTCTCAATTCCCGGGTTATGCGAATTTCGTCAAGGCGAGCCGTCTAAATAGCGCGCGCGCAATCACAGCGCAGTAGACAGACGAGTTCGGCGTCGACCACGCAAATCCGGGCGCACGGCTCGCACAGAGCTGGCTAGCGCCGGAAGATACCACCGCCGGGATCGAGCGCCACGACGATTTCGCGTGGCCGCACAGCGGGTCGGTACCCGAGGAACCTCGCAGGCTGGTTGCACTGGAATCGGCCGCGCAGTGGATCTATTCCCGGTACAACGTCCAGCCAATATGCCCGAAATGGTCGCAAGGCGGGAATTTCGCGCTGAACACCCTCAAGATCAGCGTGCAGCTGGGCGGGGCGAAGGCCATAGACCATGGACAGCAGGTACGGTGGGCTCCTACTAGCGCAAACGCTTAGTGCTTTGGAGTGCTAATCGGCCCTCAGACCTTTGCCCTGCTCTTGTCTTCCCGTGGCCCCCAATCCCCCAGGACCCCACCCCTTTCCAGTTTGGAACAGGCCATACAGTCATCGCCGGTCTATTGCGCAACGCCGCGAAGGCGCTCAATCGCACCATGCGAAGGCCGTGTCGGCGGGCAGGGAAGTCGTCGAATTCGGCCGACGCTAAGCCAGGAGCATGAGGCATTGGTGAGCGATCACTGAGGCCGAAAGTGCAATAAAAACAGAAGCACATCGTGAATCATGGTCATGCGATATTTCGTTGCGGCGGGGGCCTCTGGCCAGCACCTCCCTCCGGGCAATCCGTCTGGCTTTGCCTCAAGCCGGCCCAAATTATTCCGATATTTGAAATCACTGACTCTCGTGTATGGCAAAGGGTCGGTGGTAGCCATCATTCATGGCCCTTTCACAGGAATTGGGATCATGCAACAGGAAAGATTTACCATCGGCAAGCTCGCAAAGCACGCCAAGGTCGGCGTGGAAACTATTCGCTACTATCAGAACTTCGGGCTGCTTCAGGAACCCCCGAAGCCGGACAGTGGTTATCGCCAGTATCCGAAAGAGGCCTTGGAAAGGCTGCATTTCATCAAACGCGCGCAGGAGCTCGGTTTCAGCCTCAAGGAAATCAGCAGGTTACTAGCCCTCGGCGACAACGCGCCGGAGAGCCGGGCCATGGCTGAAGAAAAGCTCTCTACGGTGCGCTCCAAGATTACCCACCTGGTTGCGGTTCGTACTGTCCTTGAAGGACTGATTGATCAATGCAATGCAAATCCCGATGCGACCGGTTCTCCCATCGTTTCCGCTCTGTCCGGAGCGAACAATCCCTCTTGACGCACTGCAAGATTGACTCTGCAGCCTGCGGACAGTTAGTCTGCGCGCCACTGTACGGTTTTCGGGCAGGCAGGTAATACGGCCCGAACTCGTGCAGATTGTTCGGTGTTGACCTGCCCCAGTGCAGATTCAAACGGGAAGACGATGCCATGAGCGGCATTGCCTGTTCCTGCGAATGCATCGCCGTGGCGTGTTGCAACCGATACCCGGCGACAGCTATGCGCTTTGCTCCTATGGCAACGTGAATGCCCGCCGCGGTTAACCTGACCGCAAGGAAAGGTGTCGCTTCACCGAACTAAAAGAATTTGCGGAATCGGCAGATGCCGAATCAACGCAGAGGAGACTTCTGGCAGCACAGCCGGGGGGAGGAGTGACCAGTCAACGAAGAGGCACGATCTGCCCGCTTCGCCAACTGGTCTACAAAAGAGACGACGGCCCCGAGTGCGGAGCAAACAGCTCCGCGTTCGGGGCCGAGTCATTTCCAACGCAGGAAGTCAACCGCTCGGCATGGCCAGCGATGGCCAGACGACGTAGCCGGCAAACTGATCCGGTTCGATCAGCACGACCGCCTTGTCCCGCAACTCGCGAGCCGACGGCGTCTGGCCTGATCGCAGGTAGCGTTGCAGGACTTCAATGGGGTCGCCGTCGGGCTTGCAGTCGAGCGAGCGGCCTCTGAGTTCGACCCGTCTGCCCTGATAGGCTTCCGGATTTTCCGCGTCGCGACCGAACTTCGATTTGCCAAAATCCGCCTTGGCCAATTGCTGAAACGGAAAAGGCGCTTCCGGATGTTCTGCGTAAAAAGTCCAGACGTCGAACACGTCGACGCCGGTCGACCCGTTTACGAAGTGCAGCGCCGCGTCCTTGCAGAGCGCGGCGCAAATCATGCGCCTTCGGTAGAGCATGGCCCATTCGGGATGGCGTTCGAAAAAATCCTCCCGCTCGGCGCGGGCAATGCGCGCGAGCCTCTGCAAGTCGGACCTGGTTATACGCTCGAAGGAACGTTCATCCATGCAAACGATTATAGTCCCACCCTTCCGGCCGTCCGGTCAGGCGCGGAATTTCTCCAGCACGGCACGGTCCACTGTCACCCCCAGACCCGGTCCGGACGGGATATCGACCCATCCGCCGGCTTGCTGGATCGGCCTGGTGATCAGCTGCTGACGGAAGGGATGCGAAGAGCGATCGTATTCCAGGACCGGCTCCTGCGCGAACAGCGAGTGATGCGCAACCGGCACGGCGGCAATGAATTGCAGTGACGCCGCTTGCGCGATCGCTGAGCCCCAGACGTGGGGATTGACCTGTACCCCATGCGACTGCGCCAATGCGATGATGTGACGACCGGCGGAGATGCCGCCGCAGGACCCGAGATCCGGCTGAGCGACATCGACGGCGCCGGCCGCGAGGAGATCGCGAAAGCCGTAGAGCGTATGTTCGTTCTCGCCGCCCGCAATCGGCATGGCCAGCTTCTGTCGCATCTCGACGTACCCCTGGATGTCTTCGGGCACGACGGGCTCTTCGTACCAGCGCAGGTCGTACTCCTCGAGCGCGCGGCCGAGCTTCAACGCCTCGGCACGCCCGTAGGCGTGATTGGTGTCCACCATGAGCGTGATCGGCTTTCCCTGGATGGCACGGCCGACCTCGCTCATGCAGGCGATATCGTCATCGACGCCATAGCCCAGCTTGACTTTCATCATCGAGAAGCCCGCTTCGAAGTGGCGTATCGCTTCGACGCCAAGCCGTTTCGCTTCGCCCTGCCCCTCGATGCGATAGAAGCCGGTCGCGTACGGCTGCACGCGCGTGCGAAAAGCACCGCCCAACAATTTGTAGACCGGCAACTCATGAAATTTTCCCGCAATGTCCCAGAGTGCAATGTCCACAGCGCTGATGCCGGACACCACGGAGCCCTTGCGGCCGTAGTCGCGGGTCATGTGATACATGCGATGCCAAAGCACCTCGATGTCGAGCGGGTCGGCGCCAATGAGCAAGGGCTTCAGCGCCTTGTCGATCACGGCGGCCGCGATCTCCGGCGGCTCGAGTCCCTGCGCAAAAGCTTCGCCCCAGCCCGTGATGCCTTCATCAGTGAGGATTTCGAGCAGCGTGGCCGAGCGTTGTTTCACCCAGCCTTGCGAAAACGCGAACGGCTCGGCCAGCGGGCTCTTCAGGACGTGGATCTTCAGGTCGGTTATTTTCATCGTTATCCTTTTTTGGTGGCGATAATTGTCCATAAGGCCGCAGAAGGGGTTATAAATATAAAATGAATCCTGCGAAAAGGGAGGGCGATATGTACCGGAAAATCCTGCTGCCAACCGACGGCTCGGCTCTGTGCGATTCCGCAGCGCAAAAAGGCATCGACTTCGCGAAGTTCGCCGGCGCGGGCGTCGTGGCCTTTCACGCGATTCCCGCCACGTCCTACCTGATCTACACGGAAGCGGGTCCAAGCGATATTCTCGCAGAGCAATTCGAGCGCGACGCCAAGGTGCGTGGCGAGCGCCTGGTCGAGGCCCTGAAAAGCCGCGCTGGCGAGGCGGGCGTGTCCTGCGAAACACTGCTGTTGACGAACGACCACCCCTGGGAAGGCATCATCGAGGCCGCGACCACGACAGGCTGCGATTTGATCTTCATGGCGTCGCACGGTCGTCGCGGACTGTCGGCGATGTTGCTGGGAAGCGAAACGGCGCGGGTACTGACCCACACCAAGATACCGGTGATGGTGTATCGCTAGAATTGACCTTCAATGGTGCCGCTGGCCGGAGTCGAACTGGCGACCTTCGCATTACGAATGCGCTGCTCTACCAACTGAGCTACAGCGGCGTGGGCGCGCATTATAAGGCCGGGAATCCCCTGATCACAACCCGGCTGGCCTACCCCTTTAGATCTTCACCGCCTCTGCGGTGAAGTGCGAGGTGTAAAGGTCTAGTGTCAGCGGTTCTTGAAGGAGGGCTTGCGCTTTTCGATGAACGCGGCCATGCCCTCTTTCTGGTCCTCGATCGCGAAGGCCGAGTGAAACAGCCGTCGCTCGAACCGTATGCCTTCCGCCAGCGTCGTTTCGAAGGCGCGATTTACGGATTCCTTCGCCATCATGACCACCGGCAGCGACAATTCGCAGATGTTGTCCGCGGCCTTCAGCGCCTCGTCCATCAACGCTGCCAACGGCACGACCCGGCTCACGAGGCCCGCGCGTTCGGCTTCGGCGGCATCCATCATGCGCGCCTGTCCGAGCAGAACCATCTCCATGGCTTTGGATTTTCCGACGAAGCGCGGCAACCGCTGGGTGCCGCCGGCCCCCGGAATGATGCCGAGGTTGATTTCCGGCTGACCGAATCTCGCGTTGTCCGCGGCAATGATGAAGTCGCACATCATCGCCAGTTCGCAGCCGCCGCCGAGCGCAAAACCCGCAACCGCTGCAATCACTGGTTTACGGCATCGGGTGATGCGCTCCCATTCTGCGGTGATGAAATCCTCCTTGTAGACATCCATGTAGGTTTTTTCCTTCATCGCCTTGATATCGGCTCCGGCGGCAAAGGCCTTTTCGCTGCCGGTCACGACCATGCAGCCGATGTTGTCATCGCCTTCGAAGAAGTCGAGCGCCGCCGCTAATTCGCGCATCAAGTCGGGCGAAAGGGCATTCAGCGCCTTGGGGCGGTTGAGCGTGATCAGTCCGACCTTGCCGCGCGTCTCGACGATGATATTTTCGTAGTTCATGGCCTGTCCTTCCGGGTGGGTTTTATAATCCGCCGACGACCGCAGCCGCGGGCGAAGACAGGAAAAGGAAAACACCAGTGAATTTCAATGCCATTTTATTGGATATCGCCGAGGGGGTCGCGACGATCACCTTGAACCGTCCGGACAAACTGAATTCCTTCACCGGCGAAATGCATGCGGATCTCAAGCAGGCCATGCAGATCATCCAGTCCGACCGCAGCGTGCGCGCGCTGATGATTACCGGCGCCGGCCGCGGCTTCTGCGCCGGGCAGGACCTCTCCGAGCGCATGATGGGAGACGGCGCACAAACCGCCGATGTGGGCAGTTCTCTGGAAAAGAACTACAACCCGCTGCTCAAGCAATTGCGCGCGCTTCCTTTTCCGGTGATCGGCGCCGTCAACGGCGTAGCCGCCGGCGCCGGATGCAACCTGGTGCTCGCCTGCGACATCGTGATCGCGGCAAGATCGGCGAGCTTCATCCAGGCGTTCAGTCGTATCGGGCTGATCCCGGATGCGGGTGGCACGTATACGCTGCCGCGCCTGGTCGGCACCGCGCGCGCCATGGCCGCGGCGATGCTCGCGGAGAAAGTCAGCGCCGAACAGGCGCAACAATGGGGAATGATCTGGAAATGCGTCGACGACAACCGGCTCATGACTGAAGCTACCGCGTTGGCGCGACAACTGGCGGGACAGGCGACCAGGGCGTTGGGGCTGACCAAACGCGCAATCTATGCGTCGGCAACCAATTCGTTCGATCAGCAACTCGATCTGGAGCGCGATCTGCAGCGCGAAGCGGCGAACAGCGAGGACTTCCGCGAGGGTGTGACCGCCTTCAAGGAAAAACGCCCGGCGAAATTCGGCGGCCGCTGAAAAACAATTGTGGCAGAACTATGACTGCGCGAAGTCCGCGCGACGCACGCGGATGACGATGTCCATGCCTTCGGTGACCATGCCGGCCGGAAGCGGGGGCAATCCGGAAACGCGGATGGCGGCAGCATCGATGTCGGTCAGCTTGCCGGACTCGACCTCATACATATGGTAATGGGGCGAAGTATTCGGATCGTAGAAAACCTTGTTCGGATCGACGATCACTTCGCGGATCAGCTTCTTTTCGAGAAAGAGATTGAGCGTGTTGTAGACCGTCGCCTTGGAGGTCTCCGAATGGCGTTCATTGACGATCGCCATGACCTGGTCGGCGGACAAATGTTCGCAGCGGGAAAACAAAGCGTGGGCAATCTCAATGCGCTGGTGCGTCGGATTGATCCCGTGCGCCCGGAGCTTGTCCGCCAAATTGTCCCTGTTGTACTGCATTGAATTCATGGCGCCGATTATAAGTTAAGAATTGGACTCT
>Ga0137438_1000112_pt1 | contig 13178 bp, 13 predicted proteins | sample EasRivERMGT157_2_FD_102327 | JGI IMG/M metagenome (GOLD analysis project Ga0137438, IMG submission 102327) | Soil microbial communities from meander-bound floodplain in the East River, Colorado, USA - East River MetaG ERMGT157_2 | ecosystem: Environmental > Terrestrial > Soil > Floodplain ... | reverse complement strand
GGATGGCTTCCGCGATCGGGATGGATTTGGCGTTGGCAAGCGAGCAGAAATCTCCGCCCGGGCAGGCGATGATATCCGTCAGCAGTCCCAGATTCGGCGTGGCCAGCCCGGCCTCGCGAGCTTCCAGCCACAGGGTGAACAAGTCATTGGCTCTCACGTCCGGCAGGATGAGGTTCTGCTCGTGTGACACGCGCACCTCTCCGAAACCAAACCGCTCGGACCAACTGGCGACCAGATCCATCTGTTCTGCCGTCGCGTCGCCTGGCGGCACGCCGGTTTTCTTCAACGACAACACCACGGCGCGATATCCCGGAATGCGATGCGCGTTGACCGCGCGTCCCACCCAGCGCGCAAAACCGGCGTTCTCGCGCGCATGCTGATTGAATTCGGCGTCGTCCGCCGGCCTTGTCGCGTAGTCAGGCGGCGCGAAGTAAGCCGTTACGCGGGCCAACTCCCGGTCCGTCAGCGTATCCGGTCCATCCCTGGTAAGTGCCCACTCTTCTTCCACCTGGCGCGCGAATTCCTCCGTTCCGAGCGCCTTCACGAGGATTTTGATGCGCGCCTTGTAGAGATTGTCGCGACGACCGTGACGGTTATAAACGCGCAGGATTGCCTCGACATAGGTGTTCATGTGCCGCCACGGCAGGAATTCGCGGATCACCGGACCGACTACCGGCGTGCGCCCCATGCCGCCGCCGACCAATACACGCATTCCGACTTCACCATCCGGGCCGCGTCGCAAGTACAAGCCGATGTCGTGGAATGCCGTGGCGGCCCTGTCCTCCTTGGCACCGTTCACCGCGATCTTGAACTTGCGCGGCAGGAATGCGAACTCCGGATGGAACGTCGACCACTGACGCAAGATCTCGCTAAGAGGCCGCGGGTCGAGAATTTCGTCGGGCGCAATACCCGCAAACTCGTCCGACGTGATGTTGCGCACGCAGTTGCCGCTGGTCTGGATGGCATGCATTTCCACCGACGCCAGATCAGCCAGGATGTCGGGCGAGTCGTCGAGCCTGGGCCAGTTGAACTGGATGTTCTGCCGGGTGGTGAAGTGCCCGTAGCCCCGGTCATAACGTCTGGCGATGCTCGCCAGCATGCGCAATTGCTTGGCCGACAGCAGGCCGTACGGAATCGCGACGCGAAGCATGTGTGCATGGCGCTGCATGTACAACCCGTTCTGCAGGCGCAGGGGCCGGAACTCGTCCTCGCTCAGGTCGCCGGCGAGGAAACGCCGCACTTGGTCGCGATGCTGCGCTACGCGCTCGTTGACAAGATTGCGATCGACTTGATCGTAAACGTACATGACTAGGCCTTTTTTGAAGTCTGCAATGCGCGGGCCGCGCGGTTACCAGACCAGCTTGCCGCCGACCAGCACCAGCATGGATGCGAGCGCCGGACGCAGCCAACGCTCGGCGATGCGCCCGCTCAATTGACTGCCGAGGTAGATTCCCGGAAGCGACCCGATCAGCAGGTTTATGAGCAGATGCCAATCCACCGTGCCCATGTAGAAATGTCCCAGGCCGGCCACCGCTGTCAGCGGAACCGCGTGTGCGATATCGCTGCCTACAATGCGCGACGCGGGCAACAGGGGGAACAACCAAAACAGCGCTGCGACACCCACAGCGCCCGCCCCGACGGAGCTCAATGCGACGAGTGCCCCGATTACCGCACCGGTAGCAACGGTGGCCGGGACGATGTGCCGCTCGCGCCACTCTTTGCCTGCGCCCTGTCTCCCCAAACCTTGCAGGCGCTCCTTGAACAGGATTGCCAGCGCGGTCAGGATCAGGGCGACCCCCAGCGAACCGGTAATGAGGCCACCAACCCGGTGGCTGTCGACGCCCAACGTATGCAGCGCGACCAGGGCGACCAGCGCGGCCGGAATGCTACCGGCCGCAAGCCAGCCGACCAGCTTCCACTCGACGTTGCCACGACGGGCATGTACCCAGACTCCCGTGGCTTTGGTGAAAGAAGCGTATAGCAGATCCGTGCCTACGGCAGTTGCGGGAGACACACCGAATATCATGACCAACATCGGTGTCATCAGAGAACCGCCGCCGACGCCGGTGAGCCCTACGATAAATCCGACCAGCAACCCTGACAGGGCGTATCCCAGTTCCATTTTTTCATCCTGCGGGCCGCGTTTGCGCGCCCCGTCTCAAACCCGAGTCGTCGACGTATGGGCGGATGATACTGGCCACCTTTATATTACTAATGACTATTCTGTTAGTATTAAATACGAATTCATTATTAAGAAGACCGGTACGCCGGAACAACAGCCCATGAAACTGCAGCAGTTGCGCTACATCCGCGAGGTTGCCCGCCAGAGCCTTAATCTCTCGAACGCGGCTGAGGTCCTGCATACCTCGCAACCGGGTATCAGCAAACAGATTCGCAGCCTGGAGGAGGAACTCGGCGTCGATATTTTCGTCCGCCACGGCAAGCGCGTCGTCGCGGTCACCGAACCTGGAAAGGCGATCCTGGATATCGCTCAGCGCATATTGAAAGATGTCGAGAACCTCAAGCAGGTCGGTGAGCAATTTACCGAAGAGGACAAGGGACGCCTCACGATTGCGACCACGCATACCCAGGCGCGCTATGCGCTTCCGCAGATCATTCAGGGATTCACCAAGCGTTATCCCGAAGTGCGGCTTTCGTTGCGTCAGGGCAGTCCGACCCAGATTTCCGAAATGGTTGCCTCCGGTGAAGCCGACATCGCCATCGCAACCGAGGCAATCGAGCTATACGAGGACCTGGTGATGCTGCCGTGCTACAAGTGGAACCGGTGCGTTCTGGTGCAGCCGGGTCATCCATTGTTGAAGACGAAAAAGCTTACCGTCGAGGCTATCGCCGCATTTCCAATCATTACCTACGATTTCGCGTTTACCGGCCGGTCGAAGATCAACCAGGCATTTGCCGACAAGGGACTGACCCCGAACGTCGTGCTGACGGCAATCGACGCTGACGTCATCAAGACTTACGTGGAACTAGGCTTGGGCGTCGGCATTGTCGCAATGATGGCCTACGATCCTAAACGGGACACGCATGTGCGCGCCATCGATGCCAGCCATTTGTTCGAACCGAGCACAACCCGCATCGGTATCCGCAAGAACAGCTATCTGCGCGGCTATACCTACGAGTTCATCGAGATGTTCGCGCCTCACCTGACCCGAAAAGTGGTGGACGACGCCATGCACACCAAGGGTTAGAAAGTTTCACTGCAAAGACGCAAAGAGCACAAAGGAAAACAAAGGCCGGAACGGATGCCAAACGCAATTCCTCGGTCGTCACGGTACGTGGCCGGTCGGCATGCCCGATACGCGATCCGGGTTTCTGTGCCCGTTGGCGAATTTCTTCGCGTCCTTTGCGTCTTTGCGGTGAACGTGCCTTAAGAACCCTTCTTGGAGAAGTCGCGCAGCCGGAAGCCCAGCAGCCAGAGGCTGCCGAAATAAGTCGCGACACCGAGCGCTACCAGCATGGAGAGCCGCCCGATCCGCCACCAGACGGCGCCGGTCAGCCAGGCGGCATCCTCCCCCATTGTCCACCACAGAACGGCGCTCATCGCTCCCAATGCCACCGCGACCTTGCCCAGAAACACCATCCAGCCGGGCTGAGGCCGAAAGATTTCGTGCCGGCGCAGCTTGTGGTAGAGCAATCCTGCGTTGAGGCAGGCTCCCAACGATATCGCCAAGGCGAGACCGGCATGGCGCAGCTGCCAGATGAAGGCCAGATTCATCACCTGGGTCGCGACGAGCGTGATCAGCGCAATCTTCACGGGCGTGCGGATATTCTGCCTGGCATAAAAACCAGGAGCGAGTACCTTCACCAGGATCAATCCCAGCAGCCCGACGCTGTAGGCCATGAGCGCATTGCGCGTCATCATCACGTCATTCGCGCCGAATGCACCATGATGAAACAGTGTCGAGACCAGTGGCACCGCAAGCAACGCCAGCGCCAGCGCGCACGGCAAGGCCAGTACGAAAGTCAGTCGTAACCCCCAATCGAGCAGTTTCGAATATTCGTCGCTGGTGTTTTCGGCAACGCTTCGTGTCAGGCTTGGCAACAGGATAGTGCCCAGCGCGACGCCGAGCAGCCCGGTGGGAAATTCCATGAGGCGATCGGCGTAGTAGAGCCAGGACACGCTGCCGGTTACCAGCAGGGAAGCAAAGATGGTATTGATGAGCAGACTGATCTGCCCGATGGAAACACCGAAAACCGCGGGTCCCATCAATTTCAGAATTCTCCACACGCCCGGATCTTTCAGATCTAATCGCACCCGCGGCAGCATGCCGATCCGGGCCAGAAATGGAAGCTGGAAGCCCAGTTGCAGCAGGCCGCCGGCAAACACAGCCCAAGCCAGCGCCAGGACCGGCGGGTGAAAATACGGCGCCAACCAAAGTGCGAACGCGATGAATGAAATATTCAGCAGTGTTGGCGTGAACGCCGGCACCGAGAATCGGCTCCAGGTATTGAGAATCCCGCCGGCAAGCGAAGTGAGCGAGATGAAGAAGATATAAGGAAAGGTGATGCGCAACAGTTGCACCGTTACCGCAAACTTGTCGGGGGTCGCGACGAAACCCGGCGCGGTGAGGTAAACGATCAGCGGCGCCGCGATCATCCCGACGGCAGAAACGACGATAAGGGCCAGGCCCAGCAAAGTCGCCACGTGGTCGACAAGCGAACGAGTCTCCTCGGGCGTGCGGATGTTGCGGTATTCCCCGAGTATCGGCACAAATGCCTGCGCGAACGCTCCTTCGGCGAAGAGTCGCCTCAGCAGGTTGGGAAGCCGGAATGCCACGAAAAAAGCATCCGTATACAGTCCCGCGCCAAACGCACGGGCGATAACGGCGTCGCGCACGAATCCCAGAATTCGCGACACCAGCGTCATGCTGCTGATGGTCGCCAAGGACTTGAGCAAATTCATTATGGTGTCATGTGGAAGCCGGCATGCGCCGGATTGTAACCGAGTGATGCCACTGGCCCGGCTGACGGGAAGAGGCTGCCGTGCAAACGGCGGCAGCCTGTTTTCGGCCGGAGCCTGCACTATATGAGTTGCAAACTCCCTGCCGGGACAGTACGATAGCGCCCTTTTCAGCAGCCCCCCGGTTCAAGGAAGACCTAATGGCCAATATAGCCTCCGCCAAGAAACGCGCCCGCCAGGCCGAAAACCGCCGCGCCCATAACGCTGGCCAGCGCACGGAACTGCGCTCCGCCATCAAGAATGTGAAAAAGGCTATTGCCGCCGGCGACAAGAAGGCAGCCCAGGCGCAGTTTCAAGTGTCGCAAAGCCGAATCGACTCCATCGCGGATAAGCGCATCGTGCATAAGAACACCGTGTCACGGCAGAAAAGCCGATTAGCCGCAGCTATCAAAGGCATGTCCTGATCAGCAAGATTTGGAGAATGCAAAGGCCCGCGCATGCGGGCCTTTTGCTTTTTCGGGCGCCATCCCCGTACAAAACGGGTCACACCGCCCTGATACCCTTCCTGGCCTGAAGCAACTGGCGGATTTCGTGCCTGCCCTCGCGCAGTTGCAATTCATTGTCACTGCAGAAAGTCATCAGAAACTTGAATGCTTCGGTACTCATTTGCTCGAGCCGCCGGTCTACGACCACGCACTTCACGCCCGATGCGATGATCGGCTTCAGATAGGGTGCGTAGCTGATCCTCTGGTCTACGCCGAACAGGGACATGCAGCCACAGAGCCGTTCGGCCCAATCGCTGGGCCGGAATGGTTCCCCGCCCGAGGTGATACCGACGATGATGAGCTCTACGATGGGTGGGCCGGACATTTTGCAGATCCTGAAATCTGGCCCATCGTATCATATTTTGCAGCGCACCAAATATCTTTGAGCACTGCAGAGATTGGAATTAACATACTGATTATTATTTACTTAAATGAGCTGAGGTCCATTGTGCACGTGCTGCCATCCCGGCAAATTGGCGGGTAGCGTGGCACTTTTATTCCCTTGATAAAGCAACGGCGGCCCATATGCAGTATTTACGGCGGCGCTTGTCTGTTATCGGTAGCTCACGCCATAAATAGATCACGGCATCAAGAACAGGCCTGAGTACATCTGGACTTGCACGCGGCGCGAATCGGCAACCCAGGGGTAAAGCGCTTGCATCCGTGCACCGATTCGGATAAATATAGGCGACTGAAAACCCCCAACATTTTCGATAGCGCGCACGGCGGCTTTTTGCCGCCGTGTGCTTTTTGGAGCCGGGGAAAACGGCCGGGTGGGCGACATGATGCGACACGTGATGACAACATATGCTCGGGAGGCTATCGCATTCTCGCGTGGCGACGGCTCGTGGCTCTGGGATCTGGAAGGCAGGCGCTATCTCGACTGCGTTAGCGGTGTTGCGGTCACTGGTGTCGGGCATGCCCATCCACGGCTCATAAGCGCCATTGCCGCACAGGCTGCGCGTGCGATGCACGTATCGAATCTGTACGAGATTCCCGAGCAGGAGCAGCTCGCCGAGCGCCTGTGCGCACTCGCCGGCATGGACAACGCATTCTTCTGCAATTCGGGCTGTGAAGCCAATGAAGCGGCGATAAAGCTTGCCCGTCTCCATGGTCATCAGAAGGGCGTCGAATCTCCTGCCATCATCGTCATGGAGAAGGCCTTCCACGGCCGCACCATCGCCACTCTGTCGGCGACGGGCAGCCGCAAAGTGCAGGCCGGATTCGAACCGCTGCTGACCGGATTTGTGCGCGTGCCCTACAACGATCTGCCCGCGCTCAAGCAAGTGGCGGCAGTCAATCCGAACATCGTCGCGGTGCTGGTGGAGCCTGTACAGGGCGAAAGCGGCGTCCAGGTTCCGGAAGATGGCTATATCCCGCATCTGCGCAAGATTTGCGATGAAAAAGGCTGGCTGCTGATGCTCGACGAAGTGCAGACCGGAATGGCACGGACCGGCAAGTGGTTCGCGCACCAGCATCTGGGCATAAAGCCTGACGTGATGACCCTGGCCAAAGGCCTCGGCAACGGTTTCCCCATTGGCGCCTGCCTGGCGAGTGGCGCCGCGGCCCGCGTATTTACCCCTGGCAAGCATGGCTCCACCTTCGGTGGCAATCCACTGGGTTGCGTCTGCGCCCTCACCACACTGGCGATTATCGAGGACGAGGGCCTGGTTGACCGTGCCGGCAAGATCGGACAGACCATCCGCGAGGGAATCGCAAGAAATATCGCCGGAACGGCGGGCGTGACGGAAATTCGCGGCAAAGGTCTCATGATCGGCATCGAACTCGACAAGCCATGCGGCGATCTCGTGAAGCGCGGGTTCGACGCCGGCCTGCTGATAAACGTCACGGCGGATACCGTGGTCCGGCTGCTGCCACCTCTGAACCTGAAAGACGCGGAGGTGAAATTGCTGATCGATGGCGTCGCCGGCCTGATCAAGACCTTTCTGAATGCCGGTGCTGCCACGGCAGTCGCCCGGTAACGCTCTGAACATGCAATCCCCGACACATTTTCTGCAGTTCAGGGATCTGTCGCGTGATGAATTCGATCACCTGTTTGAGCGAACGCGCCGAATCAAACAGCAGTTCAAGGCCTACAAGCCCTATCAACCGCTGTTCGATCGCACTCTGGTGATGATTTTCGAGAAGCAGAGCACGCGCACCCGGCTGTCGTTCGAAGCCGGCATGCACCAGCTCGGGGGGTCGGCCATTTTCCTCAGCACACGCGACTCCCAGCTCGGCCGGGGGGAACCCGTGGAGGATGCCGCGCAGGTCATTTCGCGGATGTGCGATATCGTGATGATCCGTACGTTCGAGCAGGAGATCGTCGAACGTTTCGCCGCGCACTCGAGGGTGCCGGTCGTCAACGGACTCACCAACGAATACCATCCCTGCCAGATCCTGGCGGACATCTATACCTACATCGAGCACCGCGGCCCGATCCAGGGCAAGACCGTGGCATGGATTGGCGACTCGAACAATGTCTGCAATACCTGGTTGCAGGCCGCAGAGGTGCTCGATTTCAACGTCCACGTGTCCACGCCGCCGGGCTATGAGGTCGAGCCGGAGCGCGCCGGCCTTTACGGCACGGACCATTACGAGGAGTTTTCCGATCCGATGCAGGCCGCCCGCGGAGCGCACCTGGTAACGACAGACGTCTGGACCAGCATGGGATTCGAGGCCGAAAACGAAGAACGCAAACGCGACTTCGAGGATTGGCAGGTGGACACCGAAATGATGAAGCACGCCGGCCGCGATGCGTTGTTCATGCACTGCCTGCCGGCGCATCGCGGAGAGGAAGTCGCGGCGGCAGTAATCGATGGCTCGCAGAGCGTGGTCTGGGATGAGGCTGAGAATAGACTTCACACCCAGAAGGCCTTGATGGAGTATCTGCTGTTGGGCAAGGTGGCGGACTGATTACGGACCAAAGCAGCCGATTTCAGTGGAGGCTAACGTTCGTTGTTTGAACATTAAGGACGCAGTCCGGCCGGAACCAAAGCGGACTGCATACTCGGAAGGCATGGGTGGAATATTCGTCACCCGGAAACGCCGGTTGCGTTTGAGAATGAAGCAACCTGGCTTGTTTGCATGCAAGGGCAACTGGCGTGACGGACAAAAGAACGCAGCCGGGCAAGCGGTTGTCGAAGGTGCGGGGATTTAGGGGGAATATGCTGCGGAAATCCAACGGGGTCCGCAGTCCGCAACAGTGAAGTGACTTTCAAAGGAGCGAACATGATCCGCTTGGACATTTCCCGAATTGCAATGGTTTTATCTCTATTGGTTCCGGTCGCGGGCATCTGTGCCGGAGACGATGTCGCCTGGATCGCCGACAAGAGCGGGTGCAAGGTCGCCAACCCCTTCCCGCAGCCAGGCGAGTCCATCACCTGGAATGGTCAGTGCAAGAACGGTACGGCAGACGGCGAAGGCCTGCTGCAGTGGTACATCGATGGCAAGATCGCGGATCGTTACGAGGGTGCGATGAAGCTGGGCTGGGCCGAAGGAAAGGGCACGCTCACGCGCGCTGAAGGCGGGCGCTATGCCGGCGATTGGAAACACAGCCTGCAAGATGGCAATGGGCGCTACGAAGCTGCCGACGGAAGCTGGTACGAAGGGCAGTGGAAGGAAGGCCAGCCCCACGGCCATGGCCAGTATCGAACTCCCGACGGTCGCATATTCATCGGAGAGTGGGTGGACGGTGTTTACGAAGGCGACATGGACAGCGACGATAATCCCAACAAGACGTGATAGAGAAGAAAACAAAGGACAACGTGAAGAAGAAAAGCGCAGAAAGCCCCATCAAGAAAGTCGTGCTGGCGTACTCCGGCGGGCTGGACACGTCCGTGATCCTGAAATGGCTGCAGGATACCTATCACTGCGAGGTCGTCACCTTCACCGCCGACATTGGTCAGGGCGAGGAGGTGGAACCGGCGCGCAGGAAGGCAAAACAATTCGGTATACGCCAGATTTACGTCGAGGATCTGCGTGAAGAATTTGTCCGCGATTTCGTTTTTCCGATGTTCCGCGCCAATGCGCTGTACGAGGGGGAATACCTGCTCGGCACGTCGATTGCACGTCCGCTGATCGCCAAGCATCTGGTCGAGATCGCCCGCAAGACAGGTGCAGATGCGGTTTCCCATGGCGCAACAGGCAAGGGTAACGATCAGGTGCGCTTCGAGCTCGGTGCCTACGCGTTAATGCCAGATGTAAAAATCATCGCGCCCTGGCGCGAATGGGATCTTTTGTCGAGGGACAAGCTGCTGGCCTACGCCGACAAGCATGGCATCCCGGTGGATTTCAAGAAGCGCAAAGGTCGTGGCGCGCCTTACTCCATGGATGCGAATCTGCTGCATATCTCCTATGAGGGCGGCATTCTCGAAGATCCGGATTTCGAACCGGAAGACTCGATGTGGCGCATTACCGTATCGCCGGAAAAGGCGCCCGGCCGGCCAGAACATGTCGAACTGGAATACCGCCGGGGCGACATCGTTGCGGTCAACGGCAAGAAGATGACCCCGGCACAGGTACTCACGAAACTCAACCAGATCGGCGGCAAGCACGGCATCGGTCGCCTCGACATTGTCGAAAACCGGTATGTCGGAATGAAATCGCGCGGCTGCTACGAGACGCCGGGCGGCACGATCATGCTCAAGGCGCATCGCGCCATCGAATCCATCACCCTGGATCGCGAAGTGCTCGCGCTGAAGGACGACCTGATGCCACGTTACGCGCGGATGATCTACAACGGCTACTGGTTCAGCCCGGAACGGCTGCTGCTGCAAAGCCTGATCGACACCTCGCAGCATACGGTGAACGGCACTGTGCGCCTCAAGTTGTACAAGGGTACGGTGCTGGTCGTCGGTCGCGCCTCCAAATCCGATTCTCTGTTCGATTCACGGATTGCCACCTTCGACGACGACAAGGGCGCTTACAATCAGGCGGATGCCGCTGGATTTATCCGCTTGAACGCATTACGCCTGCGCATTGGCGCCAAACGCCGGAGGAAATAGCGCTTCTGCGGCCGTTATCACCCTGCAGGCCCGGATGCAATCGACCGGATCAGGGGGTTCTGAGAAAAGGATAGGCCATGCCCAGCTTCGACGTCGTCTCGGAGGTCAATCAGGTAGAACTAAGAAATGCCCTCGACCAGACCAACAAGGAGGTCTCCAACCGCTTCGACTTCAAAGGATCGGATGCACGCGTCGAGCATGCCGACAAGAACCTGACGCTGTTTGCTGATGACGACTTCAAGCTCGGGCAGATCTACGATGTGCTGATCGGCAAGCTGGCCAAGCGCGGAGTGGACATTCGCTGCCTGCAGCGCGGCAAGGTCGAAACGATCAGCGGTGACAAGGTCAAGCAGGTGATCACCGTCAAGGTTGGTATCGACCAGGAATTGGGGAAGAAGATCCAGAAACTGATCAAGGACGCCAAACTCAAGCTGCAGGCGAGCATCCAGGGAGACGCAGTGCGGGTTTCCGGTGCCAAGAAGGACGAACTTCAACAGGCTATCGCGCTGGTGAAAAAGAACGTGACCGACTTTCCGATTCAGGTCGGTAATTTCAGGGACTGAGGCAACGGCGCCTGCCGGCGCAGCAAAAAGCTGAAAGGTAAGAGAGGAAAGTTAAGCGGCAGGGTGCGTTCGTGCCTCCTGGGCCTCACTTTCAACTTTGAGCTTTGACCTTTTACCTTCCTTTTCAGGTTTTGAGCCCCTGGACCCAGCGGTCGTAGAGACGGTCGGCAACGCCGCGCATCGCAATAATTTTTTCCTGCATCCGGCTCTTCATCTGCTCGGCCGATTGCACTGCGGGGCTGCCCTTGCTCCCGGCTATCTCTTCCGCGCCCGATTCGCACCAGGAATCGATGAGCTGCTCGGTCATTTCCAAGTGGCATTGCATGCCGAGGTTTTTGCCGACGACGAAGCCCTGATTTTCGCAATTGCGATTACCCATGATGCGCACCCCGCCGGGAGGAATAGTGAAGGTTTCTCCATGCCAGTGAAAGGATTCGAAACGCCTGATTCCCGGTCCGAACCACGCTTGCGCTTGCGGATTGTCGGCCACCTCGATTTCACCCCAGCCGATTTCCTTGGTCGGATTATGCCCGACGCTGCCCCCCAGAGCCTTTGACATCAGTTGCCCGCCCAGACAATGCCCAAGGACGGGGACACCGGCGGCCACGGCCTTGCGAATCAACTCGAGCGTCGGTGCAATCCAGGGCAAATCGTCATTGACGCTCATCGGCCCGCCCATGAACACCAGCCCGCTGAAATCGTCGCTGCGCGATGGAACGGCCTCGCCCCGGTCGACCGCCACCAATTGCCATGGAAAATCGCGGGCATCGAGATACGTGGCAAAATAGCCCGGCCCTTCCGTGGGCGAATGGCGAAATATCGCGACCGGCTTCATCGGCAGAGGATTCTCATGCGGTTCAGTGCCCCAAATATTACGCGAGTTTTGATAGGGATTTGGGCCCTGTCCACGCCGGCGTGGGCGGCCGAAATCAGTGTCGTGGCGTTGTTTCCGGGCAGGGCCATGGTGATCGTTGACAACGGCAAGCCGCGCACAATGCACACCGGTGAGACTTACGCTGGCGTTACGCTGATCAGTTCGACCAGCGAGGAAGCCATCGTATCGATCAATGGCAGGAAGCAACGATTGCACATCGGAGAAGGCGTCTACAGCGCGCTGTCCGTCCAGAGCGAGCGCGCCACCGTGGTCCTGACGACGGACAAGAGCGGGCATTTCGTGTCCTCCGGCAGCATTAATGGCGCGTCCGTCCGGTTTCTCATCGATACCGGCGCGACAATGGTCTCAATGAGCGTAGACGACGCGCGCCACGCCGGTGTCAACTATCTCGCCGGCGAACGCGGATACTCACAAACCGCCAACGGCGTCACGCCAATCTACAGAGTGAAGCTCGACCGGGTTACGCTGGGAGACATCACATTGCGGGACATCGACGGCATGGTGCATGAGAACGGCGGTTTTCCCGTTGTACTACTGGGCATGAGTTTCCTCGGCAAGCTGGAAATGCGACGGGAAGGTGACAGCCTGACCCTCACCAAGCGTTACTGAAAGTCCAGGTCAGAATTCCAACAACAAAAAGGGAAATCGAAACATGATCTACGAACTACGCGTCTATCACGCCTTCCCCGGCAAGCTGCCTGCGCTCAATGCGAGGTTTTCGAATCACACGCTGAAGCTGTGGGAGCGTTTCGGCATTCGCCAGGTCGGGTTCTGGACAACAGCGATCGGCGAGAGCAACAACGATCTGTACTACATCCTGGAGTGGGAAAATCTCGCTGAACGAGAGCAGAAGTGGAATGCATTCGCGACGCACCCCGACTGGCTGGCGACACGCGCGGAGACCGAGAAAGACGGTCCGCTGACGACTCACATCACCAATCTGATTCTGACGCCGACCGCGTACTCGAAAATGAGATAGCCCGGTTGCCTATGCCATTGGTGCCGAAGTCGGCAAGTTGCGGTGTCAGCGGGCGGCTCCGAAGCACTTGCAAGTCTTGGCCAAGTTCACTTCAAATCGGACTGAAGCCCGGCAGTCGCAGCGGCGGCAAACCTTGACGCAATTAACCGGTTCTTCGAAATCATCCTGACCCCCAATCGGTAGCCAGGGAGAATTCTTAAGTTCCAACCAGAACGCGGCCCACCCAGCGAGCTATACCCGGGGCGCTGGATTACGTAGAATTCTCCGTT
>Ga0137438_1000111_pt1 | contig 13213 bp, 11 predicted proteins | sample EasRivERMGT157_2_FD_102327 | JGI IMG/M metagenome (GOLD analysis project Ga0137438, IMG submission 102327) | Soil microbial communities from meander-bound floodplain in the East River, Colorado, USA - East River MetaG ERMGT157_2 | ecosystem: Environmental > Terrestrial > Soil > Floodplain ... | reverse complement strand
GTGCTCTTGATCGCGGGCGACGCCGTGACCACGCTCGCCAGCGCCGCGCCCGAGGTCGCTGGGGCCATCGCCTCGGCGCTCGCGCTCACCAACGCGCGGCTGCGCTCGATCACCGGGATCAAGCACGAGATCCTCGACTTCTACGTCCGCAACGGCCTGTCGGTCGCCGGGCCCACCGTGCGGCTGCGCCAGCTCGATCTGTGCATCGACTGCAAGCAATGCGAGGAGGCGTGCGAGGATCGCCACGGCGCGCAGCGCCTGACGCTCGGCGGCTACGAGCTCGGCCTGCTCGACTTCGTCTACACGTGCCGGACGTGCAGCGATGCGCGCTGCCTGTCGCCGTGCGAGCACGACGCGATCAAGCGCGACGCCGCGACCGGTGAAGTCGTGATCCATGAAGACCGCTGCATCGGCTGCAGCCTGTGCGCGCTGTCGTGCCCGTACGGCGCGATCAACATGATCAACGTCGCCGAGCCGGAGCTGGAGGCGTACAGCCCCGCGTTCAAGGCCCGGCTCGACAAGTCGGGCAAGCTCGCGTTCGGCCCCGGCAAGGGCCGCAAGGCGCAGGCGCGCCGGATCGCCAGCAAGTGCGATCATTGCGCCGGCTATGGCGATCAGGCCTGCGTGTCGGCGTGCCCGACCGGATCGCTGATCGAGATCTCGCCGGCGACCCTGTTCCGCGAGCGCGCCGAACCGACCGGCGGTCGCAAGCGCCGGCTCGATCTCCTACCGGCGAGCCCGTTCATCGACGGCCTCGCCGTGCGCGACTCGGGCAAAGCCCGCGTCCGCACCCGCAAGCTCAGCCTCCTGATCTGGGTGCTCGGCCTCGGCGCGTTCCTCGCCGTGCTCGCCGAGGTCATGCTGCGCTGGTTCGTGCCGACGTGGTCGCTCAGCTTTCGGCTGATGCGGTGGGACGGCGTCGAGGCCGCGCTCGCCGAGATGAACGTCAGTTACCTCGCCGGGACCCAGCTCGCGTTGGCCTGCGGCTACCTCGGCACCGCGCTGATGGTGCTGTCGATGGCCTACCTGCTGCAGCGCCGGTTCGGCTGGTTCTACAAGACCGCGACCAACCAGTTCTGGCTCGACGTCCACCTGATGACCGGCATCGTCGGCCCGCTGTTCATCGTCCTGCACTCCGCGCTGCGGCTCACGACCTGGGTGTCGATCCCGTTCTGGAGCATGCTCGCGGTCGTGATCTCCGGCGTGCTCGGCCGCTACCTCTACACGCTGGTGCCGTCGCTGACCAGCAAGCACGACCTCGAGATCCTCGATCACCGCCGCGCCATCACCGAGCTCGCCAAGGACCACCCCGCCGCGGCCGCCCACGCCTACCAGGTGATGGATCGCGAGGCACAGCGCTCGGCTACCGTATGGGAGATCGGGCTCGTCCCGCTGCTCGCCTGGGTCATGGCCGACGATCTACGGAGGATCTGGACGCGGCGCCGCGACCGCCGCGCGCTGGCCCGCCTGGCGCCGCGCAAGCTCGCGCGCCAGATCGCCCGCCGGATCGACCGCGTGGTGTTCTTCGAGCGCCGCAACGAGCTCGCCCCGCGCGGCAAGGCCCTGCTGCGCTCGTGGAAGCGCGTCCACGTCCCGTTCTCGGTCGTGCTGCTGGTGACCATGCTCGCCCACATCGCGATCGCCCTGCACCTGGTGTGATCGGCAGTGCAAGCCGGTTCGAGCCACCGAAGCCTCCATGGACACCATCGAAGGACTCCACGGTCCCGACCATGGAAGCAGTGCACTCGTGCGACACGTCCACACAACTTCGAGGCGAGCAAGCAGGTCAGGCGCCGGCGCCCGTCCTCGGTGAGCACACGTCGCCCGCTTGGTTCGCAAAGCAGCTGGTAAGTCGCTTCGGAGCGTCGGGCACCGCTCTTGCAAATGTAGCCCGCATGGACAACATCATTCTGACCTGGCTCGTGGTTGGCCTGATCGCCGGCGTGCTCGCTTCCTATGTGTCGCGCGGCGGCGGCTACGGGATCATCGGCGACATCGTGCTCGGGATCGTCGGCGCGTTCATCGGTGGCTGGGGGTTCCGCGCGCTCCACTGGCACGCGCCGTTCGCCGGCCTCGCAGGCGTCATCTTCGTCGCCTTCATCGGTGCAGTGGCGCTGCTGTTCGTGATCCGGCTGCTCGGCAGGCGCCGGTTGCGCTAACGTAGCGCCTGTGCGCGGGCCGTCGCGGCGCGGTCATCCCGGCTTGCGCCGGAGCTGCTCGGCGTAGACCGCGAGCGGCGGCAGCCCCAGTGTCGCGCGCCGCTGATCCACGCTGTCGGCGCCTTCGATCGGGAGCGGCACGAGCACCCCATCGCGCTCGTGGAACCTGGTGCCATAGACCTGCTTGCGCCCCGTGCAGACGCGTAGCGCGTCGGTCAAGTAGGCGACGTGGTGCCACGGCAGATCGCCGCGCGTCGCGGCGCGCCGCACCAGCCGGAGGCAGCGCCGCCGGAACGCGAGGTCGTGCTCGGTATCCTGGACCAGCCGCACCGCGGCGCTCGCCGCCCTGGGACCGACGAGGGCGTTGCCCGGCCAGCCGTACTTGTCGACGACGTGGCCCAGCCAGCGCAGCGCATTGCGGCCCAGCTGGTCGAGCTCGCGCTCGATCGCGCGATCCGTGAAGTTCGACGCCGCCGAGCGCGCGCGCAGCTCGGCCATCGCGCGGTCCAGCCGCAACAGCTCGCGGCGCACCGCAGGCGCGGCGCACCCGGTCACGGCTGGGCCTCGCACGCTCTGGCGTCGCGCGCCTCACGCTCGCAGACCTGCTTGATCCCCGGATCGATCATCCCACGCGAGTCCACGCTCGAGCGTCCAGCAAGAATATGAGTCATCGCGACCACCCCGGCCACCCAGCGCATATGTGTTGCTAAAACAGATCTATCAGAGCGCAGCTTACCGAACTTGAGACGCGAGATCGCCTCGATTCGGTGGCCGGTACTTGCGTGTCCTGTCACTGCCATTGACGGCGCTGGTGTTGCAATGAGCGGTGCCGGGTACCCAGGTGCAGCATTCCGCTGCGCTGTAAGGCGCTGCAGCGACCGACGACACCGACTTGACAGATGGTCCTGACCTGAGGCGAAGGGTGGCTACGGTGCCTCGGCGAGCAACTTGCTCCCGATGTGGACGAGGTAGCTGCGCAGGTGCGACTTCGAACCGAGCGAGTCATCGGCGCCGGCCGCGCGCATCGCGGCGTTCGCGGCGGGATCGCTCGAGATCCCGATGATCTTGCCGGTGAACCCGGCGCGCCGCAGCTCGCCGATCGCCCGGCTACCGTCGGTGCGGCCCGCCCCCATCGCGAAGTCCATGAACACGATGTCGTAGCCGCCGCGCTGGCACGCGCGAACCGCGTCATCGGCGTGCGGGAACACGACGACGTCGAGCCCCGGGATGTGGAATTGCTCGCCGCGCGCCGCCACCACGTCGTCGAAGATCGCGATCTTTATCGCGACCTTTATCGCGACCTTCATCGCGACCTTCCTCGCGGCCTTGCTCGAAGCTGTTGGATGCCGGCGGGGGCGGAGCCCATGATGAACTACGGGGTCAGAGTCCAAACTTGGATGACGCGAACACGGTCTCGAGCAGCTGATCGACCTCGCGGATCATCCGCGCGGCAGCCTCACCGGGCAGCGCGGCGAGCGCGACCTTGATCTCGTTGAGGTTCTTGAGCTGGCTGAACAGCTGGATGTCGGACAGCTCGCCGCCCGAGGTGAGCAGATCGCGGATCAGGCCGAGCTCGGTGAGCAGATCATCGAGGCTCGCCGACGGACCGATGAAGCGGCGCTCGTCGGGGTGCTCGCGGTAGTACGCATCGACCATCGGGTTGACGATCTCCTCGAGCAGCTCGACCTGATCGAGGTTGTTCCAGATGTGGCGCAGGATGAAGAAGTCGCCGTCGTGCACGCGGGTGCGGCCATCGAACACCGCGGAGGCGGCGAACAGCTTGAGCAGCTTCACGGCGCGGCGGTCGGACACCGAGATCCCCTCGGACCGGATCTGGAACACGAGCCCCTTGTACTTGGTCAGGAACTCCTCGGGGAACGCCATGAACTTGTCGTAGTTCTGCTGGATCATCCGCAGCTCGCGCGCCGAGATCACCGGCCGCAGCTCGCCGGTCTGGCGGCCCTGCGCGTCGACCCCGCGGCCCGTCATCTTGCGGAGCTCGAGCGAGACGCCCTTCTTCATCAGCTCGTGGAAGTGATAGCTGTCGAGGTTGTCCGACAGGACGCGCACCAGGAACCGATCGAACATCGCGGCGAGGTTGTCGTCGTTGGGGACCTCGTTCGACGCCGCGTACAGCGAGATCAGCGGGACCTGCACGACCTCGGGGCCGTTCTGGAACTTGCGCTCGTTGATCACGTGGAGCAGCGAGTTCAAGATCGCCGAGTTGGACTTGAAGATCTCGTCGAGGAAGACGATCTCCGCGGTCGGCAGCATGTTCTCGAGCCGGCGCGTGTAGCGGCCCTCGCGAAACGCCGAGATGTCGACCGGGCCGAACAGCTCGTTGGGCTCGGTGAACCGGGTGAGCAGGTATTCGAAGTACCGCGCGTCGATGAGCTTCGCGAACATGTCGATCATCGCGGACTTGGCGGTGCCGGGAGGCCCGACGATCACCATGTGCTCGCCGGCGATCGCCGACACGGTCATCAGCCGGATGATCTCCTGTTTGTCGAGGAACTGCGCACCCATCTGGCGCGCCAGGTCCTGGAACGCGGCCGAGGCGCGCGCGACATCGACTGCGAAGCTTCGCGGAGTGGTGGGCGGCGCGACCATCTGCGCTCGCACATTACCTCAGGAACCTTCGGCTCGTGGCGCCTCGACTTGCCGGAATCAGCCGGATGAACGGACCACCCGAGCGTGAAAAATCGGCTGGTTGCGCAGTGGCCTGGTTCATGCCTTCCGCGAGCGCGGCGCTATGCCGCCGGTGCCGCTGGATCCGGCAGCGTCACGGCGTCGCTCGGATCGCGCGGCGCGAACCGCAGGTGCCGGCGCAGCCGGGCGGCGAGCGCGTCGATCACCGCGTCGCCGAGCAGCTCGGCGGTCTGCGCTCGGTGGACCAGCCAGCGCGCAGCGAGCGCCGGCAGCGCCGCGATGCCGGGCGGCGTCGCGATCCGCGGATCGACGGCGGCCAGCGCCCCCGACAGCGCGAACAAGGTCACCAGTCCGCGCGGCCGCTGCCCGGCGGCCTCGGCCGCGAGCACCGTGGAGATCAGCGGGCTCTTCGCGCCCGGCTCGCGCAGCCCGAGCTCGCCGAAGCAGAACAGCGCGGCGAGGTGGACCAGGAACGCCGCGACCGCGCGGACGTCGGCCTCGTCGGGTGTACGCTCGAGCATCTGCTCGAACGCGGCCGCCAGCCGCGCCGGCCCGGTGATCTGGTCGCGCGGCGCCGCGTCGGGGACCAGCCGGTACGCGACCGCGCGCGCGAGCTCGGCGTCGCGCAGCAGGAACACCGCGTCCTCCCAGTGCAGCGGCGGCGCGCCCGGGTGGCTATCGAGGAGCTGGGTGAGCGGCGTGCGGCGGAGCAGCGTGGCGACCACCGGGGCGGTGTCGGGCACCGCGAGCAGCTCGTCGAAGCCGACGTCGGTGAACTCCTCGCGCACGCGACGCAGGTTCTTCCACGAGGTGAGACGACGCGACGGCGTCTGGCCCTGGAACCGCGCGCGGCCGGTCCACCACGACACCGTCGTATCTCGGCGCGTCAGGTGAAACAGGTTGTGGAGCAGCGCGTGGCGCGCGATCACGCGCGTCCGGTTGTGGGTCAGCGGCCGGCCGACCTGCGCGAGCGCCGTGTCGATGATCTCGCGGCGCACGCGATCGCTGACCGACCACTCCTCGGCGCGCGGGTGTACGAGGAACAGCGCGTTGTGCAGGCCGGCGGCGAGCGCGAGCTCGTCGACGTCGAGCACGAACGCCGGCGGCCGGCACACCAGCGTCGACACCACGGCGTGGCGCGCCTCATCGACCGCGACCAGCTCGACGGTCGCGTCGCCCAGCTCGTGGTCCCATCGGTCGACGTCGTCCGCCGGGATCGGCGAGCCGATGTGGACCTCGCCACCGGCGACCAGCGGCCTCACGAACCTGGAGAGGAAGTCGCGGACGTGGGTGCGCGCCATGTCACTTCCCGGGCGGCAGGAGCTTGCGATCCGGCGCGTCGGGGAAGCCCCACAGCGCGAACCGGCCGACCGCGTCGTTGATGACCTGGGCCTCGGCCGCGGGCTCCGCACCGAAGTCCTCGACGAACACCTGCTGGACCTCGAGCTTGGCGAGCGAGCGGCGCTCGAGCGAGCTGAACGAGCCCTCGCCGATCTGGAACGGCCGGCCGACCGTGGTGAACACGGTGACGACGCCGGCCTGGTGGCCGAGCGCGCGGGCGAGCACCTCGGCCGAGACCCGCGGCACGACGTCCATGCCGAGCGGCACGAGCAGGCCGGGCGTCAGCTCGCAGAGCAGCTGCCCGAGCGGGATGACGTCGAGGTTCTCCGAGCCGATCACGAGGATGCCGCGCTCGGTGACGGCGACCCGGTGACCGCGCAGCGACACCGGCGGCAGCGCGAACAGGATGCGCTTGAGCCGCGAGCCGTGCTCGAGCGCGATCAGCGTCGCCACGACCCGGCGCGGCGGCCCCATCGCGGCGGCCAGCTTGAGCTCCACGCCGATCGATTCGATCGGCCCGCCGCCGTGCGGCCTGGGGTCCTTCGGCCGATCGAGCTCGAGATCGACCCGGGTCAGATCGGCGATGTCGCTGAGCGCGATCGGCCCGGGCAGCACGTCGACCCGATCGCCCGGCCAGAACACGTGGAACGTATCGCCGGGGAACACCGACGAGCACGACGCCAGATCGATCGGGTGCTGGTAGCCGACGGCGACCGCGGCGCTCGCCCCGGCGGGCCGGAACACGTCGATCCCGGGGGTGCCGAGGAACAGCGCGAGGATCCGCTCCGGAAGCGCGCGGACCCGGATCAGCATGTAGCCGCGATCGCGCGAGTGATCGTCGAACGCGCTCGACGCGCCCGGCGTGAACAGCCCGGCCTGCGCCTCGACGCGGTTGCGCCACAGGTAGCGGATGATGCCCTCCGAGAGGCCGCGCGCGACCGCGAGGAACAGATCGGCGCGATCCTCGGCGTCGAGGTGCTCGCCGCCCGGCAGCTTGCGGATCGACAGCCGGAACAGCAGGCGGCCGAACGGCAGATCGCCCTCGCGGAGGTAGCCCTGCGCGAACTCGTCGCCGTGCACCATGAAGTCGGTGGTCGCGGGCATCGTGCCGATGTCGACCGCGTCGTAGCCGTACGGCGAGCGATCGTCGCGGTACTTGACGAAGTGCTTCGCCGTCCCGGTGTAGATCGCGCCGCCGACCAGCCGGCACAGCCGCGCCGCGCGGTCCGCCGCGTACGATGACACCGCCGGGATCTGCACGACGATCTCGCGGCTACCGAGCGCGGTCTTGCACTTGGTGATCGTGAGGTTCGACAACAGCTCGTCGAGCGCGGCCTCCGAGGAGTACAGCCGGAACCACGACACCGCGCCCTCGAGCGTCGGGAACGTCATCACGCAGTACCGGCCGAGCAGGATGCCGCGCGGATCGGGCGCGACTCCCGGGGTGAAGAACCGGGTCTGCCCCTGCGCGACGTGCTCCAGCGCCATCGCCGGCCAGCCTAGCATGGGGCCGCAGCCCGGCGCCGGCCGCGGCCCGACCACCCGCACCGGCGAGCACCGCGATTCCCGAGAGCGTCGACCGTGGATAGCAGAGTGTCGACCCCGGACGACTGGCGCGCCGCGCGCGACGGCCGCAACTACGCGACCCGAGGCCCGGCCGCTCCGGGCACGACGGCTGCACAAGGGTCGAGCGGCCGGCCGCACTCCGCGACGGTCGAGCATCACACTCCCATCGAAAGGCCCGCACCATGTCGAACTTCACCAGCCTCGATCTCGCCACCCTCGTGACCGTCACCGGCGGCGACGGCAGCGCTCCGAACACCGATTCCACCAAGGCCAACACCAACGTCGGCGTCACCTACAAGGGCACGCAGGTCGGCGTCCAGGGCGGCTTCGAGACCAGCACCACCAGGAGCGACCCCGCGCAGTGCTCGGCCGATGTCCGCAAGGCCGGCGGCACGCCGGCCGACCTCCTGAAGTGCTACGGCAAGTAGTCGAGCCTGCCAGACGCTCTGGAGGCAACCCATGATGACCATCGATCGCGAGCTTTTGTCCGGGGTATCCGGCGGTGCCGATGCGAGGACGACACGGACCACGGCCGACGTGAAGGCGTTCGGCGGCGAGGCCTCCGTCACGCGGGAGACCCGGATCTCCGAGAACGAGTCGTGCCGGCAAGACCTCAAGGCGGCGTGCAACGCCTCCAACCGCAGCACGTTGCTCGGGATGGACGTCGGTCCGGATCGCCAGAAGGCCGGCCAGTGCTTCACCGACAACTTCGCGAACTGCCCGAAGTGACCGCGGGCCGCGCCGCTTGACGTAGCGTGGCCGCGCTGGCGCCATCGCGCGCCGAGCTCGGCCATACTCTCGCCATGCGCGTCCTGATCGTCGGAGCCGGCGCGGTCGGCCAGGTGTTCGGCCACCACCTCGCGGAGGGCGGCGCCGAGGTGACGTTCCTCGTCAAGCCGAGCCACGCCGAGGCCTGCCGCGGCGGCTTCACGCTGTACCCGCTCGGTCGCAGGCCGCCGCAGCCGCTGCGGTTCACCGGGTTCGGCGTGATCACCAGCGCGGCGGAAGCTGTGCGCGCGCGCTGGGACCACGTGCTGCTCACCGTGTCGTCGGTCGCGCTCACCGCGGGCGGCTGGCTCGCCGAGCTCGCCGCGGCGACCGGCGACGCGTCGATCGTCGTGCTCCAGCCAAACCTCGACGACCGCGCGTTCGTCACCTCGGTCGTCGATCCCGCCCGCGTGGTCGACGGCGTGATCGGCTTTCTCGCCTATCACGCCCCGCTGCCCGGCGAGACCCGGTTCGCCGAGCCCGGGATGGCGTACTGGTTTCCGCCGGCGCCGAGCACGTTCAGCGGCGCGCGCGCGGCCGAGCTCGTCGCGGCGCTGCGCCGGGGCAAGCTGCCCGCCAGGCAGCTCCGCGACGTCACGGCGACCGCGCCGTTCCAGTCGGCGGTGCTCTACGCCTACCTCGCGGCGATCGAGGCCGCGCGGTGGTCGTTCCGGGAGCTGCGCGGCGGCGACCGCATGCAGCGCGCCGGCCGCGCGGCCGCGCAGGCGCTGGCGATCGCAGGCCACCAGCGCGGCCTCCGCGTCCCGTGGCGGCTGCGGCTCGCGGCGCGCCCGGTCGTCGTGCGGATCGCGCTGGGGCTCGCGCGCCGGATCGTCCCGCTCGATCTCGAGACCTACCTGCGTGTCCACTTCACCAAGGTCGGTGATCAGACCCGCGCCGGGCTCCTGAGCTACATCACGCATGGCCGCAACGCCGGCCTGGCGACCGACATGATCGAGCAGCTCGCCGCGGAGTCCGCGGCCGCCTGATCGTGGGGCGTTTCGCTGAAAGCCGATCTGCGAGGTGACGAACACGAATCGGTCACGGCCGGTCACGGCTGGTCACAGCCGGTCACGGCCGGTCACAGCCGGTCACAGCCGGTCACAGCCGGTCACAGATCGATCTGCGTGCCGAGCTCGACGACCTGCTCCGGTGGGATCGCGAAGTACGACGTCGCGCTCGCCGAGTTGCGCGACAGGAACGAGAACAAGCTCTCGCGGAGCGGGCCGAGCCTGCCCTTGCTGGTCGCCAGGAAGGTCTCGCGGCCGAGGTAGTAGGTCGCGTCGGTGAGGTCGAGCGGGATCGTGCAGCTGCGCGCGGCGGCGGCGAGCGCGCTGGGGATGTCGGGCTGGTCCATGAAGCCGTAGCGCGCGATCACGCGGACGAAGCCCTTGCCGAGCTCGGTGACCTCGACGCGCTCGACCAGCGCGACGTACGGCACGTGGGCGAACGTGATCGTGAGCAGCACGATGCGCTCGTGGAGGACGCGGATGCGCTGGATGTGGTGCTCGAGGATCAGCGGGATGTCGGTCGCGAGCGAGGTCAGGAAGATCGCGGTGCCCGGCACGCGGGTGACGCAGCGCTGGTCGACCGTGGCGAGGAACTCGGCCTGCGGCGTCGACCGCAGGTTGGTGTAGGCGCCGAGCGCGGTGCGGCCGATCCGCCACATCAGCATGATCAGGAAGAACACGGCGCCGACGATGATCGGGACGTAGCCGCCGTCGACGAACTTCAGGAGGTTGGCCGCGAAGAACGGGAGATCGAACGCGAGGAACACGACGAGCAGCGGCAGCGCCTTCCACACCGGCCACTGCCAGGTGCGCCGCGTGACCAGGTAGTACGTGACGCTCGTGATCGCCATCGTGCCGCTCACCGCGATCCCGTAGGCCGCGGCGAGCCGGCTCGACTCCTGGAAGAACACCACGAGCAGGGAGCACGCGATCGCGAGCCCCCAGTTCATGACCGGCACGTAGATCTGGCCTTCGGCCTGGGCCGACGTGTGCCGGATCGTCACGCGGGGAAACAACCCGAGCTGGACCGCCTGGTGGGTCAGCGAATACACGCCGGTGATCAGCGCCTGCGACGCGATGATCGTCGCGAGCGTCGACAGGATGACCAGCGCGTAGGTCCAGATCCCCACCGGGACGAGCGCGAAGAACGGATTGGCGACCGCGCTCGGATCGTGGAGCATCAGCGCGCCCTGGCCGAAGTAGCACAGCACCAGCGCGGGCATCGCGAGCGCAAGCCAGGCGACCCGGATCGGCCGCGCGCCGAAGTGCCCCATGTCGGCGTACAGCGCCTCACCGCCGGTCAGGCACAAGACGACCACGCCGAGGATCGGAAACCCGTGCCAGCCGTTGCGCACGAAGTAGCGCACGCCGTGCACCGGCGACACCGCCTGCAAGACGCCCGGGTGCTGGACGATCTGCGCGAGGCCGAGCACGCCGATCGTCACGAACCACACGATCATCACCGGGCCGAACAGCCGGCCCATCGCGCCGGTGCCGCGGCTCTGGATCGCGAACAGCCCGATCAGGATCGCGATCGTGATCGCGACGATCAGGGCGACCGGGAACGCATCCGGCGCGGCCAGCCGCAGGCCCTCGATCGCGCTCAGCACCGAGATCGCCGGCGTGATGATGCCGTCGCCGAACAATAGCGCGGCGCCGGCGACGACCATCAGCGTGATCCAGGTCAGCCGCTTGGTCGATTCGGGGATCAGCGCGAGCAGCGCGAGGATGCCGCCCTCGCCGCGGTTGTCCGCGCGCATGATGAACGTCAGGTACTTGACCGCGATGACGATCGTGAGCCCCCAGAAGATCAGCGACAGCACGCCGAGGATGTCCCCCGGCCCGCTCGCCGCCGAGCCCGCCATCTGGAGCGTGTAGAGCGGGCTGGTCCCGATGTCGCCGAACACGACGCCGAGCGCGCCGACCGCGAGCGGCAGCAGCTTGCCGTGGTGGGTGTGCGAGCTCGCCTCGCCTTCGCCTTGCGCCGCCATCCGTGGACGCGACGATACTTGATCGCGGCGAGCGCTACGATCGCCGCTGCCCACGACGCACAGGGCCCGCGCCGGGGCCTAACAGGTGAGAATCGTTACCGCCCCTCGCGACCGGGGCGAACAGCCTCGGCCGCTGCTACGGCGATCGCGTTCAGTTGGTCTTGAGCTGAACGTCGACCCGGCGATCCTGCTTCCAGCCCGACTCATCGGTGCCGGTGGCCTCGAGCGCGCCGCGCGTGGTCACCGACATCTGTGGTTCGCCGACGCCGAGCCGGCCGAGGTACTGGCTGACCGAGGCCGCGCGCCGCGACCCGAGGCCCAGGTTGTACTCCTCGGTGCCGCGCGGATCGGCGCGGCCGATCAGCGCGACCGCCTTGCCCTTGAGCGCGCCCGTCGTCAGGCACGTCGCGAGCTGGTCGAGCACCACGCGGTCATCCGCCGTCAGCTCGTCCTTGTCGTAGTCGAACTGCGGGTTGGTCTTGTTATTGAGCGGCGTGGCCTTGATGTTACACATCGCGGCGAGGTCCCCCGACACCGCGAGGCCGGGGCTGACCTGGGTGTCCTTGTCGACGGCCGCCGCCGGCTGGTCCGGCGTGGCCTCCGGCTTGTGGAACGCGTCCGGCGTGGGCTTGGCGACCTTGGGCTTATCGTGACTACAGGCGACCGCCGCGACGAGGACGAGGAGGAGGGTCGTGGTCTTCATGCGGCGCATCCTGCCACATAAAACTGCACCGTCACGCGATCTCGTGGCGCCCCCTGCGTTAGATCCGTGATGTCCCATGAATCGCCTGATCGCACTGACCGCCTCGGTCTCATCCGTCCTCGTACTGATCAGCTGCGGGAACAAGTCCGAGGCACCGAACGCCAAGGACGACGCGCCCGCCGGCCCGATCGCCGCGCCGCTCGCGATGCCCGCGCTCGGGGTCGACCAGATCAAGCGGTTCAACTTCATCTACGAGGCCGGCGCGCCAGCGCACGAGAAGGCGGTCGCCGCGTACAAGAAGAAGGACTGGGCCGCCGTGCGCACCCAGGCCGAGGCCGCGATCGGCAAGGACCCGATGCACCTGGGCTCGCACCGCCTGCTGGCAGCCGCGCTGGCCCAGGTCGGCGAGCCGGCGGCCGCGGTCGATCACCTGGTGACCGCGCTCGCCGCCGACTATCTACTGTACGCGCCGACCCTCGGCGAGGACGATCTCAAGGGCTTCATGGCGTCGCCGCACGGTCAGTCGGTCAAGGCGCTCGCCGCGCGGATCCACGACGACTACGCCAGGCGGATCGCCGCCGGGCTGTGGCTGGTCGGGCGCCGCAGCCCGTTCCGGTGGCCCAAGGAGCTCGGCGTGCAGAGCTCGACGAGCCGCGCCGAGCTGTACGCGTTCGACCGCGAGACCAAGCGGTTCTTTCGGCTCACCCACACCGAGCACCAGGTCGCCGGCTTCGTGCGCCCGGCGTCGGGGAGCGAGGTCGTGATCGTCGGGTTCGACAGGATCGATCGCCCCAGGCCCGAGGGTAAAGCCGACGGCAAGACCGAGGGTAAAGCCGACGGCAAGACCGAGGGTAAAGCCGACGGCAAGCCAGATGGTAAGGCCGACGGCAAGCCAGGCGGCAAGCCAGATGGCAAGAGCGACGGCAAGCCAGGCAGCAAGAGCGACGGCAAGCCAGATGGCAAGAGCGACGGCAAGCCAGGCAGCAAGAGCGACGGCAAGCCAGATGGCAAGAGCGACGGCAAGCC
>Ga0137438_1000110_pt1 | contig 13355 bp, 12 predicted proteins | sample EasRivERMGT157_2_FD_102327 | JGI IMG/M metagenome (GOLD analysis project Ga0137438, IMG submission 102327) | Soil microbial communities from meander-bound floodplain in the East River, Colorado, USA - East River MetaG ERMGT157_2 | ecosystem: Environmental > Terrestrial > Soil > Floodplain ... | reverse complement strand
TATTCCGTTGCCATTGTCTTTGCCTTAAAAACGGCTGTCGGTCGTGCCCGTCCGTATACGAACGAAGGAAAAAATTCATTTCATCCGTTTTCAGGGTTTCTCGATGACGATCACCACTCGTTTCCTTCCGGCCACGTTACCGAAGCATTTGCAATGTCGACGGTGCTAGCCTATAATGCTGATCCGCTATGGCTGAAGATCCTTGCCTATGTTCCTGCTGCCTTTACACCCTTTGCCCGCGCTTATCAGGGATTTCATTGGATCTCCGACTGTGTCTTTGGCGCCGGAATCGGATTCTTCACGGCTAAATGGTGCGCTACAACACATAATACACCTGATGATGCTCCTCCCAAAGTTGGAAGTCTCGAAGTAAAATCCTTGTGGCCTTTTACTGTCAGCATGGTGCTGAATTAACTTTCCAAATATTACGGATTTTCGAAAGATACTACGAACCGTCAAAACAAAAATCCCACGTCATTTTTTTTCAATATTGTCGTTCACGGCGAACCACAGGTATCATATGCCTTCTATCGAAAAGGCTGTGGAAGAGTTGATAATGCCGGATCACATGATCGAGGAATTCGGGGAATAACAAGAGCATTCTTCTGCGAGAGAGAAACGAGTATTTGTTACTCTATTGTTACTTGTAAAGATATCATTGTTGATCTCTAAGGACTTAGTACACCCGTAGGGACTCGAACCCCAAACCATAGTCGTAGCTGTAACTCATTATAATTCAATACTATCAGATTATTTCGGTGACATATAGGTGACAAATACTCACTCAGAACCAGAGAGACGTATTGTATTTAGTCCTTCTAAATTGCCTGAAATCTTATAGTTTTCGCTGAAATTGGCTCTCTCAATGCTGCTTGCAATGATCGAGAAACCCCGTAGTTGGCTTGTACCACGCCCGTAACCCTTAACCCTTCGGAAGAGGCAAGGACTGCGTAGGATTGTGTGCAGAGGTCGTGCCAGATCACTACATCAATGACTCCATGTTCGTCGGTGAGCTTCAACAAGTACAGGTATTCTATGATGCTCCCCCTTCTTCGGGCCAGTTTCATTGAAAGTTAAGGTGGTTTGTGATGTCCGTATTTTGTTATGCTGCGTTTTTAAACATTTGTTCCGGAGTGTGATAGCTGATGCAGTCGTTCGTTGTTGTAGAAGCGTAAATATTCACGGACTCCTTCATAGAGTTCGACCCCATCACGAGCAGGGCGCAGATAAATATGCTCATACTTGGTACTCCTCCACAAGCGTTCGATGAAAATGTTATCGATGGCTCTGCCTCTGCCATCCATGCTGATGCGGACTCCGTTCTCCTTGAGGAGTGAAGTAAACTCCTCGCTGGTGAACTGGCAGCCCTGATCGGTATTGACGATCTCGGGCGTACCGTGTTCTCGGATCGCTTCTTCCATAACTTGTCTGGTCCAGGCGGCGCTCATCGTATTACTGATGCTCCAGCCGACGACGTACCGTGTTGCCACATCGATGATCGCCGTCAGATATAAAAAGCCCCGCTGCATCGGAATATAGGTAATATCTATCGACCAGACCTGATTGCGACGGGTAATCGCCAGATCCTTCAGCAGATACGGATACACCGGATGGCCCGGATGCCGCTTCCGTTGTCCGGGGTCTGCGGTAGAGCGTCTGCCAGTGCATCACCTGCATCAGCCGGCGCCGCACCAGCTTGGCATTGACTCCATATCCCTGCTGACGCAGCCAGACCACCAGTCGCCGCGTTCCGTAGAACGGCGTCTTGAAGTACTGCTCGTCAAGCAATCGCAGCAATGACAAATTCTCCTGCCTCTCCGGGCACGGACGGTAATACAACCCGCTCCGGTGAACACCGAGTAAATGGCATTGACGACGCTGACTCAAACACTGATCCCTTCCGATCATCGTCCGACGTTCTGGCAATGATCTTACAGAAGCTTTTTTTAAGCCGGTCGTTCTCCACCTTCAGCTGGCCGATCTGCGCATACAGCTTTTCACTCTGGTCCTCCTGATGAGGAGTGCTGCTGCTGCGTTCGAACACCTGTTTCAGATTTGCTGTCGCTTCTTTCTTCCATGCACTGATCTGGTTCGGATGAAGCTCGTAACGCTTCGGAAGCGCTTCGATCGTTTCCTGTTCCCGTAATGCCTCCAAGACGACCTTCGCCTTGAACTCCGCGCTGAATTTTCTTCTCCTTGTTTCCATTTGATCTCAGTAGTTGGTTGTGTAAATATACACCTTAACTACTGGCCCTGTTTTCAGGGAGCATCATATTCCATCGGTACTTTATTTTCTAAACGCATCAAACTAACCATAGGGAAGGTGGATCCAACTTTCATGTCGAGTCGGAAATATCGGAGAAAGAAATTGGGCTTAACTGAGTATTATTTCTGAAAGTTATTTGATTAGCTTTGTGTAAGATTTCATAATAGGAGCGAATTCGGACAAAGATCATCACTTCTTGCTACCCCTGCCCACTGCGGATACCTCACTCGGTGTTGAATGGTTTCATAACCTAGACTCAAAAAAGATATTATTCGTCCGAAATTTTTAATGATCCTGCAGTGAAATCCTCGATGTGTGTATTTATGTGAGGCATCATCGCAACAACAGCAGAAACTCCTAGGCATAGCGGTATTCATGATACGAACGGCATTAAAGTTTATTAGGGATGAATTGGACTCTTACTTTGTCGAGCGGGAGCAGGACTCTGTGGACTATGCTGAAGGCAGTATTGTCGACCTGAAATCAATGGTGCCCGATGCAGGCGATGGAGGCATCGTCGAGCCAAAGCACATAACGATGATGATGGTGGGGCTTGACGAAGAACGCCGGGAAGGCAAACGTGCGTATTACGTGCCTTCTGAAGATAAACAGTTTTACCGTCTCAATCCCCCAGTTGAACTGGATGTCTTTATTCTCTTTGCATCGCAGGTTGCAGACTATGAAAAGGCGCTTCGCGATATATCGAATCTTGTTAGTTTTTTCCAGTCCAATCCGGTATTCGACGGTACGAAATATCCTTCGCTGAATGCTACGGTTACGCAGCCCGAAAAAAAACCATGGCAATTGATCGAGCGCCTCAGTTTTCGGCTTCACATGCTCACCTTTGAGCAGCAGAATAATCTTTGGGGAATGCTTGGGAAGCAGTACGTACCGAGTGCACTGTATAAAATGAGCCTGCTTACGGTTTTTGAGATCAAGAGCAAGGAGAAAGTTTCTGCCATTACCGAACTCAATTTTGCCGAGAACTGATTACCACCATGAACAACGTGAAAATTGTCTACACCGAACTCTGCTCTGTCTCCATCGAGCAGCCGTTCTATCGTAACAAATTCGGACGTCAGACAGTACCGGCTCCGGCTCCCGATCTTCAGATTATTCCGATGGATGATTGCAACAAACTTCTCAACCGTCTGGAAATGGGCTTCAAAGCAGAAGAAGAAAAAGGAGGGTTCATCATTTTTGGAAGGGTGAGCGGAAAAAATGCCCAGCAGGAAGATCTGCTCAGATTCATTCCTGGGAAAAAAGATATTCTCCGGTTTTGGGTAAGAGTTGAAAATCCTGATGTTCTGAACTTTGATGACCTTCCTGTTCATATTCCGACCGATACTATGCTCTTCCTCAGCAATGACCAGATGAGTAAAGTGGGAGATGCCGAACTCCATTTAACCAAAAATATTTCAGGTATTACCAATGATATACTTTCAGCGGACTACGACTGGGTACAGTCATCAGGGGCATCATACCGTTATCATCACCCGGTAGCAGTTGCTCCCGATACGGCAAAGATTAGGCATATTTCCTCGGGAGCCGAGACAGGTCCAAAGTCGCTGATATCCCAGGCCGGTGGCTTCGATCTTACATTCGATCTTTCAGCCCTGCCCATCGGTATGTGTGAATTGCGCATTAGCGGCACCCTGATCGCAGGCTTTTACTTTATCGGAAGTTCATCTCCATCCGGTTTGCTGGGCATTATCGAACTTTCAATTTCGGATGCTATGGATAATGCCTACCGTATCGTCAAACCTGGCGGGGCGCTTCCTGCGGTGCGTCCGGAATATATGGTGAAACTGCGTAACAGGGAAACGCAATGGAGATATACGGTTAAGTTGGAACTAAATAGTTCGATTTCGTCAGATATTGCCCTGCTTGATGAAGCAGCAAGGGCGGCATTTATTAATAAGCTGAACATCACCACGAACAACTCATCAATTACTTTTTCCTTATCTGAAGGCTCGTAGAAGTAATGTTTTTTCTTATCGGATGATACGATTGCATTGCAGGAACAGTACCGGGTTGTAAGCAAGGAAAATGATGTATTGCAGTTGACACTGAAAAAAAATGTCGATTCCGGCAACGCATCATCCGGTACTATCATCAAATCGGACCTTCCGTATCCGTCGACAGCGCTCATTTCCCCTGTCTACGATTCCGATACCAATAGTTATTTCATTTATTCAGATGTTTTTTTAACACTTTAATCAAACAACCATGTGTGCAGTCAAACTAACATACCCCGGCGTCTATGTTGACGAAGTGTCGATATTACCGCCATCGATAGCAGAAGTAGAATCAGCCGTCCCGGCATTTGTCGGGTATACGGAGAAAGCCATTGGTCCGAACGGAAGTCTGACCATGGTTCCGATGAAGATTTCAAACTACTCGGAGTATTCACTCTTTTTTGGCAACCCTCCTGTTGAAGCGGCAGATAGCATCACGCTTAAAGCAGTAGATGACGGCGCCGGAGATTATGTTCTTACTGCGATCGTAGATCCAACGAAGCAATCGAAGAATGTATTGGCAAATTCTATCAGACATTTTTATGATAATGGGGGCGGGGATTGCTATATCGTATCTGTAGGGGGTTATAAAGATCCAGTTGATAAAGACCTTACTGATGGCTTGGCACTGGTCGAACAAATAGATGAGGTGACGTTACTCTCCGTCCCAGAATCCCAATTCTGCCCGACATATTCGTCTGTGGCACAGGCAATGATCAAGCAGGCATCGGATACTGCAGATAGGTTTGCATTGCTCGATCCTGATACCGTTACGTTGAAGACTTCAGCTTTACCTTCAGGAGCAATTACAACAGATACGGATCTGATCAAAACGGCAGCTATCCCTGTGGGAAAAGCCCTGAGCTATGCAGCAGCTTACTATCCGAATCTGATAACGACTTACCCGCTGAACGTGACGTTGGGCTCGGTAAAATTTTCTTCTGATAGTGCACCAGATCTTAAAGATGATTTGGTAAGTACACTTGGTACTTCATCAGCTTTGTACAAACGGGTTGAAGCTTTATCGAAAACATGTTACGGATTCCTACCTCCCTCGGCAGCTATGGCAGGACTCATTGCCCGTGTGGATGCCACTAAAGGATTCTGGAAAGCTCCCGCAAATGAATCCCTTGCATCTGTCATCACACCGACTGTTTTGCTTTCTGATAACGAGCAGGGAAATCTGAATATCGATTCAACCTCTGGAAAATCGATCAATGTAATTCGCAGTTTCCCGGGATATGGCACACTTGCTTGGGGAGCAAGAACGCTCGACGGCAATGATAACGAATGGAAATACATCAATGTCCGCCGTTTCTTTATGGTCGTTGAAGAATCGATCAAGAAGTCAATCCATTGGGCCGTCTTCGAACCGAATACTGCTTCTACATGGGTGAAAGTACAGGCAATGATCGAAAACTATCTCTTCCAGAAGTGGAGGGATGGAGCTCTGGCCGGTGCTAAACCTGAGCAGGCATATGAAGTGAATGTCGGATTGAACAAGACTATGAATTCCGTCGATATTCTGGAAGGCAGAATGATCGTCGAAATAAAAATGGCTGTCTCCCGACCGGCAGAATTCATCGTTCTGAGGTTCGAGCAAATGATGCAGACTTCATAAACAAACGATTCATTGAATAACACAATACCATTTTAACTTTTCTAACATTACGACTATGGCAAATTATCCATTAACCGTTTTCCACTATTATGTATCGTGGGGCGCAGATAATATCGGATTTTCCGAGGTAAGCGGTTTGTCTCAAGAGCATCAAACGATTGAATACCGTGACGGACTTTTCAGCGGGACGACGCTGCCTTTGCAACGTCCCGGACTTGCAAAAGCCGGACACATCACACTTAAGCGCGGTATGATCCAGGGGAATAACGATCTTTTTACCTGGTTCAATAATGCGGGCAATCCAAATGTCGATCGTCGCACTTTAACAATCACGCTCCTCAACGACGAGGAGACGCCGGTATTCGTCTGGACAGTGACGGCTGCCTGGCCTGTCAAGATTGATGGCCCCGGGCTGAAAGCCAGCGGAAACGAGATCGCAATCGAATCGATCGAGCTTGTGCATGAAGGCATTAAACTTGCTACGGCATAATCGATGGCTTCCTACATCCCTCCGACCGGGTTTCACTTCAAAGTGGAATTTATCGGTGTCTCCGGAATGTCCGGAGACACCGAACAGCGATTTCAGGAAGTCAGCGGTTTGACCTATGAGATCGAAACGGAAGAACTGCGCGAAGGAGGGGAGAATCGATTTGTCTATAAGCTGCCGAAGCGGGCAAAATATCCGAATATTGTATTAAAGCGCGGATTGCTGAAAGGAACAGCGTTTCTCGATTGGCTTAACTCCGCTCAAAATACTTTTTTTACCGTCGTGCTCTATGAATTCAAACCGGCAGATCTGATGATAACCCTACTCGATGAAGCCGATGAAGCTGTAGCAATCTGGAATGTGATTCAGGCATATCCGGTTAAGTTCGGAACATCGGATCTCAAAGCAAGCGAGAATGCCATCGTTATTGAGACGATAGAGCTTGCCTATCAGTATTTCGAACGCAAATTATAAAACGCTGATGCCTGTACAAATCAACGAAGTCATCATTCGAACCGTAGTGGACTCATCGAAGGATGAGAAAAGCGCTCCGCCTGATACCGAATCGCAAAGCATGACGGACACCGCTTTGCTTGAACTTGTCATGGAGACTCTCAACGAAGAATCTGAACGATAAATTATGGATCTGCAAAGTGCATTAAAATTACCGTTTAACTTAAAGATTATTCCTGTTGACGTGAATGGGATTCCGATGATCCCATTCATTGCAATGTTTAATCCGGAAAGCCTCACTATTGAAGAGAAAATAGAATATGCGAAAAAGGATGCTCCCGGAAAAGAAGGAACAGACCCGAAATTCCTGGGCTCACAACCCCGATCGTTTTCTATTGATATCAGTCTTGATGGTACGGGTGTCAATACGAATGGCGTCAAAGTACCGGTAACATTGCAGGTGGCATTGTTCAGAAAGGTAACGACTATCATCGACGGTGATGCTCATCGCCCGTCCTACCTGATTGTACAGTACGGCACATTCATATGCGATTGCTGTATGGATTCTTCCACTGTCGCTTATACAATGTTTGATATGACCGGTCTTCCCATACGGGCGAAGATCACGGCAAAATTTACCGAGAGGACACCTCAGGGATTGGGTTCAATTGTGAGCATGCTTTCATCACCTGATCTGACACATGAAGTTACTGTCAAACAATACGATATCCTGCCGCTTCTTACACATCAGATTTACAAGAATCAGGATTACTATCTGCAGGTTGCGAAGACAAATAAACTGAAGAATTTCAGGAAGCTGAAAGCTGGAACAACGCTGATCTTTCGACCGATCTTAAAACGCTGATTGGAAGCGCAAACGAACATATGAATCTTGGAAATCTACCACCGGGTGCTTCATCGCCAACTGATGTTATCAGTCAGAAAGTGCTGATCAACGGTGAAGCGATCAGCAACGAAGTACAGGTCTCGCAGATCGTGGTTCGAAAAGCATACAATAAAATTGCAATGGCCAGGCTCATATTACTTGATGGGACGGTAGCAGACCGTGATTTTGTGCAGAGCAATGGTGATTCGTTCAAACCGGGCAATAAGATCACTATTCAACTCGGATATCACGGAGAAGTTGAGACCGTTTTCGACGGCATCATTGTCAAGCATGGAATTAAGGCACGTGGAAAGACATCCGTGCTGGTACTCGAAGCAAAAGATAAAGCCATCATATTGACCGGGGCAAGGAAAAGCGCGTATCATATCAATAAAACCGATAGCGATGTTATGGGCGATCTTGCCGGAAGTCTTGATACCGATATCACTTCTACTTCCGTCACTCATAAGCAGCTTATTCAATTTGATTCTACCGATTGGGATTTTATCGTGACACGGGCAGAAGCAAACAGTATGCTGGTACTTACCGATGATGGAAAATTAATTGTTAAGCAACCGTCAACAAGCGGTGAATCTGTTCTGACAGCAACATACGGTGATAATATTTTTGAGTTTGAAGCAGAGATGGATGCCAGACGGCAGATCAGCCAGGTGACAAGCCACTCATGGGATTACAGTCAGCAGGAAGTCGAAGAATCCGATCCCGGAAGTTCGAATTTTTCCGAGAATGGCAATCTTTCTTCCGAAGACCTTGCCTCTGTGCTCTCGGCTGAAATAAAATTGATGCATAGCGGGCATCTCGAAGCAAATCAATTGCAGAAATGGTCGGATTCATGGTCGCTTCGAAACCACCTTTCGAAGACCATAGGAAGGGTGCGCATAGAAGGAAATACGAAGCCAAAGCCGGGCTCGATGATTACTCTTGACGGAGTCGGGGACCGGTTTAATGGAAATGTATTTGTCACCGGTGTTTTGCATCAATATGATGGCAAGTGGTTCACCGATATTCAGTTCGGCTGGCGTGACGATTGGTTCTACAAGAAAGAAAATGTGATGGATAAGCCTGCTTCTGGTTTGCTTCCGGGAGTAAACGGATTGCAGATCGGAGTCGTGTTGGATGTTAACGATTCCGAAGGCGGAGGCCAGTATCGTGTGAAAGTAAAAATACCGACCATTACTTCCGGCGATGAAGGGCTATGGGCCCGGGTAGCAACGGTCGATGCCGGAACAGACAGAGGTTTTTTTTTCCGCCCGCAAACCGGAGATGAAGTTGTGCTTGGATTCATGAGCGATGATCCTCGCGAACCGATCATCCTTGGATATTTACACAGTAAGGACAATAAAAAATCACCTTTGCCTGAACAGGATGGTATGGAGCAATATGGAATTGTCACCAAGGAAGGGATTAAACTGGTATTCGATGATACGAATAAACGGGTTACCGTTCTCGTTCCGACAGCAAGCGGAGAGAAATCTCTTATCATGAATGATGATGCCGGAGCAATCGAATTAAAAGACGAAAATCAAAATAGTTTTAAGATGGATGCTCAAGGGATTACCATTCAATCCGGCGCAGGTATCGTCACGATTAAAGGAACGCAGGTGATGATTAATTAATGACCATTTATCATGCCCTTAGCTGCAAGAGTATCCGATAATCATGTTTGCCCGATGCTCAATCCGGGTGGCAGCCCTCATGTGGGAGGGCCGATCCTGCCTCCGGGAGTGCCGACAGTATTGATCGGCGGCCAGCCGGCAGCAGTTCTTGGGAATATGTGTACATGTGCCGGCCCACCGGATAGCATCGTCAAGGGTTCGGCAACGGTAATGATCGGCAGCCAACCTGCGGCGAGAATGGGAGATACGACAGCTCATGGCGGAAGTATCGTTGCGGGATGTCCGACGGTGATGATCGGCGGATAGTATCGATAAGTAAAAATATAACGACAATGGGAGTAAGCGATCGATCTTTTTTAGGAACTGGCTGGAGTTTTCCTCCGGCATTTGAGCGTCAGTTCTATGGAGTGGAAATGCTTTCAGACGAAGTAGACGTACGAAGCAGTATCCAGATTATTTTATCGACTGTATCAGGCGAACGTGTCATGCTTCCGACTTTCGGCTGCAATCTACAGCCGCATATATTCGATCCGATGAATGTACCTACGATTGCAATGATCGAAAAGATCGTACGAGAAGCACTTATCTATCATGAGCCCCGAATTATTGTAGAAAATCTGACTTCTACTCCGGATCAATTGGGAGGCAAACTCGATATTTTGATCGAGTACTCGATTATCCGAACCAATACCAGATATAATTACGTGTTTCCGTTTTACATGAATGAAGCAACAAATATTGCAACATGAGCGACTGCAATTGTCATACTGAGATTTCACGCGATGGTTCCGGCCAGTTACAACGTTACCTGACGGCGCTTGACCCTGGCTATGCGCCGATTGACGGACGCAGTATCGAAGACCTGCTTGTTTTTGCAAAGCGGTATGCTGCGCAAATCAGGTTCTATGATCTCGATGGTAAGACGATTCCGCCAACTCCGGATCCGAAGAAAGTAAATTGGCGTGAATTTTTCCGCCGCGACATGGCTGTGATTGCCGGATCGATCGAGCTTGTGGATTTGCAGGAAATCCGGAATGAGTACGATGAAATTACCGAGCGTTTACAAACGCATTCTACTCCCGAGATTTATGGGGCTCTGTTTAATCCGATCCTTGGCATGGTACGGAGAATTGACCGGTGGTACACGGTTGCCATACCGGAAAATCCTTTGCGTGCCGATCTTGATCTTGCCATAGAATCCAATCTGCGAAATCAGCTTATACTTCTGCGTTCATATGCAGAAGGTTACGGAGTTATCGATCCGCTTCATCCTTTATCATTGGATTTAAAAGGTTTCGAAAATCCTGCCCTCTGGGGATTGGACAAAAGTGTTACTGCTAATCCTGCAATTTACGAGAATCCGGATCCGGCAAAGAGGATACTCGGAGCTTCGCTCATTATAGAAGATATATTCCATGCGTTCTATTCGTTTCTGAGTGATCTCGTAGTAAATAAGTCAAAGAGGTACCTTGATTTTGCCCTTGAGCAATATCCTGCTCATCAGCCGCACATGGCGCTGTTTATTGCTTTTCTGGAGCTTTTCAAACTTGCCCAGGACCAATTGAACGGAACCACCGGAAGGATGCTCGATTATTATTATCGCGAAGTTCTTCATTTAGAAGGTAAGCCATCGCAACCGGATAAAGCGCATATTATTTTCTCTTTGGCAAAAGATGTTTCAGAGTATGCCGTTTCCGAAGGGACGCTTCTGAAGGCAGGGAAAGATTCTTCCGGTAAGGATCTGATCTATCATACAACGAAAGAAATCGTTGTCAATCAGGCGAAGGTCTCTTCACTGAAAACTATTTTTATCGAAAAATCCGTTCGCAAGCCTGCTGCGGATAAGCCGGAGGTAAATTTTGTCGAGGCGATTTACGCCCATCCGATTGCGAATTCCGGAGATGGATTCGGTGCAGATTTTACAGACCCTTCAAAGAAATGGCCGACATTCGGAAAAGGCCACGCAACGGTAGATCCGAACAATCCGGTAAATAATTGCGAAAAAATAACACCTTTATCCGAAGCAGCTGAGTCGGCAAATACACAAATCGGTTTCGCCGTTGCCTCTCCGGAATTACTTCTTCAAAGTGGAGTAAGATTGATCTATTGGAAAATGGATGCATTTCAGGAAGTCTTTTCTGCCGGTGTTCCTATCGATATATGGCTGACCGGTGAAAAAAATTGGGTACAGGTTGCACCTGCTGCTCCTGTTACGGATACAGAGAAAAAAGCCTTGCTTCAGAGCATGGAAACATTCAGGGATTTCGGAATGCTTACCGGTGTGATGCCTGAGATATCAACCTACTTTTTCCATCATTACGCTAAAGACGCTAATCATGAAAAAGAAGAGTCCGGAATCTTTATTTTCCTTCCTATTACCGAACAAGCTGTCGTAGGCTACGATGCCAAGTTACATTCTGCAGTCAGCTTTGCGACCTCAAATCCGGTAATGCGAATGATGGTCGGCTCAGATATCAAGATGCAGGCAGGCGAGTCTCATTTGTTCACGGATGGATTTAAGAACCTTAAATACTCGGACCAGTCTTTATGGGTTCGAGTCGGTTCCATGCAATCGGCAACTGCCACCCCTGTTGATACTCCCGATGGATTAATGAATCTCGTTATTCAAACGGAAAACGGAATACAACCTATCAATAAACCTTTTGATCCGTTCACAGCATTTCCGCAATTAGGGAAGACCGTATATTTCGGAAGTGAAGAAGCATTCAATAAACCTTTAACACAACTTGCTGTACGCATTGACCAGGTGAATGGCCTGGAATCAAATACGTTTGTTACTTCCATTCTCCATAACAGGCACTGGCTTCCTGCAGGATCCACTAACGGAGTTTCGGTATCAGATCTTCGAAAAAATATTTTGACTCCGGCACCGCCCCATGCTCCCGGCGGAATGAAAATGGCAATGACGACAGGCTCACCATTGCCACTGCGAACAGCTATTCCGCGTGACGAGCTTGTTAAGGTTACCGAATGGCAGCCTCAAACAAGAACAGGCTTTATTCGCCTGATTAATGCGAATAGTAACGGAGATAAAGGTCAAAGAACAGATATGGTTGCCAGCCAGAACAAAGCTCCTGACTTGCAAATCAAATCGGTATCCTTAAGCTATTTTTCACAACTTGATTTGCTTGAAGCGGAAAAAGATCAATGCTTTCATGTTTATCCTTTCGGCACGATAGAAATTTTATCGGAGAACGTACCTGAAGATGAGACAGTATCCGCACCTGAAGTTCGTAAGAAATTTTCAGTACTCGATAAGAAGCGGAAGTATCTTCTTGTCGATGCAAAAAACCGCCTGTTCCCTCAGTTTATCTTCTCAAGGCTTTATACATCGGATATCCCAACAACCGGTTCATTCTCCTGTTCGGGATTAAGCACATTTCTTTCTCAGGAAAAACCGGTTCATAGCGGAATTAATCAGTATAGCGGAACAGTGATCCCTTATGATCCGAATGATAGGGGAAATCCAAAAAATTCTGCAAATCCAATAATGCAGGAAGAGGGAATGCTGTTGATCGGAATTGAAAATGTACGGCCATTACAATCCCTTTCTCTTCTTTTTGAATTTGCCGAAGGCAGTGCCGATGATGAAGATAATGATCCGGTACCGGCTATTCATTGGTCATACCTGACAAATAACGAATGGCGGCCATTTCCCCTGGAAGGAATTGTTTCTGACGGAACGTACGGATTTCAGACGACTGGAATTGTCAAAATCGATGTGCCGGATGATATTACATTTCATGATACGATTCTTCCGGGCGGACTCTTCTGGTTGATGGCCAGTGTAACGGAGAACTCCGGTCGCATTCCGAAGTTGATCGATGTTGTCACGCAGGCAATCGAAGTAGTCTTCGAAGATCATTCGAATGACCAGAGCCACTTTGATGCTGCACTTCCGGCTGGAAGTATCAGCAAACTGGTAACACCGGTTTCACAGGTAAGCAAAGTAACACAGCCTTTTTC